>Ga0105044_10002430_pt1 | contig 25380 bp, 16 predicted proteins | sample MAT01_FD_78092 | JGI IMG/M metagenome (GOLD analysis project Ga0105044, IMG submission 78092) | Freshwater microbial communities from Lake Fryxell liftoff mats and glacier meltwater in Antarctica - MAT-01 | ecosystem: Environmental > Aquatic > Freshwater > Ice > Liftoff microbial mat | place... | reverse complement strand
CAAATAGTAACACTAATAGAGTAAATTGTATTAAATTTTTTTTCATTGAATGACGATTTAATTTAATTGTATAAAAATGACCGTTTAAACAATTTAATATTTTAAAACGCAAAAGACCACTGCATCAAAGTCATCTTTTCTTTTGAGTATAACAATAGAGGCTGTCAATTCTCCTGCCAAGTAAACTAAAACATTACCGCTTAACACTTAAGAACTGTTGTGAATGCAACCTGCCGACCATTATATTTAGCTTCTGACTCTGGAGTTCACCGATCTAAGTACACTTTATCTGCTGCTGTATCAAGTGCAGCTTCACCTATAGCTGTAAAATATCAATCGAAAAAAAATATTCAATTGAAAGGATGATACTATTGCAAACAGAACACCCTTAATAATTTTTCTCTAATACAAAAAATCTTTGATAATGTATATTCCAAAAATCTCCATCATAAAGTTTTCAGTGTCTGTGGAAGTATTACCAGAGATATCCGCCATGGAATCCAATTACAAAACACATCATCGAAACGCAGTATTTGGGATTTTTTTAATTGAGTTAATGGAACGAGCTTTCAAATTGCAAAGGAAAGATAATAAAATATATTATAAATTGTAGCCCAATAATAAAATATATTATTAAAGTTTGTGCCCGCATTTATAAATATATAACCACGAGAAATTAAATCTGTAAATAAGTTTTATTTTTTACCGATTAGCTGGCGAAGCTTTTATGACCTCGTTATTCTGTAAAAAAGCTACTCGGTTTGTAAAAAAGCTACCCGGTTTGTAAGAACCTTATTTTGGCGGTGATGTTGTATCTTTTTTACACTATTTGAGTCATTTTGGCAAAATTTTTCTTCTTGACACTATAAATGTCTAACAAAAGGATAATCATTGATAATTAGCATTTTTAGCAGGGGAAAAGTAACCAATAGCCAAAAATTAAAATTTTACTTGCTATCTAATACTCTAAATTTTAAAATTATCTTACTACATCGCCGTGATCTTGCCCCTCGCAATCAAACAAGCCCCCATCACACCCGCTTTTTCGCCCAGTTTGGAAAGTTTAAGTTGCGTATCGCTGTTTACCAAACTCAACGAATATTTGTTCACGGCACTGCGGATGGGTAAGCGCAAATAGTCGCCGGTTTCGGAGAGCGTGCCGCCGAGGATAAGTGTTTCTGGATTGAATACATTGATCAGCATGGCAATGCCCTTGCCCAATTTTTCGCCGATTTCTGCCAAAATTTCTATGCAGAGAATGTCTTCATTTTTGGCAGCCATGATGATGTCTTGAAGTGTGATGGCCGCCTGATCTTTTTTCTTTTTCACGATGATGGAGGTAGATCCCTGCGCCAGTTTTTCGTTGAACTTTCGGATCAATGCCGAGCCGGATGCCTCGGTTTCTAAACAGCCTTTTTTGCCGCAGTGACAAATAATTTCGTTGTCGAAAAAAGGAACGTGGCCAAACTCACCACTAAAACCAGATTTACCGTAATACAATTTCCCGTCGATTAAAATTCCCAAGCCTATTCCATAATCAATGTTTACGAATAATACATTGCGTGCATTGTTAAGATCGCCCCCACAAAATTCTCCGTATGCCATGGCACGAGAGTCGTTTTCTAAAAATGTTTTAATACCCAACTCCTTTTGTATGATGGCTGCCAATGGCTCTTCATTAAAGTGGAAATAACTGTAACTGTATCCAGTGGTGTTGTTGATACGTCCCGATAAGTTAATACCAATACCTAAAATTTTATCTCTCAATTTTAGAGGCTGCTCACCAATGAAGTTTTTGATCACATCTAGTAGCTTTTTAAAGGAAGCAGGCGTATTTTCTAAGTTGTAAGGAATTTTTTCTTTTAATGTAACCAAGTGTTTTTTAAAATCGAGTAAACCGATGTTGATGTAATATTTTTTTACATCCACCCCAATAAAATAACACGCATCTGATACCAATCCATAAATGCTGGCCCGGCGTCCGCCCGTGGAATCAAATTTTCCGTAGTCTTTGATCAGCTTATCGTCTATGAGTTCGTTGATCAAACTCGTAATTTTAGGTACGCTGCTGTTGAGCTCCTTGCTCAATTCTGTAATGGTACTTTGTCCGTTCTGGTCTAAATAATGTATGATCAGTTTTTTGAGTGATTTGTTTTTATACACTACACCTGAGGCATTGTCGTCGTTAAAAACAGAAAATAATTTGGTTCCTTTTGGCATGATGCTTCGCTGTTTGCTAACTTTTATTAATAATTAGAATCGTAAGCTACAAATTATTTATAAATTGCCCTCCAGAATGTGTTTACTAAAAGGAATGCCAGTAAGTTTTAAAATTACCAAATGCCCATATCACACCTGCACCCTTTTCTTCTAAGCGAGTTTTGCTAAAATCTGGCCACGCCGCCAATAATACCCGAAAGCCTCACCTGTTTAACAATCAACACTGTGCCACGTTTGGGAGTTATTGATCACCTGGTATTTGAAACTTTTTCTTTTTTACTGCTTTATGTTTTACCCCAACACCTCCACTATCCGTAGCAGGACAAGTTATTTTTATAAATAAAAAATATTATTAAGTATTTGTTTGTTCATAATAAAAATTACTATATTAGCTGTAGATTTAAGGATAATTTAATAACTAAACTGCCATTCATGTTTGCTAACCAGCCTGCTTTTGCTGAAATAAATATTACGCAGTACAGTGGATTGTACAAAACAGAACTCCTTCAAAACATATTACCCTTTTGGCTACAACACAGTAAAGACGAAGTAAATGGCGGTTACTTTACTTGTTTGGATAGCACCGGAAAAGTGTACGATACAGATAAGTTTATGTGGCTGCAAGGAAGGCAAGTGTGGTGTTTCGCTTACATGTATGCACACGTAGAACAGCGACCAGAATGGCTCGAGTTTGCTTTACATGGTGCTGAATTCATGAAAAAATATGGCAGAGATGCAGCAGGCAACTGGTATTTTTCATTAACTGCCGAAGGAAAACCATTGGTGCAGCCCTACAATATTTTTAGCGATTGTTTTGCTACGATGGCATTTGCTGCATTAGACAAAGCCGCTCCTTCCGATGAATGGAAAAAGTTAGCAGTTGATACATTTGAAAACATTTTATTGCGTAGAAAGGATAGCAAAGGCATATACAACAAAGCGTTTCCAGGTACCCGCTCACTGAAAAACTTCAGCTTACCCATGATCCTTTGTAACCTGGCATTAGAGCTGGAACATGTTTTGGGTACGGAGCGGGTAAATGCATTTTTACCTGAAGTGATTCATGAAGTGATGGAAGTGTTTTATCAGCCAGATACTGGACTCATATTAGAAAACGTGCACGAGGATGGTAGTTTTTGCAACAGTTTCGAAGGGCGGCTCCTCAATCCCGGTCATGCAATAGAAGCCATGTGGTTCATCATGGATTTGGGGGTGCGTTTGGAAAACAATGCGTTGATCGAAAACGCGAACAATATCATGCTGCGCACGTTAGAGCATGGATGGGACAAAGAATTTGAAGGTATCTTTTATTTACTCGACTATAAAGGATATCCTATGCAACAATTAGAGTGGGATCAGAAATTGTGGTGGGTACACGTAGAAGCGTTGGTGGCATTGGCCAAAGGATACCAGTTAACAGGAAACGCGCAGTGTGCCCAATGGTTCGAAAAAGTACACCAATATACATGGCAACATTTCAAAGATCCCCACCACGGAGAATGGTTTGGTTACCTCAACAGAAGAGGAGAAGTGTTGTTGGAAGCAAAAGGCGGAAAATGGAAAGGTTGTTTTCATATTCCACGCTCTTTATATCAGGTGTGGAAAACATTGGAGTCACTCTAAAAAATAATATTGAATATATCCTTTACATATCGATTGCTCTGCTTGCTCCTTTTTTGTTTCATTAGTCAACTTGCTTTTGGACAGGAAAAAATAGTTACCAAAGTTTTGGTAGTAGGCGCGGGTGCGGGTGGTACTGCAGCTGCACTTCAATCGGCTTCGATGGGTGTGCCCACCATTCTCACTGAAGAAACTACTTGGATGGGCGGCATGCTTACCAGCGCTGGCGTATCGGCGATTGATGGTAATCACCAATTACCTTCTGGTATCTGGGGTAATTTCAGAGAACGCTTGTATAAATATTATGGGGGACCTTCTAAAGTAGAAACTGGTTGGGTAAGCAACACATTGTTTGAACCAAGAATTGGGGATTCTATTTTTAAGTCTATGGCGGCGGCACAGCCTGATCTTACCATACTCTACCAACATCGTTTTATCAAAACTTTGTACCGCAATAAAAAAATTACCGGTGCACTATTTCTACATCTGGTGACTGGTAAAGAAATACAAATTCTTGCCAAACAAACCATTGATGCTACTGAATTGGGCGATGTTATGGCTTCCGGCCTGGTGCCCCATCACATTGGAATGGAGGCCAGCAGCGAAACTGGAGAGCAGGTAGGCGTTCCCGCTACGAACGATATTGTACAAGACATAACCTACGCTGCGGTGTTGAAAGATTATGGTCCCCAGGCCGATTGTACCCTCGTTCAACCTGCCGGTTACCAAGCCGCAGAATTTGATGCTTCTAACACCCAATTTTACAAGAACGTTTCCAGAAAAGCGCCTACTGTTGATGCTCAAAAAATGCTTGATTATGGTCGGCTCCCCAATAAGAAATACATGCTTAATTGGCCTACTTACGGTAATGATATTTACATGAACATCATTCCACTTTCGCATGAAGAACGGATGAAGGCATTAGAAAAGGCCAAAGAACAAACCAAACGTTTTATATACTTCATACAAAAAGAGTTGGGTTTCAAAAACCTGGGTTTGGCAGATGATGAATTTCCAACTACAGATCGCTTTCCTATGATTCCTTATCATCGCGAAAGCCGAAGATTAATAGGTTTAGTAAGATTGCGCATCTACGATATTGCTGCTCCATTTACACAAGCAACTGCTTTTTACCGAACAGGAATTTCGGTGGGTGATTATCCCATCGATCATCACCATAAAAAAAATGAAACGGCGCCTCAACACCTCAATTTTTATCCTATCCCGTCTTACAATATTCCGCTGGGCGCATTGATACCATTGCATCACAAAGGATTAATCGTTGCAGAAAAAGGCATTAGTGTAAGTAATGTGGTGAACGGTACTACGCGATTACAACCAGTGGTATTGGGTACCGGACAGGCTGCGGGCGCTTTGGCTGCCTTGTGCGCTCAACAAAACAAACAAGCCAAACAGATACCCATACGAATGGTACAACAATCTCTTTTAACAGCAGGGGCTTATCTGATGCCTTACAGTGATGTAAAACCAGCGCACGCCCATTTTATGGCCATCCAAAAAATGGGTGCCACCGGTTTGTTAAAAGGGAAAGGCGAGCCCAACGCCTGGGCCAATAGAACCTGGTTTTACCCTGATAGCTTGGTGAACAGCGCTGAACTAGAAAGTGCTTTGAAAGATTTGAAGGTACCGATGTCAGTTATGAATGCAAAAAAATACATCACTGTGAATGATGCCATTCAAGTGGCACAAGCCATTGCGATGAGATACAAAAAGTTGTACAAAAAGTATGAACGGAAATTTTTCAAAAATGAACTATTTCACAACAATGTTGCCCAACAATGGAACAGTTGGGGCTTATCAAATTTTGATGGCAGCAGACTTATTACGCGTGCTGAATTGAGTGTAATGATTCAAGAAAAGCTACAATTATTTGAAAAAATAGCGATAGATCACAGTGGTAATTATCAATAACTATATACACACTAAAACTAAACACAAAACGATTGTTTATGAAAAAATCAACACTAATGGCTTTCATCCTGCTGCTTTTCTGTAGTAGCTTGTATGCCCAACAAATCAGGGTATCGGGAACGGTAACCGATGCTGCAAGTGGTGCGCCCATCGAATTTGCTTCGGTAAATGTAAAAGGTGCAGCCAAAGGAGTGGCCACTTCTAAAAACGGAACATTTAGTATTACCGTGAACGTTGGGTCAGCATTGATCATCAGTAGCGTAGGCTACGAACGCAAAGAAGTAGCCGCTGCCGAGAATTTGCAAGTAACGCTCACCAAAGACGGTACTAGTTTAGGCGATGTGGTAGTAGTGGGTTACAGCACTCAAAAAAGAGCGAATGTAACCAGTGCCGTTACTACCATCAAAGGTTCGGAACTTATTAAAAGACCACTGGCATCTACCAGTATGACTTTGCAAGGATTGGCACCTGGTGTAGTGGTTCAACAAGGATCTGGCCAACCAGGTGGCGATGGTGGATCTATTACCATCCGCGGTTTTGGATCTATAACTGGCAGCAGTGCACCTTTGGTGATTGTTGATGGAGTAGAAGGGGTGAGTTTGAATGATATTGATCCAAACATTATTGAAAACATTTCTATTTTGAAAGATGCAGCTTCTACAGCGGTGTATGGGGTACGGGGAACAAATGGTGTTATTTTGGTTAAAACAAAAAGAGCCGAAGCAGGTAAAACAAGCGTATCCTTTAATAGTTTCATGGCCAAACAAACAGCTACAAATTTACCGAAAACCTTGTCGGCAGTAGACAACATGATTCTGAACAATGAAGCGATAACCAATGTGAACCCACAGGCTCAGGTGCCTTATCCACAGTCCGTCATTGACCTATACAGAAATACACCAGCGGATAATCTTAACGTGTTTAATACCGATTGGGTAGACCAGGTATTGCAAAACAATGGGTTGATGCAAAACTATAACCTCCAAGTTGCTGGTGGTAATGATAAAGCTAGTTTTTTGGCATCTGGAACGTTGTTGAATCAAGAAGGCTTAATTGTTAACAACAGTTTTAGGAAATACGATCTCAGGATGAACGGGGATATTAACCTTACTAAAAAGATTAAATTTTCTTCTGATTTATTTTATACTAAATCAATCAACACCCAGCCAGCAGGGATGGCACCGACACAAATTATTCAGCGTGCTATTTCGATGGCAAGAATCTTCCCGGGAAAATTTGCTGACGGACAATATGGCGATGCAGGACAGTCGAACCGAATTAATCCGATTGCAGAAGCAGAGGCTTCCGGAATCAATCGTGCTGAAACACCCACGCTTTCTATGCGTTTCGCATTCACTGCGGAGCTGTTTAAAGACTTTGTCTTAGAAGCCGCTTATAACAATCGTACCTCTTATACAGAAGCTTATTCTGCAAGAGGGACTTATAATTCTTTCGATCCGAATCCAGCAACCAATACCTATCTTTTCAACAATGTAATTGGAGATTCTTTGTTGAGTTATACCAATAACAGGGTAAACGTAAATCAGTATTCAGCTTCTGGTACTTATTCCTTCAAATTAAAAGACGTACACCAGTTTAAGGTGCAAGGAGGTTTTCAAGCATTAGACAATACCTTTTCTTCAATCGGTGCTTCTCGTCAAGGGTTGCAGGACCCCAACCGCCCGTTCCTCAACTTGGCCACATCTGCCTTGCAACCAAATGTGAGTGGCTCTGCCACAGATTTTTCATTGGCTGGTTATTTTGGCCGTCTCAATTATATTTTCGATCAAAAATATTTACTTGAGATTACGGGTCGTTATGATGGTTCTTCTAGATTCAGTCAATTACTCGATAACCAATGGGGCTTTTTCGGGGGTGTTTCAGCAGGTTGGGTGATTAGTAAAGAGAAATTCATGGATAAAGTGAAGTTCATTGATTTCGCAAAACTTAGAATGTCATACGGTGAATTGGGCAACCAAGAAGTTGGCAGCGATTACCCTTTTGTAGCCACCATGAATGGAGGTACCGCTTATTACTTCAATAATCAAATAAGCAGAGGTTCTTCATTGAATGGAATACCAAATGAATTGATTTCATGGGAAAGCTCTTCTCAAAAAAATATTGGCGTAGATCTTAGCATGTTTAAAAACAAACTAAGTGTAACTTTTGATATATATCAGAAGAAAATCAAAGACATGCTGATCGATTTTCCTGTAGCAACTGCATTGGGCTATGCCGGTAATTCTACGATTCCGGCCAACGCTGCATCGATGGTGAACAATGGATGGGAATTTTCAGCAACCTACAACAACAAAATTGGAAAAGTTAATTACAGCATCACTGGTAATATTTCGGATGTTAAAAACAATGTACTCGATACCAGAAATCAAGATATCGTACAGGGTATTCAATTGTCTCGAGCTGGTTTCCCTATTCGTTCTTACTTTGTGTACCTCACCGATGGGTTGTACCAAACAGGAGATAATTTCAGTGTACCCTTCAATGGTACCAGGCCAACCGCAGCTGGCGATGTCAAGTTTCGTGACATTGATGGCAACGACACCATCAATGCATTTGACAGGGTATTGGTGGGCAACAACTTCCCACGCTACGATTACAGTTTGAACCTGAATGCAGATTACAAAGGCTTTGACATAAATATTTTTCTTTACGGGGTTGGTAAAAGAGATAATTATATTTCCGGGGTAGGGGTTGAGCCATTTAATGGTGGTAACTGGATCGCATCTGGTTTAGAATCTGCTTTAGACAGATGGACACCGGGTAATCCTGATGCAAAATATCCTCGATTGTTCTCTGGAGGTAATGGTAACTTTACCGCTTCCGATTTCTTCCTTCGCAATGGCGCATTCATGAGGGTTAAACAAATTACACTTGGTTACAGTGTGCCTAAAAAAACTTTGGAAAGATTAAAAATTCAGCAATTACGTTTTTATGTGAATACGGTGAATCCTTTTACGTTTTCGAATTACGAACCAGGATTTGACCCGGAAGTTAGCAATACAAACGGCGCTTTTTACCCAATCATGAAAACCACTACCGTAGGTGTAAATCTGAGATTCTAATTGTAACAATCAAAAAAAAATGATGATGAAAAATATATTAAAATACACGTCAGTCTTACTGGTTACAGGAGCGCTAATGCTCAGCTCCTGCGAAAAATACCTGGATCGAAATCCAGAGTCTGCCATTACCCAAAGAGATTTCTACAGCAATGCGCAACAAGTACAACAAGCACTAACGGGCGTGTACAACGCTATTGGCGCCAGGGCCATTAGTCCGGGGTTTAACAATCCCACTACTTATTACTCCAAGTTAGATCTATACACAGAAATTGGATTAGAGAGAGGATTATCCGGCACTATTGGATCTGGTGCTTACAATGCTGCCAATGGAAGTGTAGCTGAACTGTGGTCTGGTTTTTACCAGGTGGTTCAAAGAGCCAATAACCTCTTGTTTTACATGACCAAGGCGCAATCCGTAATGTCTGCAGCTGATTATAAACGTGTGATTGCAGAAGCCAAAGTATTAAGAGCCATGGCTTATTGGCACTTGATCGTATTGTATGGTGATGTACCTTTTACCACAGCTCCACCAGCTACTCCAGAAGAGTTGTACGCTTTCGCCAAAACGCCCAAAGCTACCATTGTCGATTTTTTATTGCCTGATTTAGAAGATGCTGCTAATAATTTAGACTGGAATCCTACACAAGCGGGAAGAGTAAGCAAAGGCGTAGCAAAAGGAATTGCTGCCCGTTTGGCTATGCAAGATAAAAGGTACCAATATGTGGCAGACATCACAGATGATATCATCAACAATGGTGGTTATAGTTTAAACCCTGTTTTCCAAAATGTTTTTAGAAAGGCAGGGCAAACCGCCAATGTGAACAAAGAAATCATGTTCTATTATCCTTACGGAGATGCGGATGCAGGTTCTTTTCAATACCTTCAGCTTGTGCAAGGTTCAAGAGTGCAAGGCGGACAGTCAAGCCATTTTCCTACACAGTTTTTGGTAGATTTGTTTGAATGCACCGATGGAAAAACCATCAACGAATCTGTTCTTTATAATCCATCTAAACCAAATGCAAACAGAGATCCGCGTATGCGCCAAACCGTTATTGTTCCGGGCGATACCTCGATCGTTCAAGGGTTTACGAGTATGATCTTTAATTTCCGCGATCGCTTTGTAACCACTTTCAATCCTAATACACAAGTGATTACCTTTCCATCTACTATCGTAAACCAAGATAGTGCTAGTATTTTTGGGCCACGCATCAATGGTTTGGGGAATCTTTGGAAAAAATATTGTCAGGATAGAGATATCAATGGCAATGCTGGAAACTTCTATAAAGTAGGATGGGTATACATGCGTTTTGCAGAAGTATTGTTGTTGAATGCTGAGGCACATCTTGAAAAAGGCTCTGCCAACAACATCGTAGCCACTTCTGTTAACAGGGTACGAGCAAGGGCTGCGATGCCCGCTGTGGCTAATGACGTATTGGGCGATATCAATAAACTCAGACAACTGGTTCGTCGCGAAAAAACTGTAGAATTGGCCAATGAAGGAATTCACATTGCAGATTTAAGACGCTGGGATGATGGCAGGTATGCAGAAAAAGTGATGCCGCTGCAATTGTATGGCCAAGCTAATTCTAATATGAAATTTACTGCTGGGGTTGGATTGGAATTTCAAGTTCCCGCACCTGCTCCAACATTTGATGCTACCTACAATGTACCTATTTCGTGGCCAAACGGGGATGCACTCCGGTTAAAAAGAGAGTTGCGGATATTTAATACCAATCAACATATTCTTTGTCCCATTCCTTTGTCCGAGATCACCAAAGTACCAACGCTGATTCAAAATCCAAATTGGTAAATGCTTTTTTCGTGCATTTTTATGTAGTAGTCGTTTTTGTTAAAAATGAGGCTCGCATTGTGCGGCCTCATTTTGTTTTAACCTCCTACAATTGTCTTTTTTATGAACAATCACCTCCAAAGAAATGAAAGTTTGGACGCGCTTAGAGGATTCGCTATTTTAATGATGATACTCAGCGGAAGTATCGCCTTCGGCGGAGTACTGCCTGCATGGATGTACCATGCACAGGTGCCGCCACCACTGCATAAGTTTGATCCTTCTATTTTTGGTATTACCTGGGTAGACCTCGTGTTTCCTTTTTTTTTATTTAGTATGGGTGCTGCCATTCCACTTTCATTAAAAAAGTATATCGAACATAAAAGTGGATTTAGAATCGTTGCCTGGATTGCAGCAAAACGTTTTTTACTACTTACCTTTTTTGCACTATTTACTGAGCACATGAGGGCTTGGGTAATATCCGATGCTCCGGGTGCTAAAGAACATTTGCTTTCGCTGTTTGCTTTCGTTTTACTTTTCTTTCAATTTTATGACAATAAAAATGAAAAGTATAAGACTGTTTTTCTTGTTGCAAAAATATTTGCCTTTCTGACTGCTTTATTTCTATTATGGCAACTGCCTTTCTGGAGCGGAAAAGGTTTTGATTTTTATAAAAGCGATATCATCATAATGCTGCTGGGTAATATGGCCTTTTTTGGTACGCTGATTTATTATTTTACCGCTAACAAACCTTATTTAAGAATTGGTGTGTTGGCATTTATCATGGCAGTTTTTCTGGCTGCAAAAGAACCTGGTGAAGGCTGGGCAAAAGAAGTTTTTAATTTTAGTCATATTGGACGGTTTAATTTTGATTGGGTGTATAAATTCTATTTTTTGAAGTACCTATTTATTATTATTCCCGGCACCATAGCAGGTGATTGGATGTTGGAAGAGATAAAAAATAAGGAATTAGTAGTTGATAACCTGCCTGCCGGACAGGCAGGTTTAGAATTGGAAAAAAAGCAATTGAATCCCCAGGTTGAAAATATGCTGGCATTCATTGCAGTTGCATTGGTTTGCGTGAATTTATATGGATTGTTTACCAGGATGTTATTGCTGAATCTAGTTTTTACAATGTTGTTTTGTGCTTTATCCATTTACTTTACCAGAATGACGGATAAGAATAATTTATTTAGAAAACTGGTAGCTGCGGGAAGTTTTTTGTTATTGCTGGGTTTGTTCTTTGAAGCCTATGAAGGCGGTATCCGGAAAGACGGTTCTACTTACAGCTATTATTTTGTAACAAGCGGCCTTGCTTTTTTTACGCTTCTTTGTTTTGGTGTTATGGCAAAGCGAAAATACTTTTCGTCCATATCAAAATATTTTTCATTGAATGGTAAAAATCCGATGATAGCGTATGTGGCAGGGAATTTATTACTGTTGCCTTTACTATCACTCACTGCACTGAAACCATTTTGGGATAGTATGAATCAAAATGCATTCATGGGATTTAGTAAAGGAATAGTGTTTACAGGAATCGTTTCTCTAATTACCATTTTCTTTGTAAAACGGAAATGGTTTTGGAAAACATGATTTGAATCGACAAACGCTTATCTGTAAATAAAGCTGCTGCACTTTTATACCATCATAGAAATGGGTAGCTGTGCTATTCAATTAATATTAATTCGTTTATTGCTAGTCCGCTGCCCGGATGCAAGTTTTGTATTTTTACAGATGTGATCATTGTTTTCTTTTGAAAAAAATGAAACAAGGTTTTTTCATCTTTACCATTTGTATGCGCAAAAATATTTCGCTGATCAGCTTTACTTCTTACATCTACTGCATAACGGATATGTTTTTCATAGACCAGTTTCTCTTTGTTAAAAAACTGAATGAATGCAACAGTTGTTCCTTCTGCTAAAATATTTTCTGTCGTGGCTTTTAATTCAAAGCCGGAAGAGGGAATCGACTTCCACTTAAAATGGTAAGCATTCGGTAAATTCATTTGTGAAGCAGAGGTGCAATTTTGAAACTGCATCTGCTCTGCAATCCTCCAACCATTTCTGGTGCCAATTGGTTTTGGCTGTGAATAAAACCTGCTCGTCCATTCTTCGATGGCATTGTAAGGAAGATTGTCGGGCAATTCTTTTCTTCCGCTCCATGCATAATCCATTGCTAAAATATACGCACCAAACTGTTCAATGTTTTGTAACATATTTTTTTCACTGCTTTCAAAATCTGCCCAGGTAGTTTGCAACACACCGGCTTTTTCGTCAATAGCTGCATGAACAAAACCCCTCACATTGTTAGGCCATAACCAGGGAGATGCAAGAGGCAGATGGTTGTTTTGTTTCCAAATCTGTAAATTGGTTTTGTAAACTGATGGATCAGGATTGTTGAGGTAATGCCAGTCCGCAATATAAGTTCCAGCAGGAATAAAACTTCTGATGGTAGCGGCACGTTCTTTGGTAACACCATTTAATGCATCAGGTCCCTCTCCTGGTGCCAAACCCATATCACCCCAAATCATCAGCTTTGCTTTTTTCTGTTGTGCATACTTATGGAGAAAATCAATTTGCGTCTTGAAATATTCCATTTCTTTTTCTCTCGGTTGATTAAAACCGATCATGCCAATTTCGTCGAACCCAATGTGCATGGTTGCAGGTTTTAGTAAATCAAAAGCTTCGTCCCAAATTTGTTTTACTGCATATTGAGCCTCAGGGATATTGGGATTTAAAGTATAAGGATAATCTGGGTTAACAGCCATAAAGCGATTCACTTTAGCTTTAAAAAACCATTCCATATGACCGAGGCTTTGAATTAAAGGAATAGGTTCATTGTGGTTCAACCGAAGATAATCAAATTCTGCTTTTAGATCTTTCATAGGTATTGAAATACTGTTGTGAATTTCAGGCCGGCTTTTCCATACAGCCTGTTCACATTGCAGCACAACTTTGTTCATCTTTAAGGGAAAAAGAATTCGGTCAAACATCCGCCTGTGCAGTTGCCATGAGCTGGGCCCTGTAAACATATGAATACCTCTCCAGGCAACGGATGGTTCATCCTTAATTATGCCTTGAGGTATAATTAATTTGCCGTTTACATTCTTAGTAATTACTGCCAAAGTATTTATGCCATGTTGCAGCCCTTGCTGCGTTTTAAATGCTATGCGAATTTCCTTTTCTTTTACTTCGATTACGTAACCCTCTTCCGCCAATTTATCACTTTTAGTTGTGATGATATTCGGGAAATAATTATTACTAATTTGCCAATGCAGCTGGATAATATTTCTATATTGCTTCATTACATTGGTTATCAAACCATGTTTATCTTTTGGAATAATGTACGCTTGATCTGTTAACTGAACAAATTTTGGTTGTGGTAACAATATATTTTGTTGAACGTTTGCATTCCAGGCGTCTTTTACAAAGTCGACTTCAATAACTTTCGTTACGGGACTGTTTTGAAATTTTTCAACTGCCTTTATCTCTTCCACCAAAAACGAGCGTTGTAGCCCGAAAGAATCAGTTACAATAATATTTTCATCATATAGCAGCATGTATTGTGATCGTTTCGAATAATCTTTCTCACCAGGCTGAAGATCGGCCTCCAATCTCACCTTGAAAGGATGTGAAGAGGTAAATTTAAAAGATCCAAATGCTGTTGTAGCGAATAGTGTTTTCTCATTAAAAAGTTTCCAATCATCTATTTCTGCATGCAATGCTGAACTCCATTTGGCTTCTTTTAAATAAGGTAGCCAGATTTTTACGTACACAATATCAGCTAAACCAGCATCTTTCAGGTTCCATGTACAATCAAAATACGTCCGAACCTTGGTGCCTTCCTGTTCAAGCTGATAAACTCCATACACAGCGGTGTTTTTACTCCCGATAAAGAGCTGATTATATCCGGGTTTTGGGGAATATGCATCTTGTTCCCACCAGGTGAAATAATAATGATGTTGTTTCTTATCTGAAGTAAAGAAATTGATCTCAGATCCTGTAATCCAGCTTACATCATGGGTGGTTATATGAAGCCCTTTTTTCGGAATTAGACTTGCGGAAGTTTGCGAAAATAAAAACGGCATTTTTGAAAAGACTAAAAACAGCCCAATAATTATCTTGAGTTTGCTTGATTTATTAGTACACATTGTAAACTAATTTTCCTCCTTGTAATAATTGTTGATGACTGATTGATACAACCGGGATTGATTTACCATTCAACAAAACAGATTGAATGCCTTTTTCATTTTTCTTATTCAATTTATGTACACGTATCTGTAATTTTTTTTTGTCAGGCATCAATATGGTTGCTTTCTTTAGAAGCGGGTAACCAAACACATATTCTCCAGCTGCCGGATTCATTGGATACATACCGAGGCTACTCCAAATGTACCATGCACTCATCTGTCCGCAATCATCATTGCCTGTTAATCCGTCCGGTCCGTTTTTATACATACTGTCTGCCACTATGCTCAACCATTTGGCTGCTTTCTCAGGATAACCCAATTTTGTGTACATATAAATGATGTGGTGACTCGGCTCATTCCCGTGTGCGTATTGTCCGATGAGTCCGGTTACATCTGCAGAAACATTTTCGCCGTGCAGTTCTGAAGGCGCCGTAAACAACTCATCGAGCTTTTGAACCAGTTTTTCTTTGCCACCATACAATTTAGCCAATCCTTCTACATCATGCGGTACAAAAAAACTATGTTGCCAGGCAGTTCCTTCTATGTATTGTCCTTCAAAACCATGTTCGCTGAGCAAGGGGTCAAAGGGTTCTATAAATTTCCCGGTGCTGTCTTTGCCTCTCATAAATCCGGTTGCAGCATCAAATAATTGCTGGTAGCTGTTGGCTCTTTTGGTAAATAAAAGGGCATCGCTTTCTTTATCCAATTTTTTAGCTACTTGCGCAATACACCAATCGTCAAATGCATACTCAAGGGTACTGGTAACACTCCAGCCTTGTTTATCTTGCGGAATGTATCCGAACCGAATAAATTCTGGTGTGCCCCGCTGGTTTTGAAATGCAGAGGCCCTCATGGCTTTGTAAGCCAGTTCATAATCAAAGCCTTTAATATTTTTAAGTATTGCATCTGCAATGATGGGAACACTGTGGTAACCCGTCATGGTATTGGCTTCCCAAGTGCTCAAATCCCAAACCGGTAATAAACCATTGTCTTCATAGAGTTGCAACATGCTGTTGATCATGTCTGGTAGCCTATCCGTTTGTGTGATCGTAAACAATGGATTCAGTGCCCTGAAAACATCCCATTGAGAAAATACGGTGTATTTATTTTTGCCTTTTGTAAAGCGAAGTTGTTGATTATTGTGTGTTTGATATGCCCCGTCTCTATCACTGCTGATGAGTGGTGCCAATGCGGTTCTATACAACGCTGTATAAAATCGCGTGGCAAATTTTTTGTCGTTGGTATTGATCTTTATTTTCTGTAATTCTTTTTCCCAAAGTCGTTCTGCCGCTACTACGGTTTTTTTAAATGTTTCCTGTTTGTTGTATTCCAACTCTTCCAAAGCCTTACTGGCACTCACGGTACTCAGGCTCACTTTTACCTGTAGCTGTTGCACATCTTTAAACTGAAGGGCCAGTTTGATGTTTTTACCAAAACCTGTTTGGTTTGTTTGAGCCGTATCATTGATAAAAAGGTGGTTTGCAACGGGTGAAGAAAAGCTCGCAGCGAAATATACTTTTTGTCCCTTTGCCCATCCGGTGCTGAAGCGATAACCAGTAATGGTATAGGCATCTTTGACAGATAACATACCATCGGTGGCTTTATCCCAGTTAATGGCAAAACCCATATCAAACCGAAGCCAGCCATTGCCTTTCGGAAAGCTGTATTGGTGAAACCCTGTTCGTTCATTGGCAGTCATTTCACACAAAATATTGTTGCTGAGTTTTACTTTGTAGTACCCTGGTTTGGCCATTTCGTTTTCGTGAGAGAAAGGGACTTTAATCATGTCTTTTCTAATTTCTGCGGTATCTAAAAGTGGCAGTACAGATATATCATACCAGTCACCGATACCAGTTCCGCTTAAATGCATGTGGCTAAAACCTGCAATGGTATTGCTGCTGTAATGATAGCCGCTGCACCAGTCCCATCCGTCGTCTCCGTTGTCTGGACTAAGTTGTACCATCCCAAACGGTACCACCGCTCCCGGATATACATGTCCATGTCCACCTGTGCCAAGGAACGGATCTACATATTTAGTAAGTTTTTGCGCATAACAACTTAGGGTAGCCATGAACGTTAGTGATAGCCATATTTTTTTCATACCAAGCTTTTACTTACCGAATGTAAGGATATTGAAGTTTAAACCAATTTTGGTTAACCGGCAGACCTTCGTAAAAGAAAAATACTTCCCCTTTAAACCCATTTGTTCGGTTGCTTTTAATCATGTCTGTTAAAAATGCAGATGGAGCATTATAGGATCCCGATCTAAGTAATACGCCGGGGTACAATGGTACGGCGTTGTTTCTATAATATGATTTTTGCTGTGCTACACTTCCGTTATAGGCTGCAATATCATAGCGGTAACATTGTGGTATCACTGCATCAATCCATGCACTATCCACCCATGTTGGCCAATCTTGTAAATACTCATTGTAGCCAAAAGGAAAAGGACTGGGCGACATTGTAAACTGCATAGTGGGTTTGATGGTTTTTACTTCTGTGCGCAATCGCTTTAAAAAATTATTTAATTTTTTTGCCCGCCAGCTCAACCAGCCAGCATCGTTGATAGACGTGGGTGGACTGGCACCGGCATTTTCTGACTGATACAAAGCTACTGTGTAGGGGTCATAGCCACCGGTAGTGGGCATGGCGGGTAATCGATCATCTCCTTGCACGCCATCCACATTATAGTTGGTCACCACCTCTTTAAATAAATCGACCATAAATTGTTGCACTTCTGGATGAATCCCATTAAGCCAATCGAAACCATTTTTTACTACCAGGTTTCCATTTATATCTTTCGCGGCCCAATTGGGTTTTGCGGCTACAATGGGGCCTCCATTGGCCGAAAAGGAAGCAGAGAATCCATATTCAAACCATGCGTGTACTTTAAGTCCTTCGGCATGTGCTTCCTCGATAGTTTCTCTTAATGGATCTCTGCCATTAAACCTTTCTAATATAGGAATACTGATCAAGCTGTTCATCACCGTGCTGGGGTAAGTAGTGCGTGCATTGTTGTAGACCACCACAAATATGGTATTGATTCCGGATACTTTACAATTGGCTACCATACCTTTAATGTTGATTCTGCTGTCTAAGGCTGTGCTAGCGGTGGTAGTTACCCAAACGCCTCTCATAGCATTTACATCCCATACTGGATTGAGTGGTGGGGCTGGGATGGGGTTGGGTGTTGGAACCGTTGCAGGTGTGTTTTTTTCGCTACAGGCCGAAAGGCACAGCAGGCCTACAAAAAACGGAACGGTTACGAATTTTACAATGGACAAGACAATCTTCATAACTAATAAAATTTATTATAAAACATAAACTTAATAAAAATATTTATAAATTACGATAAATTTATTCAAAACGATTGCTATGAAGTTGGATTTGCTTGATTTATTTATTGTCATCATTTATATACTGATCAGTATTTTTATTGGCTTCTGGATGAGTCGTCGTTCTTCCAAAGGAATGAAGGACTATTTCGTTGGAAACAATACTATGAAATGGTATTGGCTCGGGTTGAGCAATAGCTCGGGCATGTTTGATGTAAATGCAGTGTCTTGGCGAGTAGCATTGCTACTAATGTATGGCATTCAAAGTGTATGGATACCTTGGGTATGGCCAGTTTGGAACCAGGTATTTGTGATGATATTTTTATCGGGCTGGTTGAGGAGAAGTGGCGCCATGACTGGGGCTGAATGGATGCGCATTCGTTTTGGTGACAATACCGGCGGTAAATTAAGTCACATTATTGTAGTAGTATTTGCCGTTACAGAAGTGATGATTTCGATAGGTATTTTTTTTACAGGTATTGGTGGGCTGGCTGCCCAAATGTTACCAGACATATCTTTGGGTACACTAAACGCAACTATGGTCAGCAGTGCATCCATGTATGCCATGATCATCTGTTTGCTCACCACCTTGTATTCAGTGAAGGGTGGAATTTATTCTGTGGTAGCCACTGAAGTAATGCAGTTTGTGATCATGACTATTTGCTGTTTCATTATTTTATGGTTGGGTATGACGAGTGTCGGGTCTTCTTCATTACAACAATTTTTACCGGAGGGATGGCTAGATTTCTGGCCTAAAAAAGAAATTGCTTATAACTGGCCCGTCCCTTATGGATTGCTCGAAACCGAATCGTTGCAGAATGGTTTTAAAATGATTGCAGGCATGGTAGGCTTAATGATTGGGAAAGGAATTCTGGCTAGCTTAGCTGGTCCGGTTCCAGGCTTTGATATGCAGCGCTCCTTTAGCTCTCAAAATCCAAAAGATGCAGCAAAAATGAGCGGCTTTACCATTTTAGTATTGTTTATTCCTCTGTATTTTATGGTAGGCGGGTTTTCGTTGTTGGCCATTGAAGAACTACCCAACTCTATTTCGGGGTTAGAAAAACTGGAACATATTTTTAATGTGATTGTGGCTAAATTACCGGTAGGAATAAAGGGGCTGATTATTGCTGGTTTGTTGGCTGCTTTTATGAGCACGTTCAGTGCATTCGTAAATGTAGCTCCTGCATATCTCGTCAATGATTTGTACAAAAGATACCTGGCGCCTGCAAAAACGGATGCCCATTATGTAAATACAGGTAAAGTGGTTTCGTTTGTGGTGGTAATCATCGGTATCCTGATCGGTACACAAATCACCAGTTTAAACAACATCATTCTGTTTGTTACCGGCGCTTTTTATGGTGGGTACGCTGCGCCAAATGTGCTCAAATGGATATGGTGGCGCTTCAACGGGTACGGCTATTTTTTCGGAATGCTAAGTGGTATGATTGCCGCCTTCTATGGTCCGGATGTGGTAGTTTGGACAGCCTCCTTTATCCCATCTTTGCAAGAGCTGGCAGATACTCAAGCAAAAAATTTGCTCGCATTTATATTTATATTTTTTGTTTCTATAGTTGGTTGTATACTTGGATGTTTGTTAACCAAGCCTGTAGAAAAAGAAACTACTTTGAAATTCTATATGCAAACAAGACCTTGGGGCTTTTGGAAACCTATCATTGAACAGGCTCGCCAAGTTGATCCTGATTTTATTCCAAATCGCCACCTCAAAAGAGATGCGGTAAATGTGTTAGTCGGAATTATTTGGCAAATGAGTATGGTGGTGATGCCTTTGTACATCGCTTACCGACAGTGGAACACCGCTTTAATTTGTGCGGCAGTTTGGTTGGCGAGTAGTTATTTTTTGAAAAAGAATTGGTACGATAAACTTGAAAATAATTGATCATGAAATATTTGATGCTGATGCTTTTGGCAACAACAAGTTTTGTATCCAAAGGTCAAAATACTTTCGACTCTTCCTTTCGGTTTTATTACTACGATCAAAAATTGAGTATGTTTGAAACTATGCCCGATCAGGAAAAAGAAATAGTTTGGATGGGCGACAGCATCACCGATGGTGGCGAGTGGAGCGAATTGTTTCCGGGCTTGCGTACCCTTAACCGGGGAATCAGCTCCGATAATACTTTTGGAATGCTTTATCGAATTAATGAAGTGGCCAAACGAAAACCGGCAAAACTTTTTTTACTCATTGGTATCAATGATATTGCTAGAAATATACCAAATGAAGTGATACTACGTAACTATGTACAGTTGATTGACAGTATTCAAATGCAATCACCCAACACCAAAATATTTATTCAGACCATCTTACCCACCAACAACGCTTATACTCAATTTAAAAATCATCAAAATAAAACCGAACAGATTGCTGAAGTCAATAATGGTTTAAAAATGATGTGCCAACAACGACGCTTGCAATTGGTAGATTTGTTCACTGCAATGTCAGATGCAGAAGGTAAACTGGATAGCCGCTACACCAACGATGGTTTGCATCTGACTGGAGCTGGTTACCAGCGATGGAAACAATTTTTATTAGAAAATAAATTTCTGTAAACATGCTCATTACCGGTACATTTTTAGATGAAATTAGTCATGATATCCCGCACCAAAACTGGGGTGCAGCGGAATGGGAACAAGATTTTATTCACATGAAAGCGGCTGGTATCAATACGGTTATCATGATCCGATGTGGCTACCGGAGGTTTATTACTTATCCATCCGATTACCTGATAAAACAGTTTCATTGTTATCGTCCGCCCGTAGATCTGCTTTCTCTTTTTTTGACTTTGGCAGATAAATACGAAATGGATTTTTATGTTGGATTGTATGATAGTGGTATTTATTGGGATACAGGAGATATGAGCCAGGAAATCAGCTCCAATCAATTTGTAACAGAAGAGGTTTGGAAAAAATATGGTCATCACCGCTCCTTTAAAGGCTGGTACATGAGTATGGAAATTAGCAGAAAAACTAAAGGAGCTATTGATGCTTTGAGCAGAATGGGTGCTCATTGTAAGACACTCAGCAGCGGATTGCCGACTTTCATTTCTCCGTGGATAGACGGCAAAAAAGCGGTGCAGGCTGCGCAGGCACAACTCAGCAAAGAAGACGCGGTTTCTATAAAAGAACATGAAACCGAATGGAATGAAATTTTTGACGGGATTAAAGGAAATATTGACACCGTGGCTTTTCAGGATGGACATGTAGATTTTCATGAGTTAGACCAGTACCTCGCCGTCAACAAACAATTGGCGGATAAGCATGGGTTGCAAGCCTGGACAAATTGTGAATCGTTTGACAGAGACATGCCCATTAAATTTTTGCCTATCAAATTTGAAAAAATGAAATTGAAGTTAGAGGCTGCCAGCCGTTTCGGTTACGATAAAGCCATCACCTTCGAGTTTTCTCATTTCATGAGTCCACAATCTATGTATCCATCAGCTCATCATTTATACAACCGTTATTTAGAATTTAAACAAACTTTGTCTTCATGAGAATATTATCTCCTTTTTTATTAGCTGTTTTATTTGTAGCTCAAACTGACTGTTCTCAGAAAACGATTGGTAACAATTCTGTTGAACCCATTCGTGGAACTTGGATCACCAATGTTGCCAGTGGAATATTGAGTTCCAGAGATTCTATTAAAGCAGGAATAGAGCTGTGTAAAAAAAATGGATTGAATCATATTTTCGTGGTGGTATGGAACCAGGGTACCACGCTGTATCCCAGTGATGTAACGCAGCGATATGTTGGAGTTTCGCAAGACGAACGATACATCGGTAGAGATCCTTTAAAAGAGATCATTGAAGAGGCACATGCACAGAATATAAAAGTACATGCATGGTTTGAATTTGGCTTTTCCTATGCCTACAAAGACAGCAACAGTATTTGGCTACAAAAGTATCCAGAATGGGCGGGCAGAAATAACGAAGGTGCTTTGCTGCAAAAAAATGGTTTTTTTTGGTGGAGCAGTATTCGGCCAGATGTTCAGCAATTGTTGCAAGAATTAGTGGGGGAAGTAGTTTCTAAATATGATGTTGATGGTGTACAAGGAGACGATAGAATGCCAGCCATGCCTGGTGAAGGTGGTTATGATGCATACAGCGTGGAATTGTATAAAAAAGAACACAACGGTCAGCTTCCTCCTCAACAGCCATTTGATACTGCATGGATACAATGGAAGGCCGATAAGCTGAGTACATTCGGTAAAAATTTGTATCAATCGGTAAAGAAAATTAAACCTACTTGCATTGTATCCTGGGCGCCGAGTATTTACCCTTGGAGCAAGGAACAATATTTGCAAGACTGGCCAACATGGCTCAAAGAAGGTTATGCGGATTACATCATTCCTCAAATGTACCGGTACGACATTAAGGCTTACGAGCAATTATTGGTTGATCTAGAAAAACAAATCCCAGCCCATTTAAAATCGAAAGTTTATCCAGGAATTCTTACGTCATTGGGTGATGGTTACCAGTCTAACAGAGCGCTTACTGATCAAATGATTAACCTCAATAGAAAATACGGATACCAGGGAGAAGTGTTCTTTTACTTTGAAACGCTTCATCGCCTGAGTGGTGGAATTTATTCGAACATTCAGTAAACGATTTATTCAAAACCAGCTCTATAGATTTTTTGTTCGTTTTGAAATGATGGTATGCCATCTTGCTTTATCAATCAACAGAGCATATAACGGTTGGTGCTTCGGGATACCATCGGGATTTGAAATATCATCGATGGTTCATAAATGTTATTGCAATTTAAACTATGTAAAACCTGATCAACAACTCTCTGGCGATTTCCTCGCCTTAGACGTCCGTTGGTGCCTCTACTATCCCGGAGAGATCACCGGTGAGATCAACAACGAGGATAACTTGTATTATCTTTTTAGTAAGTTTTGTATTTGCAAATAAAAATATCACTCGCTCATGTAAACGGAAGGGAATTTGAAGATGCTATGCAGCATTATTTTAATCACAACAACGTCGCTATGGTAGCATTTATACATCTTGAAAGAAGTTTTTAGAAAAGATATTTATTTCTTCTTCCTTAAAGAAAATAGCACATTATGCTCAAATTTCATTCCCGGGTGTTCAGGGCGCAGATGAATAAGAATTTATTTTATGCATGAAACAAACTTATAAAGATAGCTGATGCGCAAATTAATAAAAATAACAACAACATCATTTTCCATAGTTTTTTAATAATGCTACTTTCCAATCCTTTTTCATTTAATACAGCCTGCACTATCGCAATGTTTTGAATGGATAGTCCATTGCCCAACGCTGCCCCGGCTAATTGGCAGGCTAATAAAAGTGGGATTTGTAACTGATATTGTTGCCCAACCTGGTACCACTCTGTTCCAAACAATAAATTAGATACTGTGGCGCTACCTGCCATAAAGCTGCCAATAAAACCAGTTGCAACAGCTAATACATAAAACAGTATAACAGGCATATTCGTGGTTGAGCCAATTATTTCCTTCACCTGCAGGTTTTGCGATAACAGTTTAGCCAATACCGCAAGGCAGGCAATGGTTATAAAAGTAGATGGTATTTTTAATGCTGTTTGTTTAAAGACATTTTTAAGTGAAATGCTGCTCCTATTTTTAGTAAATGAATATAGAATGAGCAAGCCGAGTATAAAAAATAATCCCGGTTGAAAAACGGGTATATTTTTTTGTAACCCGATGGCAATCCATTTAACGTTCAACTTTGCGCTGCCCAAAAATAACTTACCTACAATTAATAAGGCTGCAATAAAAAGGTAAGGCTTAAAAGTGTGAAAGAATTGTGTAAGTGATGTTCTGTTGATTGTAGCATAAGATTTTCCTGTTGTTTTTATAAGAAATAGCCAACACAACAATCCGGTAACTGCTGCTAAAATAGAAGGGAAATCGGGGCCAATGTACGAGAAGAATATAAAAGGGATAACAAAAGATAACCCTGCGCTCATTGCAATCCAATAGGATTTAATTTTATTGCTATCTTGGGCTAATAAATCATCAGCTTCTAAAAATCTTTTGAACGCTAGCGGTAACAACATCGCAGGCATGAGCATTAACATGGCTGCATAAACAGGAACCTGTTCCACTGGCAAATCTGCATATCCAACTTTAATGGGTGTACCTGATGCGCCAAAAATTACTGGAATAGTATTGGCTAACAAAGGTAACGCTGCTGCCAGATATGCAGGGAATCGTAACCCCAATAATAAAGGTGCAATAATCATTGCGGGTGTGCCAAACCCCGATACGCCTTCTATAAAACTACCAAAGAATAGCGCCAAGAAAATAACAATGATTAGTTTGTTTGAAGAAAACTGATGTAATGCGCCCTCAAACTTTTGAATAAACTTATCTGCCTTTAAGTAATTAAAGAAAACCAATGCGCCAAATACTAAAAGGCTGATCTCTGTGGCAGTTAATAGCCCGTGCATAGATGCTTGTAAAAGATTTTTCAGTTTAAAGCCAAAGAACAAATTGATTAAAAGAAGGGAAACCGCTAAAGCAATTGCTGAAGATAATAGCAAGCTCTTCTTCAATACCAATGTGAAAAAAAGCAATATTCCAAATGCAGCCGCTATTATCAGTAAGCCCATACAGATATATTATTTAACGTTGATTGACTGATGCTGCTTTAGCATTGATTATCATCATGTATTCCAGATTGTTTTCCATATCCACCACACCATACAACTCTTTATTCTTTGTTACAATCAGTAAAGGGTGTTTGTCTTGCTGCATCCGAATTAAAGCTTTTTCAACCGGTTCAGGGTCTTCTATGTGACCGATATTATTATCTGTTACAGTTCTTTCAACAGTTATTTTACCACCATGTGCAGTCAATGCCTTAATGATCCCATCCTTACTCAGCGTGCCATATCTTGGTTCATCATCTGCCCCAGAGCGTTGCAGCGAATATTTTAGTTTTTCGGGCAAAAAAATCACCTTTTCGCCGGAGGCTTTGGTTACATGCAGTTTTTTTTGATGGGTAGCTGACATTATTTCTTTAATTATTTTTGAAAGTATTGTAGAATAGTTTAGTAATCTCTTAACCTTTTATTACTTAGTGAAAATATCTGGTATTAAAATTCATTTTTTCCGTTTTTGCTTACACTTTCTACTGCGGCCAACAATGATTTTTTACATGATAACATTTCTCTGTAAACATTTAGAATTGTTGAAGCCTCCAGTTCGTT
>Ga0105044_10002427_pt1 | contig 25404 bp, 22 predicted proteins | sample MAT01_FD_78092 | JGI IMG/M metagenome (GOLD analysis project Ga0105044, IMG submission 78092) | Freshwater microbial communities from Lake Fryxell liftoff mats and glacier meltwater in Antarctica - MAT-01 | ecosystem: Environmental > Aquatic > Freshwater > Ice > Liftoff microbial mat | place... | reverse complement strand
CTGTAGACCTCTTGTAGGCCTTCGCGAGCCTGCCGCAGGCGGGCCCCAACGGGGTCGCCTCTTTTTTTGGGGGCGTGCTTGTCGCGCGGGAAGGCACCCGCCATAATCGCCGCGACGCGCGTGCAGCGCGTGACTGCCGTTGCAGCCAAGCCTACCTACCGTATCGCCTTCGGCTGCAGCCCACACAAAAAGGACACCTCGCATGCGTCGCACGAGCCGCCATCTCTTCATCTCTGCTCTTCTGGGCGCCGGCCTCGCGATGAGCGCGGGCTGCGGCGACGACGATACCAAGACGACCGTAGACAGCGTCACGGCCGACACCGCCCAGCCCGATACGGTCCAGCCCGACACGACGCAGCAGGAGACCACGCAGCAGGAGACGACCACGCAGCAGGAGACCACCACCCAGGCCGAGACTGAGGTTGCGCAAGAGGTCAGCAACGAGTGCACACCGGAGACTGCGGGCAAGGGCCGCGTCGGGTCCCCGTGCACGAAGGACTGCGAGTGCGGCGACGATAACGGCGAGCTCGAGTGCTACAACGGCTTCTACATGGAAGGCTTCCGCTTCTGCACGCACGAGCTCGACGGACGTCCGTCGGGCACGGCCCAGATCGGCTACATCTCGCTCCTGTTCCCGGGCGACTGCTACCCCGACATCCCGGCGCCGCAGCGCCCCGGCATCTACGCGCCGTTCTGCGACAGCCTCGACGACTGCAAGGCGATCGGCGCCGCCTACACCCACTGCGGTACCTCGCACCTCGCCTACCACTCGGGCGGCGGCGGAACGCAGTGCCCGACGGCGAGATCGGCGCGCGACCTGAACCTCCAGAAGTCCTGCATCATCGACACCCTGCCGCCGTTCGACCGCTCGGAAGTCGATTAGTCTCATCGCGTTGTGTGGAGCCGGGACGCCTCGGTGTCCCGGCCGTCAGGCAGCGCACCAGCCCGCTCAAATCGTCGCATCGCGACACGAGAAACCCATGTCCTCTGACGCGCATCTGCGACGTGACCACGGCACCCTGCCGAGTTCGGACCCCTACATCGATTGGGGCCCCGACCTGCCTGGCAAGTACGATGGTGGGCGGGCACGGCTGCTCGTCGCGAACCCGCGCGCGCTGTTCGTCGCGTGGGAGAGTGGGCTCCAGCCGGAGCGTTGGCGTCTCGAGCTGGTCGTAGCGGGCGTGACGCTGCGCGTGATCGAACTCGCGGGCGACGCGGGCGACGCGTGGGTCCAGGTGTCGCCGCACACACGGGGTGACGTGCGGCTCGTGCGCGATGGCGCGCTGGTCGCGACCCTGCCGTTCGAGACGCCACCGGATGCGCCTTCGGAGGATGGCGCGGAGCGCTGGGGTCGCGTGGATGAAGGCGGGCACGTGCAGGCCGCGGCTTCCGTCGGCGGGACTGCCCTTGCCTCCGAAGAGCTGGAGCCAGGACCGGGTCCAGGCGGTGCGACCTCGTCGAGCTCGCAGCGAGGGGCTTGATGGCTCCGTCGGGCGCCGCTCAGGTGGGTTCGATGGCGCTCGTGCTTCACGCACATCTGCCCTATGTGCGCCATCCCGAGCATCCGCTGTTCCTCGAAGAGGACTGGCTCTACGAGGCGATCACCGAGACATACGTCCCGCTGCTCGCGATGATGGATGCGTTGCGGCGCGACGGGGTCCCGTTCCAACTGACGATGTCGCTGACGCCGCCTCTGTGCGAGATGTTGGCCGACCCGCTGCTGCTCGGGCGTTATGCGGCGCGCCTCGACGCGCTGATCGTGCTGGCCGCGGAGCTCGCCGCGAGCCACCACGGCACCTGGTACGAGGCGGCCGCTGACGACGCATTGGCCACCTTCGAGAAGGTGCGGCACACGTTCCGGGACGTGCATGGGAGCGATCTGATCGCCGGGTTCCGCCACCACCAGGACTCGGGCGGGCTCAACATCGTGACGTGCGGGGCGACGCACGGCCTCCTGCCGTTGATGGCCACGCTCGAAGGGCGACGTGCTCAGCTCGCGGTCGCTCAGCAGAACTATCGCAAGCACTTCGGCCGCTCGGCCGAGGGCATCTGGCTTGGGGAGTGCGCCTACCAGCGTGGCCTCGACGTGCTCATCGCGGAGCAGCAGATCCGCTACGTCTTCCTAGAGACGCATGGCGTCACCTTCGGGGCGCCGCGCCCGAAGTTCGGACACTACCGGCCGATCTTGAGCGACGCGGGCGTGTATGCGTTCGGGCGTGACCCGGCGTGCTCGCGCCAGGTGTGGTCGTCGGAGCAGGGCTATCCGGGGGACCCGCTTTATCGCGAGTTCTATCGCGACGTCGGCTGGGACGCGCCGCGTGAGCTGCTGACGCCGTTCATCGGCGACGGGCCGCGAAAGAACGTCGGGCTCAAGCTGGCGCGCATCACGGGCAAAGTGGCGCTGAACGAGAAGGACCCCTACGTGCCGGTATGGGCGTCGGAGCGGGCGCGGCAACACGCGCGCCACTTCCTCGGCGAGCGCGTGAAGCAGGTGAAGGAGGTGCGCGCGCAGATCGACATCGAGCCGCTGCTGATCGCGCCCTATGACGCGGAGCTGTTCGGGCATTGGTGGTACGAGGGCCCGCAGTTCATCGAGGCCCTCTTCAGACAGGCGCATGAGTTCCCCGAAGTGCGGCTCACGTCGCCAAGCGAGTGGATCGTCGAGCACCCGGAGGCGCAGCTCGTGTCGCCAGCGCCGTCGTCGTGGGGCGACAAGGGCTACTGGGACGTCTGGCTCAATGCCGACAACGCTTGGATTTACCGGCACATGCACCGCGCCGAGGAGCGCATGATCGAGCTGGCGACAGCCCACGCCGCGCCGAACGAGCTCGAGGATCGCGCGCTCACGCAGGCCGGCCGCGAGCTGTTGTTGGCGCAGTCGTCGGACTGGGCGTTCATCATCTCGATGAAGACCACGGTGCCGTACGCGGTGAAGCGCACGCGTGTGCATCTGGCGAACTTCGACAAGCTCTACCATGAGCTCGTCGACGGAAGTGCTGGGGCTATCGACGAGGCGCATCTGGCCGAGCTCGAGACGCGTTCGCCGATCTTCAGCGAGCTCGACTGGCGCGTCTGGCGCCACGCGACGTCGGGTGGGCCTTCCATCGGTGGCGTTTCGAGTCGGTCGATTCCGTGAAGCAGCCTTGGTCGGCCAAAGCGGCTCGGCCGCTACAAGGGGTGCCGGGACTGATCGCGGCAAGCCTACTACTGATTGGGACGGCGCACGCGGGGACCGGGTCGAGCTTCACGGATGGGCGCGATCAGTCGCTAAAGCGTCGCTGTGGTCACGCGCAAGAACCTGTGATCACGGGGAAAACGCAGGGCGATGACGAATCTGCATAATGTGACCGAACGGTTCATGTAAGGTGCGCCGCGTTCGTAGATGGGAGGAATCGATGAGCTTGCGCACGTGCCTCGCAGCCCTCTTGACCCCGAGCCTCTGCCTCATCGCCGGAGCGTGTGATGGCGGCGGACCCGAGCGTGTGCGGGGGCTCGTCGAGCGCGGCAACGAGTTGAACGTCGCGGCGCCAGCGGGAACGACCCCGAGCGACCCCACTGCTCCGGTCGACGACCCCACTGAGCCCGTCGACCCGACCGATCCCATCGACCCCACTGAGCCCGTCGACCCGACCGATCCCATCGACCCCACTGAGCCCGTGGACGACCCGACCGACCCCGTGGACGATCCCGTCGGTCCCCTCGCCTGCCCCGCGGGCGTCGTGTGCGTCGACACGTTCCCCTACCTCGGCAACGGCGACACGACTCTCGGCACGAGCCAGCTCGACAACTACGCGTGCGCACCGACGACCGACGAATCGGGTCCGGAGAATGTCTACCGCGTCGAGCTCGCGACGGCAGGGCTCCTGGTCGCAAAGCTCGACGGCCTGCCGGCGGGCGTCGACGTCGATGTGCACATCCTATCTGCGGCCGCGTCGCCGGACGCCAATCGCTGCGTCGATCGGGGCCATTGGAACGCCGCGGCCTGGCTTCCGGCGGGCGTCGCATGGGTCGTCGTCGACTCGTGGACGAAGAACGGCGTGCCCCAGGATGGGCCCTATAGCTTGAGCCTCGGCTTCACCGCGCCGCCCGACTTCGAGTCGCAGGACCTCGACAGCGAGGTGCTCGAGCATGCGCTCAAGGCCTTCGCGCTCGCCTGGCAGGACGGCGACAGCGAGCGCTTCGAGCTGACGGTCATCGACTTCTCGCTGCACTCGATCCACCCGCGCCTCTGGACCATCGACGTGGCCGATGGCTCGCTCCTGTTCAAGCAGCGCGTCAGCCATGGCGAAGGTTCAGCGGACGCGAGCGACCCCGGTTGGGCGGTGTCATTTTCCAACGTCGAGGGCAGCCACCAGTCGAGCCTCGGCCTGATGCGCACCGCCGCCCGCTACATGAGCGGCTCGAATGGCCTGTCGTTGCGTCTCGATGGTCTCGAAGACGGCATCAACGACCAGGTGCGTAGCCGCGCGATCGTCATCCATTCCGACCTGTACGCGGCTGACCGCTTCGCTGAGAACCACGGCCGCATGGGGCTCTCATGGGGCTGCCAGGTGATCGACCCGGACCAGATCGAGGCGTTTGTCGACACCGTCGAAGGCGGCTCGCTCCTCTACTCCTGGTATCCCGACGACGACTTCATCGCGACATCGACCTACCTCTATTGAGAGGGGACGCGCGAACGGACTAAGGGCCGCAGTCCGCGGGGCAGCTGCCCTTCTCGTCGAGCAGCGGACAGTTCGTGCAGATGCCGTCGCCACAGAGGCCGCAGTCGGGCGGACAGTTGAGGTAGGTTTCGCCGAACTCGCACTCGCAGTTGCCGCAGACGGCGGCGCAATCGCTCGGACAGGTGTCGGGGTTTTCCTCGTTGGCGGACTCGCACAGGCCGTTGCCGCACGCGCCGACGCTGCAGTCCTCGGCGCATGTGAGCGGTGTCTCGCCAGGGTCGCAGATCGCATTGCCGCAACCGGTGCCGCAGTCCTGCGGGCAGTTGCCGGGCGTCTCGCCGCACAGGTTGCCCATGCAACAGCCATCGCCACAGCCCGAGCCGCCGCTTGCGCAGCGGCAGGCATCGAGAGTGCAGCCGCAGTCGATCTCGCCCGGCGTCACGATCCCGTCGCCGCATGCAAAGCAGTCGCGTGGGCAGGTGTTGGTGTTCTCGCCACAGGCTGAATCGCAATTGCAGTCGCCACAGACCGTGTCACCGCAGCAGTCTTGCTGGCAGGTGATCGGCGTCTCGACGGGCTCACAGGTGCCGTTGCCGCAGCCACAATCGGACGGGCACGAGAAGCGCGTCTCGGGCAACCGGCAGGTCCCATCGCCGCAACCTCCCGCGACCTCTTCCTCGATGTCGGCCACGGCCTCGACCGGCACGGTGTCAGGGGCGGTGTCGACGATCGTCTCCGGAGCGGTGTCGGGGGAGCTGTCGGGCACCACATCGCCGACGCCGGCGACGTCGCTCTGGCCCTTCTTCGAGCTGGAGATGCAGCCGAAGCCGAGCGCGACAGCAACGCCGAGCGCGACAGCAACGCCGCTGATGACGAACGCGACGGGCACGCCTGGACCACGCATGGAGACCTCGATCGGGGGAGTGCCTCAGTAGGATCGGGGCACGCCCTGAGGATCGTCGAACGCGCCTCCGGATGCAACGGCGCCGGCCCATGCAGAGCCACGATGACGCACTCCGACTCGATTCTGCTTGACCGCCTCCGGTGAATTGAATAAGCAAACAATAACTCGACGCGCTCCAGCGGAGCAAAGCCCAACCCAGTCGAGCTTCAGAGGATGCGACCATGCAAGCTGTCATCGATCGACTCTCGGCCTTCGACCGCCAGGCCAAGCACGTGCAGACCACGGACCTCGATGCCGAGGTCGACCGCCTCCCGCTCGGTACCCGCTTCACGCTCGGCAAAGAGATTACGCCGATCCAGAAGGCGTTCTTCGATCGCCATGGCTTCGTCCTCTTCGCCAATGTCGCGACCCCGAAGGAGCTCGAGGCAATCTACGGCGCCGTCTGCGGCATCCAGGACCGTTGGCTGGCCGAGGGTCGCACGAAGGTCTTCGGGATCCCGCTGTTCGTCGGCAAAGACCACGTCGGTGGCCCGTTCATCCAGCGCTTCGCGTTCACCTCGATGTTCTCGGACGTGATCCGCGACTTCGTGCGCGACTCCCGCTTCGAGCCGGTGCGCCGCCTCGTCGGCGAGAACGCGCGCGTCGGCGACAACGAGAAGGACGGCGTCGTCTTCAACCGCAACCTCAATGTGCCGGGCACGTCCTACAAGTCGCTCGGCTGGCACACCGACGGCCTGCGCGACATCTTCTACCTGCAGGGCTTGAAGCCGCAGCTGAACGTCGGCCTGCACTTCGATCGCTGCACCGCCGAGACCGGCGGCCTGCGCATCATCCCGGGCACGCACAAGCAGGGCATGATCTCGACGCTCATCCGCAAGCCGTACTTCGTGTCGAACAAGCCCGACGCGAACGAGCTAGCGATCGAGACCGAGCCTGGTGACCTGACCGTGCACGACGGGCAGGCGTGGCACCGGGTCGAGCGTTCGTCGAAGTTCGGCCCCGAGAGCCTGCGCCGTACGATGTACGTGCCCTACCTGACCGACGACTATCAGCCGAAGAACGAGAGCAGCGCCACCCCGCCGTACCACTACCTCGGGATGGCGATGCGCAAGGCGAAGAAGCTCCAGGCCGAGCTCAAGCGGAAGCTGCGCGGCTAAAGCGGATGACTCTCGAGGGACGCTCACGGGGAAGCGCCACCGAGCGTCGGGGATGCGACCGACCATCAAAGCGGGCGGAGCCCGCAGGGAGGGAGCGCCCCGACGTCGGCGGTGCAATGGCTGGATCTCAGTCGAGAGTCATCCGTGTAGAGCCGGACCGGCAGTCTCAACGACCTTTCGAAGTCTCTTCCGGCCCTTTGCGTGGCGCGCGGGTTTGTCCCCGTGCGGCGCAGAGATCTGCCCTCCCCCATGGGTGGTCGGATCGGGACGCGACGTTCCACCTTGCGCGGGCTTTGCGAGGAGGGACGTAGGACGTAGGGGTGTGACCTCGGCAGACGGCGCCGTCGGCGACGTCGCGAACCACCCCTGTGTCCTCTCTTGAACGGCTCCCCAGCGGCCACGCCAAGGTTCACCCGCTCACGGGATGGTGATGTCGATCGAGCACGCGAAGCTGCGCGTGAGCGTACAACCGACGTCGTTGGTGCAGTCGCTGCCGGTGACGAGCTCGCCGCAGTCCTCGGGTGGGGTCTGCTCGTCGGGAGCGGACGCGCACCATGGCGGCTCGCCGCTGCCGGCAGTGTCGGTCCAGGTCCACGGATTTGCGCCACCGCCGACCTGCTGGAGCGGTGCCCACAGCGAGGGCGTCACGCCGGGCTTCGCGGCGAACGCGCTCAGCGCCCCGCGCTGCAGGTCATTGGTCGGGAACGCGAGCACGCCGCCGTTGGTCGCACACCAGGTCCGTGAGGCGGCCCAGGTGTCCTGGCCCGGGCACTCGAGGATCTCGTGGGTCGCCTCCCAGCCCTGGCGGACGGGCTTATTGGAACAGCCCGCCTCGGGATCGCAGCTGTCCGTCGTGCAGGGGTTCGCGTCAGCGCAGTGGTTGTCAGCCTCGATGAACTGGCAGCCGAGCAGCGGGTCGCACGCGTCGGTCGTGCAGACATTGCTGTCGTCGCAGAAGCGCGTGCGCGTCGAGCAGGTGCCGTCGGCACTGTCGATAACATCGTCGGTACATGGATCTCCGTCGTCACAGCGGCGTTCGCAGATGAACGGGAAGGCCGTGGTGCAGGCGGCGATGTCGGTGCAGGCGCCGCCGTCGACCGCCTGCAGGGTCTTGCACTGCTGGACGATGACGCGCTTGGGCAAGGGACAGGTGACGTTGCTCAACGACGAGGTCCAGGCCTGGGCGACGCCGGCGTCGAGCAGGAACGGCTCGAGCACCTCAGCGGTCAGCTGCTCGGGGACCCGGGCAAGGTCTTCGCCGCGCGCCGAGCAGGCGGCGAGCGCATCGGCCTGCGCGAGCGCCGCGGGGCAGTACGTGAAGCGGCTGCCGCCGAGGTCGATCGTGAGCGTGTTGTTGACGCAACCGGCGCGCGGGTCACACGCGTCGAGGGTACACGGGTCGGCGTCGGCGCAGTCGCGTGGGCCGGTCGTGCACTGACCCTCGACGCAGCGCGGCACCGTGCACTCGTTGCCAGGTGCGATGATCGCGACCAACCCGCAGTCGTCGTCGACGAGGCATTGCGGCTCGACGATGTCGGCCGTGTCGGGGGTATCGTTCGTATCGGGCGCGTCGGGGGTCGCTTCCTCGTTGGTGTCGTCCGCCGTCTCGGCGGCGGCCGCGTCGCGTGTGTCGACCGGGGTGCTGTCGACGGTCGTGTCCTCGACTGTTTCCGGGGTCGTCTCTTCCGGGGTTGTCTCGCTGCCGCTGCCATCGCCATCGTTCGCGAGCACCTCGCCGTCGGGTAGCGTCACGTCGACCAGGCCACCATCAGCGTCGTCCGAGCATGCGACGCCCGAAAGAGCGAACGAAGCGGCAAAGGAGACGACCAACCACGACCGGAGCTTGAGCTTGCGCATGATGACGACCTCGACAGGGACCGTGAACCAGGCTCACCATAGCGGGCTTCGAGGCACGCCGCAAAGCCTCGTTTCACGGGCCTTAGCCGGGGTGGGCCCAGTCGAGCCCAGCGTCCACGAGCATGCGCCGTGCCTCGTCGCCCCAACCGCGGTTGGCGCGCGGACTCGCCGGGCTCGGATGGAGGATGCTGGCAATAGGCACCGTCAAGCCGGCGCGTCTGCTGACGAGCTCGGCGCGCTTCTTCGCGAAGTCGCCGATGCCGATCACGTGCGATGGCCGCAGCGCCGCGATGACCTCGACCAGCGCCTCGTCGCACGCGGCGAAGAGTGGCTCGCGTTCCGCTGCCGGGAGCTTCTCGGGGATGCGGTTGGCGCCGCCCTCCTCAACGAATGCGAGCGGGCAGTAGTTGGCGACGAAGGACTTGTCGAAGAACCGATCGGCTGTGACGAAGAGCTCCCTGAAGAGCCCCCAGAGGCGCTGGCCCGAGACCTCGGAACGACGGCACGCGAAGCCCTCGATCAGGCGCTTTGGATGTTGCAGCGCCGGCACCTCGACGGGGGCGGCGATGCCGATCCAGTCGCGCACCGACGCGACCTCGCCAAACGGGATCCCGGTCTGCACCATGCCGAAGGGTCCGGGGTTCATGCCGAGGAAGAGAACGCGCCCGGGCTTTTTGCCGAAGCGCTGGAGGTAGATGCGATGGGGCGCCGCAGCATAGACCAGGGGATTGTAGACGACGGCCACGGGCGGGGCGAACGAGACTCGGTCGAGACGCGCGACGAGGCGATCGTAGATCGGGACGAGCGGCGAGACGGAGGAACTCATGCGCCCTGAGCCGCCGATCGGCGGGCGCCCGGAACCGGACTCTCAGCGGCCTCGCGCATTGCCTGGCGGGCGGCGCGACCGACCCAGATCGTGACCGCCAGGGTGATGAGGCCACTCACGACGCCCATCACGATCTTGGCGGTACCGATCTCAGCGTTGCCTTCGATCATCTCAGAGCCGACCGAGCCGACGTAGGTCCACATGAACGTTATCGGCATCATCCCGAAGAAGGTCGCGAGCGCGTACTTGTGGAACGGGATGAGGGTCAGCCCGAAGACGTAGTTGAGCACCGGGAACGGCAACATCGGCGAGAGCCGGAGCAGGAACACGAGTGCTGCCCCCTTCTGATAGACGGCCCGCTCGATCGCCGCGAGGCGCGGCTTGTTCATGAGCCAGGCCCGGAAGCGACCGGAGAAGAAATAGCGGGCGATGAGGAACGCCGCACAGGCCGCAATCGTCGCACTCGGGAGGGCCACCGCGAAGCCAGCGAGGCCACCGAGCTGCGGCCAGGCTGCGCCCGCGAGGATCGACATCAGCGCGGCGGGCAAGAGCAATACGCAGAACAGCAGGTAGCTGCCGATGAAGGCGAGCACACCGAGCACGCCGAGCCCCTGGAGCAGGCCCTTGGCGGACATGATCCAGTCCTTCAAGGGCAGCAGCACATACGCGAGCACGATTCCGACCAGGATGAGCCCGAAGAGCACCCAACGTAGCCACCACAAGGGCGGGCGCACGACAGGCGCGGCGGTGGGAATTCGGGTGTTGGGCATGCTCATGGTGTGTCCACCGCTTCGGGCCACGCCGACGCGCGGCGCGAAGATGGCACGGCGGGCATCGGGCGACAACCACGACGAGCGGTCGCCGCGCCGCGCATCGGCGCTTGCGTGGCGCTGTGCGATGGTCGCCAAGGCTCAGGGAGGTCAGGCGGTCAGGTGATGGAAGACCTGGTCGCGGCCCGTGGTCAGATGGCGATGTCGCTCGCTTTCCACATCTTGTTCGCGTGTGCCGGCATCGCGATGCCACTGTTGATGGTGCTGGCCGAGCGGCGCTACCTGAAGACGGGCGACGCGCTCGACCTCGAGCTGGCGAAGCGTTGGTCGAAGGGTGTCGCGATCCTGTTCGCGGTCGGGGCGGTGTCGGGCACCGTGCAACGTCGACCTGCTGGCGGCGATGTTGAACCCGGCGGCGTTCACGCAGTGCCTCCACATGACGCTGGCGGCGTTCGTCGCGGTCGGGTTTACGGTGCCGGGGATCCACGCGCTGCGGCTGCGACAGCTGTGCTGGCAGCGTTCTTGGGGTGACGCAAGAAGCGGCTGCCGACCGGACGGCGGCTCCTCTTGTGGCTGGCGCTGGTCGGACTGTTCGGGCTGGTAGCCGTCGAAGCGGGCTGGGTCGTGACCGAGGTCGGGCGCCAGCCATGAGTCATCAAAGGGACCCTGCGCACCTCGGACGCGGTCACGCTGATGCCCGGGTTGTGGCTGCCGTTCCTGTCGTTCCCGATCCTGTACGTCGTGCTCGGGGTGACCGCGACCTTTGCTCTTGAGGCCCCAGTGGCCGTACGTCATCGCGCCTGACCTGACGTTCGCGGAGGCGCTGGCGCCCGAGGGCATCGTCGTGCCGATGCTGATCGTGCTCGCGTGCGCGACGCCGATCCTGCTGATTGCGTTGGGGTTCCTGTACAAGGTCTTCAAGTCGCAGGACGGCGCCGACCCCGAGGCCTGACCCCAGCGCCCGCGGCCGGTGTCTTCCGCGCGGCCCCTGACTCTGGTAGTCGAGTGGCGTGCTGCCAATCACGATCCAACGACTCGGACGGGTGTCCTACGACGACGGGTTACGCCTGCAGGAGGCCGCGCGCGCACGCGTGCTCGCAGGCGGCGACGACGAGTGCCTGGTGCTCGAGCACGATCCGGTCGTGACCCTCGGCAAGCGTGGCGGGCTCGTCGACGAGGCGGGACTCGCGCGGCTCGGCACCCCGGTCGTGCGCACCGATCGCGGCGGCTTCGCGACCTGGCACGGGCCGGGCCAGATGGTCGCCTATCCAATCATCGATACGGCGCGCGCGAAGGTCGGTGTGCGGCGGCTCGTGCGCGCGCTCGGCACGTTGATGCTCGGCGTCGCCTCCGACCTCGGGCTGCATGACCTCCTCTATGATGACGAACGACCAGGCGTCTATCGCGAGGGGCGCAAGCTCGGCAGCCTCGGGCTGCATCTCTCGCGAGGCGTGACGATGCATGGGCTGGCACTAAATATAAATAACGATCTCGAAGGTTTTCGCGCGATCGTGCCGTGCGGCTTCGCGGACCTGCAGGTCTCCACGCTGAGCCGCGAGCTCGGGCGGCTGGTCACGCTCGACTCGGCGATCGATACGCTCGTGAAACGGGTGCCGGGGATCTTCGACGTGGGGTGATGAGACCGCACAGAACAGTGCCATCAGACCCTCATCAATCGACATGGGTCTGCCAAGATAACGCCCGCTCGGCGCCGGGCGAGGCGGCATCTATTGTTCGAAGAACTTCAATCGACCAACTACGGGTCATTGTGCTGCCGTCGGCGGGTGTCTACCGCAGTCGGGCACGCAGACGTCACAGTGCACGAAAGGGGAGTTTCGAGATGAAGGATGCTTTAAGCGGTTTGGTGTTGCTCGCGTTGATGGGCGGCGGGTGCGGCAAGGGCGACGCGCCGGGCCCAATGCACGGCGGTGATGCGGGTACCATGATGGGGGGCGGCGGCCAGCACATGGATATGGGGGCGATGGGGACGATGATGATGCAGCACCTCGGACCCGCTGACAGCGGCTACGACGCGCGCTTCATTGCCATGATGATCCCGCACCACGAAGGCGCTGTCATGATGGCGAAGGACGCGCTGGTGCATGCCACGCGCCCAGAGCTCAAAGAGCTGGCGAAGTCCGTGATCACCTCGCAGGAGCAGGAGATCGCAACGATGAAGCAATGGCAGAGCGCATGGGCCGGAGGCACCGATAACGGCATGATGGGCAAGCCGATGATGGACAAGATGTCGGGGATGGGACGCGACATGACCGCGATGCTCGGCCCCGCGGACGCGGACTACGAGGGTCGGTTCATCGACGCGATGATCCCACACCACCAGAGTGCCCTTGCCATGGCAAACGACGCCCTGGGCAAGGCGACCCGCCCCGAGCTCAAGGAGCTCGCGCGGTCGATCATCGCCTCACAGCAGATCGAGATCGAGCGAATGAGCAACTGGCGCAAGCTCTGGGCCAAGCGCTGACCCTTCAAAGGTCTCGAACACAGGCAGACGAGATGAAACGAGCGTCATCAAAGCGGGCGGTATGCTGTCGGCGGCGCGGCCGACGTCGATGCGATAGCGGCGGCGTGCGCCTCGGAGCCCACGTTTGATGGAAACGACGGCCATCGACGCTTACTGGCGTGCCGCCAACTACCTCTCGGTCGGCCAGATCTACCTGCGTGATAACCCGCTGCTGCGCGAGCCCTTGCGCAGGGAGCATATCAAGGCCCGCCTGCTCGGCCACTGGGGCACGACGCCGGGTCTCAACTTCGTCTACGTGCATCTGAACCGGATCATCCGCGAGCACGACCTCAGCATGCTCTACGTGACGGGGCCAGGGCACGGCGGCCCGGGCCTTGTCGCCAACGCCTATCTCGAAGGCACGTACAGCGAGGTCTACCCGGACATTTCTCGAGACGCCGAAGGGATGCGACGGCTCTTCCATCAATTCTCGTTCCCGGGAGGCATCCCGAGCCACGTCGCGCCAGAGACGCCCGGCTCGATCCACGAGGGCGGCGAGCTCGGCTACGCGCTCTCTCACGCCTATGGCGCGGCGTTCGACAATCCGGGTCTCATCGCCTGCTGCGTCATCGGCGACGGCGAGGCCGAGACAGGGCCGCTCGCGACGAGCTGGCATTCGAACAAGTTCCTGAACCCGGTGCACGATGGCGCGGTCCTGCCGATTCTGCACCTGAACGGCTATAAGATCGCCGGACCCACCGTGCTCGCGCGCATCCCGCGTGAGGAGCTGACAGCGCTGCTGCGCGGCTACGGGCACGCCCCCTACTTCGTCGAGGGCGACGATGCGCAGGCGCTGCACGAACAGATGGCCGCGACGCTCGACCGCGTCGTCGCGGAGATTTCCCAGATCCAATCCGAAGCGCGCAGCCGGGGATTCTCCAAGCGGCCGACGTGGCCGATGATCGTTCTGTGCAGCCCCAAGGGGTGGACCGGTCCCAAGGTAGTCGACGGCGAGCGGGTCGAGGGGACCTGGCGTTCGCATCAGGTGCCGATTTCCGACATGGCTAGCGAAGAGCACGTGCGGCTGCTCGAGTCCTGGATGAAGAGCTACCGTCCCGAAGAGCTCTTCGATGAGACCGGGACTCTGAGGTCCGAGCTCGCGCAGCTCGCGCCCAGGGGCGCACGCCGGATGAGCGACAATCCGCACGCCAACGGCGGCGTGCTCCTGCGCGAGCTGAGCCTCGCCGACTTTCGGGATTACGCCCTCGAGGTCGAGACGCCGGGCGCCTCCAACGGGGAGGCCACGCGCGTGCAAGGTGCCTTCATACGCGACGTGGTCCAGCAGAACCGGACGAATTTCCGCGTCTTCAGCCCGGACGAGACGACTTCCAATCGCTGGGGCGCGCTGTTCGAGGTGACGGATCGAGCTTCGGTCGCCGAGATCTTGCCGACCGACGATCACGTCGCGCCCGACGGGCGGGTGATGGAGATGTTGAGCGAGCACCAGTGTCAGGGGTGGCTCGAAGGCTACCTCTTGACCGGCCGTCACGGCTTCTTCTCGTGCTACGAGGCGTTCATCCACATCATCGACTCGATGTTCAATCAGCACGCCAAGTGGCTCAAGGTCACGCGCGGCATTGCCTGGCGGCGCCCGATCGCCTCGCTGAACTATCTCCTCACGTCGCATGTCTGGCGTCAGGATCACAACGGCTTCAGCCACCAGGATCCCGGCTTCATCGACCATGTCGTCAACAAGAAGGCGGAGGTCATTCGCGTCTATCTTCCGCCCGACGCCAATACGCTCCTCTCGGTCACCGACCACTGTCTACGCAGCAAGCACTACGTCAACGTCATCGTCGCCGGCAAGCAGCCGATGCCACAGTGGCTGACCATCGACGAAGCGATCCGGCATTGCACAAAGGGGATAGGGATCTGGGAGTGGGCTAGCAATGACGAGGGGAGCGAGCCCGATGTGGTCATGGCCTGTTGCGGCGACGTTCCCACGCTCGAGACGCTCGCCGCCGTCGACATTCTGCGCGGGCTCGTGCCCGAGCTGCGCGTGCGCGTCGTCAACGTGGTCGACCTCATGCGCCTGCAACCGGAGCGCGAGCATCCGCACGGCCTCGCCGACCAAGACTTCGACGCGCTATTCACCCGTGACAAGCCGATCCTATTCGCCTTCCACGGCTATCCGTCGCTCATCCATCGCCTCACCTACCGGCGCACGAACCACGAGAACCTGCACGTGCGTGGCTACAAGGAGGAGGGAACGACCACCACGCCGTTCGACATGACCGTGGTGAACGACATGGACCGCTTCCACCTTGTGTGGGACGTCGCGGAGCGTGTTCCAAAGCTGGCTTCGCGCGCGGCGCACATTCGGCAGGCCATGCAGGACAAGCGCAGCGAGCATCGTGCGTATATCCGGCGCCACGGGGACGACATGCCGGAGGTGAAGCATTGGAGGTGGGGCGCGCGTGTGTCATTTCCGCATCTGCCAGCTAATATTCCCAGCGGCCTATGATGCGGTTCGGGCGTGCCCATGGCTCTTGCGAGACCTGACTCGGGTCTGGCGCGAGGAATCCATTGCAACACGCTCATACTTCAACTTCCCAAAACGCTCTCCAAAACAAACTCGACCCTGGCGTCCAGGCCTGCATTGACGCCTGCGTCGCCTGCGCCACGGAATGCGATCGGTGCGCCAGCGCCTGCATCGACCACGGCGAGATGGCGGCTTGCGCCAAGGCGTGCCTCGACTGCGCCGATATGTGCCGGCTCGCGGCATCGCTCATGGCGCGAGGTTCGTCGGCGATGGGGGCTGTCTGCCGGCTGTGCGCCGAGATCTGCGCGCTGTGCGCCGCCGAGTGCGCGAAGGGCGCGGCCGACAACGAGGCCTGCCGTCGCTGTGCCGAAGCCTGTCGCAAATGTGAGGAGGCCTGTCGCCAGATGGCCGCCTGACCTGTCGAGCGATCGGCGCCGCCATTCGCGGGCAGCCTGACTTCGTCAGCCCTTCGCTCACGAATTCGGCGCCGGTCACTCATCTCGTACGAGCTCACCGCCATCTCGTACGAGCTCACCGCCAGCTCGTACGAACTCACCGCCGACGCGGCGCGGAAGTGCACGACATGCTGCCGGTGTCGAGGAAGTCGAGAAGCGAATTGGCGAGGTGGCGGGCGTTGAAAGCGTCACCCTGATCTCGCGTGCGGCTGCCGGCATCACCGAGCCCACCGGCTGCGTGTGAGCGCCGCTCACGGTCTCACGAACCGCAACAGCCACCGTGACCCGACGTCGCCACGGGCGCGTCGACGACGCCATACCCAGCGGCGCGGATCGCGGAGCGCAGGGCGTCGAGCGAAATTCGACCCTCGTCGAAATTGACCGTCGCCACATTCTTCGGCAGTGAGACGTCGACCTTGCTCACCCCGGACAGGGCGGAAAGCGCAAGCGTCACGTTGGCTACACATCCGCCGCAGGTCATGCCCGACACATTGATCGATTCCGTCTTCATGGTGATCTCCCGTTCCGAGTGCCCGGATTCAGTCAGTCAGTCAGTTCAGTCAGTCAGTCAGTCAGTACGCACCGCGAGGCGCGTGCAACGCTTCCGTGTGAAATAGCCTGTCGGTCGAGACAGATTGCCATTCTCAGCGCATATCCTGGCGAGAGTGACCTGGTGCGCGCCATCCTTTCACTGTGGAAGGATGCGACCTCGGTAAAGCGGGAGGAGACGCCACCCCTCGCGCGGGCCGCCCCGCCGGAACCCGAGGGCTGAGTGTCTTCGAATGAAACCGAGACGACACCTGTGCTGGGCCACTGGCAAACGCGCGCAGCCGCGCCCGGCCAATGCTTGCTTTCCGCGAACGAGCGCCCTATGAGGTCGCCGCCGGCTGCGGTCGGCGAGATCAAACCTGATGCCGGAGTCGGTGAGTATGCATGCCCTCGAGCGGAGTGTGATGGTGCTGATGATGATCTCGGTCCTTGGGGCATTCGTCCCGGGCTGCGATGACGCTGCCACGTGTAGCGCTGGCGCCGTCGCCTGTGCGGACCCGGTTGTGGCGGCGGATAGCAGCGACACCCAGGTCGAGGTCGAGGCCGATACCGCCATGGCCGAGGACACTGTGCTGGCCGACGAGACTGCGCTTGCTGAAGACGCGACCGTGGCCGACGATACGTCGACGAGCCAGGACACGTCCCCGGAGGTAGTGGCGCCGGCCGGCACGCAGGTGTTCTCGGACAAGAGCGCCTTCGGCGTCTGGTTCGACGGGCCGACGAGGCTGCGGGTCGGCGTCGAGACGAGCTTCGTCGTGACCGTGCACGACATGTCGGATGCGCCCGTCACGGATCTCGACCTCTCTCCGCGCTTCATTCACGCGAGCATGGGGCATGGCGGGCCCAAGGCCCCGGCCGGCACCGAAGTGGGCAACGGGGTCTATAACGTGACGAGCGTCATGGCCTCGATGACCGGCAAGTGGAACCTCGACGTCACGTTGCCGGGTGCCGACCGGGCACGCCTGGTCATTACTGTCACCAACTGAGACGGAGCACACACCATGTCACGTTGGCCCTACCTCTACGCAGCGTGCGCCCTGGCGGCGTGCGATGAGCGCGGTTCCGACCCTGCCGCGCACGACACCAGCCCCGGAGTCGAGGTCGACGCCAATCCCGATATGAGCGCCGACCCTGGCGCCGACATCGCCGATGAGCATGCTGGCCTCAGCTGGGAACAGGTCGCGCTCGGATGTGCGCTCATGGGCGCGGGCGAAACCGAGCATGTCATGTGCCAGCATGGCCACAGCCTGAGCCTGCGCGGCGACCCGCTCTACGAGCGTTGGCTCTACCTGCGGGATCACGGTCTCGAGGCACCGACCGACGCGGACCTCATGACGATCGGGCCGGTTCCCGGCACTGACGCGGTGCTGCCGCCGCCGCTCACGCTCATCCTGCGCGCACGCCTCGGCGAGCGGGTGCGGTTGCGCGTCGTTTCCTACGGACCGCAGTTCCACACCTTTCACGTACACGGCCATCTGTGGCTCGACGGCGATACCCTTGCCGACACCCAGACGCTCGGCCCGGCCGAGGTCTACGACCAGGCCGAGTTCTTCGCGGGCGGCGGTGCGGAGGATGCCTCCGAGCGCGCCGGCGTCGGCGACTGGATGATGCACTGCCACGTCGAGATGCACATGGCGACCGGGATGTGGGGCACCTTCCGCGTCGAGCCCGAGGACGGCAGCGAGGCGCTCGACGCGAACGGCCGCTTCCCCTACGAGGTCCCGGCACCGCTCGGCGGACCCGGCGCGACCGTCGACGTCTACGTGGCGGCGGCTGAAGTGCCGATCGCTGTGGGTCGCGCCTACTTCAGCGCGCTGGGCCAGCTCACCGACGTCGAGCGCGAGGCGCGCCTCTATATCCCCTTTGCGAGCGAGGCCGAGTGGACGGCTGCGACAGCCGCGTCGGTGCGCCAGGCGATGGCGACGCGCAAACAGGATTGGACGCCATGGGTGCTGTCGCTGCGCCTTGGAACAACCGTGCGCGTGCACCTGAAGAACCTGATGAAGGAAGCGCCGGTGTCGCTGCACCCGCACGGCGTGCGCTACACGGCGGACGAGGACGGCACCATGCCCGAGGACGTGGTCAGGCCGGGGGGCGCACCGGTCGTAATGACGTGGACCGCGGACACGGCCGGTACCTGGCCGCTGCATGACCACGCTCGCACCCTCGAGAACCTGGCGCGCGGGCTCTTCGCCGCCATCGTCGTGCAGTCACCCGACGACGAAGCACGCATCGCCCGCAACTACGTCGTCTTCATGCACGACTACGACATGGACTGGCTCATGGGCGCCGAGCAACCTACGGGCGCGGCGCACTGACTGACAGGCGCGTCGCACCGCGACAGGTCACGGACCTCGAGCACGCGCCCAGACGCAGTATCCTTTCAGAGCGCGGCCCCAAAGAGCACCGGCGACCCTCCGGTCACAGCTCGGGCCACCGCGCGCGAACTCGGGCTCGTGCTGGATGGCGAGCCAGCGGACGGCGTCTTCCATTCGCGCGCGACCCGTGCCGACAAGCTGCGCAGCACGCGCAAATGGAAGACGCGAGGCGCGGTCGTCGCAATGACCGGCGACGGGGTCAACGACGCACCGGCACTGCGCCGTCGTGATGTGCAATCGCGGCACGCTGCGCCGCTGCTAATTACTGTCAGCCCCCAAGCGGCCATTGGACCAGTCTACTTCTTGGCGCGCACGTAGCCCGCCGACTTCGCGAGGTAGCGCGGCGGCACGCGCGTCGCCTCGAACTCGGCGTAGCCGGTCGCGAGCATTCCCCAGAATGCGGTGAGCTCGGCGTCCTTGCCGGCGGTCGCCGCGCGACAGGCATCGGTGCCGAAGCGGCAGGGGAACATGTGTACGGGGATCTGCTTTTGGCCGTTGTCACGGGCGCTCACGGCGACCACGTAGAGCGCCTCGATCGGGCCGTCTTCGAGGGGCAGGCAGCCGATCGTCACGCAGTTGCCGTGGATGAAGATGTCACCGCCAGGCGGGTCGCCCGCGGCGCGCGTCTTGTCGACCGCGTTGGGATAGTCGAGGCCCAACGACAGGTGATAGCTCGACGCCGGGTTGAAGCGGTCGATCGTGTAGAAGCCCTCGGGCACCTGACCATCGCCAGAGCGACGCTTGGGGCCGAGCACGCCGCTCGAGGCGCAGATGCGAAAGCTGCGCACGAGCACGCGTGGGGCGTTGGCCACCGACTTGGCCGGCTCCGCCCAGAGCTCGAGCATGCCCTCCTGCTTGAACGCGCGCAGGTAGATGCCGCGCGGAGGCCAGGCGGCCTTCGCGGCTTGGAACGCGGCCTGGACCTCCGCCAGGTGCGCGTCGAAGGCCTGGCGCACGCGCGCGTACTGGCGCTGCGCGCGCTCGAACGAGCCGGCCTGGGAAGGTGTTGTGGACAAGAGCGTGGTCACGACGGCGAGGATGACGGTTCGCATGGCTTACCAGAACATGCCGGCGATGACAGCTATTCGCAAAAGCAGGGATTGGTGTAGACGACGCAGTCCGTCCGGCTCGGCGCGCCGCGAGATGACCACGACCGCAATGTCACGAACGATTCCACCGACCCTTCAGCATGCGACGCGCATGCTCACGATCCTGCGTTGGCTCGGGCCGTGGGCCGATGCGAGCGCGATGCCACGAGTGCGCGCCGTGCCCGGGCATACACCGGTCCGACACGTGCGCTTGTGGCAGGAACCGCCCGCGTCCGGCCCGGCGCCAACGGTCGCGAGCTGGCCGCCGCGGCGCGGCCAAGCGCCGAAGCCGACGATCCTGCTGCTGCCCGGGATGCACTTCCTCGGGCCCGACGACCCCCGCTTCCGACGGTTCGCGGCGGTGCTGGCTGCGACCGGGGCCGAGGTCATAGCGCCTTACCTGCACGACTTCCTCGGGCTGCAACTGACCCCGCGCCTCTTCGAGGAGGCGCGCGCGGCGCTGCACTTCGCGAGCGAAGCCGCCGCCGGGCCGGTCAGCGTGATGAGCATCTCGTTCGGCTCGATCGCCGCGCTGCACCTCGCCGCGACCTGCCCGGAGCGGGTGAGTCGGGTCGTCGTGTTCGGGGGCTATCGCAACCTCCAGGGCGCGTTTCGCTTTGCACTCGGCGCGGCGACGGCGGGCTTTCCGGCCGAGGTGCGCGACCCCTTGAACGGGCCGGCGGTGCTGACGAACCTGGCTGACGAGCTCCTGTCCGAAGGCGAGCGGGCCGCGTTCCGTGCCGCAACGCTGGCGTTCTCGCGGCGCACATGGAGTCGTAGTGCGATCCCCGAGAACAAGCGCGACGGGCGCCATCTCAAGGTCGGCGCCGAGATCGCGGAGACGCTGAGCGGAGAGGCGCGCGCCTTGTTTCGGGTCGCGTGCCGGCTCGAGGGCGACCCGCTGGCGCTGGCCGATCAGGTGTTTGCGAGCGCCCGCGCGCGCACCGCGTTCCTCGATCCGAGCCCGCTCCTGAGCCGGGTCAAGGCGCCGGTAACGTGCGCGCACGGGCGCGACGACGATGTGATCCCGTGGACCGAGTCCGAGGCGCTCGCGCGCGACCTCCCGAACGCGCGGGCCGTGATCACCGGGCTCTATGGGCACACCGGGCGCGCACATGGCAGCGTGCCAGGGGTTGGAGCCATCGCGGGCGAGCTGCGCGCGCTGGGGCGAGTCGTCAGCGCGCTCGCGGATCTCGGTCGGCGTTAGGTCCAGGCCGCGAGGACTACGGGGTCTGGGTCCTGGCCTTCTCGGCCGCGAGCTTGGTGCGCTCGGTCTCGGTCGCGGCCTCGGCCTTCTGCAGGCGGGTCTGCAGCTCGACCAGCTTCTTCTGCTCGTTGAGCGCCTGCTGCTCGAGGTTGATCTTGCGCTGGGTCTCGGCCGGCCCGACGACCCCCTGCAGCTTGACGAGCTCCTCGAACTTGACCGCCTCGAGCTGCGCCTTGGCGACCCGGATCTCCTGCTTCTTGAGATCCTGGCGGGCCTTCGTCTGGGCCATCTCGGCCTTGAGCACGCTGTGCTGCAGGTTGGTGATCGCCTGGGTCGTCTTCGCGTCGGCGAGCGTCTTGCGATTCTTCGCCTGCTCGGCCGCGTAGCGCTCGCGGATCGTGCGCGTCTGCTCCTCGTAGGTCTGCTTGGCCTCGGCGATCTTGCGGTCGCGGTCGGCGCGCACCTTGCCGAACGCGTTCTCCTGCGAGTCCTGCGTCTGCTCGATCTTGTCGGCTGCCGCCTCGATGGCGTCGCCGGCGGCCTTCTTCTGCTCGCCCGTCGAGTCGATGCTCTTCTTCTTCTCCTGCGTCTCGAGGTCGCCCAATGCGTACGCGTCTTCGAGCCTCTGGACCTCGCCCTTGCTCTGCTCGATGCGCACGACGCCATCGCCGGTCAGGCCACGCAGCTCCTTGTCGGAGACGCGATACTTCAGGCCAGCGGCTTCACCACTTCCGCCGCAAGCGCCGAGCGCGAGGGCCGAGATCATGAGGATACAGAGTGCGATACGGGTCGTTGACATGGGCCCTCCAGAACGAGTGGGACGTGTTGATAGCAGACTCGAATTCCTCGCGTCGAGGGCGCGGGGCGCGCCTTGAAACCCAGTCGTGGCAGTGGGATGCTGCGGCCATGACGACCGACTCGACTGCCCCGAAGCCCACCCACAGCGCGATGGGCGCAGCTGCGATCCGCCACCTCGCCGCGCTCATCCGCATCGACACGACCAACCCGCCCGGCAATGAAACGCCGGCAGCCGAGTACATCGCCGGCATGCTCCAATCGGCGGGCCTCGACGCGCAGCTGCTCGGCGCCGAGCCGGCCCGTCAGAATGTCATCGCGCGTGTCCGCGGCGACGGCTCGAAGCCACCACTGATGCTCGCCGCCCACCTCGACGTCGTCCCGGTCGAGCGCGAGAAATGGCGCCATGATCCCTTCGGTGGTGAGATCCACGACGGCTATCTATGGGGGCGTGGCGCCATCGACATGAAACAGATGGCGGTCATGTCGACGCTTGTCGCGATGCGCTTGCACAGCGAAGGCGTGCATCTGACGCGCGACGTGATCCTCGCCTGCGTTGCCGACGAGGAGGCCGGCTGCGACCTCGGCTCGAAGTGGCTCGTCGACAACCATCCGGACCTCGTGCGCGCCGAATACGTCCTTGGCGAGGCGGGCGGCTTCACCGTGCATTTGAACGGGCGGGAGCTCTATCCGATCGGCATCGCCGAGAAGGGCCTCGTGTGGATGAAGGTCAAGGTGTCAGGCACGCCCGGCCACGGCTCGGTGCCCCGCGACGACAACAGCGTCGCGCGCCTCGGCGCGATCGTGCATCGGCTCGGCACGACGCGGCTGCCGCAACATCGCACGCGGGTCGTCGATGCGTACCTCGCTGCGGTCGCGCGCACGCAACGCTTCCCGTTGAGCGTGCTCTTGCCGCGGCTGCACCTGCCGGCGCTGGCCAAGGCGATTCTCGGGCGCTTCCCCGATCGCGGGGCGGCCAACGCGATGGCCGCGGCGCTGTCGAACACCGCAACGCCGACGATGTTGCGGGCGGGTAACAAGATCAACACAGTGCCGGGCTTCGCCGAGGCGTTCATCGATGGCCGCACGTTGCCGGGGGAGACGGCGGCGTCGCTCGTCGCGGAAATTAGAAAAGTCGCCGAAGACCTGGGCGAATTCGAGATCGAGATATTGAAGGACATGCCGCCGGTCGAGACCACGACCGATACGCCGCTCTGGCAGGTGATAGCCGACGTGATGCGCAAGGAGGCCGCGGCCGGCTCGGTCGTGCCGATGATGATGCCGGGCTTCACCGACGCCAAGCAGTGGTCGCGGCTCGGGGCGAAGTGCTACGGCTTCATGCCGACGCGCTTCCCCGATGACGGCACGAGGTTCAGCGACCTCTTCCACGGTCACGACGAGCGCATCCCGATCGACGGGCTCGCCTGGGGCGTCGAGGTCCTCTATCAGGTCGTGAAGCGATTTGCGTCGCAGTAGCGGGCGCCCGCACGAGGCTATTGAAACCGACGGTCAAGCCCGTCACGTCTGGTCGCGCGCAGCGCTGTCAGAATCCGCACGAGAACGCCCGCGGCGCGTGATACGAAGACGCGCAGAGGTTCACAACATGGCGCTCAAGACCCAGCGACCCGACGCGACTCCGATGGCTGCGCAGGCGAAGCCCGGCCCCGAGAGTGCCCAGGCGGTACAACGGAAGGCGGCGCTGCGCGGCGCGAGCCTCGCCGATCAGCTTCAGATGTTGGCACCCAATGCGGAAGGCGGCGACGGCGAAGCGCACGGGGCCGTCCAGATGAAGGGCGAGAACGGCGGCGGCGGCGGCAAGGGAAAGGGCCTGCTCGACCGGGCCAAGGGGGCGATCGGCTCGGCCATCGATGCGATCAAAGATCCGAAGGCCGCGCTCTACGATGCACGCCTTGGTGCCAAAGGACGGCAGGAAGAAGTGCTTGGCGACGGGCACGACATCGCCAACCAGGACGTCATCCTGGAGCAGCTCGCGCACCAGGGCGCCTACGGGCGGCTCGATCCACGCAAGCTGGAGGGCTGGGGCTATCGCGAGATGGGCGCGGCACAGGACCCCGAGAGCGGCTTTCGCGCGGTGCTGTATGTGCCGACCGAAGAGGCGCTCGCCGGCAAGACCGAGCAGGCCAAGGTGATCCAGGCGATCCATGGCGGTAAGCCGCCGCCCGTGTTGGCGTTCCGCGGCACCGCCGAAAAGCGTGGCATGCAGGACGACACCAATCGGGGCGGCGTCGGCGCCTATCAGTTCTCTTCGAACGAGGGGCGCGTGCGCGAGATGATGGGCCTTGCCGGCGGCAAGGTGATCGTCGCGGGCCACAGCCTCGGCGGGGCGTTGGCGCAGCTCGCGGCGACGCATTTCCCCGGCAGCGTCTCGCGCGTCGTGACGTTCCAGTCGCCTGGGATTCCCAAGGAAGAGTCCGACAAGCTCGCCAAGCACAACGAGAACGCGAAGCCCGAGGACAAGGTCAGCTCGACCCATCACCGCGCCGAAGGCGACCTCGTGCACATGGCCGGCGAGTCGCTCACCGAAGGCGATGTGTACACCCACAAGAGCGTCGGCGTCGGCAACCCGATGGACCACATGTCCTACCCGTTGGCCCGCTTGTCGGCCGCGCGTGGCGACATGATCTCGGGCGTGAACGACGAGCAGCTCGGCAAGAAGGGCGGCGACAAGCTGGTCAGCATCGACAAGACGAGCTCCAAGGAAGAGAAGTCCGGCATGCTACCCAAGATCTCGGAGGGCACGCGCAAGACCCTGGGAGGGGTTGTTCGCGACGAGACGATGGAGACCTACGGTGCGATGTGGAAGAGCATCAAGGAGATGATCACCTCCAAGGCCTTCGGCAAAAAGCAGGTCCTCCAGACCATCGCCGACTCGGACAAGCTCACGCCCGATCAGAAGATCAAGATGCGTGACCAGGCGTTGAAGCTGCTCGGCTGACCGCTACCGTCGCAACGTGATGAGGGCGACTGAACAGTGTCGCCTGGCTTCGGATCCATAACCGTGATGCAGCGTCGCTCCTTCGGTCGCTTGTGCACCTTACGACGAGTACGGCTCCGCGCTTCCTTCAGTCAGTCGCTCCTTGCCTCACGATTTGTCTCCTTCGCCATCCGACACTGTTTAACTCGGACGGTTCGCTCGCCGCTTGCGCGCCCGCCGCAGCACGGCGAGCCAATTCGACATGCGCAGCGGCGCCAGCACCGCAAGCATGTCGCCTTCGCCGCAGCCCGGATTGCGCTCGTAGAAGTAGCGGACGTGCGGGTTCGACAAGAGCTCGGAGGTGACGTCGGCGACACCTTCGCGCAGGCGTCGTTCGCCGCGCAGCGCGAGGCCGCGGCCGGAATCCCAGCCAGCAGCGTAGCGATGCTGCCCCAGGCGGTCGATGAAGTCGGCTACGGCGGGCGGCGTGGGCTGGTCGTAGCGCGGCCAGAACTCACTGAAGTTGTTGACCAACATCAGGTAGCTCTTGTAGCTGAAGGTGTCATAGAAGAGCCACACTGGCGTCAGCGGGTGGCGTAGCCGGGCCTCGAGATAGCAACGAAAACCGACCCGCTGGATGAGGCTGAAGCCGCGCACGCTCGGCTCGAACACCATGTTGCCGGTGTAGATGATGATGCAGCGCCGGGGCTTGCCGGCAACGGCAGCCGAAGGCGATACGGCGGGCTTGCCGGCAACGGCAGCCAAAGGCGATACGGCGGGCTTGCCGGCAACGGCAGCCAAAGGCGATACGGCGGG
>Ga0105044_10002426_pt1 | contig 25414 bp, 18 predicted proteins | sample MAT01_FD_78092 | JGI IMG/M metagenome (GOLD analysis project Ga0105044, IMG submission 78092) | Freshwater microbial communities from Lake Fryxell liftoff mats and glacier meltwater in Antarctica - MAT-01 | ecosystem: Environmental > Aquatic > Freshwater > Ice > Liftoff microbial mat | place... | reverse complement strand
TGTCTTTTGGATATTTTACGCTGTAGCTTACTTTAAGTTTTTTCACTTCACCCGGCACCAGTTTTAATTTCCAGGTGAGCACGCCGGTTTCATTATTGTCTGTCGCAGCACTGCTTTCCAACAACTCTACCACAACGTCTTTATCCTGTGAAATCGGGTACTGGTCTTTTACCATTAGATCGATGGCGTCCTTCTTATTATTCTTCACCGTTATTTCGTAAGTAAAGGTTTGCTTCTTATTGCTACCTAAAAACTTAATACTGCTGTAGTCTGCAAGTTTTTCCTTTTTCACCACTACCCGCTTGTCTCTACCCATGGTAAGATTTAAAGTATCCTGTGTAGAAGAAGGATCAATAAATGACTTGCCGATATAGGTACCTTCAAAAATAATATTGGCTTCGCCCGGCAGCAGGTTTAGTTCTTCCCAGTCTGCAATTTCAGCCAGTAAGAAAACATCTTTATCCAATTTTGGTACCGCATAAAATTTATAATTGGCAATAACTTCCTGTTCTTTCAAAACAGCAGTTTGTGCTTTACCGTTAGTCGGTACATCGTAAGGAAGATCGATATCAAATGTAACATCCAGCTCATTATCAGACACCGTGATATAATCATTGAGGCCATCTTTTAATGTAATCAATACAGCACCATTACCAGCCCTTGATCCATAAATAGCCGTTGCCGCATCATCTTTCAAAACATCCATCTTTTTAATTTCATTTGGATTGATCATTTTAAAATCATCCGCACTCATTACCGCCCCGTTTACAATGTACAATGGCGCCTGACCTTTGTTTAAAGATCCATTTCCCCTAATGTTTATTTTCTGGGAACCGTATCCAGTAACTACCACTTCACTTAAAGTATTGGATACACCTATTCCTGCAACCTTTCCTTGCAAATCCAATGATTTATTGTAAAAATTTACCGGATTGATATAACTTAAAAACCAGGTGCTAAACAAGGGTGCATTACCAGTTTGGCTGGGTGTTGAGGTAGATAAACTTAGTTTTACCTGCTTCCAGTCGATACCGGTTGTTTGAAATATTTTTGCCCGGTAGATTAATTTAAGTGGGGCCGTAATACTCTCTGCACGTAAGTCGTAAAAAGGCGTCCAGTAAGCATTCTGGGTGATATAGGAAATATTGAAATCATACTTTCCTGCAACAGCGCAATTTAGTTGCAAGATCAGTTTACCAGTTGATTTTGTATTCTTCTTTTGCTCCTCCGCTATCTGGTTATTTAGTTTCACCATCGTTTCGTTCAGCTTCTTTTCCTTCTGGTGTAGCGCATTCAACTCGTTCTGTAATTCAAACGACTTGGTTTTATAATACTCCATCAACTTCATCAACTCTGCTACACTCAGTCCCGTCTGGCTTCCCTTAATTTCCTTATTCGCTTTTAATACAGCCAGCAAATCTTTGATGACGCTGGCACTGGTTTTTATTTTCTCCAGGTTAGCGATGAATGTTTCCACTGAATCTTCCAGTATTTTTATTGCCGGCGTTTTAATTTCATTTTGCAAATGATCGGTACTAAACTCAACGCCCATTACCGTAACATTTCCATTGCAATTTACCTGTATGCTTCCGGGGTCAAGTACGTTACTGATGTTTTCAATTACCAGTTCATTATTACCTTTTATCAATTCGCCCTTTGCCAGGTGATTCATTTCTGCACCCACTCTAAAAACGGTTACATTGGTCAGTGTCGCTTTGGAATTAAGCTGTCCTCCTTCATTTGCCATAGAACTATTGAAACAATAAAGGAGTGCTAAAAGAGAAAATATTTTTTTCATGATTGTTGTTTCGATACCTGATGCCGATCTGAAATCAATTACATAAAAAGCCACTAAATAATTCAAGACAATTCCGATATTGATTAAAAATGTTATGGCAAAAAAAATCCTTCCCCATATCTGGAGAAGGATGATTGACTAAAATTGAGTATTTTATTAATTGCTTATTTCCGAATCTTTTTTCTTTGCAATTTCTTCCAGCAATTTCAACCCCAGCAAACCACTGATTGGACCGTTGGCACCATCACCTCCACCACCAATTAATATGTCCGGCATTATTTTGATGTTTTGTGTACCGATGGCTTCCATCACTTTTAACTGCGTAAAGTTGTTGCCGCCCATTGCTTCTACAGATAATTTATACGACTCTGCATTTGACTTACCGATGGCCAATATCTTCTCTGCTTCCGCATTACCGGTCAAGGTAATTTGTTCGGCGTTGGCTCTTGCAAGCAATTCAATTTGTTCCGCATTTGCCTTTGCTAATACCCTTATTTTTTCTGCATCACCATTGGCAAGCAATCTCAGTCTGTCGGCCTCTGCAGTGGATTGCAATCGAACACTGTTGGCTTCACCGGTGGCTTTTTTTACAGATGCATCCGCAATACGTTCTGCAATCAATACCCCCTGATCGGCCTTTACAATTTCTTTTTGAATATCAGCAATCGCTGTTTCCTTTTCCAGAGTTTGTCTTGTTTCCTGCGCCTTCATTTCTGTTTCATAGGTCACTTTCTGTTCTTCGGCAATTTTACGATCGGTCAGTGTTTTCATTAAACTTTCCGGTGGCACAATATCGCCTATCAGCGTATCTACGCCATTTACATTATATTGATCCAGTACCCGTCCAATGTGCATTCTTGCAGACTCCTGCCGCTCCTTACGGGTACCCAAAAACGCAATAACATCGCTGTCCTGTGCGCTGTTGCGGAAGTAGTTGCCAATGGTGGGTTCCAGCACCTGGCTCACCAGGTTATTCATATTACCAAAGCGGGCTATTACTTTAGGCGCTTCGGTGGTTGGTATGTGAATGATCTGCGACACATCCAGGTTAAAAGGGAAACCATCCTTACTGCGTACCGTAATGGTCGATAGATGTTTATCAAGCTGGTGACTTTCGCTTCTGGCATTGGCCCAGTTTAAAACCAGGTTGGTAGTAGGTACCAGTTCCACCTTCATAATAAATGGATTGATGGGATATTTACCGGGACCTAACGGCTCTGCCCACACGCCCTTGCTTCCTCGGCCAACTATATTACCATGTTTAAATTCAACACCGCTTAAATCAACCCCATCATTACCCACATAACTAATCACTACGCCCACATGGCCAATGGCTATTTCTGTCATGCTTACCATTTCCACCCTGGTAAACCATGGATTTAAAAAGTAGGTACCGGCCAGTATCACCTGTTCCTGCAAACCCTTGTAACCGCCATTATTCAAAAATATATCAACGTCCTGAAATTTATTGTGGCCCTCTACAATCTTTCCTGCTATTTGCCCTTCCTCCAAAGGCTTACCTTCCTGGGTAGTTACTACGCCAACTGCATTGTCGGGTATACTCGTCATGTCCGTCATCTCAACACTAAATAAAAAAGTATTGATCCGGTAAGAACCCGGCGCAATGATAGCTGTTTGCCTTCCTTTACGACCGCCATTTTTTAAAAATGCTACCGCATCCTGAAAACTGTCGCAATTTACTTTTCTACCGAGGATAGAACCGGTTTCCAGCTCCGTACCATCCTTTGCTAAAATTAAACCGAGTTGCCCGGTAGGAATGATGGTAAAAGGCTGAAACGTAATGTCAAACTGCCAGATCCATTTTGCAAAGTACAATCCCGGAGGCAATGTTTGCGCCTGGTAGCCGGCTTCGCCTTCGCTGGCAACAATGCGGCCTTCGGGTAATTGCTGGTTACCAAAGAGGACGAACTTTTTAGTAACCAATCCAATTCTGTCTTCCGGTACTATTACCACGCCGAAGAATACACGAAGAATAAATTTGTAAAAGATCAGTACGAATAAGGGGATACCAATGATCAATCCCCATTTGATTAACTCTTGAGTTGCCATGTTAGTTGTAGGTTTAGGTTTAAGAAATGAATATAAATAGATAGTGGGAGAATCACCGAAATGATTTTACTTGTGATGAAATTACAGCACATGTAACGCTGATAAAAAACATTGTTCTTACTGCATAGATTCTGCTAAATTGTAAAGCCTATACAATGATTCTGATTCGCATTAAAACTTCTTCAGAATGTGCAATACATTTATAAGCCAGGTGGTGGAGTATTGAAATTGGTAAGAATAAAATCGTTTAGAAAGTAGATTACCTTTTTGGTGGCGGGTTTCATTTTAGTTATTATTACGGATGTAAAGATTGTATAAATCGAACAACTGCAAATATCAATTCAGGATGAATGGAAAATGAAAATTGAAAAGGACGAAGTTATTTGAGGGCATTCTTTATGATTGGTACCAGGCCATCTGCCCACAGTTTATATTGAAGACCCGATGGGTGCAAACCATCCGTTGCAATCAAGGTTTTGTCATTTGCAGCAAGCCTTGAAGCCGGGGTAATATCTAAATAATTTATGCCTGCATTGGTCGTAATTGTTTTATTGATCACATTAAACGAATCAATTTCCCGTGCAATCAATGCTTTATTGCTGCCGCTTGCAAAGGGAGTAACACTGTAATCGGGGATAGATAAAACGATGACCCTTTTCTTATTGTTAGCGGCATACAAAACAGCCCTGTTTAGCAGTAGTAAAAACTGATCTGTGTACTCCTGCTTTGACCTGCCCTGGTATTGATTATTCACCCCAATTAATAAAGTCACAATATCGTAGGATGATTTAAGCGGTGCTGCAAAATCCAATGTGCTTATTAAATTACTTGTCGTCCAGCCGGTTTGAGCGATGATTTCCGGCGCATCAAATTTAAGCCCTTGCGCTGACAGGTATTTGGCTGTTTGCACCGGAAACCGGTCTGATACCAGCACAGACTGACCAATGGTGTATGAGTCCCCCAAAGCTAAATAGTATCTTAATGAGGTTGTATCACTTATAGGCGAAGGCGGCGCAACAACTACAGCGGGAGGTGGCGTGTAGTTACGTCCGGGCGCAGGCTTCTCCTTAACACAGGACGCTGCCAGCATCCACATCATTGAGATACAAATTAGCAATTGATTGCGCATACCAAATAAATGATTTTATCTTTAAGATGGTTCAAAAAGACAAAAAAAGCCTCTTTTCAGGAGGCTTTTTTTGTAACTCAATCTTTTTATTTATTTGTAAAGTATCTGATAGTACTCATCTGCCATGCGATTGCTTTCAAACTGAACCTGCACATCGTTCATGCCATTTTTCATGATATTTCTCCAGGTGTCTTTATCATCATAATACAACGGAAGAATGTCATTCTCCAATATTTCATACAATTTATTTAAATCGTATTCGTCCTGTTCCTGTACATGAATGTTTTCGTAATCAATCGGTGGCACCACAAAACCGTTGTTGCCGTTATTGATAAATTCACAATTCCATCCGTCATTGGTACTCAGGTTAACTGCACCGTTCATAGCGGCAGTCATACCACTGGTTCCACTCGCTTCTCTTGGTACCCTTGGATTATTCAGCCAAACATCGGATGCTTGTTTTAAACGCTTGCTCAATGACAATTCGTAGCCAACACATACCGCAACATTTTTATATTGTTTGCTCAAATGCACCAGGTGATTAAAATCGTTGATAGCCGGGTAATCCAGCGGATATGGTTTACCTGCCCAGATAATCTGTACAGGATATTTGGTATTGCTTAACAATGCTTCAAAACGTTTGTGATCCCTTGTAAGCAATTCTGCTCTCTTGTAACCAGCAAAACGACGGGCCCAAACAATCGTTAATACATCGGGATCCATCAGCTTTCCCGTTTGGTCTGCAACCAGATCCATTGCTCTTTTTTTCAAAAATCTTTTGCGGTCATCAAACCAAACATCGTTGCCATCCACTTTAGCTTTATACAATTGCTTATCTGCCCAATAAGACCAGTTTTGAGCATTGGTGATGGCTTTAATTTCGCAGATATTTGGATATTTACCCCACATTTTACGACTCACTTCACCGTGTAACTGAGAAACCCCATTGGCGAGTTTCGCAAAACGCAAGGCCGCCAGTGAATGATTGAACTGATCATCTTCAATACCCGTAAGTCTTCTCACTTCGTTGAGTTCCATTCCGCAGAAATAACTCATTTTCTGACATAAATAAATATCATGCTTTTCATTACCGGCTTCTTCTGGCGTGTGCGTGGTAAATACAAGACGTTTTCTTACTTCTTCAATATTTCCAAATTTCCGGTATAGATAAAAGGCAGCACTTAATCCATGCGCTTCATTCAAATGATACAATTCAGGATTGAAGTTGATTTCGTCCATCAACTTGGCACCACCAACACCCAGTAAGATAAACTGGGCTACTTTAGTAGCAACATTACCATCATATAAACGGTGAGTAATGGTTTGCGTTACATAGTCGTTTTCAGGTAAATCAGTACTCAATAAAAACATCGGAGCACTATTAAACGTAGTTGGATTCAGGTACCATACCTTTACCCAAATTGGATTATCGTGAATGCTGATCTGGAATTTAATCCCGGTATCTTCTAAAAAATTATATATTTTTTCATTCCATTGCACCTGTAGGGTTTGATCAGCATTGCGAGCCTGGTCGTAGTAACCATATTTCCATAAAATGCCAATGCCCACTAAATTCTGCTTCAATTCGTATGCACTTCGCATATGAGATCCGGATAAAAAACCAAGACCGCCACTATAAATTTTTAACGGCTGATGTACAGCAAACTCCATTGAAAAATACGCAACACGTTTACTGTAATTCTCATTCACAGCAAAGGGTACTTTGAAATTATTAAAACTCATGATTCGAATAAATTTAAATTGGACTGCAAGTTAACGGTAAATTTTAGGAAAACTGTGCGGACAACAATAATTATTGTGTAAAAGATACGCAATGATACCATGAAAGGAAGCGCCAGACTTTAAAAAATAAAGATTCAAAATATTTATTAGATTTGAACCGAACGTTATTATCCAAACGTAAAAATTATTTAATTATTATGATAAAGGTTATTGGAATTCCATTTGATTCAAACTCCTCCTTTTTGAAGGGGCCCACATATCCCCCACAAGAATTGGGTTGATGGAACACAAAGGCTCAGCCAATGCCTGGTCTGAAAATGGAAAAGAAATTATAAGGGGAACATATTTTGAAGACCTTGGTGATATTACTTTTAAAAGCACCAACCCAGCGGATGCATTTAGCATGATCAGGCAAATAATTACCGACCAGTTTTTAGAACCGGCGAAGATTTTTTGTTTCGGTGGCGATCATTCTATTTCCTATCCGGTTATAGATGCATTTAGTGAAAAGTATCCCAACTTAAATATTTTGCACCTGGATGCACACGCCGATTTGTATGAAAATTTTGATAACAACCCCTATTCACACGCCTCGCCATTTGCACGTTTGCTGGAGAAAGGAAAAATAAAATCGCTCACACAGGTAGGCATTCGCACATTGAATCAACACCAACGGGAACAGGCTGAAAAATAGGGCGTTCAGATGATTGAGATGAAAAATTTCAATCCCGGATTTTTAAAAAAATACAATCTCCCTTGTATATTTCACTAGACATTGATGTATTGGATCCTGCATTTGCACCTGGCGTTTCTCACCACGAACCGGGTGGATTCAGCACCAGAGAACTGATTAATATCATTCAAAACATTGATGCAGAAATTGTAGGCGCAGATCTGGTAGAATACAACCCCATACGGGATATCAATAACATGACGGCCATGGTTTGCTACAAACTTTTTAAAGAGTTGAGTGATAAGATGTCGGAGGCGCCCGGCAGGTTACAATTATAAACTGAACTTTGCTACGGAAAGTTTTCGAACCATCTAATCAATAACAGTACACCCTTTATCATCGAATGCTTCTTTGTAATATCCCCGCATTAGCTGCTCAATGACCCGTCTGATATCAGTTACCTGTTAACCAAAAATGCAGGCTTTCTATTTTTTGGCAAACCGATCATTATTTTTTAGTTTTGTCTAAACATTAATTTAGACAGTATGAACTTTTCCGTTTCAGAAGAAAATTATATCAAAAGCATTTATCATTTACAACAACAATCGGAAACAGTTACTACCAACTCGCTGGCAAATGAAATTCAAACGAAGCCAGCCTCTGTGACCGATATGCTAAAAAAATTGCAGGCAAAGAAGCTGTTGGAGTATAAAAAATACAAAGGCTTTCGCTTAAATGCCACGGGCAATAAAATAGCGCTCAATATTGTGAGACGCCACCGGTTATGGGAATATTTTTTAGTAACCAAGCTGGGCTTTGAATGGGATAAGGTACATGATATCGCAGATGAGTTAGAGCATGTCAGTAGTATTGAGTTGATTCAAAAACTGGATGCATTTCTTAACTATCCACAGGCAGATCCACACGGCGACCCTATACCCGATGTAAATGGAAAGATCACTGTAATCAAACAGCAAAGTATTGCGGATGTGCCCGTCAAAAGAAATGTAATCGTTAGCTCGGTCAGCAACCAATCGCCCGAAATGCTGGAGCTGTTAAAACATTATCACATTGGCATAGGCACAGAACTAAAAGTGAATATGCGCCTGAGTTTTGATGGATCCATAGAAATTAAAGTTTCAAAATATGCAGCCTGTATCATCAGCGAGCAGGTTGCAAAAAATATTTTTGTTTACCATGATTAACTATACCAATACCGATACCTCTTTAAGTGAAGTGCATCAAAGCATAGATACGACCAATCAAAAAAAAGGATGGAGAAGATTATTTTCATTCCTTGGCCCCGCTTACCTGATCAGTGTAGGTTATATGGATCCGGGCAACTGGGCGACAGATTTGGCAGGAGGCAGCAAGTTTGGATACAGTTTAATTTGGGTGCTGCTCATGAGCAACCTGATGGCTTTGTTATTACAGGGCCTTTCTGCAAGGTTGGGCATTGTAAGAGGCCGCGACCTTGCGCAGGCTAACCGGGAAACCTACCCGAGAACCGTAAACTTTGCATTGTACCTGTTGGCAGAAGTCGCTATTGCCGCCTGCGACCTTGCTGAGGTATTGGGTATGGCCATCGGTATACAATTACTTACGGGGCTTCCATTGATCTGGGGTGTATCCATCACGGTGCTGGATACCTTTTTGTTATTGTACCTGCAAAAAATGGGCATGCGCAAAATGGAGGCATTCATCATTACCCTTGTTGCAGTGGTAGCCATTTCATTTTTAATTGAGATTATTTTTGCCAAACCCGATATCGGTGAAATAGCGCTTGGGTTTATCCCATCACATCTCACAGATGAAGCATTGTATATTGGCATCGGTATTATTGGGGCCACAGTGATGCCGCATAATCTTTACCTGCATTCTGCGTTGGTGCAAACCCGTAAGATAGAACGTACGGATGCTGGTATAAAACAAGCATTGAAATTTAACCGGATTGATACAACGATTGCATTAAACCTTGCATTCTTTGTTAACGCTGCTATATTAATTTTAGCAGCTACGGTATTCTTTAAAACAGGTAACTCGCATGTGGCAGAAATAAAAGAGGCACATCGCTTATTGCCTGGATTTTTAGGGGATTTGGCACCCAAAATTTTTGCAATCGCATTGATCGCTGCCGGACAAAGCAGCACCATTACAGGAACACTGGCCGGACAAATTATTATGGAAGGCTATCTAAGTTTGCGGATCAATCCTTGGGTAAGGCGCTTGATAACCAGGCTGCTGGCCATTATCCCAGCCTTGCTGGTAATTCTGATTTATGGGGAAGATAAGGTGGATGCACTGTTAGTATTGAGCCAGGTAGTCTTGAGCTTACAATTGGGTTTTGCCATTATTCCACTGATTCATTTTGTAAGTGATAAAAAAACAATGGGCAATTTTGTTATTGGTCCGATTACAAAAATTACAGCCTGGATTATTGCCACCGTATTGGTCTATTTGAATTTAAAAATGCTGATCAATGAAGCTTCGGGAGTATTTATAGCAGATAAACTTTTTCCTAAAATCATTCTTTTAATTTTAGGATTGCTGTTCCTGATATTACTGGTGTACACGATTGTATTTCCGGTATTGGCCAGGGTAAAAAATATTGTATCCATCCGGATGCATCCCGATTTAAACACGATCAATAACCTGGTTATTCCCACATTTAAAAATATTGCGATTGCATTGGATTTTAGTGACAATGACAAAAAACTGATAGAGTTTGCTATTGGACAGGGAAAAGAAAATACGCACTATATGCTTTTGCATGTAGTAGAAAGTGCTTCTGCAAAACTACTGGGAGAAGACAGTGATGATTATGAGACCAGGGCTGATCAGGAAAGAATGGATTGGTATATCAATGCATTACAAAAGCGAGGCTTACAGGTTGTAGGTCACCTTGGGTTTAGAAACCGGGCAAAAGAAATTGTACGGATTGCAAAAGAATTTGATGCAGACATGCTTGTGTTGGGAGCCCACGGACATACGGGACTAAAAGATTTTATTTATGGCGAAACGGTGAATACCGTAAGACACGAACTCAAAATACCGGTATTGATTGTAAATATTTAAGGACGACTTAGAAGCTGTTTAAATTTTATTGGAGTAACTAGACCAGAAAGCCGACGAAGCCATAAATGCTTCTGCTCCGCTTTGTACTGAATTTGACTCGCCGCGGCGGACGCCAATGACGATGCCATGAAAAACAAAGGCTGGTAACCAAACAAATCTTTTTAAGAGCTTCTTAGCGAACGAGAAATTATAAAGTAGTTTAAACCTTGTTTCATTTTTTAGTTACCAGTAGCAATTGCTCAGTAATTTTTTCGTCCCAACGTTGTTGCTTTTCTGCTATGCGGCTATGACTTGTTTCAGCATCGTATTGATTTTGCATCGCTCCCATTTCGGTGGCCGATTCTTTGTAAATCTTTTCAATCAATGTTGCATAATTATCATTGGTGAAGGTTGCTTCCTTTAATTTTTGGATAAATAACAACGTGTGGAAATAAGCAATATCAAAATGCTTTTGTTCATGATTTAAAATATAAGGCGTGCTGTTGCCCTTCTTTACCCAGGAATCATTTTTAGAAAAATTACAGTTTACATTGATCACCAACTGCGAGATATTATCAACCCGCCGGAACGCCAGTTTTAGGCCGAACCCTGCATTGGTCAATGCTGCCGCATCATTCGCCTCCACAGGCTTGCCTTTAAAATCATCCCAGCTCAACTGCTGACCCGGCTGGTAATAGATGATGTTTTGACCGGCTTCTCCATTAGCACTTACGTAGTTCACTACGGTATTTAATTTTTGTGCATTCATTGCCAGCGAGCAAAACAATGTAATTGACGCTAAAAGGATTCTTCTGTTCATAATGATAGTAAAGCATGTAGCAACATAATTATTGCGCCAGAGTTTTATTGAACAGTAGATTTAGAAAACTATTAACAGGGCAGAAGTTAAGTGCCAGGGTTTGATGTTATCTGTTTTTTAATTAAAATCAGGATACGGATAGTGTAAGCAGGTTTAAACGGAGGGAATAAAAGGAAGCAAATTTTATTTTTTCCTTTAACCATTCACAATTCACTTTTGAAGATTACTTCGAATTAGCATTCATACATTTATCATTACTCAATATTCATTACTCATTGCTCTGTCTCATTGCTCATTGCTCATTACTCACTGCTCATTACTCATTGCTTCATTTCGCCCCCTGCCCCGCTAGCCAGCGGGGAGGTCTTCTAACAGTATGCATTAATTGCAAGAACCTTTAATTACAGAGAGGGCTGTAACCCTTTTCTATCATTGTTTTCATTCAATGCTCATTTTTAATTACTGATAACTCATTGCTCATCACTCGTTGCTCATTTCTCATTGCTCATTGCTCATTACTCATTACTTATTGCTCGTTGCTAACTGCTAACTGCTCATTACTCACTGCTCATTGCTCATTACTTATTGCTCGTTGTTCATCACTCATCACTCATCACTCATTACTCATCACTCATTCCCTCATTCATCACCTAACTTTCCACATAATTCAAATCTTTTCCAAAGGTTTCTTCGGTAAACCAGGCGGCTACTAAACTGATCGCCATTACTACTGCACCGGTTATCCAGCCTGCAGTAATGTAATCCCCGGTAAGGGATTGTAATCCATTAAAAAGGAACAACATTAAAGGCAATGCTCCTCTTACCATATTGGGTACTGTAGTGGCTGCGGTTGCTCTCAAATTTGTTCCAAATTGCTCAGCCGCCATGGTTACAAAAATGGCCCAGAAACCAGTACTAAAGCCAAGTGCTGCACAAATTACATACATGCCGGCAGCAGTGCCACTTTGCATGGTAAAGTAAAAAATAATTGAAATAATCGTAAGAATATAAAATATAAAAAGGGCTTTTTTTCTGCTGCCCAGCCACTGGCTCACCAGGCCAACCACTACATCCGCAATTGCAATTGCAACGTAGGCAAACATGGTTGATTTTTTTGGTAATACTTCTTCTGAAAAACCAAATGCCAAACCAAAATCATTGGAGAATGCAACGAGTATTCCAATCACATACCAGGTAGGTAAACCGATTAAAATGGCCAGCATGTATTTTTTAAAACGAAGCTTATTGGTAAAGAACATAAAGAAATTACCCCGCTGCACCTGTTGCTTTTTTAACTTGCTAAACATCCCACTTTCAAAAACGGATATCCGCAACAGCAACAGACAAAAGCCTAACCCCCCACCGATAAAATAACAAATGCGCCAGTTGAAATTGAGTGAAACAAAATAGGCGGCTACTGCTCCAGTTAATCCAATACCGGCAACAAGAGAAGTACTCAGTCCTCTCTTCTCTTTACTTACCAGTTCGGATACCAGCGTGATACCTGCACCCAATTCGCCGGCCAGGCCTATCCCGGCAAAGAACCGTGTGATTGCATACTGGTTGGGGGTTTGAACAAATCCGTTTACGATATTGGCAATGGAATATAAAATAATAGACCCAAACAAAACGCTTAACCTTCCTTTTTTATCGCCCATCACGCCCCAGATAATGCCACCTACCAACAAACCAATCATCTGGATACTAATAATAAATTCACCGGCAGATTTTACTTGTGCGTTTGAAAGGCCCAAATCCTTCAGGCTTTCTACCCTTACTATCTGAAACAATAGCAGGTCGTAGATATCAACAAAGTAGCCAAGGGCGGCAACAAGTACGGTAATATTAAAAATAGCATTCGATCGTTGATTCATTTTTATCCTTTAAGCGGAAATATCCTGTGAAGGTTTGTTAGCTTTTCCAAAAACTAATTTTATGAAGATAGGTGCGGTCGTAATTAAAACAATGCCGATTACAATCACTTCCAGATGATCTTTCAGGTTAAATCCAAACTGGCTTAAAATCCATTGCTGCAAAAAATGTCCTGCCAAAATCATACTTGATACCCAGGCAATACAACCAACAATATTATAATAGGTAAACTTTGCCTTCGGCATTTGCACAATCCCTGAAACAATGGGCGCAAATGTGCGGATAAGCGGAATAAACCTTGCTATTACAATAGCTCCACCGCCATGCTTATCATAAAACTCCTTAGCCTGGTATAAATATTTTTGTTTGAAAAACAGATTGTCTTTCCAGTGAAACATAGCCGGACCAATTTTTTTACCAAACAAGTAACCGGTTGCATTACCCAGAATTCCGGCGATTGTAACCAATACGATTACCACCAGTAAGTCGAGCCAGTTATTATGAACCGATCCCATACCGACAAGTTTTAAAAACTCATGACCAAGATTTCCGGAATAAATGCCAGCAACAAATAAAAGGCTATCGCCTGGCAGAAAAAAGCCAACGAACAAACCAGTTTCGGCAAAAATGATAAACAGCAATAACCAAAGCCCTCCATAAATGATATAAAACATCGGGTTGAACAAATCTTTCCATGAAAATAATTTGTGCATCGAAATCGTGCCGCCATCGGTAAGCTCTGAAGGGTGTACTACAAAATCCCTATAACCCTCCGCCCTCAATACAAGGGAATCAGCAGCACTTATATCCAATGTACTGGTGCCATCACCGGCTAAAGTAATATCGGTTGTTTTCGCATTTGCGACTACAGTTAGTTTCTGCACTGCAGCTTCATATTGATTGATCACTCTTATTTTAACTGGTTGAGCCTGCATCAGGCCTGGTAATAAGAACAGCAGAGATAGTATGTAAAAGGAAAAGCTGATTTTTTTCATGAAGTTGATTTGGTCTATTGACTATTAATGCTAATTTTTAAAGATTGATCTTTCTAATTTATTTTCCTTACCCTCACTTTATTTGGAGTAATGATAATAAAACTTCCTTTGAAGGAATCAAAATTTTGGCTTGATAAAAAGTTCAGGACTTCAGCTATGATTAAATTTCATTCACTATTTAAAAAACGTAAAAATATCACACCTGTCACTTCTATATGCTGCTCAAAAATGAGCTATCCAAAATCTTTATCTTCAGTTAAAATAATCCCGTGCAACTCAACCGATAATTTAGAAATACTGAAATCACTTGTTGCACGAATTATTCAAAAACTGAAAATACTTTATACCCATTTTCACGCAAGGCTGAAATTAGCCCTTTGAAAATATTTTCATCTGCTAAAATCATGGCAATTCAAAAACCTGCTCGTTAATCATTATAGCCCTTGTATAATCTACACTTGCACAAATTCCTTACAGTGTAACGAGGGGGTAATCCTCCAATAACTGTTGAATGGCAGCTCCCTCACTTATTTTCTTTAAAATCAGTTCAACGGTCATCCTTGTTCCCCTAATACAAGGCTTACCCGTCATTACGTTTTTGTTCCTTGTTAACCAACCTTAATGTATCACTTTCATAAAATAAAATTTTTTATTGAATGATAAAATTAATCTATTTCGCCTTGCCCCAACTCCCCTTCCCACTTACTTACCACCGCAGTTGCAATACTATTACCCACTACATTGGTTGCGCTACGGCCCATATCCAGCAACGGATCTATTCCCAATAATAAAGCAATTCCGGCTTCAGGAATGTTAAAGGTAGATAAGGTTCCCGCAATAACTACCAGCGAAGCTCTTGGCACACCAGCAATCCCTTTACTCGTTAACATCAACACCAGCAACATCGTTAACTGGGTTGCCAATGGGATATCCATTCCATAGCTTTGTGCTATAAATAAAGAAGCAAAAGTCATATACATCATGCTGCCATCCAGGTTAAAGGAATAACCCAGCGGCAAAACAAAACTCACAATTTTATCCTTGCAGCCAAATCTTTCCAGCTCAAGCATTGTTTTTGGAAAAGCAGCTTCACTACTGGATGTACTAAATGCCAGCAATATGGGCTCCTTCATTCTTTTGATTAAAGTAAACACCCGCTTACCGACAAATACAGCACCAGCCAGAATCAAAAATATCCATAAAACCAAAAGGCCGAAATAAAACTCGCCAATAAAAATAGAATAAGTTTTTAAAATTCCGATCCCCTGCTTTGCGATGATGGCAGCCATGGCTCCAAAAACAGCCAGCGGTGCAAAATTCATTACATAACCAGTTACTTTTAAAATAATATGGGCCATTACATCCATTGCATGAACCACCGGTTTTGCAAAGTCGCCAATTGCCGCAGCGGCTACACCAAAGAAAAGAGCAAAAACCACAATCTGCAATATTTCATTTTTAGCCATCGCATCGATTACACTGGCGGGAAAAACATGATAGAAAAAATCCTTGATGGTAAGCGCTGCTTTATCGATGCCAGTGCTGGTATTGGCATCTGGCAGTGTCAGATTCATAGCGATACCCGGCTTAAAAATATTCACCAATATCATCCCCAATAATAAACTTAGCATAGAGGCACTGATAAACCAAAGAAGGGTTTTACCACCAATGCGCCCAACAGCTTTTATATCGCCCAGTTTTGCAACGCCTACTACCAGCGTGGTAAACACGAGCGGTGCTACAATCATCTTGATGAGCCGTAGAAAAATATCGGCCAGTATGGTGAACCAATCCAACTTTTTATCTCTTTCTTTCAGGCTTTCGTTTTTTTGAAAGGACACCAACTCCTTTTGCTTTTGCAATTGAATGTATGCAGTATTGGAGGTATCCCGTAACGCTGCAAGACTAGTATTGACTAATTTAAGTGAGTCAGCTAACAATTGAATGCTAGCAAATGAACGATTTTTATCATCGTTGAGTAGCAACCCGGCCTCCGCCTGCTTTTTCTGAAGGAGTATATTTTGTTGAATTGCGGCCAAAGTATTAAAAGCAGTGCTATCTTTTACCGCTTCATATACCTTCATTTTGTCATGCAAATCTTTAGCCTGTAGTTCTGCATTGGCTATTTTTATATTCTCTGAACCAACATAAGTTTTGTTTAAAATAAAACCGGCAATAATACCTGCAACAAGGGCGATACCAATAAATAAAGTGAGTCGGTTTGGCTTATTCGGTTTTATCTCCATATATGATAATTAGGTTCGCAATATAATATTTAATGCTTGTTATCTATCCATTGTTATAAAAAAACACGGGTGGTTGCTGATTTAAAATTTTATTGCTTATTTTTCCGTTTCGATAATAATCGGAACTTTATTTATCAAAACCAACATTCACTATGAGTTTATTTGCAAAGAAGTCTCTTGATCAGATTATGGCGCAGGCGGCCGATGATGGGAAAGGGTTGAAAAGAACGCTGGGCGCAGGCAACCTGATCGCTTTAGGAATTGGCGCAATCATTGGCGCCGGATTATTTGTAAGAACAGCAGCAGCATCCGCTGAAGCTGCGGGTCCCGCCATTACACTTTCCTTTATAGTAGCTGCTATTGGCTGTGCATTTGCCGGCTTATGTTATGCAGAATTTGCATCCATGATTCCCATTGCCGGTAGTGCTTATGCTTACTCGTATGTTACGATGGGCGAATTAGTTGCATGGATCATTGGTTGGGCATTGATAATGGAGTATGCCCTTGGTGCCGCCACCGTTTCAATTGCATGGAGTGAATATTTAAATAACCTGCTTGGGGGGAGCATCCCTTATGAATGGTGCCACTCCCCTTTTGAAGCATTGCACAAAGTAACCGGTGATGCTGTTAATCAAATAACAGCCTTAATGCCGGCAACATTAAAATCTGTAAAAAACGGTGTACTGATTTTGAGTGATGATCAATATAAATTGCTTCCTGCAAACTTATCTGGCATGGTAGATATTACAAGGGGTATGATCAATGCACCTGCCTTAATTATCTTGTTTTTAATTACATTATTATTGATAAAAGGAACACAGGAATCCGCCTTTGTAAACATGATTATAGTATTTGTAAAAGTGGCCATTGTTTTATTATTTATTGGATTTGGATGGCAGTTTATCAAACCAGAAAATCATACACCTTACCTGATTCCGAAAGGAACCCTTGGACATGACGGCTTCTTTAAATGGGGCTGGGGTGGCGTACTAGGTGGAGCCGCCATTGTGTTCTTTGCCTTTATTGGTTTTGATGCCGTAAGTACCGCAGCACAGGAAGCGAAAAACCCAAAAAGAGACATGCCAATCGGTATCTTAGGTTCATTGGTAGTATGTACCATTCTTTATATTTTATTTGGACATGTATTGACTGGTGTTGCCAACTATTCCGAATTTAGCACGGCTGGTAAAGAAGCTTCGGTTGCGTACGCCATCCAAACCTACATGAAAGGATATGAGTGGTTAGGCACCAGTGTAACCGTGGCTATTCTTGCAGGTTTTTCTTCTGTAATTCTTGTAATGTTAATGGGACAAAGCCGAATCTTTTTTACCATGAGCAACGATGGATTGATTCCAAAAGCATTTGGTGAATTGCATCCTAAATTCAAAACTCCTTACAAAGCCAACTGGATTCTTTTTGTTTTTGTTGGCTTATTTGCAGCCTTTATTCCTGGCAGTGTTGCCGGCGATCTTACCAGCTTTGGAACTTTGTTTGCATTTGTGCTGGTGAGCATTGGCGTATGGATCTTACGAGTAAAATCCCCGAATATCGAACGACCTTTCAGAGCTCCTCTGGTACCGGTGGTTTCCACATTGGGCGCTCTTGTATGTCTTGGTATGATTGTAGCATTGGACGTGCAAACCCTGAAGGTTGCATTTGCCTGGATGGCCATTGGCCTGGTTGTTTATTTTGCCTACAGCAGAAAGAGAAGCAAGCTGCGCAACCCAACTGATCTTATTCCAAAAGCATCAGATTTTGATAAGCAATAGCTGATTATTTTAAATACTGTTTTTATAAACCCCCAAAGCAATTTGGGGGTTTATAATTTTAGTGATTATAGTACTTCACATTGCGATCTTAGTCAATTCTGCAATCAGGTCATTTTAATAGGAAAGAAACTAAACCGGCTATCCACTTTCTTGTTGAAATATCCGGTTAAAAACTGCTCTATCAACTGTAAGTATAACTATAAATCCGGCACCACTATTGAATGATTTTTTATGCTGGCTACATCACACCTTTGTAATAATTCACATAAAAAAGAAGCGTATTGCCTTAAACGATTAACACCATACACATCAATCACACAATTAAATTTTTTCACAATTGTACGGGTGAGGGAATCGCATCAATCAACCTACTTACCGGATCTTACTTCATCCTTTAGAGGAGTTCTGCGTTTTCATTACAACACACTGTTTATGGAACTCCGGCTTTACTCAACTCCACTATAAAAACATTGCTAAGAATCTTCAGTTTCCTTACCATTTAAAAGTTGAAGTCAATAAAAAAGCCCCGGATAATCGGGGCTTTTTTTTAATCAAGATTTATTTCCAGTGATACTTATGCACCGTTTTGCTTATTCTCCTGCAACTGCGTCATGGCCATGATCTGTTTCATGGTTTTCTCCATGCCATCACTTCCACCATCTAAGAATATCACATTGCCTTTTCCGTACTCGGCAAAGTTCTTAATGGCTTCCACCCACATACTGAATAATATTACATTGGTATCAAGGTTGGCCTGTTTCATTTCTGAGGCAGCCTGGCTCATACCACGTGCTACTTCTTCTCTGAATAACGCAACACCCTGTCCACGCAACTGTGCTGCCTGGCGTTCTGCTTCTGCAGCAATTTTAATGGCATTACCTTCAGCTTCTGCAGCTTTGGTTTTAGTGATCAACAATGCCTGTCCTTCATTTTCAGCAGCCGCCTTCAGGTTATTACTGGCAACCACTTTACTCATACTTGTCATGATGGCTTCATCAAAAGTAATGTCATTGATCTGTAGATCCTGCACATGATACCCCCATCCTTCAAGGGTTACATCAATTTGCTCCTTTACATTCTCTACAATATCCCGGCGCACATTCAAAACCTCCGCCTGTTTTTTTGTAGATACAAAGGCCCGGATACTACCTTCTACTGTACGAATCAACGCCTGCATCAAATCCTTTTCGCTAATGAATTTAAAGGCCACATTTTTAATCGTCTCTTCCTCTACGTTCATCACCGAAAAAAGAATCATCGATTTAAAGTACACGTTTGCCTGGTCAATCGTAACTGCCTGAAATTCCAGTTCTACCGAGCGGTTCTGAATACTCACTCTTTTGTAAATCTGGTCTAAAAAAGGCACTTTAAAATTTAACCCTGGTCGTTTAATGCTTTGGTATTTACCCAATCGTGTTACTACACCGATGGTACCCTGGTTGATGGTGAATAAACCACCGGCAACCACAAAGAAGAGGAGGATGACCCACCAAAAATCTTTTAATATTTCCATTGTTTTTAAATTTGAAATGAAGATAGGTTGTTTTTAAATTCCAAGTACATAGCTTCGCATTTAAATTGAACAGTTCCAACTTAGAATCATTTTTTGAACCTGCGAAGGAATTAAATTTCAACCCTTCAGCATTTTATTAGTATGAAAAAGTCCTTCTTGTAATTATTTCGGTCTTCATGTATAAATGAATTTCAAGACGTTTTTCCGATTTACAAACAGAAAAACTTTAAGCCTCGTTCGGTTTCTGTTAACTTTAATTATACTTTGTAAAGTAAATTTCCTTACCAACCATTTACGGGTATTAATATTCAAATGAAAATAACAAAAATCATTTTAAAGGACTTCCATCAGTTTAAAGATGTAGAAATTGATTTGACTTATCCGAAAGGGCATGCAAAACAAGGTGAACCATTGGATAAAGTCTGTATTATCGGGCAAAGTGGAACTGGGAAAACCACACTTTTAAAGATTATTGGGGGTCATACATTTACACTAAACTCCTTGTCCAATGAATATAAAATAGAAGATTTTAAAAATGTAAAAGTTTTTAAAAAATTTAATGGAATAGAAATAGGCGTTAAAATAGGATTCCATACGAAGGCTAATTCCACCAACCATCATTGGAACAATATAAGGTCAGGGGAACACACAGTTCCGTTTGCTAAAGCTCTTTCAAGCCAAAAGGATTTCTTAAAACAGACAAAAACTCATTTTATTTTTTTTCCTGCAGACTTGCACTATAAATTTGAAACTTCCGGATCAAACCTTTCTACAAAACAAATAATAGATTTTCGAGTAGATAAAGTTGGAGATATCTGGAATCTGGTATTCGATGAAATACGAAAATTTCAGGAAGAAGAAATTAAACTAAAGCAGGAAATTGCTAAAGCTGCGGTGGAAAGTAATACTGATTTAGCTATCATTCAAAAAGCGGTTAATAAATTAGAGCGATGGAAAAGAAAATCTGAAAACCCCATTATAAAATTAGCCGACGAGTGCCTTGACCCAATTTTAAAACATATTAATTTAAGGGTAAAACGAGATTTTAAATTTGAATCAAAAGGCGATATTGGTTTAATAAAATTAGAAGATCTGAAGGGCAACGAAGTGCCTTATCATTTATTAAGCACCGGCACCAAGCAAATATTATTAACTGCATTGCCACTCTATTTATTAAAGCCAGAAGACGCATTAATTCTTTGCGATGAACCAGAACGTTCTTTATATCCAAATTTTCAAAAATTCATTACAGATTTTTATATTTCACAAACTGAAAATTCTCAATTTTTCTTTGCAACGCATTCTCCGATAATCGCTTCAAATTTTGAGCCTTGGGAAATTGTTGAATTAAAATTCAATTCAAAAGGAGAAGTTTACCAGGATTTATATTATCCAAAGGACAAAGAAAGGCATGTTGACAATTATACGATTATCCCATCTTACCTTACTTATGATTTAATGCTGAACAAGGTATTTGATTTAACAGAAACACATTCCAATGAACGCTCGGAAAAAATAACCGAAACCCTGATGCTGAGGAACCAATTGATGGTTCTGAAAGAAAAGAACAAACTTGACTCTGTACAGGGAAAAAAATTGTATGAACGCTATAAAAACCTCGCCTCAAAATTATTCTGGGATTTTGATTTAAGTTAAACTATGAGAAAGCTGCAAAAAGATCCCATACTTGCAACCGCCTATAAAAAATGGCTGGATGGACTTAGTAAGCCTGGTAAAAAATACCCGTCTTATTCATCATCCAATAACAAATATTATTATGATATCATTGCCAATTTGCTTTGGGTGCAGCAGGGACTTTGTGCATACACAGAAATGTACCTGGTAGATAAAAACTTTGTTGCTCCTAAAAACTGGACGAAAGGCTCATTTAAGAAATTTGAATTTCCAGGTCAATTAGATCATTTTGACCCTGCTTTAAAGGAAATAAAAGGTTGGGAATGGACCAATTTTTTTGTGGCGCACAGTGATGTAAATACCAAACGAAAAAGGGATAAAACAGTTCATGGAATTATTAAACCAGGCAATGATAATTATGATCCGTTTGTATTTTTGGAATACGATTTCAAGCAGCACCATTTTCTTCCTAATAGAAATAAGCGCACAAAAGATCAGCAATTCATTTTGGAAGATATTAATACGCTTGGCTTAAATTTTCAACCAATCATTGACTACAGAAAAGCTTTTCTGAAACCCGTTATCGATGAAGTTCAGCTTGGAATTATTACACTGGACAATGCAAGAACGAAATTGGATAAATTTTATACTGCATTTGAGATGTCAATTCTATCGCTCGGATTATCAATATAAATCAATTAACCCCGCTCCTCCCAAATCATACTCAAATGCACAATCGTTTCGGCGGCTGCAGCCATATCCTTTGTGCCTACCCATTCCAGTTTGCTGTGTATATTTTGCATACCCGTAAATAAATTCGGACATGGCATACCGATATAACTAAAACGGCTACCATCCGTTCCGCCTCGGATACTTTCCTTTTTAACGGTAAGGCCTGCACGCTCAATGGCTTCTGCAGCGTAAGCCGCTACCTGCGGGTGTTGATCCAGCACCTCTTTCATATTGCGATATTGTTCCTGTACTGCATAATCCATCGTTGCACCCGGAAACCGGTCGACTACTTCTGTTGCCAATGCCTTTAGTCTTTCATGGTGACTTTGCAAACCAGCCACCGTAAAGTCACGCACTATAAATTGTATCATCGCTTTTTCTGCAATACCGTTCACAGCCACCGGGTGTACAAACCCTTCCCTGCCTTCCGTAGTTTCGGGGCTCCACTCATTTTTGGGCAAGGCATCTAAAACTGCTCCGGCCACTTTCAACGCATTTACCAGTTTATCTTTTGCATATCCAGGATGAACTATTACGCCCTCAATGGTAATGGTAGCCCCATCTGCACTAAAGGTTTCATCTTCCAAACTACCTGATTCACCACCATCTAAAGTGTAACCAAAGCTGGCGCCCAGTTTCTGCATATCTACTTTAGCAGTTCCCTTACCCACTTCTTCATCCGGGGTAAATAAAATTTTAATGTCGCCATGCCGCACGGCAGGATGTTGCATAAAAAACAAAGCCGCCTCCATAATAGCAGCAACGCCACTTTTATCATCTGCACCCAACAGCGTTAAGCCGCTCGCAGTAATGATGCTGTGCCCCAGGTGCTTTTCCAGGTAAGGCGAATTACGCCTGCTCAACACCTGTGTATTATCATCGGGCAATACAATATCATTGCCGTCATAAAACCGGTGATGAATCGGCTTTACATTCGTACCGCTGCAATCGGGCGCTGTATCCACATGACTGCAAAAACAGATCACCGGAATATTTTTTTTATCACTGTTGGACGGAATGGTCGCATACACATATCCGAAGGCATCTGTTTCAGCATCCGTAATACCCATGCCACGCAACTCCTGCAACAATAGTTTGCTCAGATTTTTCTGCTTTTCGGTGGTAGGGTGCGAATGCCCGTTGGGATCGCTTTGCGTATCAATCTGCACATAGCGCATGAGGCGCTCTGCCATATTATCCGGACTAATTTTTATCATGAAATATATTTTATTTGATAAGGAAGCAATTAGAAAACTAAATAAAAAAAGCAGTCTGCAAATTGCAGACTGCTAAAATAAAAAACTTTAATGGTAACTAAACCTCCTTAAATATAGAAACCAACTGACTCAGCGAATTTAGAAATTTAACAACTGAATAAGCCATTATCCTGCTACGATCTCAACCAGCTCAATATCAAATACCAATTCTTGTCCTGCTAAAAAATGATTGGCATCTAAAACAATTACATCGCCTTTTACTTCAACCACTACCACCGGTACAGGCTGACCAGCCTCGTTGCTTAAGGTTAAAGACATACCAGGCTCCAGCTTCATATCTTCCGGAACATTTTCTTTTGGAAATTCAATGATTGCATCTGCTGACTTTTCGCCGTATCCTTCTTCCGGCGCAATGTTGATGGTTTTCTTTTCTCCAATTGCCATGCCCGGCATAGCAGCATCAAAACCTTTAATCATCATACCGGCACCCACTGTAAATTCAAGCGGCTCTCTTCCAACTGAAGAATCGAATTGTTCGCCATTGGTTAATTTACCTGTGTAATGTACCCTTACAACATCACCTTCTTTAACTTGTCCCATTTTTTTAATTTTTTTGTTAATGTTTATAATAATGGTCAGGCAGCTTTGTACCAATTGACTCCTTTGAATCGGATTTAGCTGTTGACCTTTTTTTGCCGGGCAATCTTTCATCGCTCAACTTCATCCGATAGCTATCGGATGGCGTCGCAGCCGATAGCTATCGGATCTTGTACTTTTTCAGCTTTATTAAAGGGCATCTCTAAAAACACATTTTTTTATTTGACCTCACCTTTAATTCCTCTCCCCCGAAAAATTCGGGGTCTTCAACAAAAGAGAGGAAAAGGTAGGTTTTTAGAGATGCCCTAAACAATAAAATCGAACAGCTTTTCGGAAATGAAACGTAATTTTTGGGCAAAATAAAACTTATAAAATGATTCCACCATCTATTTTAGCATTTTTTTACCAACGGTAGATTTCACACCTGTTAAAACTGGTAAGGCTTACTACCATGGCTATCCTCACAAATTCATCCTGAGCCGTTGCTTAAAAAAACACCCACTATTTAAAACGTAGCTTTCCGGTTTTGGTTTATTAAAACCAGTAATAAAAAATCCCAACCTGCCAATTAAAAAACTTTAAAGAACTTTGATCCATGAAAAGGTCCATATCAATACTATTCGCATTGTTTATATTAGTGTCTGGCAATCTATTTTCCCAGTCGGGTAATCATCCGGTAATCCCCGGTGCCGAAAGAATGGAAACCTATCTCCCGCTGCTGAAAGGCAAGTCTGTCGCAGTGTTTGCCAACCAAACAAGTATGGTAAAAAATAGTCATCTGGTAGATACCCTGTTAAAGTGCGGTATTAAAATAGTAAAGATATTCGGACCGGAGCATGGTTTTCGGGGCGATGCAGATGCCGGTGAGAAGGTTAGTGACATGAAAGATAAAAAAACCGGCATCCCGGTAGTCAGCTTATACGGCAAGCACCAAAAACCAACACCGGAAGATTTTAAGGAAGTAGACATCCTTGTTTTTGACATACAGGATGTGGGCGTTCGGTTTTACACTTTTATCTCCTCATTGGAATATTACCTGGAAGCTGCCCTCGAAAATCAAAAGCCCTTGCTAATTCTTGATCGCCCCAATCCCAATGGATTTTATGTGGATGGCCCGGTGCTGGATACCAAATTTAAAAGCTTCATCGGCATGCAACCCATCCCAATAGTATATGGGATGACGATAGGCGAATACGCCCTGATGCTGGCAGGTGAAAAATGGTTGTCGCCCAAAGCCAATGCCGTCAATACTTACAACGCCTCAACAAAGCCTTCTCCAGATACGCCCTTTCATGTGCAGGTAATCAAATGCAAAAACTACGATCACAATACCAAATACATTTTACCCATCAATCCTTCGCCCAATCTAAAAGCAATGCAGGCCATTTATTTGTATCCCTCTACTTGTTTTTTTGAGGGAACGGTACTGAGCGAGGGAAGAGGAACCGATGCACCTTTTCAAATGTTTGGCCATCCAGACTTACCTCAAAATTTATATGCCTTTACCCCAAGTGCAAATGCTGGTGCCAAAAGCAGCAAGTGTTTCAATCA
>Ga0105044_10002425_pt1 | contig 25415 bp, 20 predicted proteins | sample MAT01_FD_78092 | JGI IMG/M metagenome (GOLD analysis project Ga0105044, IMG submission 78092) | Freshwater microbial communities from Lake Fryxell liftoff mats and glacier meltwater in Antarctica - MAT-01 | ecosystem: Environmental > Aquatic > Freshwater > Ice > Liftoff microbial mat | place... | reverse complement strand
GAGGGACGATCGAACTTACGCCATCCCTGACGCGACCGAATGGCCAAGGTTCGATCGCCCTTCCAGGGCTCAAGGGTTCGAGAGTTCGAGTCCTGGGGTTCGCAAAGCCTCACCCCAGACTACCGTCGGTCGCCGCTCCGCGGCTGAGTAGAATCCGACAGTTGTTGATGTGCTGGTCCTTACTTCGCACCCGCCGCCCGGCACTGGGCCAGGGCGATCATCGCGTGGCCGGTCGCCACGATCGGGTCATTCTCACGCACCAGTTCCACCGGGTTCGCCCAGCTCCCGTCCTCGCGTTGTCGCTTGAGAAGCTCCTTCGCGAGGTCGTCCGACCAGCGTGGCGGCGTCGAGATTGCAGGGCTGCCACGTAACGCCCTGGCGACGGAGGCGGCGTAGTAGAAGTAGACCGCATCGCGATGACGTTCGTGAGCCGGGACGTAAATGCCAGGATGCGTGTCCGGTCGGAAGTGTTCCTTGAGCCAGTGCTGGGCGTCCAGGATCTCGGCAAGTTCATCAAGAGGGTGAGCACTCAACGTCAGGGCGCGAAGCCCGTCCGCTGTCGTGCTGCCGTAAGAGTGGAATTGAATCGGAGGCCCCGCCTGCGATCCAGCCTTGTTGCGGACGGGATCATCGTAAATGAAGTGGAATCCCCCGTCTGGGTTCTGGCAGCTTCTGACGAACTTCAACGCGGCTTCATCACCTTTCACCGACCCGGCGGCTCGCAGCGCTTCCAGTGCGAACAGAGTGGCGGAAAGGTTCGACTCGATCAACGGCGGCGAGATCCTGTTCGGCTCCGGCTTTCGCGGGAGAACCCGGCAATAGCCCCAGCCGCCATACTGTGGATCCTCCGGATCCCAGCCCAGGGGCTCCGTCAACTGGCGTGCGCGGAGGTAATCCACCCACGCATCCCGGGCCTTCAGGTGCTCCTGATTCTCCGGGTGTGACAGTGCGATGACACTGAGCGACGCCGTGTACGCAGGGTAGTCGATGCCATCCTCACCCTCGTCGATGGTTCCGTCGGGCCTTGCCATCTTCGCGAGGAGGCCGGCACCTCTCTTGCGAGCTTCCGGTGCGAGGTTCGCGGACTGAAGCGCCACCACCGCGAAGGGCGTGAGAGCCTTGCCGTCCTTGAAAGCCGCATACACGTCGGAGCGCCACCAGCCATCGGGTGACTGCTGCTTCACGAGGTAATCCCCCGCGGCTTTGAGAGACTGATCAATGGTTCGTGGCGGGGCCGCGACGGCAGGCTCACCTGGCGTGAACTCCGGCGGTGTCGCTCGTTCAGCACAACCGACGAAGAGCACTGGCAGCAGCAAGAGCCACGGACGCATCAGAACGCCTCCAACAGGCTGCTTGCAGATCGTAGGAAAGCAACGGGCCGCCTCCCTGGACGCTCTGCAAGCGGCGGCGAAATCACTTCTTCTCGGACCCCGGGCTGGGCAGCGGCTCGTTCTTCTTCTCAAGCATATCGACCGGGAACGGCGTGCGGTCCGAGAGCATCACGAGCAAGGCGCCGGACGTGCAGAACGTCTTGCCGGTGATGCAGTGATGGCCGGACCAGCTGCCGTCCTTGTCCTGGGCTTTCTCCATGCCCTTGCGCATCTTGCCATCCCACTCGTCCCATTCCTTGCCGCCCTTGAGAACGAGCGTTTCGCTGATGTTCATGAAGCTGAGGAACTCTTCGCCGCCATTGGAGCCGAAGCCCGCGACGAATTGCTCGTTGCGGACGTTGGCGGAGAGATCACTCTGAATCTTGATGTTATCGTCGGAGGCCTTCTTGAACTGCTGCACGGTCTTCTCGGCACGTTGGCGAGTTTCCGGAGACGCCTTCGCGTCACTGAGGATCTCCTTCGCCTTGTCCGCGTCGATCTTCAGCGAGTTCACGACATCCTGCGAATTGCCAGCCCCCTGGGCGATGCGGTATAGCGATACTCCCGCGTCTCCCGCACCACCGGCGTAGGCTCCTCGGCCGGGAGCGGGACCACCGATCCGTCCACCGGTTGCGATGGAATCGACAACGGTAGCCGGCGTGGTCACGGCCTTGCCAGGTTCTGCCACGGTGAGCGTCGAAGGTGCAGGTGTACCTGCGACGGCGTTCTTCGACTGCTCCGCGGCTCGTGCGAAGTACTCGCGATCCACCTGCACGCCATTCTGCTGAGCCCGGGCGACGCCCTTATTCGCGACCGAAACGCTCAGCACGGGAGCCCAGCCGCCATTGCCTGCGAACTGGCCATCCTTGGTCTGATTCTTCACGATCTTGTTCATCGTCTTCTCGAGGCAGGCCATCAATCGCTTGTCGTCATCACCCGCCCGGCCCTTCAACTCGGCCAGCAACAGGTTGGCAAGGAAGGTGTCGATGAACGGCCCAATCTTGCTTTGAAGCTGGGTGTTGCGAACATCCGTGACGTAAAGATCCTCCGCCTTGGACTTCTCGACGCGAGCGAAGACGAACTGAAGGCCCTTCTTGACCAGAGCCTTATACTCGCCATCGGTCGGGGTGTTGCCCGCGCGAATCAGGGCCAGCAGGGCGATGCAGGTGTTGCCCATGTCCGATGGATCTTCGACCTGCTTGCCCTCCACACGACCACCTTGATTAATTCCGGTTCTCCAGCCGCCGCCCTGGTTCCAGCCGCCATCCTCTTGCTGATTCTTCACGAGGTATGTGAGGCCTTGCTTCACGGAATCGGTGAGTGGCTTCGGAGTCACGGCCGTTCGCGTGGCCACGACCTCGCTCGTGAATTTGATCGGGGCGGCCGGCGTCTCCGCTTTCGCCGGGGCCGGGGCCGGCGGCGGTGTATCGCCACGAAGCAGGCCCGGGCCGAAGGTGCCGACAAGGCCGAGCGCCGCGGTGAGGGCCAGTGGTCGGATCGTGCGTTTCGTCATGGTTACGCCTCCTGAGATGGGCGAAGGGAACTCGGAACGGACAGGGAAACTCCACAGGTGCGGAGTCACTCTACCCTTTCAGACGAGGAAGGTGGGTAACGGGATGGTAACGAAATCCGAAAGCTTCGCGAGATGTTCCCTGGCGAACCCAAAACGTCAGCGCCGGGGTGGCCCGACCCACCACCTGGCGAACCCGACTCGCACTTCACCCCAGGCGAGCCACAGCAGCAGGGCGAACATCAGGATTCCCCTCGAGTAAATCAGCACTTCCTTCGTCTCCGGCAGTTCCGCTTGCTGGTCGAACACCACGGGAAAGCTCGAGTAGATCAGCAAGTCAAACACCACCAGCAGGATTAACAGCACCCAGGACTTCCTCGCGAGAGGAACGAGCAGCGGCACGAACCACAGCAGCCATTGCGGTGAGAAGAACTGCTGTAGCGAAGCGAAGACAATCAGCACGATCGCACAGCGTCGCAAGAGCGAATCGAGCGTCTTCGGCCGGGTCGCGAACATCACCAGCGACACCGCCGCGAGGATGCCGAGCCGGGCCAGTGACGACTTCGCCAACTCCACTGGCAGCACCCGGCCGTAAAGCACCCATCCGGGTTCCAGCGGCCGGCTGAGTTGAAAGACGAACGGAGCCTTCGCGCCCTCAAGGCCATCCATCGCGATTCCGACGCCGAAGGTCGCAGCGAGCGGAGCGAGGAAGCAGAGAGCCCATTTCACCCCGGTTCGCATGTCGGTCGTCATGTATCGCCAGATCAGCGGGGCGATGACGAGCGGATACAGCTTCAGGGCCGTCGCGAAGCCGAGACAGGCGCCCGAGGTGATGGGCCACTTTCTCACCGCGGCGGCGAGGCCCAGGATCACGAAGAGGCTGGGGAGTCCGTCGAAGCGGCTCATGGTGAAGTACAACGAGGCCGGCAGCACCAGCAGCCACGCCGGCCCGGCCCACTCGCCCTGCGGACCAAGGCCGCGGATGAGCACGAAGATCATCACCATCAGGGCGGCCACGTTCATCAGGAGGAACACCCGTGCCGCCTGGCGGAAGGTTCGCCACATTCGCCGTGTGTCCTCCGTCTGCGGCTTGTAGAAGATGATGTTCGCGTAGTGGAAGTCGAGCACCGTCGAGGGCCAGGTGCCCTGCACGGGGATCACTGCCATCACGCCGCGAAAGAGGAACAGGGCCGCGTGCGGATACTCCAGGAAGTACCGATCGAGGCGCGGCGGATGGAGATCGAGGCGAAGGTTCTCGTCGAAGGCGCCGATGATCTCCGGATCGATGTTCGGTTCGACGGGGCCGGGCTTGCGGCCGAGATTCGCATTGAGGCCGCGAAGGGTGAACGCGGCCATGTCTGCATCGTCGTAGTAGACGCGCGTGCGAAATGGATTCTCACCGCTGACGCCCAGATGATCGCCCGGCTGAATCAGAAGCACGATCGCGGTCGCCATGACAGGGATCGCCAGCGGCCAGTAGCGAAGACAGCGACACATTCGACGACTCCGAATCACGAATGCGGCGGAGGAATGGACCCGTGGAACTGCACAAGACCGTAGCCGCGTTTGGCTCCGAAGCCGGAGACTCTCCGCGCCTAGCGCTCAATTCCGACGAAGGGATTGGTCTGTTTCTCGTGGCCCACCGTGGTGACCGGCCCGTGGCCGGGATAGACCACTGTGTTGTCCGGCAGCGGCCAGAGCTTGGCTTCGATGCCGGCCTTCAACTGGGGGAAACTGCCGCCCGGGAAGTCCGTGCGGCCGACACTGCCGCGGAAGAGCACATCGCCGCCGAGCACCGTCACGGGTTTCGTCTCGTGGATGACGTAGACGACGTGACCCGGGGAATGGCCAGGTATCTCGCGGACGTCCATCGCAATCCCGGCGACGGTGATCTTCTCGCCATCGGCCAGCGTGCGATCCGCGGGCGGGCTCAGCACGGGCATGCCATAGGCGCCGCTGAGGTTCAGGTCCGCGTCGACGAGCATCGCAGCATCGCCCTGGCCGATCAGGATCGGGGCGTTCGGGAAGGCCTTTTTGATGTCGCTGTTGCCGGCCATGTGATCCACGTGGCCGTGGGTGTTCACGATCGCCGCGAGCGTGAGTCCGTGCTCGGCCAGAGCTTCGAGAATCAAATCGGGCTCGAAGCCGGGATCGATGACAAACGCTTCGGTGCGGCCTCGCTGCCAGACGAGGTACGAGTTCTCCGCGAACGGAGCGGATTCGATCGTGAGGATTTCGAGTTGCATGAAGTTGATGTAGGGAAGCGGCGGCTGACGTCGATTCGTACAACAGCCCCAACCCTTTTTGTTGTTCTCTCCTCTCGGGGCGAATCATGGCGGCTTCCAACAAAGTTCTCGTCGTCGTCGGCGACGCCTCCGAAACCCTCGACACTCTCTATCCGTACTATCGCCTGCAGGAGGATGGCTTCGAGCCGATCGTCGCGGCTCCGGAGAAACGCCTGTATCAGATGGTGATGCACGAGGTTCGCCCCGGGTGGACGATCACACGCGAGTGGGAAGGCTACCAGATCAAGGCGGACATCGCCTTCCAGGAGATCAAGCCGGAAGAGTATGCGGGAATCTTCTTCAGCGGCGGCCGGGCCCCGGAGTACATCCGCGAGGACGAAGACTTGCTGCAGGCGACGCGCTGGTTCTTCGAGCATGACAAACCGATCGCGAGCGTCTGCCATGGTGTGGAGATTCCAGCCCGGGCGGGTTGCGTGAAGGGCCGGCGCATGGCCACCGTGGCGAAGTGCAAGTTCGACCTCGAAGTCTGCGGCGGCATTTACGTCAACGAACCCTGCGTGGTCGATGGCAACCTTGTGAGCGGCCGCACATTCCACGATAATGGCCGTTATCTCGGCCCCTGGATCAAGTTGTTGATCGAGGAACGCCGTAAGATGGCCGGATGAATTCCCCCGCCAAGTTCCCACCTTTTCCCGCCGGAGAGCACCTCATGGGCCGACAGTTCCTTGGCTGCATCGTCACGATGCTTCTCGCACCACTCATGCACGCCGCGGACTGGAATCAGTTCCGTGGCCCGGCCGGCACCGGTCACGCCGAGTCCAAGAACCTGCCGATTGAGTTCGGCCCCGAGAAGAACGTGGTGTGGAAGACGCCCATCCCCGGAGCGGGCTGGTCCTCGCCCGTGGTGGTGGCTGGAAAAGTGTACGTCACCACGGCGGTGCCGAACGGGGAAGGGCCGATGGCGGAGCAGTCGCTTCGCACGCTCTGCGTCGATGAAACCAGCGGCAAGATCCTGTGGGATGTGGAAGTCTTCAAGCAGACGGCCGCGGATCAAACGAAGGTCCACCGCAAGAACAGCCACGCCAGCCCGACGCCCTTCGTCGAGGACGGCAAGATTTACGTTCACTTCGGCCACATGGGCACCGCCTGCCTGGACGCCGCGACCGGCAAGACGATCTGGACGCAACGCCTGAAGTACACCCCGGTCCACGGCAACGGCGGCTCAACGGTGGTGTACAAGGACCTGTTGCTCTTCTCGATCGACGGCACGGACGCGCAGAAAGTCGTCGCCCTCGACAAGGCCACCGGCAAGGTGAAGTGGGAAACGCCCCGGGACGCGGGACCGAAGAGCCCCTTCTCGTTCAGCACTCCCACGCCCATTACGGTGAACGGCAAGGATCAAATCATCTCCGCTGGCAGCGATGTCGTGATGGCGCTTGAACCGGCCACAGGTAAAGAGATCTGGAGGGCTCGCTATCCCGGCGGATACTCGCTGATTCCGAAGCCGCTTTTCGTCCATGGCCTTGTTTACGTCTGCACCGGGTACAACAAGCCGATCCTGCTCGCGGTAAAGCCGGACGGCACCGGCAACGTCACCGAGTCGCATGTCCCCTGGAAAGCCACCGCGAATGTGCCCCACACTCCCTCGCTCCTGATCCTTGGCGATTACCTTTACATGGTCTCCGACAAGGGCATTCTGAGCTGCCTGGACGCCAAGACGGGCCAGGAAAAATGGAACGAGCGCATCGGCGGAAGTTACTCCGCTTCCCCGCTTTTCGCTGGCGGGCACATCTACCTCTTCAGCGAGGAAGGCGACGCAATCATCTTCAAACCGAATGAGAAGGAGTACACTCCGGTCGTCACCAACAAGCTGGGGGAACGCACGCTGGCCTCGCCGGCCGTCGACGGCAACGCCCTCTTCGTGAGAACGGCGGGGCATCTCTACCGCTTCCAGGTGGGCCTGGACGGGCGTTGATCCCGCGGCGAGCGTGAGACCCTGGCAAAGCGGGACTCCACACCGGCGCCGGTAAAAGCATCGCACGAGACGGCATCAGTTCGCCGAAAGCGTGGTAGTGAAAACACGATGCCTCTCCGTGGCGATGCACGCTGGCGAAGTGCCGGAGCCGACCTGCGAAGGAAGCTTTTGCGCGATCCTTGCGTAAACTTCCATCGTAGTGAGAAAACGACCTGTTATTCGTTGCTGGCTCCGGTGTTACTCTCACTCTACCTTTTTGGGGTATAGCCAAGTTCTCTGGGCCCTTAAAGTAGGTCACTCGCTCCGCGAATGACGGCTTCGACTTGAGAATGAGGTTGATTCATTGGATCTCCACCGCGCCCTCTTGAGTGAGCAACTACTCGCGGAGCGAGTGGACTACTTTGTAGACTCAGAGAATGTGGATGCACCCCCTTCGTGTAAGATTCGACCAACGTGATTTGCCGATTCTCCCAATCTGTGGGAAGATAGGGGTCGGAGTGGGCGCCCCGTTCGGCCGTTCTTCCCTGTCAGCCCGAACGAAATCGAACACATTTCGCCGGGGTCGCAAGGAATTTCCTTTTCTTCGGGCGTCCCGGACGGAAAGATAGAGAGTTCAGACGGACCGCGAGAGGATACACCATGGCTGCTGGCTTTCTGGACAAGTACGAGAACATCCCGACCGCGGAGCTCGTCGCTGAACCGCATGTGGAAGCGAACGTGCTGGGTGGTACCGGCGAACCAGACGGTTTCGAGTCGTCGGCGCCGTCCAACAACATCGGCCTCGCGCTGCTCAAGCGCTGGCCCTGGCTGGTTGTCGGCGTGATCGGCGGGTTGATTCTGGGTCTTCTTTACCACACGCAGCAATCCCCGCTCTTCCAATCCTCGGCGAAGCTGCTGGTGATCAAGGACCGCCCCAACATGGTCTCCGGCGGGGTTGGCAGCACGTCAATGACCATGGTGGAAGACTACGTCACCACGCAGGTCACGCTGCTGCAATCGGAGTTGATCCACGCGGTGGCGGCCAAGACGCTCCAGGATAGCCAGTTCATCCAAAAGCCGCCGGCCTCCGATCGGGACCGCGTGAACTACATGATAGGCCGCTTCACCGCCATGCGTGAGCGCGAGACCGGCACCTCGCAAATGACCAACATCGTCAGTCTGACTTTCCGCAGCGGCAACCCTCGTGACGCGGCCCAATACCTGAGCTCCATCATCGAAGCCTATCGCTCGCAACTGGCGACGATTTACTCGGATGCCTCCGCCAAGGAAGCCGAGCGTGCCCAGCGCGATATCGACAACCTGATCAACGAAATTAACAACGTCGAGCAGGGTAAGGAGGGCATCATCGCCCTCAAGCAGGAGATGGAGTCGATCACGCACGAAGACCTCCAGAATATGCGTTCCCGCCTCACGACGAACGTCAACGACAAGATCGCCATGGTGCGGAAACTCACCGAGGCTGTCAAGAAACTCAAGGCGATCAGCGAGGTTGGGCCGGACCGCCAGGCACGCATCGATATGCTTGTCTATTTCGGCGGACAGCCGCGGCAGACCAGCATCACGACCCTGGAATCTCGCAATCCGCAGGATGTGCTCTTCACCTTCAAATTGCAACGGACCGAACTGGCTCAGAAGTACGGCAGGGACCATTCGGAGATGCAGGCCCTGGATGGCCGTATCCGCATGCTCGAACAACTTGTGAGCACGCAGGGGCCGCTGGAACGGAATCAACTGGACGAACTCGCGGTCTTCGAGCGTGTGCTGATGCGAGAACGAGACACCCTCTCCGACCAGATCGAACAGACCACCCAGCAGATCGCACAGGACGAAAAGAAGATCGAGCGTGTCGGCGACCTCAACGCCCGCCGCGAGATCAAGCTGGCCCAACAACGAGACCTGATGCAGAAGCGTGATCAACGAAAGATCGACCTGACCCAGCTTCAAGGCAGCCGTACTTCGAGTGGTTATAAGGTCGAGGAAGTGACCCGGCCGACCGACGGCGCCCAGGTCGCTCCGATCCTTTTCCGCTCGCTGCTTTTCGGTTTGTTCCTTGGCCTGGTCGCGGGCGGCGGGCTCGCGCTGACCATGGAACTCACCGACCGCAGCTTCCGGTCGCCTGCGGAAATCCGCCGTCGGCTGGGCCTGCCGATCCTTGGCCACATTCCTCGGATCCGGGTGGACATGCCGATCGAACGCCCCTCGGCCGCGGGGATCGAGAATTCCCTCGTCACCTTCTATCGCCCCACCTCGACCGAGGCGGAAGCGTATCGCGGTGTGCGAACCCAGCTTTACTTCAGCACCCAGGGCCGTGGGCACCAGGTCATCCAGATCACCAGCCCCAACCCGGGCGACGGCAAGAGCACGCTGGCGGCCAATCTGGCGATCTCGATCGCTCAATCTGGCAAGCGTGTCGTGCTCATCGACTGCGACTTCCGCAAGCCTCGCGTCCACAAGATCTTCATGCTGCCAAAGCCGGACGTGGGCCTCGCCTCGGTGATGAGCGGCGACGCTCCGTTGATGTCCGCCGTGCAGACCTGCGAGATCGAGAATCTCTCGCTGATGCCCTGCGGCCCCCGCCCGTCGAACCCGGCCGAACTACTGACCTCGCCGAAGTTCTCCGACGTGCTTCGCGATCTCCGCGAAAAGTTCGACTTCGTCATCGTCGATACCCCGCCCGTGCTCGCGGTGAGCGATCCGTCTGCCGTGGCCCCTCGCGTGGACGGCGTACTTCTGGTCTTCCGCATGACGAAAAACTCGCGTCCCGTCGCCGAGCGAGCTCGCGAGCAACTCGGTGCCGTCGGAGCCCGAATGCTCGGTATTGTCGTCAACGCCTCTAACACCCGATCCAGCGGCTACGGCGGTTACGGGTACGCGTATCAGTACGAGTATCAGTACGCCGAAAGCTACGCCGAGCAGGAACCCGCGACCTGAGCCACGGGGTGGCAAGCCAGGCCAGTCCAGGCGAACCCGAAGCGTATGCGCCGGGGTGGCCCGCACGGTCACTTTCCAAGTCCGCCGCAGCCCGATCTTGGCGAACCTGGAGCGTAAGCGAGCTTACGCTCCAGGTTCGCCATTGAGATCCATACACTTCCTCCATGATTCCCCTCGCAGATACTCACGTTCACCTTTTGGCCGGTCTCGACGACGGGCCGAAAACGCTCGACGTCGCCCTTTCGATGTGCCGGATGCTGTCATCGCAGGGTGTTCGCCATGCCACAGCGCTCTGCCATCAGAACGATGGCTACCCCAACAATCTCCCGGGCCTGATGTCCACCATGGCCCAGGAGCTTCGCCAGGCCCTACACGATCGCGGGATTCCGCTGGCCGTGTATTCCACGGGCGAGGTGATGCTGACGCCATCACTTGATCAGCACTTCGCGGCCGGCCGCTACCAGACAGTTGGCGGCCATGGCAAGTGGTTGCTGGTGGAGATGCCTCACGGGATGTTCGTGGATTTGCTTCCTGTCGCGTTCGCGCTGCGAGGCCGGGGAGTGCGGCTGATCGTTGCCCATGCGGAACGCTATCCGGAACTGCTGCACGACCCCGCTTTGGCGGAACGCTGGATCGCGGCCGGGTGCCTGATCCAGGTCACGTCGCAGGCTTACGCGGACCCGTGGAATACGGCGGATGAGAAGTCGCTGAAGTTGTGGGCCGAGCGTGGCTTCGTGCACATGCTCGGTTCCGACGGCCACGGCATCGAGCGCCGCCCGCCGCGGATCATCGAGGGCTATCGGAGGTTGGTGAAGTGGGCCGGCGCCTCGGCCGCCGAGCGTATCGGCAGCCACTGGGGCATCGCCGCCCTGCAAGGGCTTCCCATCAATGCTCCCCCGCCGCAAAAGCCCCGGAAAAGCTGGTTTACGCGCCTACTTGGCGACTGAGGCCTTGGTTCCCAGGCTCAAGGTCGGAGTGTCACACGAGAATCGTGTCGATCTCCGTTTGAGGCGTGCCGCCGGTGACGTGGACAGTGCCGACCTTGTCGATGTAGATATTGATCTCGCTGCGGACGCCGAACTCCGGGAGATAGATTCCGGGCTCGATGGAGAAGCAGGTTCCCGGGATCACGTTGCGGTCCTCGCGGGTTTCGAGGCCGTCCATGTGAGCGCCGTTGCCGTGCGTCTCCTGGCCGATGTTGTGGCCGGTGCGGTGGGTGAAGTATTCGCCGTAGCCCGCACGTTCGATCACCTCACGAGTCGCGTGATCCACCTTCCAGCCTGGCAGCGGTTGATGTTTCGCGAAGGCCTCCTTCACCGTGGCGATCGCCGCATCCCGCGCCGCGGCGACGATCCGGAAGATCTTCGTGTACTTCTCCGGCACCTCGGACCCCACGAACGCCACGCGGGTGAGGTCCGAGTACACCGCCCGTGGTCGATCCATCTTCGCCCACAGGTCGATGAGCACGAAGTCTCCCGGGACGATCGGAGCATCGTTCTGCGGGGTAGCCCCTGTCGCGTAGTGGGGATCGCCGCTGTGCGGTCCGACACCGACGATGGGCGGGTCGTACGTCGTCATGCCGTGGTCAGCAAAGTGCTTCATGATGCGAGCCTGAACGGCCGTCTCGGTCGTGCGGCCCCTGGTGCGGATCTCGTCGGCGATGAAAGCGTATGCCACGTCGTAAGCTAGTCGGGTCAGCTTCTCCGCCTCGAAGTGCGAAGCTTCCTGATCCGCATCCCACACCGCCTCGAACTGCTGAATGAGGTCGCCCGAGGACACCGGCTCGACGCCATAGCTGCGGACGAGTTCCACGGTGCCCGCGTCGGCCCGGCCGATGTAAGGGTTCACGTTGCGAGGCGAATATTCCATGGCGATCCGCTTCGCACCGCTCACGAGCTCGGCGACGCCCGTCTCGATCTCCTGCCAGCGGCGATAGCTGGTTTTCCGCGTTCCTGGCAGATGATCCAGAGATCCCGACTCGATCACGTGAACCAGCTTCTTCGGTTCCCCCCTGGCAGGCACGAAGTAGAACCAGCGGCGCGTCAGGTGCTTTTGGTCCAGCCCCACGATTCGCTGGGCCAGGCCGTTCTGGCCGCGGAAGTCGTAAAGCAGCCAGCCATCGAGGCCAGCTTCCTGAAGTGCGGACTGAACCGCGGCGAGGTCGAACACGGCAGTCTCCTCAATCTCGGATTTGATCGTTGAATCCGACTTGGTCGATAAAAGGCAACGGAAGGCTGTCTCACGGAGCCTTGTGGACTCACGACGAATGAGATTGTGGCACTTGCCAGATCACACAGCGTTTGATGCCATTGGTGCTGTCGTCCGCGATGCGCCAGTCCAACGGGATTGGCAAGTCTGTGATCAAATGCCACATATTGATGTCATCGACGAGGAGATAGCCGCCCGGGCGAATCTTCGGGATCAGATGCTTCACGCAGTTCGTGCGGTAGTGTCCATCCACCATGGCAAAGTCGATACTTTGATTTTCGAGACGGTCCGCAACCGCAACGTAATCGGGTAAGGGTGAGTAATCGTTGCGTTCCGGTGCCAACTCGGGATGGTTCAGGGGGATCAAGCGGTAGTCCACATTTGCGATATTAGCGTCCGCGAGTTGCTTCTGCACGAGTTTGAACCACTCCGCTTGATGTTCGACGCTGATGAGCCGACTCACGAGTGAAGAGAACCAGCGAGTGCTGCGTCCGCTGCCGAACTCGATCGCCGTCATTCTCTTGTTGAGGTTCGCCTGGCAGAACGCGACCGTCCCCGGGCACAGCCAGGGCTTATCGGGATTGGCGCGCTCCCAAAGCCAGTAACGAACTCGGGCCACCGCCTTGACGGGACGTCGGAGCCAATACACGATTGCCATGCTTTACCCTCGCGATGTCACTTCAGTCATTTTCTCTTGTATCTACTCCGGAGGCCTCCGGCCAATGCACGCCGTGCCCCGAACCTTAAATGCCCTTGAAGGATCTCGAGAAACTCGCAACGACCTGCGGCTTCCACGTCGAATTCCGAATCGACCTTGCAGACAGATTCCGCCGGGAGATAATTGTCAGGAATCCTCCGCGAGCCCGGGGACGGCCGATGCTGGGCTTTTCACTCACTGCCGATATCTCGATCCATGATGATGCACCGCTACTTCCTACCAGTCGCTTGCTGCCTCCTCTACGTGGGCCCAGCCGCTGCGGTCGATCCCTTCGACCTCAAACCGGGGCTCGTGGCCACTTATGGCGACGGCAAGGAGACGCTCACCCGGCTCGAAGCCATCGTCGGCGTCACCCTCGCGACGGGCGAATCGGTGCATCCGAAACTCGGGTCGCTCAAGGAGGCTCGCTGGAACGGCTACATCAACATCGTTCGCGGCGGGCCTTATGTCTTCTCGTTCACGATCACCGGCGGCCTCGCCACGATCTCGGTCAATGGCAAGGACGTACTCACAGGCCAGGCCGGTGCTGCGAGTGCGACCACGTTCACCTCGAGCCCCGTCGATCTCGTCGGCGGCGTGCTGCCCTTCGCGGTGACCTTCAAGGGCGATGGCGGTGCCGCCCGCGTCGAACTCTTCTGGAAGGGGCCCGGCTTCGAGCGTGAGCCACTGCCTCACATGTTCTTCGGCCACTTGCCAGCGGAACGCCCCGCGGCGTTCACCTCGGACGCTGCTGTGGAGCATGGCCGATTCCGTTTCGAGGAACTCGCCTGCATCCGCTGCCATCAGCCCGCGAAGGAGGACGCCGTTGCCCTCACGCTCGCGGATCGCCCCGGCCCGGTGCTCACGGACGTTTCGAAGCGAGCCTTCCCCGGTTGGATGGACAAATGGCTCGCGGACCCCAAGTCGCTGCGGCCGAACACCTCGATGCCCAAGCTCTTCACGGACGATGCCCGTGGCCAGGCCGAGCGTTTCGCCGTGGTGAAGTATCTGACAAGCCTTGGTGGCGAACTGAAACCGGAGGCGGCTCCGACGATCTCCGCGAACTACGCCAAGAGCCAGGACAGCGGCCGGGTGCTCTTCGGAACGGTGGGCTGCACGGCGTGCCATCAGGTTCCGCTGCCGAAGAAGGCAGCCCGCAACGACGTCGACGATGAGAAGCTGCCCTTGGAGCCGGATGACTATGTCTACGGCGTCGGCACTGCGACGGGGCCCGCGGGCAAGTATCTCCTCGGCCCGCTTGGCAGCAAGACGACACCCGAGCCCTTGAGCACTTTCCTCAAGGATCCGCTGAAAACGCACCCGGCTGGCCGAATGCCGAACCTCGCCCTGGAAAGCAAGGACACGCAGGACATTGCTCGCTACCTGTGCAAGCAAACTGACGAGGCGATCGAAAAGTCGCTTCCCGCGGCTCCGAAGCTGAAACCGGAGACGCTGCTTGGCACTCCCACGCCGAAGGATCTCGAAGCTTTTGCCCGGCTACCCGAGGACAAGCAGTGGGCCGAGGCCGGCAAGCGGCTGATCGTGGCGAAGGGCTGCGTCAACTGCCATGACGTCAGTTCCAGTGGGAAGAAGCTCGATCGCGTCGCGACGTTTCCCACCCTGGCGGAGATTCGCAAGAGCCCCGCAAAGGGCTGCATGGTGGCCGGCTCCACGACGGCCCCGGACTACAAGCTTGAAGCGAGGGAGGCCTCCGCGATCGCCGCGTTCCTGAAAGACGGCTTCACCGGGGCCGCGTCGAAGTCGCCCGTGCACCAGGCCCGAGTCGCGATGAAGCGATTCAACTGCCTGAACTGCCACCAGCGCGATGGCGAGGGGGGCCTGCCGGTCGAACTGATGGACCAGATGAAGCTGCTGGAAAAGGCTGAGGGCAGCGAGGACATTCGCCCGCCGGTGCTCACGGGTGTGGGCCACAAGTCGCGCACGACCTGGCTCAAGGGCGTGCTCACCGAAGCCCAGCGAGCCCGGCCGTGGATGGCCCTGCACATGCCTCAGTACGGCACGGCGAACGTCGGCCATCTGCCGACGACGCTGGCGACGATGGAAGGTGCGGTGCCGGACGACACGATTCACAAGGTTCCGCTGACGCCGGAGTTGATCACCGCGGGCCGGCAGATCGTGGGGAAGACAGGCATGGGCTGCATCTCCTGCCACGACATCTCGGGCATACCGAACTCTGGCACGCGCGGCCCGGACCTCGCGACGATTGACCAGCGAGTTCGCTACGACTGGTACGAGCGCTGGCTCAGCCAGCCGTTGCGGATGTCGCCCGGCACGCGGATGCCGCAGGCGTTCATTGATGGGAAGTCGCCCCTGACGGCGGTGCTGAAGGGGGACGCGGACGCCCAGTCCAAGGCGATGTGGGCGTATCTGCAACTCGGCCCCGGCCTGCCGCTGCCCGATGGCATGGAGCCGCCGAAGGGCCTGACAATCGTGGTGAAAGATCGGCCGGAGGTGATTCGTACTTTCCTGAAGGAGGGGGGCCATCGCGGCATCGCCGTCGGCTTCCCTGGGAATGTGTCGATGGTCTTCGCTGCGGACGAATGCCGGGCCGCCTACGCCTGGGCCGGCAACTTCCTGGATGCCACGCCCGTCTGGGACAAGCGCGGCGGCAGGCCTGCCCTCCTGCTCGGGCCGAAGTTCTGGAACGCCCCGCCCGGCCATCCCTGGGCGCTTACATCGCCAGGCGAGGCGCCGCCGAACTTCGACGCACGGGCCAGCGACCCCGCCTTCGGAGTGCCCCTGCCCGTGGAACCGCCGAGCATCTACACCGGCCCACGACGCACGTTCTTCGAGGGCTACGAGCTCGACAAAGGCGGGTTTCCCACGTTCCGCTATCGATCGGTTGCAGAGTCTGGCGATGTGCTCTCCGTGGTCGAGACGCCCACGTCTCTGAAGAGCGGGGCCGCCACGGGTCTGTGTCGCCACTTCAGCGTGAAGACCCCCGCGGGCCGGGAGACGTGGCTGAACGCAGGTGTGACCACGAAGGTGCCACGGGTGATCGATCTCCAGGGGGCACCGGTGCCGCTGGACTTGAAAGCCGCGGCGGCCACGGTCAGCGTGGCGGGGACCCGCGTGATCCTGCCTGCCGAGGGCGAACGGGTGACGGTGCTGGAACTCGCCTCCGCCCCCGAGGGCACCGCCTGGCAGTTCGCACCGCGAGCGACCGGTGGCTGGTCCGCGATCGTGAAACTGCCAGCCGCGTCCGGCGCGAGTTTCTCGCTCAACGCCTGGATGCTTCCGAAGGACGACGCGGCCCTTTTGAAGACTCTGCCGGGGAAGTGACACCTCAACGACCAGGCGATCTGAATGCCGATTCTCACGCTCGCCGCGAAGGATCTGAGACTTCTTCTGCGGGATCCCCGGTCCACGGTGGTGCTTCTTGGCACTCCGTTGATCCTGATCCTCGTCATTGGGCTCACGCTGGGCGAACTCTTCGGCCAGAAGCCGGACGATCGGCTTCGCGTCTCCGTGGTCAACCTCGATAAGGGCCTGCCGACGAGGGCACGCAGTTATCCGACCCGGCCGTGGTCCGAGATCGTGATCGACGATCTCAGCGGCACCGCGGGCATCCGTGTCGAGATTATCGAGTCGAGGGAGACCGCGGAACGCCTGGTGTCTCGCGGGGAGCGCTCGGCGGTGCTGGTCTTCGATCCGGAGTTCAGCGAACGACTCGATCGCTGCTCGTTTCTCACGGTTAACGATCCCCCGCCACTGAACCCCCTGTTTCGCGATGGCGTCCGCCTGGAAGCCCTTGGCCTCATTGTGCTCCGCGATCCCACCCAGCAGGCGGCGGCGTCGATCATCGAGCAGGTGGCCCAGGTCACGCTGCTCCGCGTCGTCATCCCTTACATGATCGGCAACGCCTTCGAGCGCGTGGGCGACGACGCCTTCATCGACGCGATGGGCAAGCACATCCCGGGCTACGCCTTCGTTCCCGGTGCGGTGAAGTCGTCGATCGGCCCCGCGGTGAAAGCCGGCATCGCGACGCTCTTCAGCAACTACAACTTCACGGCGAAGACCTGGGCGGGGCTGACCAAGGCGGAGGAGCGTGCGGCCGATTCGGGGAACCGCACTCGCTACGACGAAGAGACCGGCCTGCTCAAACGCGGGGCGATTCGCTACCAGGTGCTGGTGCCGTCGTACACGGTGCTCTTCGCGTTCTCGCTGGTGCTCACCGTGGGCTGGCTCTTCGTCGCGGAGCGGCGCCACGGCACGCTCGTTCGCCTGCGGGCGGCCCCCTTGACCCGCGGCCAGATCCTGCTCGGCAAGCTCCTGCCCTGCCTGGCGGTGTCGCTGTTTCAGGGGCTCTTCCTGCTCCTCGCGGGCCGGCTGGTGTTCGGCATGAACTGGGGCCCCAGGCCGGATCTGCTCTTGCTGGTGGTGTTCTGCACGTCCCTCGCGGCCGTCGGAATGGCGATGCTCGTGGCCAGTGTCGCGAAAACCGAGACGCAGGTGGCTGTCTATGGCACGCTACTGGTGCTGGTGCTCGGCGCGGTGAGTGGGTCGCTGCTGCCGCGAGACTTCATGCCGGAATCGATGCGCCAGTTCAGCCAGGTGACACCGCACGCCTGGGCTCTGGATGCCTATTCGCAGCTGCTAACGAACCCGACGCCCGAGATCGCCGTAGTGATACAGGCGTGTGCCGTGCTCACGGGCTTCGGAGCCGCGTTCCTGGCCCTGGCCTGGTGGCGCATGGATCTGGAGTGAACACGGTGCCTCTTCGTATCCGTCGACGCGGTTAAGCGGAGATCCGGGACTCACTTCCTTGCCAAATCGGTTTCCCCATGCCGATTCGCACGATACACTTCTACAGTTCACGTGATCACACCTGGCCGGAGGCCTTTGATGCGAGTTGCTCTCCTCGTGGCGGTTGCCGCTGTCGTTCTTCTCCTTCCGAACGTCCCCGCAACGCCTCCGCTGCCGGGCGGTGGATTCGATCAGCCACAGTCGGCGCCGCTGCCGGCACCGTTCCCCGTGAAGCTCGTGGATCAGGGCCAGTTCGACCCGGCGTTCAAGGGTTATTACCTCCCCGAAGGCTTCCGCATGGAGGTCGTCGCTCGTGATCCCGATGTGGTGAATCCCGTCGGCATCACCTTCGGGCCGGACGGCGAACTCTTCGTGCTCGAATGGCGGAAGGACCCCGTCATGGCCTCCTGGAACGAGGTGAAAGAGACGTTTCGCTATCGGGACGGAAGCACGCGACTCGTCGCCACCATGAAGAAGTTCATCACCGACTGGGTCAAGCAACTTCGGTACGACCCTGCCACCGGCACGTTCGGCTCGATGAAGATCGTCATCGCGGACGAACTGCCCTCGAGCGTTCTGCATCACGATGGCTGGCTTTATCTCTCGGGCCGCGGCACCGTTCGCCGTTTCCGCCAGTCGCTGCCCAACGGGAAGTGGGACATCCGCGAAACGATCGCCCAGGGTTTCTGCGGCTTCCACCATCATCAGGTCTCCGGTCTCACGCTTGGCCACGACGGCCGGCTGTACATCACCACGGGCGACGATGACAACGCCGTGGAGGGCAGCGACGGTTCGCGGGCCAATGCTCTGCGAACCGGGGCCGTCTTCCGCTGCATGCCGGACGGTTCGAAGATGGAACTCTTCTCGCTGGGCTACCGCAACCCGTATCGCGATGTGGCCATGGATGCCTACTTCAACCTGTTCCACACGGACAACGACAACGAGGATGGCAGCCGATTCATGGGCTGCCGCATCATGCACATCGCCGAGGGCGTGGACTATGGCTGGCGCCTGAAGGAAGGCGTCCGCTGTTGTCGCCCCGACCTGGTGCGAAGCGCCGTGGCGGGCGAACTGCCAGGCCGCCTTGCACCAATGCTCAAGACCGGCCGAGGCGCTCCGGCGGGGATGCTCATTTACAACGACACGTACCTGCCCGAGCACTATCGCGGTTTGATGTACTACCCGGACGTCTTCCGCAAGGTGATCCGGGCGTATGGCGTGGAACCGGCGGGTTCGACCTTCAAGATCACCAGCGAATTCGAGTTCATGAAGAGCGACGATCCGCTGTTCCGCCCCTGCCAGATGGTGACGGGCCCGGATGGAGCGATCTATGTGTGCGACTGGCGCACCGACTCGGGCGGCGCCGGCAAACTCTGGGGCAATGGCGAGACCGGCCGCATCTACCGCATCCGCTGGGACGGCACGCCCGACACGCCGAAGATCGCCGTTGCCGGCTGGGATCGCTGGTCGAAGATTCGGAAGCTCTCGGACGAGAAACTCGTGGAGGTGCTCGCGGCCGAGAACTTCACTGATCGGATGGAAGCTCGCAAAGAACTCGTGAAGCGGGGCCCGCGCGTTCGCGACGCGGTGAAGGCCGTCTTCGCGAATGTCGAAGCGGAGTTGACCGCTCGCCTCACGGCACTCGCGGTGCTGAACTCGATGTGGGATGCGGAGGTGGAAACGCTCGTTCGCGGTCGGCTCCGCGACGCAGCCACGGAGGTCCGCCGCCTGTCCGCCGACGCGATCGCCCTGAATTCCAGACCCGCGGACGAAGCGAACCACAGCGCCCTGCTGCAACAGATGAACGATCCCGAGCCGTCGGTTCGCCGGGCGGTGGCACTCGCGCTCGGGCACGTCGGGTCCGCGGGCGTGGGCGAAGCCCTCGTGAACGCATACAAGGGGGAGGAGGCGAACGATCCGTTCCTTCGCGATGCGTTCATCCGGGCAATCGAGTTCACCGGCAAGGCGGGCATCAACGCCGTGCTGCAACTGGCCCAGTCGGGCGACAACACGGACCGCGACCTCGCCATCCGCATCTTCTCGGCCCTGCGCATCCGCCCCGCGGCCGAAGCTTTACCGGAGATGCTGGCGTATCCGCACCTCACCGTGCCGCAGCGTGAGGTGCTCATCCGTTCTTTCGCCAACTACCAACTCGACCCGCCGATCTCGTTCGACCCGCTGGCCGCGTTCATGGCGAAGCGTTCGGAAGAACCGAAGAGCGTCGTGCAAGCTGCGATCGAAGTGCTCAGCACCTCCAGCGGCACGGCCGGGCCCGCCGTGAAGGACTGGCTGATTCAGCTTCTATCCCAGGTGGATTCGGAGACCCGGCTCGATGTGATCGCGGCCCTCGACACCAATCGCGTGGTGGAAGCGAGCCCGACTTTGCTCACGATGCTCGTCGACGATCGCCGCAGCCTCGCGGAGCGAAAGGCCCTGCTCCGGGCGGTGCGTGTGACGAAGAACCCCGAGGCGGCGACAACGATCGAGGCCCTGCTTCGCGAGCGCGAACCGCCGATGCTTCGCGTCGAGGCCCTGCGAACGCTGGCGGCCCTGGAGCCCGCTCGTGCCCTGACGGCCGCGGAGAAACTCCTCGATCAGAAGGACGAAGAGGTGCTCGCCGAGGCGGTCGCGGTGCTGGGGGCGACAGCCTCCGGAGCCAAGCTCGTCGGCCAACGGTTCCAGGCGGGCAAGCTGCCGAAGGATCTCCTGCCCCTGGTCACGGATGCCCTGCAAAAGTTCGAGAGCGATGCCGAGGCCGGTCGCCTTCGCCTCGAGATCATGAAGGGCGGCCTGCTCGTGAGCCTTGATGCCGAACAGGTGAAGAAGGTGATGACGCTCGTGGAGACGAAAGGCAACGCGCGAAAGGGACGCGATCTATTCCTCAACACGAAGCTCCTGGCCTGTGCGAGCTGCCATCGCCTCGAAGGCACCGGCGGCTACGTCGGCCCGGATCTCACGCGAGTCTGGGATACGCAGAGCGTCGAGAAGTTGCTGGAATCGATCCTCGCGCCGGGCAAGGAGATCAAGGAAGGCTACCAGACCTATCGCCTGGTGACGGCAAAGGGGCAGACGATCACGGGGCTCCGTGTACTCGACACGACGAAGGAGACGGTGATTCGCGATGCCAGCGGTCGCGACATCCATGTGGCCAAGGACGACATCGAGGAGCTTTCGCCCTCGAAGGTGTCCCTGATGCCCGAGGACGCCGTGGCAAGGCTCAGCTTCGATCAGTTCATCGACCTGCTGGCGTTCCTGAAGAGCAAGCGCGAGCAGGAATCGCTGCGAGGGTCCGTGCCTCAGTTCGCGGTGAGCGGCCCGACCTCGACAGAGTTCTCGGAGGTGCCCGCGGAGCTTCGCAGTGATCCGCTGGGCAAGGCGGGCGGCCCCTGGCATCTTCGGGCCGTGGCCGCGGATGGCTTGCTGACGCTGAAGGAGGACTTCCCCGCGAAGCCGGCCGGGCTGCATCTGCGATTCTGGGTCTTCTCGCAGAAGGAACAACGCGTCACAGCCACGGTCATCGCGGACGTTCCCGCAAAGGGCTGGCTTAACGGTCGGAGTGCGTTCGAGCAACGGGCGGACAAGCCGGGATTGCAGGAGACGAGCTTCGACCTCGATCTCGATCGTGGCTGGAACGTGGTGCTGCTGAAGGCCAGCAACGCCAGTGCGAACCCGCGGCTGGGTATGCGATTGCAGGGTGAAGGCTTGCGAACACTCGCCAAACCCGAGGCCGTGGCGACCCCATCGCCAGGTAAATCGTCCGAGTGAGGGTAAAGCTTTATGACTTAGCCGCAACGCGAATCAGCGAGGCGGCAAGCCCTGCGGTGGACGACCACTTACTCGACGATACCGCCGTGGAGGCGTTCGGGCGTCAGGTGCGAGGGTTGATCGTTGAACCACCAACGGCGGCTCTCGCCTTGGATCTGCCGAAGATCCTCGGAGTTGTACAGCAACTGCTGCATCCGGACGTTTGGATCGCTGGAATATTGGTTGAGGAGGCAGCCGCTGTTGGCGGTCAAACCAACCACGGCAAAGGCCAAGAGAAAGAGCTTGCGGCGCATATCTCGCCTCCCTGCGAGAGAATTTGTTTCGTCACCCTCAATATCGGCAACGCCGTCACACCTCTTGAGTTCGCTGCCATCGATTCGACAGGAATCGCCGGTAGAAAACCAGCGAAGATGGGAGCCATGGAACTTCCCATGTCTCCCATCTTCTCAAGGTTCCAGGGATGACCCTAGCTGATGGCCTGATTCACTGTTTCGACAGTCTCGATGTGCGGCATGCTGCCGTTCACCGAGGGCATCGGCACCGAAACGGGCGCGGGCTCCGCTGCTGCCGCTGCCACAGGAGCCGCGGAAGTGGCAGGGGCGGCAGGCTTCCGTGTCTTCCGCTTCGTCGCCACCGGTTTCGCCTGCTTGCGAACCTTCTCTTCCATTTCCTTGCCAGGCTGGAAGGTGACGACGTTTTTCGCTTCGACATTCACCCGTGCACCCGTGCGCGGATTACGTGCCTTACGCGGTTTACGCTGCTTCACCTCGAACACGCCGAAGTTACGCAGTTCGATCCGGCCTTCCGTGACCAGGGTCTCGATGATGGCCTCGAACGTCAACCGGACGATTTCTTTCGTCTTCAGTTGCGTCTCTTTCACCTGCTCAGCGATATGTTTGACGATCTCTTTCTTGGTCACGTGTGCCGCCCCTCACGGAGTTTTTAACCGGAGTACCGACAACCGGAACGAGAGTGGCATACTAGGAACGAAAGGGGGTTAATGTCAAGCAAATAAACAAGATACGCCATCTCGTTCAGCGTCCGAAAGAGCTGCGAAGGAGAACCGTTGCCAGGGCGATGGCCACGAGAAGCACCAAAATCAGTTCCGGAGACTGATCGATCCGCCGTGCGAGCCGCCCTGTAAAGCGGGCGACGCCATCACGAGGCCCGCGGGGTATCATCGCTTGCAACCGCTCCATCTCCTGATCGAGTGCGGTGCGGCCCAGCATCCACTGAACCGCCAGAGTGGACCGCGCCTCGGGCGACTGGTTGCGTAATTCCTTCACCGGATCTTCTCCCGCCAGCGTGCGAAGAAGCAGATCCACCTCGACGTGCTGATCCTCGAAAACGCCTCGAAGCTCTGCGAGCAGGGGCCGAGCATCCCGCGTGGCGAGCAGGAAGTGAAACGCGATCGCTGGCCGATCGAGGTATTCCTCGGGTACCGCGATCGAGGTCGCGAGGGCATCCCAGGCCCTCAGGCTCTTGCGAATCGCAGCCCTCCGGCGACAGATCCAGCGTATCGATGCTGGCACCCCGGCCGCCACGGCCTGCACCAGCGGTGCCTCGATCGGATCCGGACTGGGCGGGACCTCCGCCATGATCGGTGCTTCAGGCTGCAACAGCGGAACCACGAGATCCAGCTGGGCGTCGTACGCGGCTCGTTCGTCCGCATCCCCGAGGCAGTTGAGGGCCTGAGCGAGTTGATTCATCCCCGCGGTCACGACCTCGGGATGCCGAAGCTGATGTCGCCGCAACACATCCATCCGTTCGAGGACGTGTCGCTCCAACACTTCGGGATCGCGGGATCCCTCGGGCAAGCCCAGCAGCACGTAGTGGTTCGGCGGCCAGCTTCCCGCTGGCAGACGCAGCCACGATTGGAGGTGGGTGAAATCCATACGAGCAGGGATTTCTCGAAGGCCGCGGGCAGGTGCACGAGTCTCGGCCGCGTGAGGTGTTTTACACGGATCGCGAAGCAAAAGGGAGCAGCAGCCCCCGTTTGTGGACGCCACGCCCTGGCCTGCTTTCACCAGTTTCTCTTGTTGAGGCCCTTGCATCGGAAGAAAGCGAACCTTTATGATGGGGGCGTGATCGAACCTTCACTACGAACGGCGCGTCGCTCCTTCACCGCCGGCCCGTTGATATGCGGGGCCGACCGGCGGAGCGTTCCTTGGAGAAAGGCCTAACCGCTATGAATGTCGGTTCCTTCTCGTCGCTCGAGGCCAGCGTTCTTGTGCTGAACAAGATGTTCCTGGCCGTGCACGTGATCTCGGTTCGTCGAGCGTTCTGTTTACTTTGCAAGGACCTTGCGGAAGTCGTCAGCTTCGAGGAAGGGGCCTACGCGACCTATGACTTCACGACCTGGCAGGAGTTAAGCGAATATCGCTCGAAGAACTTTCGCCAGGCTGAGGACGACTGGGTGCGGACGCCGACGGCCGAGATTCAGGCTCCTCGCGTCATTCGACTGCTCGGCTACGACAAGGTGCCGAAGCAGACGGTGAAGTTCAACCGGCGGAACATCTTCGCTCGCGATCACAACCAGTGCCAGTATTGCGGGAAGAAGTTCCCGACCAGCGAACTGAGCCTGGACCACGTGATCCCGCGGAGCCAGGGCGGCGGCACGACATGGGACAACATCGTGTGCGCGTGCGTGGACTGCAACGTCCGCAAGGGCGGGCGGACGCCGCGACAGGCGAACATGCACCTGATCCGCAAGCCCGAGAAGCCCAAGCGCAGCCCGATGTTGAATGCGAAGCTGACGCAGAACAAGTACCGCTCCTGGCAGTCGTTCCTGGATAACGCCTACTGGAGCGTGGAGTTGAAGTGACCTGGAAGTCCATCCATTGAACTTCGATGGATGGGCCTCGATCGACGCTAGCGCACATCTTCGCCACTACCCGCATCGCGAAGACTCGACGTGGAGTGAGATATGGCGACGACCACCGAAACCCTGATTCAGAAAACACCGAATGTCATGGGCGGCTCGGCCTGCATCCGCTGTTCGCGAATTGCGGTCTACAACCTTGTCGAATGGAAGAGCCTGGGAAAAACAGATGCGGATCTCCTCCGTTTCTACCCCACATTGAATCAAGAAGACCTGGATGCCGCGTGGTGTTACTACTTTGGTCATCAAGAGGAGATCGACACGGCGATCCGCGAGAACAATGAAGCGTGAATTGAATGGCTTCGCTCTACGCCGATGAGAACGTCCCGTTTCCCTTGGTCGATGCCCTCGTAGCGTGTGGACACGACGTCCGCACGGCGCTAGCGGACGGCCGAGCCCATCGCGGCATCGATGATCCTCACGTGCTGGAGCGTGCCACGATCCTGGGTCGATGCGTACTCACGAACAACCGATCGAATTACCACAAACTCCATCGCCTCATGGCCCATCATGCGGGTATCCTCACGTACACGACCGACGATGAGATTGACTCGCTGGCCGTTCGGATCCATGGGGCAATTGCATCTCAAGTCGATCTCAGCGGCCGATTGATGCGCGTCATCCGCCCGAACCCATCGCGTAAGACGCCATAACTTCCGGGCGCTTCGAGCAGGGCGTCATTGTTTGTGCCGACCCAGACGAGGCCATTGGCCACAATCGGACCACCTGTGGCGTATGATCCGACCTTCGCCTTCCAGCGAATGTTCCTCGGAGTAGTCGTCTCGTCGCCGGTGTTCCAATCCAGCAGCGTCGTTTTTTCGGGGCTGGCGGGGTTGCGATCGGGGCCGCGTCCGCCCATGGGCCAGTCAGCCGCCGTGAGGGTTACCGTCGCAAGCAACCAAACCAGGAATGATAATCGACACATTGTGCCACCTCACAGATTCACGCCAGACACCGCTTGAAACCCTCTTCCAGTTCGGCCTTGTTCAGATCCTTGCCGATGAAGATCAACTTGTTCGTCCGCGGGTCGCTGCCCCAGGGTTTGCCGGGCTGGCCGTCGAAGAG
>Ga0105044_10002423_pt1 | contig 25422 bp, 14 predicted proteins | sample MAT01_FD_78092 | JGI IMG/M metagenome (GOLD analysis project Ga0105044, IMG submission 78092) | Freshwater microbial communities from Lake Fryxell liftoff mats and glacier meltwater in Antarctica - MAT-01 | ecosystem: Environmental > Aquatic > Freshwater > Ice > Liftoff microbial mat | place... | reverse complement strand
CAGCGCACGCAGCGCTTACCGCGCCTACCGCACGCACGGCGCGCACGAGCGCACTCCGCCGTGCAGCCGGACCGCGGTCGCGCATGGAAGTGTCGGATACGGCGTTCACTGGCCCTCGGATTCCGAGGAGCACGTCACGCGCGTCGCACCGCCGAAGAGGCGCCACGCAGAGCGGAGAGGCCGCGCAAGGCGGAGCGGCCCGGAACGCTCGATCCTTCACGCGCTCCCCCGCGATGCAGCGGGCGGAGTGCCCGCGAAAGGCACTCCGCCCGAGTTGTGCGAGACCCGGCGGAGTTCCGTCGGGTCCCATCGGCCGCATCAGTCGGGCTGCGTGCGGATCCGCAGGCCAGTGACGCCCTGGATCTGCCCCTGCGGGTTGCCGAACGTCGCGGCGAAGTCGAAGACGACGCAGAAGCGAATCATGTTCGGACGCGGGCTGAACTGGTTCAGCTGTTCGGGGTGCGAGACCCACGGCGTCTGCGAACCCTGCACGATCTGCGTCAGCGGATCGACATTGCACAGGCTCGTGATCTCGCCCGCCGAGCGCGCGCCCTGGAAGCGCACGACCACGTACGAGCCCGGGGCGGGCGCGTCGAACAGGTTCGGGAAGCGCTCCTCGATGCTGTCGCCCGGGAACGGGCTGATGGCCGGATCGCGGTAGCTGTAGACCTGCGCGGGCGAGCCGTAGAGCACGTCCATGTCCCAGCCGTAGCGTTCATCCGGATCCGGATCCGAGGGCGTGTCCTGGAGGAAGACGATCTGGAAGAAGTTGCCCTCGGGACGCATCCAGCACGAGAGGCTGCCGGAGTACGACTCGGGACGCAGACGCGGCATGTTCCAGGTGCCGATCGAGAGGACGTTCAGCGCGCCGGCGCCGACGATCGCCGTGTCGGTCGGCGCGATCAGAGACGCGATATCGGCCGCGACCGGCGAAGCGTTCAGACCCTCGAAGCGAATCAGGCCTGCGCCACCGCGGCCACCGAGGCTGCCGATCGTGTTCATCCCGCCCGTGCCGCCCGAGATGTCGAGGCGGGGAGGCATGGCCGAGCTCAACGCGGAGCTCGGGAAGTTCACCGCCTGGAGTCGCACCGCGCCACCGGAGCCGCCGCCGCCGGGCACCGCCCGCTTGGTGCGGAACTCGACTTCCGAGTCGTCACCGGGAACAGCGGGGAGGCTGCTCCCGCCGTTGCCGCCCCCGGCGTCGATCGTCCCGCTCACGGAGAGCGCAGCACCGCCGCACACGAGTTGCATCGCGCCACCGCCGCCGCCGCCGCCGGCTCCGGAGTGGTCGCGCCAGGACTGCACGTCGCCGGCTCCAGCGATCTCGCAACCCTGGAAGCCGGCCGACTCGGTGCCGAACGTGGAAGCTCCGCCCCCACCGCCGCCGGAACCACCGCGCAGGAAGCCCTGCTCGAAGGTCAGCCTGCGCACGACGGCCGGCGAGGTCGGGGGTTCGAGCCCGACGTCGCTGGACGGACCGCCCAGCCCGCTGCTGCCCGCGGGCGGCAGGTTGTTGATGCCGTCGGAGCTGATGGGGATCGGCGTCACGGCGATGCCGGACGTACCGTCGGTCGCGTACCCACCGCCGCCGCCCGGGATGCCGGTCTGCGCCGAGAGGCACTGGTCACCGAACTCGCCGAAACCGCTGAAGGTCATGTCGTGAACGGCCGGCGGCGCCAGCGACCGATTGAGCGGGGTCGCGGTCGGCCAGTGCACGCCCGCGAAGCCCGCCGCGATGAAGTCGAATCCACCGACGCCCTCGCCGCGGCGCCCGTCGACGAAGACCTGCGCGTCGGGCACGTCCACGCCCCCGACAGAGGTCATGTTCGTGCCGCCGTAGTCGTAGCGCGTGGCGCCCGCGGCGCCGATGCCCGCGGCCGGCCCAGGGGTTCCGCCCGAGCCGCCCAGGGTCGTCTGCGAGTTGTGATTGGCGGGGGTCGCGCCGGATAGGTCCAGCGTCCCGAGGATGTTCACGTTTCCGCGCACCAGGAGGCGCGCCGGCTGGTCGCCGGTGAACCGCAGCGTACCGCCGGCCTCGATCGTGAGGGACGTGAACTCGAAAGCCCCGTTCGTGACCGTGATCGTGGGCCAGGTCGCGCGAGAGAGCGGGTTGTAGTCGACGCCGGGCAGCTGGTTGGTCAGGAGGTCGTTGCGACCCGCGGGGTCGAGCGGGAACGTCTGGCTGTCCGTGTTCAGGATCACGGTGGCGCTGGAGCGGATGTACAGCTCGCCCAGTCGACCGCGACCGCCGCCGTGACCGCGGGTCAGGCGACCGCCGCCCCACACGAACGTGTTGGCACGGCCGGCGCTCGATTGGGGGCCGTCCTGGTTGAGCGTGTCCGTGAAGCCCTCGCCGTCGGCGTCGGGCAGGATGACCGGATCGATCGGGACGAACTCGGGGATCGCGCTGACCGTGATCGGGTTCGCGAGCGCGTTGCCGGCCACGTCCTGAATGTTGTTCGGGACCGTGATCACGATCCGGCGCGGCAGGCCGTCGGGGTTGACCAGCGGGTCGAGCGAGCCAGCGGATGGGATGCCGCCCAGCGGCGTGAAGATCATCTTCGTGCGCAGCTGGATCGGGTCGAGCTCGACGACGTACATGCCGAAGAGCGGGGTGCGGTCGGGCGTCGAGAGAACGCCGTCGAGGTCGATCTCGACGCGCACGAAGGCCGCTTCGCCCGTCTGCGGGTTCGCCAGCGTCGCCGGGTTCATCAGATCGTTGAACAGGAACTGGATGTCCGAGCCCTGCCACACGTCGGTGACGATCGGCGAGGCCGTGACCGGCACATTCGCGGTGAAGTCGTTGGCGTCGGGGGTGCTGGGGATCGCCTGCTTGATCAGGATCGTGACGCTCGGCGGACCCGGGACGAGGTCCACGGCCGCCTGCGAGGTGCGGATGTCGCACGAAAGGCGGCTCGAGTTGTTCCCACCGCTGACGCTGCGGATGAAGGGGCCCGAGTCACCCTGATCGGTGCCCGGGAGCAGGACGCGGTAGGTCGCGTTCTGCGCGAAGCCGAAGCTGATCGACCCGTCGTCCTCGAAGGAGATGGCCGGGCGGAAGAGCACCTTGCGCGGGTTGTTCGGATCGCGGAAGCGCGTGCCGTTCGGCGATGCGCCCGAGCTCACGTCGATGATCTCGAAGGAAGCCGAGGAGATCGAGGCCTCGTCGACCGGCTCCGAGAAGAAGACCGCGATTTCCTGGTTCACCGCGGCCTGGTTGAACTGGCAACTGACCTGGGTACCACCCTCGCCGCTGCCGCAACCGAGGGAACAGGTCTCGATGTACATCGCTCCCCCGGAGCTGTCCCCGCTGCCACCGCAAGCGGAGAAACCGAGGACGAATCCAAGGCAGGAGAGTGTCAGGGAACGAACGCCGACGTTCATGGACTTCTGCACAGGTTGGAGCGGGGGTTAAGCGCGTAGCTGGGAGAGGGCGATGGCCCGCGCGGACGCCGAAACGGCCACGCGGAGATCCCGGCTCGGGGGGGAGGGGGCCGCGCACTCTAGCTTCCGCGTTCGAAGGGTTGCCACGGATTTCCGATCGGCCTGCCGCCGCCGGCCGCGCCCCGTGGCGCGGCACTTGCCAACCCTGCCAGGCTGGACGGAAAGTGTCGGAGACACGAGGTCAAGTGTCGTGCCACTATGTCCTGGACCGCGCGCACGGTCGCTGACCTGGATGTCACCGCGCGGTTTCGCACGCATACCGCGCGGGCCCTCGCGACGGAGCGCACGCCGGACGTGCGGGATGGAACTGCATGAAGCGCCTGGTCCTCGGATCGATCCTCGCCCTGCTCGCCGGCTCGTGCCGGGATTCCAACGGTGCTCCGAGCGCACCGTCGGCGGAGGCGCGCGTCGCCGAGCTCATCGACGCCCTGACACCGCTCGCGGAGACGGTGACGTCGGACATCAGCGACGCGCACTTCCACCGCGGGGTCGAGCTCCTGGGGGAGCTCTCGGCGGCCGAGCCCGAGGTCGGCCGCGCCGCGCTGCGCGCTCTCCAGTCGCCGCGCGAGAAGATCGTCGCGGTCGAGCGCGGATTGCTCACGGTGGCGGCGAAGTCGGCCACCGCGGACGCGCTGCCCTTGCTCGAGAACCTCGTTTCGCAGTACGGACCTTCGCTCGACCTGCGCACCGAGGCGGCGTTGCTCCTGGGCGAGGTCGCGCCCGAGCGCGCGATCCCGATCCTCGAGCCGATGGTGCTGCGCAAGACGCGCAACCAGACGACGCCGCCGGTCGAGTTCCTGGTGGTCGCGTGGGTCACCGCCTGCGACCAGACCGGCCGTTCGCCGGTCCCCGAGCTCTGCGACGTGGCCACGAACTTGTTCCAAGAGGGGTCGGCCCGCGTGCGCGCCGTGAAAGAGCTCGGGAAGCGACCCGATCCGCGCGGTGACAAGGCGCTGCGCGCCATTCTGGTGGAGTCCACGGGCGACGGTTACCTGCGTCGCATGGCGGCGCAAGCGCTGCTCGCCACGTTGCCGCGCGAGACAGCCTGCGCCGTGTTCCGCGAGACGGGCGACAAGGAAGCCGACCTCAACTTCCTCGAGTTCCTGGCGCAGCTCGTGGACAAGAACTGCGGCTCGTGATCACCGACACGCACGCGCACATCTACTGGGACGGCTTGCGCGAGGACGTCGAGGGCGTGCTCGCGCGCTCGCGCGCGGCGGGAGTTTCGCGCATCGTCGTCGTCGGAACGGACGTGAAGAGCTCGCACGCCGCGTTCGAGATGTGCCGCGGGCGCGCGACGCTGCATCCGACGGCGGGCATGCATCCGCACGAGGCCAAGGACTTCGACGCGGGCGCGCAAGCGGAGATCGAGCGGCTCTGTCGGCTGCCGGAATGCGTCGCGGTCGGCGAGACGGGCATGGACCACTTCAAGGCCTTCTCGCCGCGTGAGGACCAGGTGCGCGCGTTCGCGTGGCACGCCGAGCTAGCGCGCGAGCTCGAGAAGCCTCTGATCGTCCACAGCCGCGACGCGCACCAGGACACGCTCGACGTGTTGAGCGCCGTGCCCGGCGTGCGCGGCGTCATGCACTGTTGGACGATGGGGCTTGCGGAGCTCCCCCACTACCTCGACCTCGGTTTCCACATCTCGTTCTCGGGCGTCGTGACGTACCCCAAGAACGAGCACATCCGCGCGGCGGCGCGCGCCGTGCCGGCGGACCGCATCGTGTTCGAGACGGATTGCCCGTTCCTCGCGCCACAGAAGCACCGCGGCCGGTGGCCCAACGAACCGGCCTTCGTGCGCGAGACGGTCGAGTTCGTGGCCAGCTTGCGCGGCGAGGACGTGGAAGCCCTGGCGGCGACCTCGTCGGCGAACGCGCGTGCGCTGTTCCACCTCGAGACCGCGTGAAGTGCAGCGAGGCGCCGCGCTCGCGCGCGACGCCTCGCTGTGTGCGTGCCGTGACCCGGTCAGCCGGGAAGCGGCGCGTGGGTCACTGGACCGGCGTCCAGACGTTGCCCGCGGCCGAAGCCACACCGAGGAGGAGCGGCGAGGCCATGTCGCCCGCGATCGAGAACGCTTCGTCGAAGACCGGCGTGCTGGTCGTCGACGTGAAAGGCGTCGCCGAGCGGTTGTTGCACTGGAGCAGGTCGCCTTCTTGGTTGCAGAAGAACGCGCGGTTGCCCGTGCCTTCGACGTCCACCGGCCAGGCGTAACAGGCCCACAGGATCTCGGCGTTGTTCGGATCGGGGTAGGTACCGCCGGCGCCGCCGTTGGCCTGCTCCGCGACGCCAGGCGTCACGCCGCCGGCCGTGGCGTCCGGGAGCCACATCTGGAAGAAGTAGCCCGAACGCGAGACGAGGCCGTTCGCGTCGACGTTGCCGAAGGCGCTCGAGAGCACCGACGGGTTCAGTTCGTCGACACCGACCACGCCAGGACCGCCGGCGCCGGCGTTGTTGATGCGCAGCGGGAACGTGCCCGCGAGCTCGGCGAAGTAGCCGTATTCGCCGCCGCCGTCACCATCGGTGTCGATGGCGGACGAGGACTGACATTGAGCCTGCGACGAGCTGATCGAGCGCAGGGTCGCGATCGCCGCGGCCTCGTTGGCCGACAGACGCGCGCTCATGAGCTTCGGAATGGCGATGCTCGCGATGATCGCGATGATCGCCACCACGATCATGAGCTCGATGAGGGTGAAACCCGAGTTGCTGCGATTCCTGATCATGTGTTCTTATTTCCTCCAGGGGCTTTTCGTGCCGCCTGTGTCTGCGGGCCACGAACGGCCCCTACCTTCCCCGTCTCCCCGGACCACCGGGTCGACCCACGTTGACTCCGACTACCGATCCCTTGCCGGACCGGTCGCCGGTTCGCGCCCGAGCGAGGACTCCCGCCCCCAACCGTGCGCTGTTCTTCGCTGTCAGTCATCGGTAAGCGAGACCGCGCGGCTTGAGCCGACTTTGCGGGCTCACTTGCTGCCGAGTTTCCCGACCACGTCGAGGATCGGGAGGAAGACCGACATCACGACCACGCCCACGATGATGCCCATGACCGAGATCAGGAGCGGTTCGATGAGGCTGGTGAGCGACTTGACGGCGGCCTTGACCTGCGCGTCGTAGAACTCGGCGATCTTCTCGAGCAGCACTTCGAGCGCGCCAGTGCGCTCGCCGATCGCGATCATGCGCGTGACCATCGGCGGGAACACGGGCGACTTCGCCAGCGGCTCGGAGAGCATGTTGCCCGCGCGCACGCTGTCGCGGCTGTCGAGCACGACTTGCGAGATGATCTTGTTGCCGGACGTCGCCGCGACGATGTCGAGCGTGCCCATGATCGGCACGCCGGAGCGAATCAGCGTGGCGAACGTGCGCGAGAAGCGCGCCAGCGCGATCTTGCGCGTCAGCGGGCCGAACACCGGCGCGCGCAGGCAGAAGCGATCCCAGAGGATCTGCCCCCGCTCGGTGCGCTTGCCCATGCTGAAGCCCACGACCAGCGCGGTGCCGCCGAGCACCCACGTGATCACGTTGGCCTTCATCCACTCGGCCGTCTCGAGCACGATCGTCGTGATCGTGGGCAGCTCGGAGTCCAGGCTGTCGAACACCGCGCGGAAGCCGGGCACGACGCCCAGCATCAAGAACGCGGTGATGCCCAGGACGAGCACCATCGAGATGACCGGATACGTCATCGCTGCTTTGATCTCGCGGCGCAGCGATTCGGAGGCTTCCTGGTAGTCGGCGAGGCGCTCCAGGATGATGTCCATCTGACCGGAGACTTCGCCGGCGCGCACCATCGACACGTAGAGGTCGTCGAAGGCCTTCGGACACTTCTCCATGGCGGCCGACAGGTCGCTGCCGCCGCGCACCTCGGCGACGAGCACCTGGCACGTCATCTTGAGGCCGGGCGACTCGGCCTGATCGCCGAGCACTTCGAGCGATTCGAGCAGCGCCAGACCGGCACCGATCATCGTGGCCAGTTGCCGCGTGAAGATGACCAGCTCGGTCTTGTTCGCCTTGGGGCTGACCTTGAACAGCCCGCCGCCTGACGACTTGTTCTTCGCCTTGCGCGAGGCCATCACGCCGGCCTCGTCGACGCGCATCGCCGTTAGGTTCTTCTTGCGCAGCTCGGCCACGGCCTCGTTCTTGTCGTTGGCCTGGATCGTGCCTTCGACCGTCTTCCCGGCCGGGTCCTTGGCTGCGTACTTGAAGGTCGTCACGTCGTCGTCCTGTCGGGCTGGGGTTCAGTCCTCGAGCGTGGTGCGCAGGACTTCCTCCAATGAGGTCCGCCCGCGCATCGCGTTCAGCAATCCGACGCGGCGCAGGGTCAGCATCCCCTGCTTCACCGCTTCGTGCTTGAGGTCGTGAACCGATCGACGCTCGACGATCATTCGCTTGAGCGTCTCGTCGAGATACAGCGACTCGAGGATCGCGAACCGGCCCTTGTAGCCGCCGCTGCAGCGCGGGCAGCCGTCGGGATTGGGGCCGTAGAGCTTGATCCCGGGAATTTCCTCGGGCTTGTAGCCGAGGGAAAGAAGTTCCTTCTCGGGCAGCTCGAGCGGTCGTCGGCAACCTTCGCAGATCTTGCGCGCCAGACGCTGAGCGCCGATGCACAGGAGCGAGCTCGACACCATGAACGGGTCGACGCCCATGTCCATCAAACGCGTGATCGTGCTGGCCGCGTCGTTCGTGTGCAGCGTGGACAACACGAGGTGGCCCGTGAGCGCGGCCTTCACCGCGATGTCGGCCGTCTCCGTGTCGCGAATTTCTCCGACGAGCACCACATCGGGGTCCTGACGCAGGATCGAGCGCAACGCGCCCGCGAACGTGAGTCCGCGTTTCGGGTTCACCGGCACCTGATTGATGCCGTCCATGCGGTACTCGACCGGGTCCTCGACCGTCACGACGTTCACGTCGGGCGTGGCGACTTCCTGCACGCACGAGTACAGCGTCGTCGACTTGCCCGAGCCCGTCGGACCGGTCACGAGCAACATGCCGTACGCGGCGTTGATCGCCTTGCGGATGTGCTCGACGGCCTGCGGCTCGTAGCCGAGCGTGTCGAGCTTCAACGCGGCGGACCCGCCGTCGAGGATCCGCATCACGGCCTTCTCGCCGCCGACGACCGGCAGGATCGAGAGGCGGAAGTCGATCATCCGGCCTTCGTAGCGCGCCTGGAACTTGCCGTCCTGCGGCACGAAGCGCTCGGCGATGTCCAGGCTCGCCATGATCTTCAGACGCGAGATGAGCGCGGGCAGGATGCCCTTGGGCGGCGTCATCACGAGGCGCATCGCGCCGTCGATCCGGTAGCGGATGCGCAGCGCCTTGTCGCCCGGCTCGACGTGGATGTCGCTGGCCTTTTCCTTCAAGGCCTTCAGGATCATCAAGTTCGCGAGCTTGACGGCCGGCGCGTCCTCGCCTTGCCCCTCGAGCGCGTTGTCGCTGAGCTCGGCGACCGTCTGGCTGTCGTTCTTGACCTCGATCTGATCGGTGGTGTCACCGACTTGGCCGAGCATGTCGTCCATCTGCTTCGCCCCGGCCTGGTACGCGCGCTCGAGCGCTTTCACCAGAGCCGGCGGGGACGAAAGGACCTGACGGATCTGGCAGCCCGTTCGCCTCTTCAGATCGTCGATGAGCAGCACGTCGAACGGATCGCTGACCGCGATCGTCAGCAGATCGCCGTTCTTCGAGAGCGGCAGGATCGAGTGCTCGAGGCACGTCTCCTGCGGCAAGGCCGACAGGGCCGCGGCATCCGGCATGGCGTGACCGAGGTCGACCGGCGCGACGCCGCTGGCGCGCGCGAGCACCTCGAGCAGCTGCATCTCGGGCACGGTGCCGGCCGCGAGCAGCCGGTCGAGCACGTTCCCGCCCTTGTCGCGGGCGATGTTCCAGTCGGATTCGGTGACGAGCCCCGCGTCGACGAGGAGTCGACGAATTTTCCCCGAGACGCGGACCATGGCCGGTCAGGCCGCCGCGCCGCGCGCCAGGATCTTCAGCTCGCCCGAGTCGCCGATGAAGCGCTCGGCGGTCGCCATCGTCACCTTGTTCGAGCGCACCAAGTCGGCCAGCGCCATCGACATCGTGCGCATGCCCAACCGGCCGCCCGTCTGGATCTGCGAATAGATCTGGTGGCCCTTGCCGTCGCGGATGAGCGCGCGGATGGCCGGCGTCGCGAGCATGATCTCGGCCGCCATCGCGCGGCCGCGGCCGGTCGCGACGGGCAGGAGCTGCTGACTGAACACCGCTTCGAGCGTGAACGAGAGCTGCGTGCGGACCTGCGCCTGCTGGTGCGACGGGAACACGTCGATGATCCGGTTCACGGTCTGCACGGCGTCGGACGTGTGCAGCGTGCCGAAGGTCAAGTGACCCGTCTCCGCCAGCGTCAGCGCCGCCTCGATCGTCTCGTGGTCGCGCAACTCGCCGATCAGCACGTAGTCGGGGTCCTGACGCAACACGCTCTTCAGTGCCTTGGGGAAGCTCTGCGTGTCGGCGCCCAGCTCGCGCTGGTTCACCATGCACTTCTTGTGGCGGTGCGTGAACTCGACCGGGTCCTCGATCGTGATGATGTGACCCTGCTGCGTCTGGTTGATGAAGTCGATCATCGCCGCGAGCGAGGTCGACTTGCCCGAACCCGTGGCGCCCGTGACGAGCACGAGCCCGGAGTTCATGTTGCAGATCTTCTCGCACACCGGCTTGGGCATCCCGAGCTTGTCGAAGTCGGGGATCGCGTGCGGAATCGAACGCAAGACCGCCGCGACGGCGCTCTGCTGGAAGAACACGTTCGCCCGGAAGCGTCCGTGGCCTTCGAGACCGAACGAGCAGTCCAGCTCGAGCTCGCGGTCGAGCCGCGCGATCTGGTCGGAGTTCAGGATGCTCGTCGCGAGCCGGCGCGTGTCGTCGGCCGTCAGCGCCGGATGCTCGACCGGCAGCAGCTCGCCGTCGATGCGGATCCGCGGCGGTGAGTTGACCGACACATGCAGGTCGGATCCGCCCTGGCGCACCATGAGCGCCAGCAGTTCTTCCATCGTGATCATCGGAGCGCGCCTCGTGAGGGGTTTGGCGCGAGATGGATCGGAAGGAACTGCGGGAGGACTGGAGCCGAGAAAGGATTTCTGCACGAACTCACCTGACTCCGTACGCAGAACCCTGCACGAACTCACCTGACTCCGTACACGATCAGTCGTCGTCGTGCTTCTTGCCGTACTGCGCGAGCACCTTCTGCTGCTCGCTCATCGGCACCTGCGCGTAGTGCGAGAGCTTCATCGTGTACGAGCCCTCGCCGGCCGACTGTGACTTCAGGTCGCGGTGGTAGGTGAGCACGGCCGAGAGCGGCGCGTGCGCCTTGATGATCGTGATCTGCCCGCCGTCGGTGTTGTCCTGATCGACGACGTGGCCGCGCCGGTGACTCGTCAGGTCCGAGAAGATCGAGCCCGCGGCGTGCGTCGGCACGTGGATCGTGAGCTCCATGATGGGCTCGAGCAGCACCGGCGTCGCCTTCGTGAACCCGTCACGGAAGGCGCGCGCGCCGGCGATCTTGAAGCTGGCTTCGTCCGAGTCGACGTCGTGGAACTTGCCGTCGTAGAGCTCGACTTCGACGTCCACGACCTCGCTATTCGTCATCACGCCGGTTCCGACGATCTCGCGTATGCCCTTCTCGACGGCCGGGATGAAGTTCCGCGGGATCGTCCCACCCACAACCATGTCGCTGAACACGAAGCCCGACCCGGGCGGCAGCGGCTTCACGCGCAGATAGCACTCGCCGAACTGTCCGCGACCGCCGGATTGCTTCTTGTGGCGATGATGCCCTTCGCTCGGGCGCTGCACCGTCTCCTTGTAGGCGATTCGCGGCGGGTGGGTCGTGATCTCGACTCCGTACCGGCGCTTGAGCCGCGCTTCGACGATCTGGAGGTGCAGGTCGCTCATCCCGTGCGCGACCATCTCGTGCGTGAGCGGATCATGGTGGATGCGGAACGTCGGGTCCTCCGCTTCCATCTTGTGCAGCGCTTCGCCGATCTTCTGCTCGTCCGCGCGCGTCTTGGGCTGCACCGCGGCCGCGACCATCGGCACGGGCATGGGCGGCATCGGCACGCGCGCGACCTTCTTGCCCGGCAGCGTGAACGCGGCGCCGAAAGGGACGCCCTCGACCTTGGTGAACGCCACGATTTCACCCGGACCGGCGTTCTCGACCGGCTCGCGCTTCTTTCCGACGATGCGGAAGAGCCCGCCGATCTTCTCGCCCTTCTCGGGCGAGTTCGGGCCGACGATCGAGGCTTGCGCCGACAACGTGCCGCGGTGGATCCGCGCGATGCAGACCTTGCCGACGTGGCTGTCGCTCTTCACGTTGAAGACGACGCCGGCGAGATCGCCGGCCGGGTCGGGCTTGACCTCCGCGCCGTCCTCGCTCTGGAAGTGGATCTCGTCGGCGCCGGGCGCGTAGTGCTCGAAGAACTCGACGACCTCGGTGAGGCCGACGCCGCTCACCGGATTGCAGATCAGGATCGGGACGATCGCCCCCGCGACGAGCGAGTGCGGCAGGAGCTTCTTGAGCGAAGGATCGTCGATCTCCTGCGACTCGAGGTAGCGGTTCATGAGCTCCTCGTCCTCGCAGGCGTCCATCACCTCGTCCATGAGTTCCTGACGCCAGGGGCTGTCGGGGTCGGCGATCGTGCGGCGTACGCGCTTGAACCCCGCGCCCGACTGGTCGGGCAGGTGATACGGCACGCAGGTCGTTCCGAACGCCTTGCGCAGCTCCTCGACGAGCTCGTCGAAGTCGGCGTTGGCTTCGTCGAGGTGCGTGACGAGGATCGCGCGACCACGTCCGAGACGGCGCGCCGCCTCCATCTTCTGCCGCAAGTTGAACGTGACGCCGCTGGCGCAGCTCACGACTCCGACCACGAGGTCCGCGCCGTACAGCGCGCCTGTCGCCTCGGCGAAGAAGTCGGGATAGCCCGGCGAATCGAGGAAGGTCCACTGCTCGTCGTGCCACACCGTCGAGATGACGGCCATGTGCAGGGAGTGCTGCTTCTCCTGCTCCTCGGGCTCGGTGTCGCACAGGCTCGTCTTCTCTGCGACCGACCCTTTGCGCGGCGACACGCCCATGTGGTGGGCCAGCGCGTCGATGAGGGTCGTCTTGCCGGCCGAGGGGTGACCGACGAAGGCGATGTTGCGGATCTTCGAAGCGGCGAACGTCATGGGGGTGCCTTGGGGGATCCGGACAGAACGCGTCCCCCGTCGCGCACAGATCGCGGGACGGAGGACGTCGGATCTTAGCGGCACGAGGGCGCAGGGCCATCCCCCGCGGGCCGAAGGGCAGGGCCGAACGTGATAGGAACCGGCGTTCGTCGAAGCGCGCCCCTCTGTTGCGAGGAAGCGGGGCGGGATCCGGCGCAATCGGCTCGCGCGGGTTTCGCGGTCGGCGCGGTGGTGGGCTCGGAGCGCGGTGTCCGTCCGCTCTCCGAGCGTGTTACGCAACGTTCTCCAAGAGCAGTTTCGGCTCGCTCGCCGAGCGCGGTGTCGGCACGCTCTCGGAGCGCGGTACTGCTCCGCTCTCCGAGCAGCCTGCTGCTCCGCTCTTCGAGCCGCTACCGCTCCGCTCTCCGAGCGCGGTGCTACTCCGCTCTACGAGCAGGCTGCTGACACCCCCCCGAGCGACGAGCTCGACGCGGCCCCGCCGCGTCAATTCCGCGCGCGCTGGCTGGAGGAGCGCGACGTCGGCGCCGCGCTCACGACGATTTCGACGCGGCGGTTCTTGGCCTTGTCGGCTTCCTTGCTGTTCGAAGCGACGGGGTCGTACTGACCATGCCCGGCGACGATGCAGCGATCGTCCGCGATTCCGCACTCCTCCACGAGGAAGCGCAGCACCGTCATGGCGCGCGCCACGGACAGGTCGCGGTTCGAGGCGAAGCCCGACTTCTTGATCAGGTCCGCGTCGGTGTGCCCCTCGACCGAGTAGTACGCGCCGGCGTACTCGCGGTTCAGCGTCGTGGCGACCTTCTTGAGCGCCTTGCGGCCCTCGGAGGACAACTCGGCCTTGCCCGACGCGAAGGAGATCGACGACGGAATCGAGAGCACCATGTTGCCATCGCGCAGGCCGTAGCCGACGCCGACGGAGTCGAGCTCGGGGAACGCCGCCTCGACGACCGGCGTCTCGCTCGCGGCCGGTGCGATGCGCGAACCGGCTTCCGACAATTGTCCCAGCGCGTCGTCGCGGCTCGCGGCGAGACCCTGCATCTGCGACTTCAGCCGCGTGCGCTCGTCGCGCAGCTCACGGATCGTGTTGTCCTTCTCGTCGAGCGCGCGCTGGTGCGATTGACTCGCCACGCAACCGCTGAAGACCGGGACCAAGAGGACGAGCGGGATGGCTCGTGCGAACCACCCGATTCTGTGTTGGACCATCGAAATCGTTACCCCTCGCTGTCGAAATGCGCCGCTCGGACGCGGACCTGAATCTGACTCTGCACCGTGAGTTCCACCCGACGCCGCCTGCTGCGCACGCGGGCGCAAGGCATCAGGGAATCCACGGAGCGACATGATTCCAAGCCAAGAGCGCGATTCCAATGCCCAGGGCGAGGTACGGTCCGAAGGGCAGGTATCGTCCGGCGATCCGCGCGATGTTCAAGTGACGCGGGATCGACGCGCTCCGTCGTCGCGCGCGCGCTCGGCCGCGCAGCAAGACGAAGAAGCGCAGCATGTTCGCGATCCCCGCGATGGACGCCACCAGCGAACCGATCACGAGCGCGAAGAGCGCTCCGCCGGGTCCGATGAATCCGCCGCCGGCCGCGAGCAGTTTCACGTCGCCGAAACCCATCGCATCGCGGCCGTAGACCTTCGAACCCGCGATCCCGATCAGCCACAACATCCCGCCGCCCACGACGATCCCCGCCAGGGATCCGAGCAACGCCGCGGACGGACCGACCGGCGCGCCCGGGCCGGCCATCCACTGCGCCACCCAGGTGTGCGCGTGGAGCTCGGGCAGGAGCAGCGAGGCGATCGGCGCCGCGACCATCCCACCGATCGAGATCTCGTCGGGGATTTCGAAGCGATCGAAGTCGACCGCGGTGGCGACGAGCAGTCCCGAGAGCACGATGGACCAGCACACCGCGAGCCCCGGACTCGCGGGCAGCGCGAGCCAGGCGACGAGTGCCCACAGGAGCGCGTTCGCGAGCTCCACCACCGGGTAGCGCCACGGGATCCGCCAGCCGCAAGTACGGCACTTCCCGCGCTGGACGAGCCACGAGACGAGCGGCACGTTCTCGCGCCAAGTCAGCGTCGTCTTGCAGCTCGGGCAGCGCGATCGCGCCGGCTTCGACACCGTCTCGTCCTCGAGCGGCAGCCGGTGGATCGCGACGTTCAGGAACGAGCCCACGAAGAGCCCCAGGACGCCCCACAACACCACCCACGACTCGCGCGGCCAGTCCAGGAACATCAGCGCTCGCTCCCTTTCGATTCCAGCCACGCGAGGCGCACCGAATCCACGAACGGCGGTCGCCAGCGTTCACCCGGTTCGACGGTGAGCTCGATCAGGAGCTGGATCGATCCCGGTCGCTCGAGCAACTCGGGCGAATCGACGGGCTGCAAGTCCTCGGGCACGGCCGGCGCGCGCGCGAACTCGGGCAGGTAGCGCACGCTCCAACCTGGGTTCGCGGCGTCCTTCGGCTCGCTGGACCCGTGCGCTTCCGCTTCGAGCCACTCGACCACGGTGCCGCGCGGGGGCAGCGGCCCGGACAACACGGCGAAGCGCAGCGTCGAGCGCAGCGGATTCTGGTCGGGCGGATCGAGCTCGAGCTCGTCGACGTTCGAGGCCGTGAGCCCCGCGCCGCCGCCTTCGCCCAGCCGGAACACTTGCGTCGGCTGACCGCCGCGCACCGTGCCGGTCACGCGAATGCGGCCGCCGGCCACGAGCAGGAGCGGCGTCGACACGTCGATCTCGCCCTCGATGACGAGGTCGCCTCCGGCCACGAGCACCGTCCAATCCATCTCGCGCGCGGCGATCTCCGCGGGCGCGGTCAGCACGCGCTCGAGCCACGTCGAGAGCTTCTCGCGACCGAACACGAACGTCGAGCGCCCGCCGGTCGCGCGCTCGAGCCGGCCCGCGATGCGCAACGTGCCTTGCGCGCGCACGACGACCGGCCCGGGTTGGGAGGACAGCGTGCACGTGCTCCCGGACGGCACGACCGCGCGCACGCTGTGCAGATCGCGAAACGATTGGGGCCCGCTCAGCTCCAAGTCCCCCAGACGCCCATCACCGGCCGCCCGGAGGAAACGGACCTCGACGCGGCCGGTATCGCTCCACGTCGCTGTTCCGTCGCAACCCGGGACCGCGAGCGTCGAGCGCAGCCGCGTGTCGACGAACTCCTCGAGCCACACGCCCCGCCCGTCGTCGCGGCCGCGCTCGACGATGGGAAACGCGACCTGCACGAGCGCCGGCTCCCACACCGCGTGACCGCCCAGGTCGCGCGGCACGCCCGAACGGAAGTGCGGCACGAGCACGGGCAGAGCGGGCCAGCCCGGCAGGAAGCGGATGAGGGTGACGCGCGTCGTGCGCACTTCGGGGTGGAAGACGAGCGACCAGGGCGAGCTCAAGCCGCCCGCGAGACGCGTCACCGGCGTGAGCTCGACGAGCGCCGCGCGCAGTTCGCGCTGCCAGGATGCGGGCTGCACGGACGATCGCGCGCGCGCGGGGCGCGGGCGCAGCGCGGCATCGGGCTCGTTCTCGAGGAGCCGCGAACGCAAGCGCACTTCGACTCCCTGTCGCGAGCGCAAGGCGAAGGCCCCGTCCACCAGCGACGAGGGATCGAGCGGTTCCTCGCAGCGCAGGTAGATCGCGTCGAGCGGGCCGAGTTCGTAGCGCAGCTCCGAGCCGCCCGACGGCTTGTCGTCGTCGCGCCGCGGCTTCGGAACGCTCTGCGGAGCGGGGAACAAGCGCAACGGGCGGACCCGCTCGGGATCCCGGTCCTCGAAGTAGGGCCGGCCCTCGTCCGTGAGGGCGACCACGCGAAATCTCCAGCGGTAGGTCGCCGCCAGCGGTGCGCCGTCCACGCCGCGCAGGCCGTCGGGGCGCGGAAAGCCGGCGATCTCCACTTGGTAGGTGGCACCCGGGACGTAGCCGCCGTCGGACAGATCGGGCGCGAGCACCGTCGCGGGTACGAAGCGCACGCGCGGCCCATCCACGTCCAGCCGACCGCGCGCCCGACGCCCCTGCGCATCCGTGACGCGCACGCAATCGTGCGTGACGGAGGTCCGGTCGATCTCACCCGAGAAATGGAACACGAGGTCCTCGTTCAAGCGCACGGAGTGCGCATCCTCGGGACGCGTGAGGAGGTGCACGAGCGTGCGCGCCGCGGGCTCGGAGTGCGGACGACAGGCCGCGAGCGCGAGAACTGTGCCGAGGAGTCGCCACGCCGGCCGCATCGGCGGCATTCGAGCACATCCGCTGGCCGCGCAGAAGCACGCTCGGAGCCCGCGCCGCGATCGGTGCGTGCGTCGAGTCCGCAGGGCCGCGCCGCGGAGAGAGCGCGCAGAGGGATGCGAACCCACTCGCCGAACGCGGAGGAGCCGCATCGGAGGGCTCGCTCGGTCCTGTGACGGGCACGGCCGTCCGCGAGCTGCCGCCGGGTCGAGCCGCGGCGGGTCGAGCCGTCGAGCGGGCGACGGGCACGGGCTTCTCGCGGGCTTCTCGCGGCCGCAGCGGACTCGCGGCCATCCGTGCGCGCGGTGCGGTCCTCGTCCGGCGTGCCGTCCGCCCCCAGCGCCGCGCTATGCGCGTTCTAGGCTCCGCGCGTTCGCAGTCCTCCGCGCGTTCGCAGTCCTCCGCTGGGTCCGCAGTCCTCCGCGGGGTTCGCAGTCCTCCGCGGGCCTCGCAGTCCTCCGCGGGGCTCGCAGTCCTCCGCGGGGCTCGCAGTCCTCCGCGGGTTCGCAGTCCTCCGCTGGGTTCGCAGTCCTCCGCGGGCCTCGCAGTCCTCCGCGGGCCTCGCAGTCCTCCGCGGGGCTCGCAGTCCTCCGCGGGTTCGCAGTCCTCCGCTGGGTTCGCAGTCCTCCGCGGGGTTCGCAGTCCTCCGCGGGGCTCGCAGTCCTCCGCGCGTTCGCAGTCCTCCGCGCGTCCGCAGCCCGCGTCGCGGCCCAGTCTCTCCCAAGGGAGAGCTCCAAGGGAGCGCTCGTCCAAACCTGCAAGTCCACGCGCGCTCCGATCCCAGTGGCGCCGGTTCCGCAGAACTTCGCGCGTGAGTTCTCGACGGGCTCCATGTCGAGCCGCGCAGCGCTCGGAACGAAGAGCTGCCGCCCTCCCGAGCGCGGGGCGCGTGGGAGAGCGGCAGCTGTGGGTCGGGAGACGAACTCCCGGCCGCGCGTCGATCAGAACCGGAACGGCACCCGCAGGTAGTCGAGCGAGGGCACGGGCGTGGACGTCGTCAGCTCCGTGAGCCCGAGGTCGAACGTCACGCGGAAGCGGAGGAACCGCAGCTGCGCGTTGTTCGGATTCGAGTTCAGGGCCGTGATGTTCGTGGTCCAGGGCGTCGCGAGGGCCTCGTCGGGCTGGCCGTTCGTGTTCACCTGCGTGGCCTGGAACTCGAACTGGACCGTCGCCGGATCCGGCACCGAGTCGAGCACCCCGGCCGTCTTCACGCGGAAGAAGCGTGGGCGCAGGGAGACCGAGGCCGAGCCGTCCGTGAGGATCGAATTCAGCGGCATGCCGCTGGTTCCGACGGTCACGCGCAGCAGGCCGCCCAGCTCGTCGTACGTGGCCGAGGCCGCGTCGAAGTGGAAGACCGAGGCGCCGATCTGGATGCGCACGTCGAAGAAGCGCAGGAGGGACGGGTTCGCCAAGTAGATGTCGTCCAGCACCGTCGTGCCGTCGAACACGACGGTCCGCTTGTCGGCGGTGATGAACGGCGTGCTGGGCGAGGTCACGATCGGCTGCGCACCCGATCCGGTGAGGATCGAGGGCAGTTCCGCCTGGGTCGCCGTCGAGCCGCTGCCGCTCTTCAGGATGCGGCCATTGGCGTCGACGCCGCCGAAGAGGAACTCCGTCGTCTCGGGCGTCATGGAGGTGGGCGACACGCTGGTCGAGCCCAGCGGAATCCACTTGGACTGGGCCTTGGACACCCGGCCGAAGCCCGGCAACAGTTGGTTCCACAGCGCCGGCGTGCTCACGTTGCTCGTGTTCTGGGCCATCGTGCTGCCGAACGTGATCGTGGAGCCGATCGGGTTGGGCTTGAGAGCCGCCGTCAGACTCTCCCCAGCGTTCGTGGGCACCAGGATGTCCGCCAACGTCGGAGCGTGCAGTTGGATGATGCCCGGCCCGCCGTCGCCGCCGGTGCCGGGGATGCCTTCGCCGGCGAGAGTGCCCGTCGTCGGGCCCGTGGCCGTGTTGCCCGTGGCCGAGACGAGGCACGGAGCGGGGTCCGCGATGCCGCCGGCATTGGTCGCGTAGTGATCCCGCGGGAGACGGTCCGCGAAGACCGGGGTCTCGACCGAGTCCGGCCCGGCTCCGCCGAGGCCACCCTTGCCTTCGCCACCTTGCCCGCCCCGGGTCCAGATGCCGCCCTTGTCGCGCTCGAGCAGTTGGTTCGTACGCGTCTGAGCGAAGCTGATGGTCCGGCCGACCTGGATGATCACGTGGCCGCCGGAGCCGCCGCCCGAGCCGCCACCGATGCGATTGGTGCCGCTCGAGTTCTCACCGCCGCCGCCGGTGCCGCCACGGGCGTCGATCCGGCCGTTGGGCCCGAAGATGACTTCACCCAGGCACAGGATGGTGAGCGATCCGCCGCCACCGCCGCCGCCGGCACCCTTCTCGTCGCCCGCGGGCGTCCAGTTCGGGTTCGGGAAGGACGCCGACGTCACGGCGTTGCCGCCGCCGCCGCCGCCGGCACCGGCCCAGGCGCGGCCGAGCTCACCGCGGACGATGGCGCTTCCGACGCGCATCAGACCGAAGAAGTCGTTGTCCGGGCTGATGTCGAGGAACGGACGGGGGCCCTTCAGGCCGCCCCGCGGGCGTTGGCCCGGGCCGCTGATCGCGCCACTGGCCTGGGGCGACCCGAGGCTGCCGTCCTCCGAGTCGAGCCCCAGAATCCGTTGGTCGGGGCACCCGTTCACGTTGAACGGAGCCGCGGGCGTGAACAGGATCATCGGCGCACCGAGCGATCCACCGCCCCCCCCGGCACCGCGGCGCAGGTTCAGGTCCGTGCTTCCGTTGTAGCCGGTCTCGCCGCCGCCACCGCCGCCGTTGGGTTGATCGAAGGCACCGACCCCCGACTCGCCGGCCGGGGTCGACTGCGTGGTCAGGATGTTGGCCGTCCCGCCCCGGCCGCCTCCGCCGTTGCCGGCCCCGCCGGGCTCGGGCAGGTTGGTCGAGTTGAACGTCGAGACCCCGCGGACGCTGACGCCGCGGACGAGGATCTTGCCGCTGATGCGCACCGTTCCCGAAGCGCGGATGATGCACGGGTTGGGTCCGCGAATTTCGAGGACCCCGCCCTGGTCGATCGTGAGGTCGCGCACATCGACCTCTCCGCTCACGATGGTCTGCGTCGCGGTCTGGGCCTCGTTCTGGATGATCGAGAAGGAGGTGTTCAGGATCGTCGAGCCGTTGCCCGGCAGTTGCGTGACCCGCCAGTCGAAGTTGCCACCCGGACCGCCGGTGCCGCCGAAGTCGAAGCTCGCCGCCAGCGTCCCGTCCTGACCCCACTTCGCCAGCGGCGCGTCCAACAGCGCGTCAGGATCCTGCGTGGACTGCGGATCCTGCCCGGGGATGTTGAAGGTCTCCAGGAACTCGTCCTGGACCGGGGCCGGCGTGCCCGGGATCAGGCCGTCCACGACGAGGAACGATCCGACCGGAAGGTCCAGCAAGTTGCCGTTGCCGACGAGATCGCGGAAGGCCGAAGCCAGGACGACGCGGACGACCCGGCCGAGGGGCAGGATGCCGACCGGCGTGACGCGCACGCTAGCGCCTCCGTTGATGCAGTTCGACTGGAGGCTCACGTCGTGGGGCAGGTCGATCCACTCCGACGGGGTCGACCCGCACAGTCCGTCCAGGCGCGAGCAGTACTGCAGCTTGACCGCGGTCGCGTTGATGTTCGAGGCCGAGGGGTCGACCGGCTGGTCGAGCTCGACGACGATCGCCACGGCGCTGGCCGAGTCGCTGTAGAGATTCAAGGGAGACTGGTAGCCGTCCACCGCGACTTCGGCACCCAGAGCCGTGCTGGCTCCGCCGTCATCGCGCCGCTGGAACGGGTAGCGCGTGTCGGCATCGCTACCTTCCTCGATGAAGGTCACTCCCGAGGTCGGGGGCGCGCCCACGCCGTCCCAGATCAGCGGCGACGGCGGGCCGGGCTGCACGTCGTCGAAGAGGACCGCCAGGTCCGTCGAGTTCGGGGTGATGATCTCGGTCGTCAAACCGACCGACAGCGAATTGCCGCTCAGCGACCGCACGGTCGTCCCACCGCTCGTCGTGGCGACGAGGTCCACGATGTAGCGCAGTCCACCGGGCTGCAGTCCAGCGTCGGTGAAGTTGTCCTGCGTCGGGCACGTGGGCTGGAACGAGACCGTGTAGGCGTCGAGCAGGGAGAAGGAGCCCGCGGCCGGTGCTCCTCCGACCTGCGTCACGCTGATCGTGTTCAGGTTGACGGTGCCGAGGTTCACCGGCTGGCTGAACTCGAAGGTCATCGCCCGGTTGATCCGCCACTCCTGGTTGGCGTTGACGTTGGACTCGACCAGCCGGAACGAGGAGCTACTGCCGGAATCTCCACTGCCGCCGCCGCCACAGGCGGAGAGGGTCAGCGCCAGGGCGGCCGCAAGCGCGGCCTTCTCGCGCGACAGGAACCAGGTGCTGGATTGGGTCATGGCTTTCATTCGATCCAGAAAGGAGTGTCAGTGCGAAGCAGCGGAGGGGAGCTCGTTCGAGCCTGTGAGCACGGCTCGCAGGCAGCGCGCGCGATCCTGTGGATCCCGCCGCGCGCGGAGATGCCGACGGCGCGATGCCGCCGGCCACCGAGGAGATTTCAGGTCATTCGCGCCAAGCGATCCCGAGGCCCGACAAAGTCGGTGCGAGGTTGGTGGCCGCATTCGAGATGAAGGTCAAGCGCATCTGGAAGAAGCGTGCGCCGGGCTGGATTCCGTCCGGGCTGCTGATCAGCGACATCGTGTTGCGCCACGTGTTGATGTTCTGGAAGTACGTCGGTTGAGCCCCAGCGGGGATCTCGCCGTACATATTCAGCGCTTCCGCGTTCCAGCGCAGGTTGGCGACCGTGACGAGGTTGGCGCCGCGGAACGCGAGTTGGATCGCCGTACCGGCCGGTTGCGCGCTCGGGCTCGGCTCGATGACCGGTTCCTCGTAGCGCACGCCGGAGCTGCCCGAGTCGAACCACGACGAGAAGGCGCGGCTGACGCGGATGACCATGTCGGTCGCACCGATGTAGAAGGTGTTGTCCGCCGGCAAGGTCGTGCCGCCCGGCGTGGGCGTCGAGTTCGGATTGAACCCGCCGAGCGCGATGTCCTGGAGATCCGGCTCCCGCGTGACGATCCCGGTCGTGCTCAACCCGCCGGTCGTGAACGCGCGGAAGTTCGGCCGCGACGAGTTCGCCACCGCGATCGAGATGTCGAACGCGTTCGCCCCCGTGATCGCATTGTTCGGGTAGCAGCGGAATTCCATGAGCAGCGGCAAGCCGACGCTCGGGACTTGGTTGACGCCCCAAACCGGCACGTTGCCCGGCGGCGGACCCGCGATGATCTGGAGCTCGACACCCGTTCCGTTCGGACCACCGCGCGCCAGCACGGAGGTGTTGCGCCACGTGTAGTACGTGCGCCGATCCGCCGGGATGTTGAAGTTGAGGGGCCACGGCATGACCGTCGTCCCGCTCGCGGTGACGCTGGCATCGATCGGCTGGATCACGTAGCCCGGCTGTCCGAATGCGCCCGGGTGGACCGTGCGCAGCGGGTCGTTGGCCGCATCGAGCACGTTCGAGGAGAACGTGGTGACGAGCCCGGTCTCCGGGAGCGCGGGCAGGAGCGCCGGATTGAGGACCTCGTCCGGGATCCGGCGGCTGGTGCTCAGACTGATCTCCATGCGCGGGATCGTGTCGGCCACGACGGAGCCGCCGGCCGGAGCCCAGTACAGGTGCTCGATGTCGACGTTGTAGAACTGCTCGTCCAACAGCGAGAAGCCGACGTCGCAGTAGCGCCAGATGGTCTGGAGCTTGCTGCCGTAGCGCGAGATCGGGGTCTGCACGCCGGGCCCGAAGGGCACCATCAGCGACGGGATCGCTTGCGTGCGGTCGGCCGCGACCTGGAAGCGCGTCACTGGGCGCGGACGCAGGAGCTGGTTGAGTCCATCGATCAGGAACTCGCCGCGGAACTCGGGCAATCCGAATCCGTCGTTGTCCGGATCGCTGGCGCCCGGCGGCGCCTCCGTGCCGGGGATCATGTCGTTGCTGTCGAAGCGGAACACGAAGCCGTCGGTGCGTTGAACGCTCGCGGTCGGGTCGAGCTCGAAGCCCACGATGCCGTCGGAGGCCGCCGTGTCCGGGGTGGCGAAAGTGACCGCCAAGCCGTTGCCGGCGAGGTCGCGCGCTCCCGGAAGCGCGCCCGTGGGTGCGCGCAGGGTGAGGTAGACGGCCTCACTCCTCCCCACCGTGTGGTTGAAGGGCAGCGTCGGGCGGAACTTGAACTCGCGCAGGTCCGGGCTGGCCGAGACCTCGCCCACGACGAAGTTGCGATACAGCGGCGGCCTGGTCGGCAGGACGTCCGGATCCGTGTTCTCCGGATCGGCGCTCACGTCGGTGTAGCCGCTGTCGTAGCGCGTCAGCGTGAACGTGTCGAAGGCCGTGAGCGACGACGGGTCCATCGGCTCGGAGAAGCGGATGGAGACGGTCGAGTCCGGAGCGACGTTGCGATTCGGCGGCGATCCGACCGTCGAGAAGGTGAGGAAGCACGGCTCGGCGCCGGGGTGCAGCACGGGCGTGTAGCTGACGCCGAGCTGGGCCACCTGGCTCGGGATGAAGGTCGCCGTCTGGCACGGATCGTCGGCGCCGCCGCCGGAGCGCAGGTAGCGGAAGTAGACGTCGCTCAAGGTGCCGTTCGAGATCGTGCCCGCGGCGGCCTGCTGGGGGCCGCAAGTCTGGCCGGGCGGGCAAGCCACGACGCCGAAGACGGTGCAGTTGTTCACGGCTTGCTGCAGGACGTCGCCGGCGCGCAGACGCAGAGCGCAGGGCGTGAACGCGAACTGGAGGTTGGTGACGAACAGGTCCGTGCCGACCACCGGCGTGATGCCCGAGAACACGACCGGCTGGCGGCCGAGGATGCTGGGCGTCTCGTCGTCGGGGAGGAAGCCGTTGTTCGGGTCGCCGGTCGCGTCGCCCGTTCCACCCGTGCGCAGCGTGCGCACGACGTCCCCGGTCAACGATTCGTTGTCGAACGAGCCGCTGCCCGAGGCCGACACCTTGTGGTTGGTGGGGTTCGTCAGGATGCGCGTCTGGTTCGACTCGGCGTCGATGACCGTGGGGATGCGCACCTGCAGGTTCGCCTGACCCAGCGTCAAGCTCCCCGGGAATCCAAGCGAGTTGACGGGCAGGTTCGTGCTCGCGGCGTCGAACGAGGAGACGGTCGAATCGATGACGATGCGGGTGGAGTAGAACTCGAGACCCGGCGTGCCGTCGAACTCGGCCAAGTCGCCGTGGTTGAGGTCGGGAATGACCCGTCCGAGGAACGGGGTCGTGGGCGGATTTCCCGTGCGCAGGCGCACCGTGAGGCCGTCGATCTTCGCCGGATCGAGCAGGTCGTCGAACTTGAGCAGGATCGCTGCGTTGCGCGGGATGAAGGGGATCGTGACGACCGGGTTCAGACCGACGTCGGCGACCCGCGTAAGGTTCGAGTCGTCGAGGAGCACCTGGAAGGCTGACTCGTACTGGGGCGTGCCCGCGACGAACTTGATGCGGGCCGTGGTCTTGTCGGTGATCGGGTTCGTGGAGAACTCGAACGTCGGCCCGTCGGCGAGCAGCTGGCCGACGACCATGTCGACGGCTTGGGTCTCGCCGATGCTGTCGACGACGTCGACGAGGCGACCCCAGTAGACCTCGCGCAGACGAATCGAGGTCTGCTGACCGCCGAAGTTCGAGTCGACCTGGAACTGCTTCGAGAGCGCGTTCGGGGCGGGGTTCGCCTGCAGAGATCCGACCGGGTAGCCCGTCACGGATTCGCGGCTGAGATTGCCCCCACCGCATCCACCGAGGCCGACCAAGGTCAGCACCAAGCCGGCGCTGGCGAGGAACTGGGAGCGGGGAGAAGGCATGCTTCGGGTGCTCAGCTGGTTCATGGAGTCGGCGTTCACGAACGTCGAGGCGCGCCGTAGACCGCGGTCGGGACACCCGCGCGGGGTGCCATCCAGACCGCGCAGCGCGCGGGGCGAGGGGGGAAAGCGAAGAGTAGCAAGCGTGACCAGAACGTCTTCGTTCGCGTTCCCATTTTCCGCGCACGCGGAGTCCTCGCGGAGCGCGCGGGGGAGCGCGGCGAGATCCGTCTGTGACGGTGCCGCCCACGCGGAGAGCGCGGTGGTGGAAAGCGAAATCGGAGTGCGCCTGGACATGATGCTGCCCCCCGGGTTCAAACCGCGTGCCGGGGTTGGGCTCGTCGCTCGGAGCACCGCTGTGCGGCGCCAGAGCTCCCGAAGGGCGCCCCGGCCGCGTTCGCAGCCGTGGGAGCGCGGGCGGGCGCGCGGGAACGAGAGGGCCCGACGCACCTTTGAGCGGAACCGCACAGCCCCCCGCCGGGCGCGCGCCGCGCTGCCGGTCCCGCCCGGCCCGGGCTCCTTCGCTCCGGCTCCTTCGCTCCGGCTCCTTCGCTCCGGCTCCTTCGCTCCGGCTCCTTCGCTCCGGCTACTTCGCCCGGGCTACTTCGCCCGGGCTACTTCGCTCGGGGTACTTCGCCCGGGGTAGTTGGCCCGTGCTACCTGGCCCGTGCTACCTGGCCCGTGCTGCCCGGCCCCGTCTTGCCGGACGCTGGGTGGCCCAGCGCGGT
>Ga0105044_10002422_pt1 | contig 25425 bp, 16 predicted proteins | sample MAT01_FD_78092 | JGI IMG/M metagenome (GOLD analysis project Ga0105044, IMG submission 78092) | Freshwater microbial communities from Lake Fryxell liftoff mats and glacier meltwater in Antarctica - MAT-01 | ecosystem: Environmental > Aquatic > Freshwater > Ice > Liftoff microbial mat | place... | reverse complement strand
TAGGCACTTCGGTGCCGCAAAATTCTTAGAACAGTCGTCTGCATCGGGCTGTGGTCACGCTAAGCGGCCTCTTCGTGCAGATCCAGGCGCACGAAATGTCGACTTTTTTTTTAGAACACCAAACTTCGCGCCGGCCGGCCAGCGGCTGTCTTGAGCAATGCAAGTAGCTCCCAGCGCGCGGCAGTGCAGCTCGGTCTGGGCGCATTCGCCTGCGCTGACAGGGTGACGAGTCATTTCGCAAAAATTCGCAGCGATTGAACCGATGGTCGCGTTGGCGGCACTGCACTGAAATGGGGTGTTGCGGGCTTGGTGATGTTTCAGATGTCGATCATGGGCAAGAGCTTTCTCGGGACGCATATGGAAGCAAACCGCATGCTGCGAGAGATCAAACGCGTCGAGTTGCAGCTTTCGCTGATGCGCACTCACGCTTGACTCGACGCTAATCGGTCGGACCGGCCGCTGGTGCCGGAACGACCGAGGAATCGCACTGGCGACTTTTGGTGTCTCACAAGGCCGTACCCAGAACCGATGCCCCTCGCATTCCGTGGGGGCGTGATCCGAGCCCTAGATCAGTTGGCATGGACAAAGCGGGTTTGCGATCAAACAATCCGTGCTCGCGGCCGATAACGCCTCAACCATCCCAACCCTACGCTGAAGCACCAAGCGTAAGAATGGTGCACTGCGGGTAGAGACTGCAGCGCGCGGGCGCTATCTTTACAGTTCCTTGCATCCCGGCAAAAACTCGCAACCATGAGCGCCGTTAGCACTTCTGAAACCGGCCTTGGGCTGGCTCACGTCCTTGATTCGCTCAATGTCACCTTGAGCGGCCCCAAAGCCAAAGAAGCGAGCGCCTTTGCTCGCTTGCTGTTTGACCATCTGCCTGAAGAAGAATTTGGCGATCGCTCAGCGCAGAGCTGGGCCAATCTGGTGCAAGATTTATTGCGCTATTTCCGAGAGCGTCAGGGCAATGCGCTCAAAGTGCGCGTGTTCAATCCCAGCCTCGATGACGATGGCTGGGAATGCACCCACACCGTGATCCAGATCGTCAACGACGACATGCCCTTTCTGGTCGATACCGTCGCCATGGCGGTGGCCCAGGACAACACACTCACGCATTTGATTCTGCACCCGGTGATCCGCGTACAACGCGATCCGGGTGGTCATGTCCTTAACTTTGGCCATGACAACGGTCACGTCGAGTCGATAATGCACGTGGAGGTTGATCGCCAGACTGAACCGGCACGTGTGGAAGCGCTACGCGAACGTATTGAACGGGCGCTCGGCGATGTGCGCGCCTGCGTGCGTGATTTCGACGCGATGCGTACGCGCATTGTCGGGCTCGCAGACGAACTCAACACTCGTGGGCTCGCGCATTCGGCGGCATTCGTCAACGAATCCAGCGACTTCCTGCGCTGGACTGCCGACAACCACTTCACCTTCCTTGGCCACCGCTCCTATGAGACAGCGACTGTCGATGGCCAGGAAGTGCTGCGAGCCGTGCCCGGAAGCGGCATGGGTTTGTTGCGTGTGGATGAGTCGAAACTGACCATGCGCAAGCTCGCAACGCTGTCAGCGCGTGACCGAATCGAAGGTGAGCTGCCGGATATATTGATTCTGTCGAAAACCAATGCGCGTTCCACCGTGCACCACCCGGGCTACATGGACTACATCGGCGTGTTGCGTTTCGACGCAAACAACCGCCCGATTGGGGAGGATCGATTCCTGGGTTTGTACACCTCGACCGCTTACACCACGCGCCCGAAAGACATTCCGCTGATTCGTAACAAGGTCGATCAGGTTTTCACACGCAGTGGCTTGGTGCGCAGCGGTCACGCCGCTAAGCGCCTGCAGCACATCATTGAAACGCTACCGCGCGATGAATTATTCCAATCAACCACGACCGAACTCCATGCCACCGCGATCGGCATCCTGAATTTGCAGGAACGCCAGCGCACGCGACTTTTTGTGCGTCGCGACCGATTTGGTCGTTTCTTCTCTTGCCTGGTTTTTATCCCGCGGGATCGTTTTACGAGCGAGATTCGTGACCGCATCGAGCAAAGTCTCAAGCGCGCCTTCTCTGGAGAACGCTTTGATTCTTCGGTCGCCGTTTCCGAATCGGTACTGGCGCGCCTGCACGTGGTGGTGCGTCCGAAAGCCGGTGAACAGGTGAGCTATGAGCTGAAGGAAATCGAGGCCAAACTAGTGCAGATCGTGCGCAACTGGCACGATGAATTGCGCGACATCCTGATCCAAAAATATGGTGAAGAGCGCGGCCTGAAGCTTGCCAATCGCTTTGGGCGTGCCTTGCCAATGGGCTATATCGAGGCAGTCACGCCGTGGCTGGCTGCGGCTGATGTGGAATCGGCCGCGCAACTCAAGGATAGCCAGGATGTTCGCCTGCACCTATATCGCCCGCGTAAAAAGAGCGATGGCAGTTTGCGCTTCAAGGTTTTCCGCCTCGGCACCCCGATTGCGTTGTCGGATGCGTTGCCCATGTTGGAGAACTTAGGGCTGCGCGTGAATTCCGAACACCCCTATGAGATGGACGTGCCGGGACTGAACGTCTTCATCCAGGATTTCCAGATTGAGCCGCTGGTCCCGCTCGGGGAAAATCTGGAGCACGCGCGCGAGCGTTTCCAGACCGCGTTTGAGCAAGTCTGGCGTGGCAAGGTCGAGAACGATGGGTTCAATCGTTTGGTGCTCGCCGGTGAACTCGAAATCCGCGAAGTCAGCATGCTGCGTGGCTACAGCAAATATTTGCTGCAAACCGGCGTGCCCTATTCGCAGGTCTATATGGAACGCACCTTGTGTGCGCATCCGGCGATCACGCGCTTACTGGCCGAATATTTTGCTGCGCGCTTCCATCCAGAGCGCGAGCATCGCACGCACGCAGACGCCGCTCGCCGGCGCATCGAGCGCGATTTCGGATCGGTGATCAGCGACAGCTTACGTGCAAAGCTGCCCGGCCTTCCGGGCCATGTGCTCGATGTCTACATCAAAGCACGCGCAGAGCAAATCGCGGTCATCGAACAGGCCTTTGCCGAGTTATTGGAGCAAGTTTCCAGCCTCGACGAGGATCGCATCCTGCGTGCTTTCAAAGATGCGATGGCAGCCACCTTACGTACCAATTATTACCAGCGCCTCGACGGTCGCGGCAAAGAGTATTTGTCGTTTAAGTTTGATTCTTCGAAGATTCCGAACCTGCCGAAGCCAGTGCCTTACCGCGAAATCTTTGTGTATTCGCCCAAGGTTGAGGGCGTGCACTTGCGCATGGGCATGGTTGCGCGCGGTGGCTTGCGCTGGTCCGATCGGCGTGAGGATTTCCGCACCGAAGTGCTCGGGTTGATGAAGGCGCAGCAGGTCAAGAACACGGTTATCGTGCCAGTTGGTGCCAAGGGCGGGTTTTTCGTCAAGCAACCGCCCGCAGCGAGCGATCGCGATGCCGTTCTTTCGGAAGGCGTGGCCTGCTATCGCACCTTCATCCGCGGCTTGCTCGATATCACCGACAATATTGTCGACGGCGCGGTGGTGCCGCCGGACGACGTGGTGCGCCACGACGGCGACGACCCTTACCTCGTGGTGGCAGCCGACAAAGGCACGGCGACCTTCTCGGATATCGCCAACGCCATCAGTCAGGACTACGGCTTCTGGATGGACGACGCTTTTGCGTCCGGCGGATCCAAAGGCTATGACCATAAGAAAATGGGCATCACTGCCAAGGGTGCGTGGGAAAGTGTGCGCCGCCACTTCCGTACCATTGGCAAGGATTGCCAAGCAGATGAGTTCACGATCGCGGGTATCGGCGATATGTCGGGCGATGTATTTGGCAATGGCATGTTGCTATCACGCAAGATTCGCCTAGTTGCGGCATTTGACCACCGCCATATCTTCTTCGATCCGAATCCCGATGCCGAGCGTACTTTCATCGAGCGTGAACGCATGTTCGAGCTGCCGCGCTCCTCATGGGCCGACTACGACAGCAGCCTGATCAGCGCTGGCGGTGGCGTGCATGCGCGCAGCGCGAAGTTCATTCCGATCACCGAGCCCGTACGCTTATTACTGGGCCTCGACGACGGCATCACGCAACTGACGCCGGTAGAAACCATGCGCGCAATTTTGCGTGCGAATGTGGAGTTGCTCTGGAACGGCGGCATTGGCGTCTACGTCAAAGCCGAGCCCGAGACGCACGAGGAATGCGGTGACCGCGCCAATAATGCGATTCGAATCAATGGCAAGGATCTGCGTTGCCGGATTATCGGCGAAGGCGGAAATTTAGGCCTGACGCAACGTGGACGTATTGAGTACGCGCTCGCCGGCGGCTTGCTTAACACCGATTTCATCGACAACTCGGCCGGCGTGGACACCTCTGATCACGAGGTCAACATCAAGATCCTGTTGAATACTGCGATCGCTAACGGGCAACTCACGTTGGAAGATCGCGACACATTGCTGGTTGACATGACCGATGAAGTCGCGCGTCTGGTGCTGTTCGACAACTATCGACAGAACCTCGCGATCAGCCTAATGCAGTCGTTGAGTATCCCGCGCCTGGGCTCCAAGCAGCACTTCGTGCGCACGCTCGAATCGCAGGGGCTGCTGGATCGCGGCTTGGAATATCTGCCCACGGATAAGGAATTCGAGGAGCGCAAAGCTAAGGGTCAGGGTTTGACGCGACCGGAATTATCGATCTTGTTGTCGTACTCAAAGATCGTGCTCTACCGCCAGTTGCTGGATTCAGATGTGCCCGAAGATCCGTATCTGTCGAAAGAATTGCAGATGTATTTCCCGACACCCCTGCGCGAGCGCTTCTCTGAGACCATGGAGAAGCATCGCTTGCGCCGCGAGATCATTGCGACACAGGTGACCAATTCCATCGTTAACCGGATGGGCGCCACCTTCATCTTGAGGATGGCCGAAGATACGGGTGAAAACGCGGCCGAAATCGCCAAGGCCTTTACCATTGCGCGCGAAGTCACGCGGGCACGCGAGTGGTGGGCGGAGATGGATGTTTGCACGCACGTGCCCGAGCGCGTATCGATGGAAATCACACTCGGCATCTGGACTTTGTTGCGTAATCTGACGCGCTGGCTGTTGCAATTGCCGGGCAACCGGCTGGAGATCGCGGCCGCGGTCACGCGTTTCGCACCGGGGTTCGAGCAACTGGTGGCTGCCCTGGACGTGTTGCCGGATACCTTCCAGCAGCGCTACGCTCAGCAGGCGCTCGAGTTGACGCAGGCCGGCTATCCGGCCGCGATGGCGCAACGAATCGCCGCATTGCCGGCATTGAACTCGGCCTTCGACATCATCGATTTGGCGCGCAGCTCGCAAGTCCCGGTAGCGGAGGCCGCGGCGGTGTACTTCGAGATCGGCGACGCTTTACATTTGAAGTGGTTCCAGGATCAGATCGAGTTGCTGCCGGTTCAAGGACGCTGGCACGCCAACGCGCGTGGGGTGCTGCGTGATGAGTTGAACACGCAGCGTCGCGCCTTGGCTGCGCAATTGCTGAACCGTACGGCGTCCAAGCCCGGATCGCGCGTACAGGATTGGATTGCGGCAGCGGATGGCTCACTGAACTACACCTTGGGCATGTTCAACGAGGTGCGTACACAGAAGATGCTCGACTACCCGACCATCTCCGTGGCCGTGCGGCGTTTGGCACAATTGGTGTCCTTGGGCCGCACGCCTGATTTGTGAGCATTGGATCCGCCATGCTGGCGGCGCGGCGGGTCTGACATCGCGATTAGGCGATGTTGGATCCGCCGAGATTCTCCAGAGCGCCTGTTGCAAGCGCCTTGACCCAAGTTACGCGGGTTAGCACTGCAAGCGCCTTGACTCAAGTTACGATGGACGTTGTGGGCATTAGAATGCCCTATGCCTGCGCGCGTTCCAGATCCATCTGATTCTGAGCCTCAGTGGACTTCGGCGGCAACGCTGAATCTTGATGCACTGAGTGAGCGTCCTGCTGCCGACAGCCGCGCACCCGCGCCGGATGCCGATCTCGGCACGACGGTGGGGCCATGGACTTTGCGTCGTGTGCTGGGCCGTGGCGGCATGGGCGCGGTTTACCTCGCCGAGCGCCATCCGGCCGATTTCCACCAACGAGCGGCGCTGAAACTTATCAAGCTGGGCATGGATTCGCGTGAGATCGTCGAACGATTTCTCGCCGAGCGCCGCATTCTGGCGCGCTTGGACCACCCCAATATCGCGCGGCTGATCGATGGCGGCGTTGATTTGCGCGGCCGTCCCTACTTCGTCATGGAATGGATCGACGGCTTGCCCTTGATCGATTTTGCGCAAGCGCATCGCCTCGACTTGCGCGCGCGCGTTGAGCTATTTCTGAAGCTGTGCGATGCGGTTGGCTACGCCCATCGACAACTGGTGGTACATCGTGATCTGAAGCCCGGCAATGTCCTGGTGGATCTGCGCGGCGATCCTAAACTGCTGGACTTTGGCATTGCCAAACTGCTTGAAGTCGATGGCGCCGAAGACACGTCGGCCACCGGCCCGAGATTCTTCACGCGCGCCTACGCGGCGCCGGAGCAAATGCGCGGCGAACCCGTAACCACGGCAACCGATGTGTACGCGCTGGGTGCGCTGCTATTTGAGTTGCTCGCCGGTACCGCATTGCACAAGGCGCGCAAATCTCGCGTCGACACCCGTGTGCTGTTGGCAGACGCGCGCCGTCAGGCCGGTGAGCTGGGTCCGGAGAACATTCCGGCGCGTGCATTGGCCGGTGATCTCGCCCTGATCGTCACCAAGTCCGTGCGCGACGACCCGTTGCGGCGTTACTCCTCTGTTGAAGCATTTGCCGCGGATTTGCATGCCCTGCTTGATGGCCGTCCGGTGATTGCACGACCAGACTCCATCGGTTACCGGCTGCGGCGCTTTGTCAGCCGGCACTGGCTGGGGGTGACGGCCTCGAGTGCGGTGTTGGTCGCCATTCTCGGCGGCACCGGCGTTGCCCTGTGGCAGGCGCATCGCGCTCAGCAACAGGCTTTACGCGCAGATCAAGTCAGCGCTTTCCTGGCAAGCGTGTTTCGCAGTGCAACGCCAGAGTCGGAAATGGGCGGCGCAGTGACGGCCAGTTCTTTGTTGCAGCGCGGCGCGGAGCGCATCGGTCAGGAGTTGTCGGACCAGCCCGCTGTGCAGGCGCGGCTCTACGGAACGCTGGCGGACGCATACTTTTATCTCGGCGAGTACAGCCGCTCAGCGGAGCTGTTCGAACAGGGTCGCGTGCGTGCGCCTGCCTCGGATTGGCGCACGCAGACGGAACTGCTGCGCGGTTTGGCTAAGAGTGAACTCGCGCTCGGCAAGCTCACCCTGGCGCGCACGCATATAGACCACGCGCGCGGGCTGATCGATGCGCATGCCGACGACGAGCCATTGCTGTTTGCGCACGTGCGCAGTGTCGAAAAGAGCGTACTTGGCAACCAAGGTGATGCTACTGGTGCCCGCGAGATTGCCGAAGAGGTTTACGCTAAATTGCGTCAGTTGCTCGGGGCAGATGCGGAAGCCACGCTTGAGGCACTGAATGATCTTGGCACCTGGACACAGGCCGCCGGTGATGCCGAGGCCGCCTTGCCCTTGTTCGAACTGGCACTGCAGGAACGCCGGCGCATCTCCGGCACCGATCATCCCGAGACCGCAGCGGCGATGCACAATTTGCAACTGGCATTGTTGCGGCTGGGTCGCCTGGATCAGGCAAGCAGCATGGCTGAGGCCGCGCTGGCACTACGACGCAAGGTTTTGCCAGCAACCCATCGTGACCTCGCGCGCAGCTTGGGTGCGCTGGCTGTGGTGCGCGCACGCCAGGATCGGATGGATGAGGCACGGCGCTTGCGAGAAGAGGGCATCGCCATCTTGCGCAACCAGGAATCGCCCGATTTGCTGTTGCTCGGTCAGGAGCTGACCAACGCTGCCGTCGATGCCTTCCAGGCAAGTGAACTTAAGCGTGCCGAAGACTTTGCCGCCGACGCGGTGGCGATCCTCGAACCGACAGTGACGAACTCAGATATTCGGCTACTCGCGGCGCAGACCTATCTGAATCTGGTCAAGCTGCACCGCGGTGCATTGACCGAGGCCGAAGCCGGACTGCGCGACGTCATCGCCCGTGAGGCGAAGTCACAGCAGATGCCAGCGGCGCAACATCTTGCAACTTGGCGCTATCTGGCGCGCTGCTTACGCTGGCAAGGCCGTCCGGCTGCGGCGCAGGAAGTGCTCGCTTCAGCGCCGCAATGGATCGCTGAGCACGCCAGCGCGCTGAGTGCCAATGATCGCGCGCGCACCGATCTTGAGTTTGCTGGCGCGGCGCTGGAAAACGCCGATCTTAAAGCTGCCAGTGCAGCCATCGAATCCGCGCGCTTGTTGTTGCCAGTCGATGCCAATCCCGTGGATCTAGCGCAATTGGCACTGATCGAGGCGCGGCTCAAGTGGACGCAGGGCGACATGGCGCAGAGCCTACTGCTGGCAGGCGAAGCCACGCAATTGTTGCGTGAGCGTCGCGGCGAGGCGCATCCGGACACCCGCGAAGCGGCACTCGCGCTGGCCGCGGCGGCATTCGCAAACGCGGCGTCGCCTGCACATCGCACGTCCCTGCTGGCCGCGATTAGCGCACTGGAAAGCGTGCGCCCCTGGCACCCCGAGGTGGCGCGCATGCGCGCTTGGCTCGCGCCGCTCTGATCGCTGATTTTGCAAGGGAATCAGGTGACTTCAGCGATGAGCTTTTGTACAACGACTTCCGCCAGTGCGAGGCTGGAGGTGAGGCCTGGGGAATCAATACCGAAGAGATTCACCAATCCGGATAAGCCGTGCTCGTCGCTGCCCTGGACAAGGAAATCTGCGCTGGGCGCACCGGCTCCGCGCAATTTTGGCCGCACGCCGACAAAGTCCGGCATCAGGTCTTCATCGCGTAGCGCCGGCCACCATTCGCGGATGGACGCCGCAAACTGCGGCCGCAAGCTGTCGTCGAAGTGATAATCGGGTTCTGGAATCCAGCGCACATCGGGGCCAAAGCGACAGCGTCCGCTGACATCCATACCCAGATGCACACCAAGACCGGACTCGTGCGGTAGGGGATAGATCAGACGGCTGAAAGGATTGCGCCCGCGCAGATTGTAGTAATGCCCTTGTGCATAGTGCAGCGCCGGAATCCACTTGGGATCGAGTCCGTTGATGCCTTTGGCTACGTCCGGCGCGCCAAGGCCTGCAGCGTTCACCAACATGCGGCATTTCACGCTGTCGCCATCCGCGGTCGCCAGATGAAATAGGCCTTCGCGCAGATGCGCGGTTTTTGCCACGGTGCGATAGACCATGGTTCCACCCGCAGACTCGATATCCCCGATCAGAGCGGCAACAAACTCGGGCACGTCAACAATGCCCGAGTCCGGTGAGTCCAGCGCCGCGGCACAATGCAGATTCGGCTCTAGGGCCATTGCGTCCGCACCATCCAGCCAAGTGATGCGTACGCCATTCGCATGCGCGCGCGCTTCGAGCGCTTTCAGCGGCATGATCTTCGACTGGTCGCGGGCGACAATGAGCTTTCCGGTACGTCGGTGCGCAACGCCGTGGCTCGCACAGAAGGCGTACATCAAGGCCGCGCCGCGCACGCAGCAGCGGGCTTTCAACGAGCCTGTGGCGTAGTACATACCTGCGTGAATCACACCGGAGTTGCGACTGGAGATTCCCTCGCCGGGGCGCTCGCACTCCTCAAAGACGTAGACGCTGCGACCACTTTGCGCGAGCGCGCGTGCCACCGCCAATCCGACCACGCCGGCACCCACGACCACGCAATCTACATCGCTCGCGCTGCCCATGCCCTTGCTCCGATCGCCGTCCGCTGCGGATTTTGCCCTAATCGGTGACGCATCACCTAAGCGGGCGTATAGCGCGGTGACGACGCCATTGGGAATGCGCACAGATCGGGCACGTCATGTTGATCATTAAGCCTTCCGATCCAGTCACTCTGGTGTGGTGTCCCATGTAAGTTCAACAATACTTCCGTTGGATTTTGCCGCCAGGCAAGGCGCGAAGCGAGATCGATCCGCTCAGCAAGGCATGCCGCGCGATCGATCAAACGCCCGCAACTTGTTGCGGGCCGGGTCCGAAGGAAGACTTAAGCTCTTCTATGGGGAAGCTCTAGAAACCGTCGCGAGCGGTTCGAGTGCAAGGCGCACGGAGCGCAGGAAACGCAGTGTACAAGGGGGTACATGAGGATTCCGAGCACCGCGCAACTTAAGCATCGGACCGCGCAGTAGGTTTCTAGAGGTTCCCTATGGTGTCGACGAGTCATGCAGCATGGCGGCGAAAGACACGGAAATAGTTGAAACTAGCGTGGCACACCACACTAGTTTGGCCACGCCTATCCGTCAGCGCATAGCAAAGTCACTGGAATGTCTGGAAGCGCTCAACCACCCGCTATTGGCTGGCATCTTTCAAGACGCAGATCGACGTGCGGCCGAAAATCCCACTGGCGTCACGGCGCGGCGCTGACTACGATGCTAGGGATGGCATATTTACGATATCTCGTCATCATCCTGAGTCTGCTCGGCGGCATGCCTGCGGCCTTTGCGCTGGAATTTGGCGAGCCGTTTTTTGAATCAGTTGGTGATGCCGAGTCGATTCCGGACAACAATGTTACGGCCTTGGCACAGGATGCGGCGGGCTTTATCTGGATCGGCACCACCGATGGCTTGATTCGTTATGACGGCTATCGCTATCAGTACTTTGGCAACGATCCAAAAGATCCACACTCGCTCAGCGGCGATTTGATCCGTTGTTTGTTGAGCAGCAGCGATGGCCGGTTGTGGGTGGGGACAAATGCCGATGGCGTGTCGGTCTTTGATCCTAAGACTGGTAAATTTACCCGCTATCGCGAAGAAAACTCGGCTGGCAGCGCGCTATCCGACAACACCGTTCGCGCACTTGCGCAGGCCGCCGATGGCAGCATCTATATCGGCACGCGCGAGGGACTCGATGCGTGGAATCCTGCCACCAATCGAATTGAACATCTGCGACAACGCTTAGGTCCCAATAGCAGCGCCGAAGACGAACATGTGGCAGCGCTGTTGGTCGATCGCAGCGGTGTGCTTTGGATTGGCAGTTGGAATGGGCTGAGCCGGCGCTCGGCATCCGGCATCTTCGAGCGCGTCCTCGCAGGTGCCGACGGCAGCCGATCACTAACTGGCGAACAGGTTCAAACGCTAGTGCAGCTCGCCGATGGGCGCATTGCCTTTGGCACGGCGCGCAGTGGCAGCTTTGTGATCGACGCCGCAGCGAGCACGCTGACGCAGATACCGCGCATCGATCAGGAGGCGGCCCGCAGTTCCCTGCCTGCTGTGCTGGCAATTCTGGAGGTCAAACCCGGCATCCTATGGCTGGGTGTATTAGGCGGCATCGATGTTGTCGATACCCAAAGTGGCCGCTTGCTACAAACGATACGACCTGATCCAGCGATTCCCTCAAGCCTCGCGCACGACCAGATTCGAGCCATGTTGCGCGATCAGACCGGGCAAATCTGGATTGGTGGCTACGGTGGCGGATTGCAACGTCATGATCCGCTCAATGACAGCGTGCGCGTCTTGCGGCATAGCTCATCCAGACCGCAGACGTTGAGCTCACCCAGTGTCAGCAGTGTGCTCGAACTGGCCAATGGGGATTTGTGGCTCGGAACGCGCGGCAATGGCATCGATGTTTTTGCGCGTTCCGCGGGCGTGGTGCGCGGCTATCGGCCAAATGCTGATGATCCGCACGCGCTGCGTAGTGGCGTCGTTTCGAGCCTTGCGCAGACTGCCGACGGCAGTATCTGGGTGGGTACGCTCGATGGGCTGCATCGACTCGATTCAAAGACGCTGCAAATTACACGTATCGATAACGATCCCAGTTTACCGAATGCCTATATCCGTCGCCTGCAGCCCGGAAATGACGGCGATCTATGGATCGGCACCGACGCTGGGCTCGCGCACTGGCGACCTGATCGCGCCAGCTTGGAGCGCATCGAATCCCTGAGTGGAGCGCCGATACGCGAAGACATCAACGCCATTGCGCAGGCGAGGGATGGTCGATTGTGGGTGGGAAGTTCAGTCGGCCTGTATACGCGCGCGCCGGGCGACACAGGCTTGACACTGATTCAGGCCGAGCCCGACGCAGGACTGCCGCATCGCACGGTCCTCGGCTTGCTGATTGATCGCAGCGGCAAACTTTGGATCGACACGGCCGCTGGCTTGTGCGTGCTCGAGCAATGGCCGGCTTCGCGCGCGCGTTTCACCGCGATCAGCAGCGCTGTTGGTATCGGCGGTGAGCCATTTGGCGCCAATCTACTGGAAGACGCTGAAGGCCGCATTTGGACGCAGCGCTTTCGCTACGATCCTAGCGATAAGTCTTTGTACGAGTTCAGCCGCGCTGACGGCGCTGACCTTGGTACGCCGTGGTTCCGCTCTTACGCCCAAACGCGCGATGGCCTGCTGTTGTTCGGTGGCAGCAAAGGCTTGATGGTTGTGGATCCTGAGCATTTCAGACCGTGGTCTATTGAGCCACCAGTGGTCGCGACCGAGTTGCGCATCGGCGGGGTAACTCGACCAGCGACTGATATCGCGAAGGGTTTCGCTTTGACGCCGCAACAGCGAAGTTTCAGCCTTGAATTTGCCGCATTGGACTTCTCGGCGCCGGCGCGAAATCGCTATGCCTACCGGCTGGATCCCTTTGATCAGGACTGGATCGCGACCGATTCCAGCCATCGTGTCGCGAGCTACAACAGTCTTGCACCCGGAGCCTACACCTTACGCGTGCGTGGCAGCGGGCGCACCGGGGTCTTTAGCCCGCAAGAATTGGTTGTTCCTATCCGGGTGCTGCCAGCTTACTGGCAATCGCGATGGTTCCTTCTGCTGATGCTACTGGCGGCGATCTTTCTGCTTTTCGCTGCCGTGCGCCTGCAAAGCGCGCGCATCCGACGGCAGGCGGCGCAACTGCAATTGCTGGTAAACAAGCGCACGCATGAACTCATGCACGCAAAAGAAGGCGCCGAAATTGCGCTGCAGCATCTGCAAACTGCGCAGCGCGAACTGGTCGCTCGCGAAAAGATGGCCTCGCTCGGCCAACTGGTTGCGGGCGTGGCGCATGAGATCAACACGCCTGTAGGCGTTGCGCTTACGGCCGCTTCCTTTCTCGGAGAGCGTAGCGAAGCGCTCAAAACGCAGATGGACAACGGGCAATTGAACCGCAGCGAACTCGGATTGTTCCTTTCGCAAGCCGTCGAAGCGTCGACCATGATTGGCAACAACCTCGCGCGCGCCTCTGATTTGGTGCGCAGTTTCAAACAGGTCTCGGTTGATCGCAGCAGCGACGACCGACGCAAATTTAATTTGGATGAAAGCCTGCGCTCCGTGGTCAACAGCCTGCAACTGACCTGGAAGCGGCGGCCGATTCAACTCATGGTCGAATGTCCGCCCGATATTGAGCTTGACAGTTATCCCGGCGCGCTTGGGCAAGTCATCACCAATCTGATACAGAACGCGCTAGTCCACGCCTTCTCTGAGGGCCGTTCGGGGACCATGCGAATTACGGCAAGGCGGGTCGAAAGCCGCGTCGACATTCACTTCGCTGACGATGGCGGGGGCATTTCTGCAACCGATCTCGCGCGCGTCTTCGAGCCTTTCTACACCACCAAACGCGCGCAGGGCGGAAGTGGCCTCGGGCTGCACATCGTCTACAACCTAGTCACCGTGCAACTCGGTGGAAGCGTGGATGCCTTCGGCGCACCGGGCGCCGGCATGCGCTTTGAAATCAGTATTCCGGTCGTTGCCCCGCATTGAAGGCACATCGCCAGAACATCATTGCGCTATAGCTTTTCGGCGGGAGCTGCAAAGGATCCGCGAACCGGTAGGTTTGCGTCGCTGACCGCGTAGCTGGCCAGTGGCAATCGTGCCTGCTCGGACCAGAAGATGTGCGGCCGTGCATGCGGTCCAAGCTCACCTGAATGGATGGTGGCTCGGCAGGAATGCACAGCAAATTCTGGTAGCCAGCAGCACCGCGACTGGAAACCGGGCAGACTCAGAGGATGCCGCGGCGGTTTCCGTCGTGCGTCACTCGGAGGCTAGATGCCATGAGCTATCAAATCGATGACCAGCAGTTTAAACGCGTTAGCCAATCCTCAACGCAGCAACGTTTTGAAGAGTTGGTCAATCGCGTCACTGAGACTGAGCAAATCTGGGGTTTGAGCAGTGCCGGTGGCTGGGCCGTGATCAATGCCGAAGGCGACGATTGCTTTCCAGTATGGCCACACCCCGAATATGCCGCTGCCTGGGCTGTCGGCGATCTAGCGGATTGCACACCGCAGCCGATTGCCCTATCAGCCTGGATGCAGAAGTGGACCACCGGCATGCAAAAAGATGGCACGTTGGTGCTGATTTTTCCGACCAACGACGATATGGATGAAGCGTTGGTGGTTGCCCCCGAGGAACTTGAAGACGCCCTGCTTGCCGCTATGGAACGCTCTAAGCGCCGTCCTGCCTGACGCACCGTGCGCTGCACAATCGCCTGAGTATCAATGTATGCGCGAGGTCACCAACTGCAATTTGCGGGCACTTGCGTTCGGCGCGATGAAGTGTGGCTTGATATGGCTGGTGTGTGGCGGCAGCAAACGATCGGTCTCTTTCTTGACCATGAAGTAGCACTCGCAACACAACTGCTCCAGGCGCTTGCGATCGAGCACTTCAATTTGTCCACGGCTGTAATGGATGATCTCCATCTTCTGCAGCCGCCCGGCAATTTCGGTCACGCTTTCCCGGCGCACGCCGAGCATGTTGGCAATGAATTCTTGCGTCATGCTGAGACGCGTGGAGTTCTGGCGGTCCAAGGAAAGCAGCAACCAGCGGCACAGTTGCTGCTCCACGAGATGACGGCGATTGCACACGGCAAGTTGCGCGATCTGCGTGAATAGTGCCTGCGTGTAGCGCAACAGCAATTTTTGCGTTTCGATACTGCGGTTGAACTCTTCCATCAAACGCGCGCGTGGAATACGGTAAGCGCTGCCGGCGCACAGCACCATCGCGCGGCTCGGCATCGAATCTCCGCCCATGATCACCGCCACTCCCACCAAGCCCTCGTTGCCGATCGCGGTAATTTCCGTCGACACGCCGTCTTCCATCACATTCAGCAGCGAGACGATGGCATTGGTCGGGAAATACACATAGCGCAGGCAGTCGCCGGCCTCGTAGATCGACAAGCCGACCGGCAAATTGACCAGTTGCAGATGCATCGACAGACGCTCGCGCACATCGGACGGCAAAGCGGCCAGCAAACGGTTCTGGCAAGTCTGCGCTGTGTCTCCACACGGCGGCATGCGCACGCTGGCTGAGGTCATCATCGAGACTTCGCGTTGACTGGCGGCCATTCGTTTCCCCTTAAAGTCTGGCGCGGACAAGGAGGTCCGTCGCGAATTGCCAGGGACTAACTCAAGCTTTATGCCACTATGTATGAATGCGCACCAAGCTTACAATTCAATAGGTTAGGTGGATTTCCGCTGCTTGATGGCAGCAATGCTCGTGCGCTTTGCAATACTCACGATCGAAGGGGCAGCAATCTGCAAGGGACAATGTGATTTCACATTGGCCACTAAGACCCAGTTGGGTCACCAAGGTCCGACTCGGTCGCGCGGAGCGCCAAAAACGCAGCTAGCACCCGAATGTCTCCGTGGCGGCTAACTCCAAGTGCATTGCAGCTCACGCGTGCACGCAAAGCCATGCTTGGCGCGGCCGAGGATCGGACGTTCTGACCCGCCTAATCAGCTTCAGCGTCTTCGCGGCCTTGCTGCCGAATCAGCGCCACTTCGCGCGCGTCGCGAATCGCATCCATGACTGCATCTAGATCGGCCGGGCTTTCGTCGACGACGAAGATCCCGGTCAGTTCACTGTCGGGCTGCAATTCGCCGTGAATGAACAACTCCCACATTTCTTGCGCGTACTGTGTGCCGACCAACTCCGGGGCAAAACGGCCGAGCGTGTTCGACAGGTTGTCGACATCGCGTTCTAGCATTGCAAGCGCGGCGTTATTGCCCGCGGCATTCACTGCCTGCGGCAAGTCGATGATCACCGGACCGGTGGGGGTGACCAGCACGTTGTACTCGGACAAATCGCCGTGAATCAACCCGACGCAGAGCATCAGCACGACTTGCCGAATTAAGAATGCATGGTATTCACGCGCCGTTTCGGGTGATAGATCCACCTCACCCAAACGGGGAGCCGAGTCTCCATCAGCGCCGGTGAGCAACTCCATGATTAAGACACCATTGAAGAAGCCATAGGGCTTTGGCACGCGAACGCCAGCGGCATCCAATTGGTAAAGCGCGTCGACTTCGGTGTTCTTCCAAGCCGCTTCTTGCTCTTTGCGGCCATAGCGCGAGTTCTTTTCAATCGCACGGGTTTGCCGGCTGCCGCGAACTTTTCGACCTTCCTGATACTGCACGCGCTGCTGAAAACTGCGCTGGCGCATGTCCTTGTAGACCTTGGCGCAACGCAGTTCCTGGCCCGCGCGCACCACGTATACCGAGGCTTCCTTGCCGCTTTTTAGCTGACGCTGGACGCTATCGATCACGCCATCATCGATCAATTCCTGCAATCCCTTGGGGGTTTTCATGAATGTCGCGACAGCCGCATTGGTCGAACCTGATCGAGCAGAGCGAGCGATGCTACGCGGATTGGCATGACTGCTGCGAACGCGCGCACGCAAGCACCAACATATAGCGCGGCCATGTTTGCCAGTTTATGAACGCTGAGCCCATGGCCAATGGACTGTGAGGCCTTTTGTGTGGGTTTACGAACAGAACACACACTAGCGAGGGCTCACGCTGGACTTCAGTCAAGATGGAAGACAGAACCATGATCAAATTTCGCAGCAATGCCAGCGGTGAGGTGCAAATGCTGGAGGCACACGGCGAGCACTTGTTGTCGATCATTGGCAAGGAGCACAGCAGCCAGGGCGTGATAACGCCGGCGGAGATGAGCGATGCGATCGCACGACTACAGTCGGCAAGCCGCGCGGACGATGCTTCACGCGCGGCGACTGAGATTAAAGCCGCCGACGCTGATCAGGTAGAGGATACGGACGCCGAGCCAGAACCCATTCGCTTGTCGCAGCGTTCCTTCCCCTTGATCGAGATGCTCAAACGTTCGCAGACTGCGGGTGAGCCGATCTTGTGGGGGCTTTGACAGTGCGATCGCTGATGCTGGTTTTTTTGGCTTGCACAACCGGCGCGCAGGCTGATGCGGCCATCAATCGCTGTACAGGCGCAGACGGCGGCTTGATCTACACCGACCGCAGTTGTGCCGCGATTGGCAGCGAGGCGCGTTTGCCGGTCACGGAAGTAGTGCCCCGATTCGCTCCACCGGCTCTCGGCTTTGGATGTGCGGCGAACTCGCCAGAAGCGATGCGCTCTGCGGTGCACTTGGCCTTGCAAGAACGCGACGCCAATGCGCTTGCGGGTTTGTACAACTTTGATGGCCGTTCCGCTCGTTCGGCGGCACCGATCATGCGGCGCTTGCAGAACTTGAGCCGTCGCTCGGCCGTCGCTATTGACCTGGAGCATACGTCCACGGATTCAATCCTCGGATGGGCAATGCCCGCTCCCGATGAACTCCCGCGTCTACGGATCAGTCACCACGCGGCTGGGCGCGAGGGCGCATTGCATATCGATAGCTTTCGTCTGCATCGAGCTGCCGGATGCATCTGGTTAAGTGGTTGAGCCAGAGGCCTTCTCGCGCGCAGGGTCGGGCACAGTTGCCAGACCCTGCACGTGTTCCGCAGACAAATTCCGATCAATTAAGGTTGCTGCTGCCAGCTCAAAGTGACAATGGCTTCCGCCCCAGGTGCCGCAAAGCCGGCGGCCCACTGATAGTCGCGATCGCCAATGTTGCTTAAGCGCGCACCCAGAGTCCAGCCTTCGGCAAACGGCCAATCGGCATGCAAACCGACTACGCTGTAAGAACCGAGATCTGCACCAAAATCCGCGCGTTCGGAGACGTAGGCCACATCGCCGCCGACGTGAATGCCAGTCTCGAACCGATAACCCAAGTCGACTGCAGCTTTGTGTTCTGGGCGGCGCAATAATTCGGCGTCAGTGTCTTCATTGCGCGGGTGCTGCCAAGTTGCGCTCGTGCCAAAAGACCATGCCCCCACGTTGCGGTCCAGCGTAAGCTCCACGCCGTCAATGGCCGCACGCGCAATGTTGATCGCCTGGAAGGTCTGACCGCCCTCGAAAACCACTAGATCACGGATGCGTGTGCGGTACACATTGGCGCCCAGATCAAACTCACCCATGCGCCAATCAACCCCGAGCTCGGCCGAACGGGAATGCTCCGGATCGAGATCCGGGTTGCCCCCAAATAATCCGCTGAAGCCCGGTGAATACAGCTCGTTTAGATTGGGTGCGCGCAAACCCTCGCCCCATGAGGCGAACACGCGGCCGCCGTCAAAGCGCCAGCCCAGCGCAGCTTGCGCGGTGACTTCGCCACCAAAGCTCTCATGGTCATCGTAGCGCACAACCAATTCGTGATCGAAATTGCCATTGGCGCCTTGCCAAGCGGCGAAAACCGCCTGGTGTTGCAAGCTTTCCCGGAACACGCGCGTGGCTGGTGCAGCAAATGTGTCCAAATTCTCGCCGCGCTCGCGCTGCAAATTCACGCCAAAAACTACGTGCTGCGCACTCGCGAACTCAACATCATTGACCCAATCAAGTTGCTGACGCCGCGTCAGAAAACGTGCGAAGAACGCCGGCGTGTCGAGATCGTCGCGTGCACTGCCAACGGATAAGCGATGCGACCAAGGATCGCTAATAGGCCCTTCCAGCGTTGCGCCGATTGCATATTGATCGGCATGTGACTCACCTTGATCGAACTCGCTGTCGGAATCGGTGGCCAAACCGCTGAAACTTAAGCGCTGGCTACCCAGAGTCAACCGAGCGCGCAAACCGAGATTTCGATTTTTGTAGCCGTCGTCATCAGGGTCGTAGCTGAAGCCATCAGGGGTTTGCGATGAGAAACCGTCATAGTTCTCGCCGCCAACCTGCACGCTCAACGCACCGCGATCACCACTGACACCATAAGCGGCAAGCGCAGCCCCCCGGCCCTGGCTTCCGATGCGCAGCAAAGCCGCGCCACCGACGCGCTCCCGCGTGGTGATCGCGATCACGCCGCCAATCGCATCTGATCCGTAGTAGCTCGCGCGTGGGCCGCGCACGATTTCGATGCGTTCGATCTGATCGATCGGCAGATGCTCAAAGGCCGCGGCGCCGGTGTTGGCGCTAGCCACGCGAACTCCATCCACCAAAAACAGCACATGGTTGAAATTGCTGCCACGTAGGAATGCGCTGGTTTGCTGGCCGCTGCCGCCCGTACGCGCGAAATCCACGCCCGGCAAACGCCGCAATAGCTCCAGCAGATCGGGCGCTTGGCTGATATCTATCTGCTCGCGCTCAATCACAGTGACATCGGCCAGCACGCTCGCCACGGGTTGCGGTCGGCGGCTGGCTACAACGGTTACAGAATCTAAGGTGTCGGCCGTCACCGCCGGCATTGTAGCGACGATCGCCACGGTCAAAATCAAACTCATCTTCTTCTCCAAAGTACGCACACCCGCGGTTGCTACGCGGCGCACAGCAGGAGATGAGGGAACGCGGCGACCAACAACGGAGGCACGCGAACCTCCGTCGCCCTCCGCGACGCCGATCGACGACTCGCGGCGGGAAGCTGCGAATCTTCGTGAAGGCCGGTCTCCGGGCTCATCTCTGGTTTAGAACCAGCCGCAACGCCTTCCCGCGCTAACAGCGCACAGTGGCATTCGTTGCGGACCAGAAGACGAATCTTCTGGCGATTTACCGTTGCGGGGGCAGCGCCGGATTTTGACCGGCTTCCCGTTTCACCCGCAGCCCTTAAACTCAAGAACTGCGGACACCTTCAGAGCGAGTAGAAGCATATCTGAATTGATTTGAGGTCTGACTCGTCGGGCATCCTGCCCCGGCGTACTCGCCGCGACGATTGTCCCCCGGCTGTCGCACCATCTGCGGGCCAGTGCATCGACGCTTGCAAGCGTGCGCTTTCGCTGTAGGGTGCGCACCGTCTGGGAATTCGCCGTGGATGCCTCTTGTTAACAATCCTGCTACTCAAGTTATTGCTGGTTCCGGCTTTAATCTATGCGGTGACACTTGCCGGTCGTCGCTTCGGGCCTGAGGTCGCCGGTTGGTTGTCTGCATTTCCGATCGTATCGGGGCCGATATTGCTGATCCTGGCGCTGGAACAGGGTGCACCTTTTGCACAAACGGCAGCGCATGGAACCTTGCTCGCGGTGCTAGCGATTCTGGTTTTCAGCGTTGCCTATGCCTGGATGGCGACACGCCGCGGCTGGCCAGACAGTTTATTCATTGCCTTGTGCTGCTATGCGCTCACGCTGATCGCCTTGCGCGAAGTGCAGATTCCGCTGCCCAGTGCGCTGATCACAGTGATCCTCGCGCTGTTACTAGCACCATTAGCCTTTCCTGGAGTACCGCGATGGGTCACGCAGCGCGCCGCAATCAGTACCAAAGATCTGCCGTGGCGCATGCTCGCCGCCGCGCTACTGGTGCTAGCCGTGACCTTCGCCGCAGCACGCCTAGGTCCGAAGATGAGCGGATTGCTGGCGATGTTCCCGGTGATGAGCACAGTTTTGGTGGGCTTCTCGCACCGCCAGTCTGGGGGTGAATTTGCCATTCGCATGCTGCGCGGGATGGTCTACGGCTACTTCGCCTTCGCTGTCTTTTGCGCCGTGCTATCTGCAGCGCTCGGCAGCGTGGCAATCTGGCAGGCTTTCGTACTCGCAGTGATTTGCGCTATCGCCGTGCACGCCGTCGCGCGCAGAGTCATGCGCAAATAGGCGGGCGGGCAGGTCGCCCGTTGCACGGTCGGTAGTGCTTTTTCTGAAGCTAGACAAGCAGAAGCGGGGCTGAGCGCTGGGGCGCATGGATGAAGTGCGGCGCTAGTTTAGGGACAAGGAAATGGGCCTTTGCCACTACCCTAAACCACTGTCATCACGGAGTGGTCCAAGTAGCACAGAGCCCGCTCCGAGGGCGACGACGGGGCTCATGTCGGATCGGCCCACTTTCCTTTCTTTTCTGCTCCGCGTCTTTGCGTCTTTGCGTCTTTGCGTCTTTGCATTGGACCTTTGATCTGAGTTTCTAAGATTTGATGCCGTAACGGATTGACCCGGCGGGGGGAACTCACCAGCATCCCTAGGGTCACAGCGGCGGCGCTTGCACTGGAAAGGTCGACGAGGCATGCGGCATCCTCGCGGCCCAGCAGGCGCTTTGCCTAAAGCGCTGCATTCGAGTCGACGAGTATTCATGGACAAAACTTGGTTAGTGACTGGCGGCGCTGGATTTATCGGCGCGAACTTTGTGCATTCTGCTTTCACCGATCGCGCGGCGCCGTCGCGCATCGTGAATCTCGATGCCTTGACCTATGCCGGCAACCTGGAGTCTTTGACCGGCCTCGCCAATCCGGCCGAACACCAATTCGTCCACGGATCCATTGGCGATCGCGATCAGGTAAGCGCCTTGCTGGCCGAACATCGGCCATGCGCGATCATCAATTTCGCCGCCGAGTCGCACGTCGATCGGTCCATCGAAGGCCCGGCCGCTTTCATCGAAACCAATGTGGTTGGCACGCTGAACTTGCTCGAATGCGCCCTGAAATACTGGCGCAGCCTCACTGAAACCGCACGCGCAGAATTTCGATTCCTGCATGTGTCCACTGACGAAGTCTATGGCTCGCTAGGCGCGCAAGGGCGCTTCACTGAGACCACGCCATATGCGCCAAACTCGCCATATTCGGCCTCAAAAGCCGCATCGGATCATTTGGTGCGCGCCTTTCACCACACTTACGGCCTGCCCACGCTGACCACCAATTGCTCGAATAACTACGGTCCGTTTCAATTTCCCGAGAAACTGGTGCCGCTGATCATTCAGAAAGCACTGGCCGGTGAGCCTTTGCCGGTCTATGGCGACGGCCGTAATGTGCGCGACTGGTTGTTTGTGCTCGACCATTGCGCGGCAATCCGCAGCGTACTGGAGCGCGGTCGCGTCGGGGAGGTTTACAACGTCGGGGGCGATGCCGAACGCGAAAATCTTGAAGTGGTGCATCGCATCTGCGATCTGCTGGATGCACGCACGCCGCTCACCGATGGACCAGCGCGACGGGATTTGATTCGCTTCGTCCCGGATCGCCCAGGTCATGATCGACGCTATGCAATCGATGCCTCCAAGATTCGCGATGAACTCGGCTGGCAACCGCAGGAGAGCTTTGAGAGCGGCATCGCACGCACGCTAGATTGGTATTTGCGCCATCAGGAATGGTGCGCGCACATCCGCGACGGCAGTTATCGCGGCGAACGCCTAGGCTTATTGGCATGATCGCCTTCCTTTGCCACCAACTAGGAGTGGATCTTAAGTGAGTTCCGAGCGTTGCGGCATCATTTTGGCGGGTGGCGCCGGTACGCGTCTGCATCCCTTGACCATCGCGGTGAGCAAGCAGCTCTTAGCGGTGTACGATAAGCCGATGATCTATTACCCCTTGAGCGTGCTCATGCTCGCGGGGATTCGGCGCATATTGATCATCAACACACCGCATGAGCAAGCGCAATTTCAGCGCCTGCTGGGTGATGGATCGCAATGGGGTTTGCAGATCGAGTACGCGGTGCAGCCAGAGCCAAACGGCTTGGCGCAGGCTTATTTAATCGGTCGGGAATTTGTCGGCGGCGAACCGTCTTGCTTGATCCTCGGCGACAATATTTTCTACGGCCACGGGCTCACCGATCTGCTCAAACGCGCCGATCAGCGCAGCAGCGGCGCGACGGTATTTGGATACTGGGTGCGCGATCCAGAACGCTATGGGGTGGCCGAGTTCGACGCCGCCGGACGCGTGCGCTCGATCGAAGAAAAGCCCAAGCATCCGCGTTCCAACTATGCGGTGACCGGGCTGTATTTCTACGATGGACGTGCCAGCGACTTCGCGGCGACATTGGCGCCCTCCCCGCGCGGCGAACTGGAAATCACCGATCTCAATCGCGTCTACCTGGAAGCCGGCGACCTCAACGTCGAACGCCTGGGGCGCGGTTACGCATGGCTCGATACCGGCACCCACGATTCGCTGATCCAGGCTGGCAATTTCATTCAGACCATCGAGGAGCGTCAGGGCTTGAAGATCGCCTGTCCCGAGGAAATCTCCTTCGAGCAAGGCTGGATTGACGCGGTGCAACTGGAAGCTCTGGCAGCTCCCTTGGCTAAGAGCGGCTATGGCGATTACCTACGCCGATTGATTCGCGCATGAAGTGCATCGATACGCTATTGCCCGGCGTCATACAGATCGAGCCGTCGGTGCATGGCGATGAGCGCGGGTTTTTCTTCGAGGCATTCCATCGCGAACGCTTCGCGATGCATGGCTTGCCCACAGAATTTAACCAGACCAATGTGTCGCGTTCGGGAAAAGGCGTGCTACGTGGTTTGCACCATCAATGGCCCAAAGCGCAGGGCAAGCTGGTCTGGGTGCTGGAGGGTTCGGTATTCGACGTCGCTATCGACATCCGCCGCCGGTCCAGCCATTTCGGGCGCTGGTTCGGCGTTGAGCTCAGTGCCCAAAATCACCGCATGCTGTATTTGCCGCCAGGTTTTGCGCATGGATTCTGCGTCACCAGCGAGTTCGCGACCTTTGCCTACATGTGCACGCAAACTTACGACGGCAAAGCGGATCGATCAATCGCCTGGAATGATCCGCAGATTGGTATCGATTGGCCAGTTGCCACGCCTAGCTTGTCGGCGAAAGATTTAGCCGCCCTGCCCTTGGACGAAATTCCACCTGAGCATTTGCCGGAGCTGTAATCCATGCGCATTCTGGTGCTCGGTGCCGCGGGGCAGGTTGGATTTGAGCTTTGCCGCACACTAGCCAATCTTGGTGAGCTACTGGCGGCGGATCGCGCAGCCGATAGCGCACTTGGCATCGGGCACATGATCGAAATGGGCGACGCTGAAGCGCTTGAATCCGCGCTGCTTAGCCTTTCGCCGCAGGTCATTGTCAACGCGGCAGCCTATACGGCTGTCGATCTGGCCGAGGACGAGCCCGCACTAGCGGATCGACTCAATCATCAGGCCCTGGTGCAGATCGGTCGCTACGCAGCGGCACATGCCGCGCTGGTGATCCATTACTCCACCGACTATGTTTTTGCGGGTGACGCCAGCACGCCTTACGCTGAGGATGCTGCCACCGGCCCGCGCAGCGTCTATGGGCGCAGCAAACTTGCCGGCGAAGAGGCCTTGCGCGCGAGCGGTTGCGATCACATTTTGCTGCGCACGGCCTGGGTCTATGGCACACGAGGCAAGAATTTCCTGCTGACCATGCTGCGCGTTGCGCGCACACGACCCGAATTAGCCGTGGTCGATGATCAGATTGGCTCGCCGACCAGCGCTCGATTTCTCGCGCAAACGACGGCCACGATTCTGACGCGCTGGCAACAGGCTGACGCTGCACAAAGGCGCGATTTGACTGGCACCTTTCATGCGGTGATGCATGGGCAAACCAGTTGGCACGGCTTTGCCAGCGCGATTATTGAACGCGCGCATGCAATGGGCTTGCTGGATAGGTTGACACCGGTGCGAGCCATCAGCTCGGCTAACTATCCTGCCAAAGCCGCACGGCCCAATTATTCCGTCCTCGATACGCAGCGGCTACGCACGCGTTTCGGCTGTATTCCGCCGCCTTGGGAACAAGGCCTCCAACAGGTTTTGAGCGAACTCGCCGAGGCCCGGCGTTCGTTGGCGACCATCGAGGTAAGCACATGTTGATCCCGGTCATTCTTTCGGGTGGCGCCGGCACGCGCTTGTGGCCGGTTTCACGCAGTACCTATCCCAAACCCTTCATGAAAATGGGTGATGGCGAATCGCTGTTGCGCAAGACGCTGCTGCGCGCGCTCGCGGTCGGCATCGGCTCGGAGGTGCTAACGGTCACCGCGCGCGATCACTTCTTCATTACGCGTGATGAGTTTCGCGGCACCATTGCCGACGAAAACGCGCGCTTCCTGCTGGAACCGCTCGGCCGCAATACCGCGCCGGCACTGGCCATGGCTGCACTCGATATTGAGCGCCGGCACGGCCCGCGCACACAGATGCTGGTGCTGCCCGCGGATCATTTGATTCGTGATCTCGATCGCTTCGGCGCAGCCGTCGGCGCGGCGCGGCGCTTGGCCAGCAATGGCTATCTGGTCGCATTCGGCATTGTTCCGACGCATGCCGAGACCGGATTCGGCTACATCCGCGCAGGTAGTGCACTCGAGGATGGACGCATTATCGAAGCCTTCGTCGAGAAACCCGATGCCGCCACTGCCGAGTCCTATGTCGCGAGTGGCGACTATGTGTGGAAC
>Ga0105044_10002420_pt1 | contig 25434 bp, 20 predicted proteins | sample MAT01_FD_78092 | JGI IMG/M metagenome (GOLD analysis project Ga0105044, IMG submission 78092) | Freshwater microbial communities from Lake Fryxell liftoff mats and glacier meltwater in Antarctica - MAT-01 | ecosystem: Environmental > Aquatic > Freshwater > Ice > Liftoff microbial mat | place... | reverse complement strand
TGCAGGCTCGGGTGCGCAGCGTCGACAACCGCGCCGTGTACGAGGTGCCTGATCTGCTGGCGCGCCTGCTGGTCGACCCGTGCCTCGATCCGACCGCAGGAAGTTCGAGGGTCCATGTCACAGCGCATTGACGGGGTTCGACAGTCGACGAGCGAAGAACTCCGGCGGGCCGCTGATGCCCGGCTTGATCTGTCTCCTCAGGCCCCGGCGCCCGGCCCACGCAGGCCGCGACCGGCGCGCACACCCAGGTGTTTGCCGCCCTGCACCGTCAAGACACCGTTGACCACCACCGCATCGAAGCCTTCGGACATCTGGTGCGGGTTCTCGAACGTCGCGCGGTCGCGCACGGTCTTCTCGTCGAACACCACGATGTCGGCGGCATAGCCCACGCGCAACAAGCCGCGGTCGGTCAGCTGAAAGCGCTGGGCGGCCAGCGAGGTCATGCGGCGCACGGCTTCTTCCAGCCGGATGACTTGCTCTTCACGCACGTACTTGCCGAGCACGCGCGCGTTGGTGCCGTAGCTGCGCGGATGCGGCAGGCCGCTGCCGTTCTGCACACCGCCGTCGGCGCCGATCATGCTGAAGGGGTAGGCCATGATGCGGCGCACGTCCTCTTCGCTCATGCCGTGGAACACCATTTGCGCGTCGCCCGCCTGCACGATGTCCATCAGCGTTTCGATCTCTGCCGCCAGCGTGGCAGGCCGACCGCGCTGCAGGTTGATCTGGCTGATGTTGCGGCCAGCGAGCGTCGGGTCTGCGGCATGCCGCGCCACCACGGCGTAGGCAAAGTCGGTGCGCGCATTGCGCTTCACGCTGCGGGCGATGTCGGCCGCGATGCGTGCGCGCGTGGCGCTGTCAGCCAGGCGTTGACTGATCTCGCGCTGCCCACCTTCCAGCGCCCAGCTCGGCAGCACCACCGACAGCGACGTGCTGCTGGCGGTGTAGGGGTATTGGTCGATGGTCACGTCCAGACCCGCGGCGCGGGCCTGTTCGATCAGCGCCAGCGTCTCGCGCGAGCGGCCCCAGTTGGCCGGCGCACCGACCTTGAAGTGCGACACCTGCACCGGCAGCCGGGCCTGGCGGCCGACTTCCAGCGCTTCATTGATGGCGTCGACCACCTTGCCGCCTTCATCGCGGATGTGCGATGCGTACAGCCCCTTGTGTCGCGCCGCCATGCTGGCCAGGGCCACGACTTCCGGTGTATCGCTGTACAGGCCGGGCAGGTAGATCAGGCCGCTGGAGAAACCCACCGCACCTTCGCGCATCGCCTGGTCCACCGCGGCTTGCATGCGCTGTAGTTCTTCAGCCGTGGCGGCGCGGTTGGACAAGCCCATCACCTGCCGTCGCACCGTGTTGTGGCCCACCAGCGTGGCCACATTGATGGACGTGCCGCCGGTCTGCACCATGCGGTCGAAGAAGCCCTTGACGCCAGCGTCTGCCGAACTGCCGCAGTTGCCGGTGATGACGGTTGTGACGCCGCCCTGCACATAGTTGTCGGCGGTGGGTTTGCCGAACAGGTTGGCCTCGATGTGGGCATGTGTGTCGATGAAGCCGGGCGCCACGATGTGGTCCTGGGCGTCGATGACCTGTCGCGCCGGAATTGCCCCCAGGTTGCCGATCGCCACGATGCGCCCACCGCGCACCGCCACGTCGCCGCGCACCCACGGGTTGCCACTGCCGTCGACGATGCGACCGTTGCGGATGAGTAGATCGACAGGGTCGCCGGTGGTGCCGGCCTTGTCGGCGATCGGCGCGGTCGTGCAGGCCAGCAGCAGCATGGCGGCCGCTGCCAGGGTGGCTGTGGTGATGCGTCTTCTTGTGCGAGTCGGCTTGTTCATGGCGGCAAAGTATGGCGCCACTGGAACCCGACCGGCGTCAGCTCGTGCGCCCTCAATCAGCCGTGCCGGCAGCCGCAACTGCGTGAATGCCCGCATCGGACGCCGCCCGACCGAAAGACAGCACGCCGTCGTCGATGGCCCTGAAGCGCAGCGTCAACACGTCAAGCAAGTAGTTCTGGTCCAGTCGCCAGGGCTTGCGGTGACCCTGTTTGGGCAGCAGCGGCAAACCCCGCTGCACGTAGCCACTGCTGAAACCGAGGATCGGTTCGGGCCGCACAGAGGCGTCCTGCACCGGCACACACACCGTGTAGCCGTGGCGGTCCATGTGCTTGAGCAACCGGCAGGCGTAGCGCGCGGTCAGGTCGGCCTTCAATGTCCAGCTGGCATTCGTGTAGCCCATGGTGTTGATCAGGTTGGGCAGCCCGCCCTGCATCAGACCCTTGTAGACCATGCCCTGCGTCAGATCGGCTGGCCGACCGTCCAGGCTGATCTTGACGTCACCCAGGACGTTCATTTGCAGGCCGGTGGCCGTGACGATGAGATCGGCCGGCAGTTCCTGCCCCGACTGCAGGCGGATGCCGTGCTCGGTGAAGCTCTCGATCTGGTCGGTGACAACGGACGCGCTGCCGGCACGCAGGCTGCTGAACAGGTCGCCGTCTGGCACCAGGCACAGGCGCTGGTCCCAGGGCTTGTAGCTCGGCTTGAAATGACGCTCGACGTCGACGCCGGGCCCCACGGCTTCCCGCACCATGTCCAGGATGCGCTTTTGCGTCTGCTGCGGGTATTTGCGCGCCAGGCGGTAGAAGTACATGCCGATGAGCACGTTCTTGGCGCGCACCAGCGCATAGGCCAGCCGCGCCGGCAGAAAGCGCTTGAGCACCTCGGCGATGGCGTCGCGCGCCGGCCGTGCCACCACGTAGGTCGGCGAGCGCTGCAGCATCGTCACGTGCGCTGCGGTCCTGGCCATCTCGGGCACCAGGGTCACGGCGGTTGCGCCGCTGCCGATCACGACCACCTGCTTGCCCGCATGCTCCAGGCCATCGGGCCAGAACTGTGGGTGCACCAGCGTGCCCTGGAAGCGCTCTTCGCCTGGAAACCGGGGCCGGTAGGCCTGCGCGTAGCTGTAGTAACCGGCGCAGAACAGTACGAAACGTGCGCGCATCGTCAACGGCGCGCGGCCATCGCTGCGATCGATGCCGAGCGTCCAATGGCCCTGCTCTGCCGACCAGTCGGCTGCCACCACGCGGTGGCCATAGCGGATGTGCGGCGCGATGCCTTCGTCTGTCGCTGTCTCCTGCACGTAGCGCAGGATGGACGGGCCATCGGCGATCGCCTTGGCGTCGCGCCAGGGCTTGAACTCGTAACCCAGGGTGTACATGTCGGAGTCAGAACGCACGCCGGGGTAGCGGAACAAGTCCCAGGTGCCGCCCAGACTGGCGCGCGCTTCGAGCAAGGTGAAGGTCTTGCCCCGACACTCGCGTTGCAGGTGCACCGCCGCGCCGATGCCCGACAAGCCTGCACCGACGATCACCACGTCCAGCGTCTGGGGCTGCATGCGGCGCTGCGCCTCGCGCAGAAAGTGGGCTGCCGCGGCGATCGACCGCCGCGCCTCGGGCAGTTGATGCAGGTTCTGCCAGACATGCGGCACGACGGGGAAGACCTGCATCTCGACGCTGACGCCCGCTTCGCGCGCTTTCTGTGCCAGACGCAGCGCATCGTCGCGCAGACATTCGGATTCGCCCACGTGCAGCAGCAACGGTGGCAGGCCCGTCAGGTCGCCGAAGAGCGGCGAGGCCAGCGGCTGTGTCGGGTCCGCGCCCTGCAGATAGGCGTCGGCGAAGTTCTTCAGATGCGGGCCGTCGAACATCGCGTCGCGCTCGGCGTTGAGCGTGATCGAAGGACTGCCGCCGCTGAGGTCGGTACTGGGCGAGAACAGCGCAGCAGCATCGGGCAGTTGTTCACCGGCGTCGCGCAGGGCCAGCATCAGGCTGAGTGCGAGGTTGCCGCCGGCGCTGTCGCCCGCCACCACCAGGCGCCCCGTGGCGGGGTCGCCACGCAGCGCGCGGTACACCGCCTGCGCATCCTGCGGGGCGGCGGGGAATGGATGTTCGGGCGCCAGGCGGTAGTCGGGCACGAAGACGCGCAGCCCGTGCAGCGCCAGCGCCGCGGTGATCGGTCGGTGGGTGCGCGGCGAGCAACCGATGAAGCCGCCGCCGTGCAGGTACAGCAAGGTCGCCGTCGCGGCAGGCGCAGGGCTTTTCGCTTCGACCCATTCCCCCGCCACGCCACCGATCACTGCATCCGTGTAGCGCACTCCGCGTGGCGCGGGAAGCGGCTGGTTGAAGACCTGCCGCACGCGTTCGACGTCACGCATGTCGCCCAGCCGCGGCCTGACGCGACGCCGCACGACAAAGGCGGCGACTCTGGCTTGCCAGCTGACGGTCATGCGCGGCCCTTGAACAAGACGTTGCCTGCATCACGGCCGATCGCACGCGCCATCAAGCTCCAGTAGCGAACCGGGAACAGGCGCTGCAGCCAGGCCCCCTGGACGGCGTCCTTGCCAACCAGCACACGCGGCTCGCGCGCTTCGATGCCTCGCAGGATGCGCGCCGCTGCGGCCTCGGGCGACAGCACCAGCATGCGCCGGGCGAGCGCGCGCTGTGCGTCCAGCTGCGCAGCGCTGGCGCCGCCGGGCTGGCGCGCGTTGTCGCCGATGGCGGTGCGCACGCCGCCCGGGTGCACCAGCGTCACACGCACCGGTGAGTCGGCCATCATCAGTTCATGCCGCAACGATTCCGAGAATCCGCGCACCGCGAACTTGGCGGAACAGTAAGCGGTCTGCCCGGGCGGCGCGATGAGGCCGAAGATGCTGGAGATGTTGACGATCTGCGCTGCTGGCGCGGCCTGCAGCAGCGGCATGAAGGCGCGCGTCAGCCGCACCACGGCGCTGAAGTTGATGCTCATCAGCCAATCGAAGTCGGCTGCATCGACCTGGTCGAAGGTGCCGCCCAGGGCCACACCGGCGTTGTTGACGAGCAGCGTGGCGCGACCGTGTGCGGCCTGCACGGCAGCCAGCAGTTCGGTGGCCGAGGCCGGCTGCGACAGGTCCAGCACGTGGGTGCTGACGGTGACCCCCTTGGTGCGCGCTTGCGCCGCCGTCGTGTCGAGGCGAGCCGCATGGATGTCGGCCAGGGCCAGGTGGCAGCCGCGGTCGGCGAGTTGCAAGGCCAGGGCGGCGCCAATGCCGCTACCGGCGCCGGTCAGCACGGCCAGCCCGTCGTGGAGATTCAGTCTGGTGGGGGTCGGCATGGCGGGTCGCGTTCCCTGTCCCTAGGGTTTGTCTTGCGTATCTATTGGCACTGATTGTGTCACTATTTGCTTCACGATGAACAAGCCGTGGCTCAACAGCTATTCACCCGGCGTGCCTGCCGAGATCGATGTGGCGGCCTTGCCGTCGATTGCGCAGTACTTCGACGACACCGTTGCACAGTACGCGGACCGCCGGGCCTTCATCAGCGGCAGCACCGGCGTGGCCATCAGCTACCGCGATCTGGACGTTCGCTCCAGGCAGGTGGCCGCGTACTTCCAGCAGGTGCTCAAGTTGCCCCAGGGCACACGCATCGCGCTGATGATGCCCAACCTGCTGCAGTATCCGGTGTGCCTGTTCGGGCTGCTGCGTGCGGGTTTTGTGGTTGTCAACGTCAACCCGATGTACACCCCGCGCGAGCTCGAGCACCAGCTCAAGGACTCCGGCGCCGAGGCGATGGTGGTGGTCGACGTCTTCGCCCACACCCTGCAGAAGGTGATCGGCAGGACGCCGGTCAAACATGTGGTGGTGACGGGCCTGGCCGACGCCATGCCCTTGGTCAAGCGGGTGATCGGCAACTTTCTCATTCGCAAGGTCAAGAAAGCCGTGCCGCCCTACCAGCTGCCCGGCAGCGTGCGCTACGCCCAGATGCTCCAGCGCGGTGGCGCGGCCAGCTACAAGCCAGTCGACATCGCGCCGGAAGACCTGGCCTTCCTGCAGTACACCGGCGGCACCACGGGCGTGTCGAAGGGTGCGATGCTGACGCACCGCAACATCATGGCCAACGTCAGGCAGGGCCATGTCTGGTTCCAGCCCTTCCTCGAGAAAGGCGTTGAACAGATCAGCATCACGGCCATTCCGCTGTACCACGTGTTCGCGCTCGGCTCGTGCCTGACCTTCGCCGGGATGGGCGGCACCAACGTTCTGGTGGCCGACCCGCGCAACATCCCGGGCTTCGTCAAGGTGCTGCGCCAATACCGCTTCGTCTCGCTGCCGGCGGTGAACACGTTGTTCAACGGGCTCATCAACGACCCGGGCTTCGCCAGCCTGGACTTCAGCGGCCTGCGCGTGGCCGTGGGCGGCGGTGCCGCGGTACAGCGGCCGGTGGCAGAGCGCTGGCACAAGTTGACAGGCTCGCCGATCATGGAAGGCTATGGCCTCACCGAGTGTTCGCCCACCGTCACCGTCAACCCGCTGCACCTGGACAGCTTCAGCGGCACGATCGGCCTGCCGGTGTCGTCCACCGACGTGCAGATTCGCGGCGATGACGGCTTGGAAGTCCCGGTGGGCACGCCAGGCGAGCTGTGCGTGAAGGGCCCGCAGGTCATGAAGGGCTACTGGAACCGCCCCGAAGAAACCGCCAATGTCATGACGGCCGACGGCTACCTGCGCACCGGCGACGTGGCCGTGATGGACGACAACGGCTACTTCAAAATCGTCGACCGGCTCAAGGACATGATCCTGGTCTCGGGCTTCAACGTCTACCCGAACGAGATCGAGGAAGTGGTCATGATGCACCCCGGCGTGCTGGAGGTCGCTGCGATCGGCAAGCCCGGCGGCGCCGAGGGCGAGACCGTGAAGATCTTCGTCGCCAGGAAGTCGCCAGACCTGACCGAAGCCCAGCTGCTGGCCCATTGCCGCGAGAACCTGACCGGCTACAAGGTACCGCGCGAGATCGAGTTCCTGGACGAGCTGCCCAAGAGCAACGTCGGCAAGATCCTGCGCCGTGAATTGCGCGAGCGTGCCTGAGGCTCGGCGCACGTCTTGCACATCTGTTTCCAAGGAATCACCCATGTCCGAACTTGTTGTGCGCCGCCTGCTGATCGATCTGGCAGCGCCTTTCGAGAGTCGCTGGAACGGCGGCGATGCCTTCAGCAGCGCCTTCTTCAATGCGCTGTCGATGAGCTTTCCGCAGGGCGAGCAGTACTTCATGGACTCGGTCCGTGCCGGCCTGAAGGAACTGCCTGAAGACGAACGCCAGCGCCTGGCCGCGGAAGTGCAGGGCTTCGTCGGCCAGGAGGCGACGCACCGGCGCATCCACGCCTTGTTCAACGAACAGTTGCGCAAGCAGGGCTTCGACAACGAGATCGAACGCCGCGCCCAGCGTCGTGTGCAAGCCAGCGCGCACTACAACGTGCGGATTCACGTTGCAGCCACCGCTGCGACTGAACACCTGACGGCCCTGTTCGCAGACTGGATGCTTCGCCACCCCGACGCGCTGGCCGGTGCCGAGCCGCGCCTGCAGACCCTGTGGCACTGGCACAGCGCCGAGGAAACGGAACACCGCAGCACCGCCTTCGACATGTACCGGGCGCTGGGCGGCAACGAGAAGTACCGTCTGCGCGTTTTCAGGGTGGTGACGCTGCTCTTCCTCAGCGACGTGCTGCGCCAGACCGTGCGCAACCTGTGGCATGACGGCAGCCTGTTCCGCCTTGGCACCTGGGCCAGCGGCTACCGGCTGCTGCTTTCCCGCGACGGCCTCTTGCGTAGCAACGTGCGTGGCTGGCGCGACTACATCGCGCCCGGCTTCCACCCGGACCAGCACGACGGCAGCCTGTCTCAGCAATGGTTGCAGAGGCAGGCGGAGGCCTTCACGGTGGTGGCCAGGCCGGCAGCGGCCTCAAGCTGCCGCTGACCGCCATTCGGCGTTGTGGCCATGAAGCTCAGTCTGCGACACCGCTTGGAGCGCTGGCGCGGCGGGTGGCTGGCGCTGTTGGTCGGCTTGGCGCTTGTGGTCGGCTTGGGGCTAGTGGCCGCTGCTGCGCTGGCGATATGGCGGCTTCAACCGCAGTCAACGCTGGCGCTGGCCGCCGCTCAGCATTGCGCGCTGCCGCTGCAGGACGCTGCCGCACCGCACCCCGGCATGGTCTGGGTGCCGGCTGGAATCCTGAGCCTGGGCGACACCGTTTACCGTGAGGAAGCGCCGTTGCGCGAGACACCGGTGGCGGGCTTCTGGATGGACCGCACCGAGGTCACCAACGACGAGTTCGCGGCGTTCGTCCAAGCCACGGGCCATGTCACCGTGGCCGAACGTGCGGTCGACGCGGCCCGGCACCCGGACCTGCCGGCAGACATGCGCCAGCCCGGCGCCGTGGTCTTCGTCATGCCGACCGACCTGACCGGCGGCGGCCGACTCACATCGCTCACCCAGATCAGCCGGTGGTGGCGATACACACCCGGCGCCAACTGGCGCCACCCCGGCGGCCCGGCCACCGATCTCAGAGGCCGCGGCGCCTTCCCGGTGGTGACTGTGGCGCTGGCTGATGCCCAGGCCTATGCACGCTGGAAGGGCCACACGCTGCCCAGCGAAGCGCAATGGGAATGGGCTGCGCGCGCGGCGCGCCGCGGGCCGGCGCCGCAGCATGCTCAACCCACCCAGGCCAATACCTGGCAGGGCCTGTTCCCGGTGGCCAATTCCGCCGACGACGGTTTTGTCGGGCTGGCACCGGTGGGGTGCTATGCGCCCAATCATCAGGGTCTGTTCGACCTCATCGGCAATGTCTGGGAACTGACCGCCGATGCCTGGACGCCCAGCCACGCAACGCCGCTGGACGCGCCGCCCGACCAGCTGCCGAGCGACCCCAGGGGCCTGCGCGGGGCGACAGCCGGACAGCGTGTCATCAAGGGCGGATCGTTCCTGTGCGCGCCGAACTACTGCATGCGTTACCGCGCCGGCGCGCGCCAGCCGCAAGACGACGACCTGGGCGCCAGCCACCTGGGCTTTCGCACCGTGCTGGCCGCACCCGGGCCGTGACGACCCGGGCGAAGATGCGCACAGCCGTCCAGCCAACCCGCAAGCCATGGGCCCGCATGAAGCGCGCCGCCCTGGCGATCCTGTTGATGCTGTTCGCAGCAGGCGCCTTGCTGGCCTGGAAGGCCGGGCGCATCAAGACCGCTGCCGAGGCTTACCTGTTCGGCTACCCGCTGGTGATGGTCGACCTGACGCGCCAAGTCGCTGCCAAGACCATCGGCCCACAAAACCAGTTGAGGCGCGTGCGCCAGTTCCCCGATGCCAGTTTCCGCGGCGTGGTGCGGCCGAACGTCGACACGCTCTACACCACGGCCTTCATCGACACGGCGGCCGGGCCCTTGGTCTTCGCGATGGCGCCCAACAACCAGCGTTACGAGCTGATGCCCTTCATGGACGCCTGGACCAACGTCTTCGCCAGCCCCGGCACGCGCGGCACGGGCCCGGGCGGAGGGCGCTTTCTGCTGGCGGGCCCAGGCTGGGCCGGCACCGTGCCTGAAGGTTTGACGCTGCTGCGGTCGCCAACGCGCATCGTTTGGCTGATCGGCCGCACGCAGACCAACGGCGCGGCGGACTATCCACTGGTGCACAAACTGCAGGACGGCATCACGCTGCGAAGCCTGTCCGATTCCGCCGGCCCGGCAGATACCGCAGCCGCAGCCACAGCCACAGCAGTCGCGCCCTGGAAGCCCGAGAACACGACCCCGCCCATCGTGCAGATGAACGCCCTGGGCGCGCAAGTCTTTTTCGCTCGCCTGGCGCACCTTCTGACTGAGAACCCGCCCGCTGCAGCCGACGCACCCATGATGGCCAGGCTGGCGCAACTGGGCGTTGCACCGGGCCAGCCGCCGCAATGGGGCCTGCTCGACGGCTGGGCGGCGAGCCTGGGCCGCTGGTTGGCCGACTGGATGGTGGCGCGCGCACTGCAACAACCGCGTCAACTGGTGCGCGGCTGGTCCACCCCGCCAGCGAATGTGGGCCGGTTCGGTACCGACTACAACACCCGTGCGGCTGTGGCCATGGTGGGGTTGGGCGCCAACTTGCCCGCTGATGCCAGCTACCCCAACACGCGGCTGGACGCGTCAGGCCAGGCGCTGGACGGCAGCCGCCGCTACCGTCTGCGCTTCAAGGCCGGCGACTTGCCGCCGGTCAAGGCTTTCTGGTCGGTGACGGCCTACGGCGCTGATGATTTCCTCATCGACAACCCGTTGAACCGCCACGCGCTGGGCGATCGCGATCCGCTGGTGCGCAATGCCGACGGTTCGCTGGACCTGCTGGTGCAGGCCACGCCGCCCGAAGGCGCGATGCAGGCCAACTGGCTGCCGGTCAAGGCCGGTACACCCTTTTTGTTGAACGCCCGCCTGTACTGGCCCGAGGCCGCTGCGCTGAACGGCGCCTGGGGCATGCCAGCGGTCGAACGCATCGACTGACGAGCGACAAACAAAGACGCCGAAGAAGGCCGCCGAGGAGAGCCGTCCATGCAAGCCCAGAACCCCTGCGACTCAGCGTCCACCACGCTCCTGGCCGCCTGCACGACGGTGCTGTGCCTGGGGCTGGCTGCGTGCTCGCCCCGCAGCAACCCGCCCGCCGGCGCAGCAGACGCCACACCCAGCGTGCAGCAGGTGCATGCAGCGGTGGCCCAGGCCGCAGACCTGAGCGACCCGGCGTCGTTTGCCGATGCCCGGCGCGGCTTCATCGCCGCCCCCAAAGGCCAGATCAAGGACGCCGCTGGCGCGGTGATCTGGGACTTCGACAGCTTCGCCTTTGTCACCGGCGCCGCACCGCCCACGGTCAACCCCAGCCTGTGGCGGCAGGCCTTGCTGAACAACCAGGTGGGCCTGTTCAAGGTGGCCGAAGGCATCTGGCAGGTGCGGGGTTTCGACATCGCCAACATGACCCTGATCGAAGGCAAGACCGGCCTCATCGTGGTCGACACGCTCACATCGCGCGAGACCGCCGCCGCCGCCCTGGCCTTCGCACGCCAGCACCTGGGCCCGGGACCGGGCTCACAGGCCGGCTCACAGGCCGGCTCGCAGGCGGGCTCGCAAGGCGGCCAGCGGCCGGTGTCGGCGGTGGTGTTCACGCACAGCCACATCGACCATTTCGGCGGTGCCTTGGGCGTGATCTCGGCGCAAGAGGCCAAGGCGCGCGGCGTGCCCGTGGTGGCGCCCGTGGGCTTCATGGAAGAAGCCACCAGCGAGAACGTCCTGATGGGCACGGCCATGGGGCGCCGCGCGGGCTACATGTACGGCAGCGCGCTGGCACGCAACGCCAAGGGCCTGGTCGACATCGGCCTGGGCAAGGCGGTGGCCTACGGCCAGGTCGGCCTGCTCGAACCCACGGTGCTGGTCGGCAAGCCCATGCAGGAACTCAGCATCGACGGCGTGCGTTTCATTTTCTACAACGTGCCGGGCAGCGAAGCGCCGGCGGAGTTCGTCTTCGCCTTGCCCGACTTGAAGGCCTTCGGCGGCGCCGAGATGATGAGCCACACGTTGCACAACCTGTACACGCTGCGCGGTGCCAAGGTGCGCGACGCGCTGAAGTGGGCAAGCTACCTGGACGCATCGTTGCAGTGGGTGGGCGACGCCGAAGTGGTGTTCAACCAGCACCAGTGGCCGGTGTGGGGGCGCGAGCGCATCCGCGACTTCATCGTCAAGCAGCGCGACAGCTACAAGTTCATCCACGACCAGACCGTGCGCATGATCAACAACGGCCTCACCGGCCCCGAGGTGGCCGAGACGCTGCAACTGCCCAAGGTGCTGCAAGACCACCTGAACACCCGCGGCTACTACGGCACGGTCAAGCACAACGCGCGTGCCGTGTACCAGTTCTACATGGGCTGGTACGACGCCCACCCGGCCAATCTGGACGCCCTGCCGCCGGTGGAGGCGGGCAAGCGCTATGTCGCGCTGGCCGGTGGTGCCGACAAGCTGCAAGCCACGGCGCAGAAGGCGTTTGATGCCGGCGACTTCCGCTGGGCGGCCGAACTGCTGAAGCACGCGGTCTACGCCGATGCCAAGAACAAGCCTGCGGCCGAACTGATGGCCCGATCCTTCGAGCAGATGGGTTACATGGCCGAGGCCGCGACCTGGCGCAACGTCTATCTCGTCGGCGCGCAGGAACTGCGCCAGGGGCCGCCAGACAAAGGACTTCCCAAGGCCGCATTGCTCGACATGCTGGGACAAACGCCGATCGAACGCTTCCTGGAAGCGATGGCCGCGTCGCTCAACGCCCAGAAAGCCGGGGACACGCGGCTACGCATCAACCTGGTGTTCTCGGACATCGGCGAAAGCCATGTGCTGGACCTGGCGAATGGCGTGTTGCACACACGCAAAGGCATGCCGGCTGCAGATGCCAATGCCACCCTGACACTGACCAAGCCCTTCTTCCTGCAGATGCTCACGGGCACGGCCGGGGCCAAGGAGCTGCTGTTGTCCGACCAGACGCGCATCGAAGGCAGCAAGCTCGACCTGGCGAAATTCTTCAGTCTGCTCGACAAGGCCAGCGGCACCTTTCCGATCGTGACGCGCTGACGCGAAACGACAAGCACAGTCACACCCGTAACCCGTAACCCGTAACCCGTAACCCGTAACCCGTAACCCGTAACCCGACACATGGGCCTGAAACAACTTCTCATGCCGGTGATCTCGGCTCGGCTGCTCTCACGCGAGCGGCTGATGCAATCGCGGGTCAAGGCCGAGCGCCGCCGAGTCGCAGCCGGGCTGCGCCATCAGGTGCACTATTTCCACCAGGCCGACGACCCCTACAGCGCGCTCGCCGCGCAGTGCCTGGCGAACCTGGTGCAGCGCTACGACATCGATTTGCTGCCGCATGTCGTGAGCCCGCCGCCCGACGACGCCGCGCCCGAGCGCCAGCGTCTGCTGGACTACAGCCGCAAGGACGCGCAGCTGCTGGCCAAACACGCCGGGTTGGACTTCCCTCAACCTGAGCGACAGCCCAATCCACAAGCAGTGGAGCAAGTCAACCGTGTGCTGGTGGCAGCGGCGGTCGATGGGCGTTTCGTCGAAGTGGCGGCCGTGCTCTCGACAGCGCTGTGGTCTGGTGCTCCAGGCCTTGGCAGCGCGCAGGGGGGCGCTGACGCCGACGACACGGCGCAGCACATGCAGGCCGCCGACATGCTGCGTCGCGAACTCGGTCATTACCTCGGCGCCACCTTCTTCTACGCCGGCGAGTGGTACTGGGGCGTGGACCGACTGCGCCACCTGGAGCAACGTCTGCAGGACCTGGGTGCTCTGCGCGCGGGCGCCAGCCAAGACCTGTTGCTGCCGCTGGAGCGCGACCTCGCTACCGCAGCCAAGCTGAGCGACCCACCGTCGATCGACTTTTTCATCTCCTTGCGCAGCCCCTACACCGCCATCGTCGCGCCACGTGTGTTCGAACTCGGACGCCTGACCGGCGCCGAGGTGCGGCTGCGTTACGTGCTGCCGATGGTCATGCGCGGCCTGCCGGTGCCGCGCATCAAGCGCACATACATCGCAAAAGATGCGGCACGCGAAGCCTTCGTGCGCGGCACGCCCTTTGGCCGCGTCAACGACCCCGTGGGCCGGCCCACCGAGCGCGGCCTGTCGCTGATGCCGCTGGCCGAGCGCCAGGGACTGGGCCAGCGCTACGTACTGTCCTACTTGCACGGCGTGTGGGCCGAAGGCATCGACGCCGGCAGCGACCGTGGCCTGCGTCGCATCGCCGAACGGGCGGGACTGTCGTGGACGGATGCCCTGCGTGCCATCGACGATCCGGCCTGGCGCCAGACGGCAGAAGCCAACCGCACGGCCCTGTTCGCGTCGGGCCTGTGGGGTGTGCCTTCGTTCGTCGTGCGCGATACCGCTGTCTGGGGTCAGGACCGACTCTGGGCCATCGAACAGGCGCTGCTGAGCCCGCAGACCGCCGCATCCCTTTCGCCATCGGCCACAGGCCCCGACTGACCAAGAAAACACCATGAATCCCATCGTCATCAACGCTTTCAAGGCCGGCTGTCTGTTCGTCTTTTCCGCTGCGCTGGCCAGGCTGGCCGGATTGCTGCCGCCTGGCGTGCTTCCCTACTCGACCTGGATCGCATTCGGCCTGCTGGTGATCCACCTCATCGAGCTGCCGCTGTTCTTCAAGTACGTTCGTCTGTACCGCGGCCCGCTGGCCGTGAGCGTGTTGCTGACCCTGCTGTTCGGACTGCTGCACTGGAAACCGCTGGCCGAAACGCAAGCCAGGCGCTCGGCATGAGGCAACGCAGCATGCGCCGCGCGGCAGCACTGGGCCTGGCCCTGGCCCTGGTCCTGGCATTGCACGCGCAGCACGCGGCGCAAGCTGCCAGCGCGGCAACACGCCCCAACATCGTGGTGCTGGTGGCCGACGACTGGGGCTTCAGCGACCTCGGCGCATTCGGCGGCGAGATCAGCACCCCCCACCTCGATGCTTTGGCCCAGCGCGGTGTGCGCTTCTCCAACTTCCACGTCGCTGCAAGTTGTTCGCCCACCCGTTCGATGTTGCTGACCGGCGTCGACAACCACAAGAACGGCATCGGCAACCTGCGCGAGGCCATGCCGCGCCAGCACCTGGGCCAGCCGGGCTACCTGGGCTCGCTGGCAACCAACGTCGTCACGGTGAGTGAACTGCTGCAGGGCAGCGGCTACCGCACCTATGTCACGGGCAAGTGGAACGTCGGCTCCGAGCCGCACAACCTGCCCAATCGGCGCGGCTTCGACCGCTCGATCGTGCAGGGCGACACCGGTTCGGACAACTGGGAACCTGACCGCCTGTACCTGCCGCACCGGCCCACGGTGGACTGGTTCGAAGACGGCAGACAAGCCGTGATGCCCAAGGACTTCTATTCATCGGCCTACTTTGTCGACCGCATGCTGGAGTACATCCGCTCGGGCGCCGGCAGCGGCAAACCCTTCTTCGCCTACCTGGGATTCCAGGCGAATCATGTTCCGGTACAGGCGCCGCAGGCCTTCATCGACAAGTACAAGGGGCGCTACAAGGACGGCTGGACGGCCCTGCGACTGGCGCGCCGTGACCGCGCTGCGGAACTCGGCCTGGTGCCCAAGGGCACGGCAATGGTGACGATGAGCACCACGCAGGACTGGGCCAAACTGCGTGCGCCAGAGCGGCAATTGGCAGAGAAGCAGATGGAGGTCTACGCCGCGATGGCCGAGGCCATGGACCACCACATCGGCCGGCTGGTGGCGCATCTGAAAACCAGCGGCGAATTCGACAACACGGTGTTCGTGTTCCTGTCCGACAACGGCGCCGAGGGCAGCGACTACCACCAGGCCCAGGGCTGGCTGCGTTTCATGTCGCCGTACACGCAGAATACGGAAACGCTGGGCGGCAAGCGCACTTACGGCATCCCGGGGCCGGGCTGGGCGAGTGCGTCGGTCTCGCCGCTGTCGGCTTACAAGTTCTGGTCCAGCGAGGGCGGTATCCGTGTGCCGATGTTCGTCAGCGGCGTGGCTGGCTTGCCGAAAGCGCGTACTGGCGCCATCCACGCCGGCCTGACCCATGTCACCGATGTGGTGCCCACGTTGTTGGAGCTGGCCCAGGTGCCGCTCCCCACCGCGCGCTACCAGGAGCGCGACGTGCTGCCTGTCCAGGGCTTGAGCCTGCTGCCGGTGCTGATGGGCCAGGCGCTGCAGGTGCGCGGGCCGGATCAGCCGCTGGGCTACGAGCTCTCGGGCAACCAGGCCCTGTTCAAGGGCGACCTGAAGCTGGTGAAGAACCTGCAGCCCATCGGCGATGGCCAATGGCAGCTCTACAACCTGCGCGACGACCCAGGCGAAACACGTGACCTGCGCGCGCAGTTGCCGGATGCGTTTCGCACCATGCAGGCCGACTACGCGGCCTGGGCGCGCGCGCATGGCGTGCTGCCCATTCCCGACGGCTACTCGCCGCAGACGCAGGTGATGATCAACAGCTGGCTCACCTACTGGTGGCCGAAGTTCGGTGCTGCGTTCGTGGCGGTGCCGCTGCTGCTGTTCTTGCTGCTGCTGGCGGCCCTGGCGCTGCTGATGCGCGGCCGGCGCCGCCGCAGGTCCGCCCATTGAAGGGTGCCGGCTGGACCGCACGTTTGTACAACGACCGTTGTGGAATCACACCGGTGCATGAGGCGCTGACGATATGAGCAAGACCATCCTGATCACCGGCGCAGGCACCGGCATCGGCCGCGATGCCGCCTTCGCACTGGCCGCGCGCGGCCACATGCTCATCGCCACCACGTTCAACGAGGCGCAGGCCGTGGCGCTGCGCAGCGAATGTTCGAGGCAAGGCGTGGCGATGGAAATCTTCGCGCTCGACATCACCGACGCCGCGCAGCGCGAACGCATCCGCCCGCTGGTGCTGGACGTCCTGATCAACAACGCCGGCATCGGTGAATCGGGGTCGCTGGCCGAGGTCGACATGGACCGCGTGCGCCGCAACTTCGAGGTCAACGTGTTCTCCACGCTGGCGCTGACGCAAGTGGCGCTGGCCGGGATGATCCGACGCCGAAGCGGCACGGTGCTGCTGGTCAGCTCCATCGCCGGGCGGCTGCCCATGCCCTTTCTGATGCCGTACTCGATGACCAAGTTCGCGCTGTCGGCCGGCGGTGCCGGGCTGCGCAACGAACTGGACGAGTTGCGATGCAACGTGCACGTGGCGCTGATCGAACCGGGCGCCATCCACACCGGCTTCAACCAGGCCATGACCGAGCGCAAGTACGACTGGATGGGCCCCGACTCGTACTTCCACGCGCACGTGGAGCGCATCAAGCGACGCGAGCGCAAGACCTTCGCCTTCCTGGAAGCGCGCAGCACACGCGGCATCGTGGCGCAGATCGTCAAGGCCGCCGAGGCGCGCCGGCCGCGGCTGCGCTACGTGTCGCCCTGGGCGCAGGGTCTGGTGGTGCGGCTTGCGCGCATGTTCGGCGTTTGACCCACACCCGCAGACGGGAGACCGAACCATGAAACTGCGCAAGGCCCTGCTGTACATCCTGGCGTTGCTGGCCGTACTGGCAGCGGCCGCCTATCTGTTGCGCGTGCCCATCGGCCTGGCGATCGCGCAGCGCGTGGCCGACAGCCGCCTGACCACTAATGCCATGCGCGACCTGCCCGACGGGCTGCATGTCGGGCTGTGCGGTGCCGGTTCGCCATTCCCGGACGACCGCCGCTCGGGGCCTTGCACATTGGTCCTGGCGGGGCAGCGTCTGTTCATCTTCGACGCCGGCAGCAGCGCGGCGCGCAACATCGGCAAGCTGGGTTTCAACACTGGCCGAATTGAAGCGATCTTCCTCACGCACTTCCATTCCGACCACATCGACGGCCTGGGCGAACTGCTGCTGCAGCGCTGGGTGGCTGGCAGCAACAAGCTGCCGGTGCTGGTGCACGGGCCGGCGGGTGTCGACGGCATCGTCGCCGGACTGATGCAGGCCTACACGCCCGACCAACAGTACCGTGTGGCGCATCACGGCGATGCCACCGTGCCCGCCAGCGGATTCGGTGGCACGGCGAAGGCCTTCACGCCGGGTGCCGACGGCCGCATCGTGGTGCTCAGGGACGCCGACCTCGAGATCGTCGCCTTCAGCGTCGACCACGAGCCGGCGCACCCGGCCGTGGGTTACCGCATCCAGTACAAGGGCCGCACGGTGGTGCTCAGCGGCGATACCAAGAAGTCTGCCGCCGTGCAGCGCGAGGCCGCTGGCGTGGACCTTCTGGTGCACGAGGCGCTGTCGCCCATGCTGCTCGCGCCGCTGGCCTCGGCAGCCGGGAAGGCGGGTCGGGCCAATCTGCAGAAGATCTTCGGCGACATCCTCGATTACCACGCCACCCCCGAGCAGGCCGCGGAAACGGCGCGTGACGCCAAGGTGGGCTACCTGCTGTTCAACCACATCGTGCCGGTGGTGCCGCCACTGCCCGGTCTCGAGGCGGCTTTCATGGGCGACGCGGGCAAGATCTTCAACGGGCCCGTTCGCCTGGGCACAGACGGCGACTTCATCAGCATGCCAGCCCAGACCCGGGAGCTGCTGCACAGCCGCCGGTTCTGAGCCCGCCGGCTGCGATGTAATGACACAAAACGTGCCATGAGGACCATGCTGTCGCAAGCGGAGATGCTCGGGTCGCAGCACGTCACCTTCGACCGCATCATCCCGACAACCGCCGGTCCAGGACGGAAGGAGACAACCCCATGATCAAACGCATCGCCTGGGCCTTGCTGGCCCTGCTGGTGGTCGGCGTGGCGAGCTTCTACGCCGTCGGCGGCCGGGCAGGCGTGCTGCTGCTGGTGGTGAAGTACGGTCTGCGCAAGGACTACGGGCCGGCGCAGGAAGTGGTCTGGCAGCAAGGGCCCGGGGCGCCGGCCGCTGCGGCCCCGGGCGGTCGGCGCGCGCCCAATATCGTTTTGATCGTTGCCGACGACCTGGGCTTCAACGACATCACCCGCCATGGCGGTGGCATCGCCGACGGCCGTGTGCCCACGCCCCACATCGACAGCATCGCGCTCGAAGGCGTCGACTTCCGCGCCGGTTACGCTGGCAACGCCACCTGCTCGCCCTCACGCGCTGCCATGATGACCGGGCGTTATGCCACGCGCTTCGGTTTCGAGTTCACGCCCACGCCCAAGCAATTCATGCAGATGATCGGCCGCCACACGGCACCCGGCAATCTGCGTAATCCCATCTACCACCCCGAACGTGAGCGCGACCTCATTCCGTACGAGGACATGGGCCTGCCGACCACCGAGATCACGCTGGCCAAGCTGCTGCAGGGCGCTGACTATCACACCGTGCATCTTGGCAAATGGCATCTCGGCGACAGCCCGCAGTTCAGACCCTATGCACACGGCTTCAAGGAAACGCTGTCGATGCTGCACGGCGCCTCGATGTTCCTGCCCGAGAACGACCCGAATGTCGTCAACGCCAGGCAGGCCTTCGACCCCATCGACAAGTTTTTGTGGGCTGCGCATGCCTGGGGAATCCGCCACAACGCGGGCGAACCCTTCCAGCCGCCGCGCTACATGACCGACTACCTCACCGACGAGGCGGTCAAGGTGGTCGCGGCGAACAAGAACCGCCCCTTCTTCCTGTACCTGGCCTACAACGCGCCGCACACGCCGCTGCAGGCCACCAAGGCCGACTTCGACGCGCTGTCTTTCATCCCCGACCACACGACGCGTGTCTACGCGGCGATGATCCGCTCGCTGGACCGCAACATCGGCCGTGTGCTCAAGAGCCTGAAGGACCAGGGCGTGGACGACAACACCCTGGTCATCTTCACCAGCGACAACGGCGGCGCGCACTACATCGGCGTGGACGGCATCAACAAGCCCTACCGCGGCTGGAAGGCCACCTTCTTCGACGGCGGCATCCACGTGCCCTACTTCATGCGCTGGCCTGCCGGTTTGCCCAAGGGTCAGGGTTACGCGCAGCCGGTCAGCCACTTCGACATCTTCGCCACCGCCGCCGCTGCGGCAGGCCAGAAGCTGCCTTCCGACCGCACCATCGACGGCGTGAACCTGCTGCCTTTCATTCGCGGTGACGCCACCGGCCAGCCGCACGAGGCCCTCTTCTGGCGCTCGGACAGCTACCGCAGCATGCGCGAAGGCGACTGGAAGCTGCAGGTGACGGCCACGCCCAGGCAGGACTGGCTCTACAACCTGGCCGCCGACCCCGGCGAGAAGAGCAACCTGGCCACGACAGAGCCCGCTCGTGTTGCCGCCATGAAGGCCAAGCTCCAGGCCTGGGACCAGCAGCAGCGCAAGCCGATGTGGCCGTCTCTTGCCGAAGGGCCGATCGCCATCGACAAGACACTGAAACAACCTCAAGCGGCCGACGACACCTTGATCTACTGGTCCAATTGAGGCACCGGTTTCTCCAACCCCGACCCATCCCGAAAGCAATCCACCATGGCCTTCAGCATCAACTCCACCGTAGCCGAATTGCTCGAGAATCCGGCCACCCTGGCCTTCATCGAGGCGAATATGGCCGAGCTGCCCAACCACCCCATGCTTTCCATGATCAAGGGCATGCCACTCAAGGCGCTCGCGCCGTTCAGCGAAGGCAAGCTCACCGACGAAGTGCTGGAACGCATCGACGCCGAACTCGCCAAGCTGTGACCCGGTAGAACCGGCCGGCGTTGGTGCTTGCCACCACGGCTGGATGCGACACCAGCCGCCGCGCCCTCAGAACGCCTTCGAAGCGCGCAGCTGGAAAAACGATCCAGACAAGGCGTTCTTCGCGCTTGTGGTGCGCATGTAGGCCACGTTGACGGCGGTGTCGATACCCGGGATAAGCACCGTGTAGAACGCACCCACACCGGTGCTGCTGAAGCGGTTGGCGCCGAAGGTGCCGCCGGTGTCGTCCTTGAACTGGTTGACGATCAGCACGTGGGGCCCGAAGACGCCATAGGGGGTGCGGATCGCCGCCGCCAGGTCGAGCGCGGTGAAGTCGCCGCTCCTGATCTGGTTGTCCTTGTTGCGGCCGTTGAAGGCCACGCTGCCACGCCCGCCCAGAGTCAACCACGGTGCCGCATTGAAGGCCACCGCCACACCCGGACGCACGGTGTAGTAGTTGCCGAAGCCGACGTTGATGGAGCTGCTCGCTTCGTAGCTACCGGTGGGTATGACCAGCGTGACTCCGGCCACCACCTTCAAGTCGTCTTTGCGGTAGACCCAGGCACCGGAGAGCTCGGCATCGCCCAGCCCCTCTCTCGAACCCGAGGCGCCTGCTGAGGACGCAGCCAGGCCGGCTGGGTAGCTTGCATTGAAGCCGGCCTGGGTCTGCGCCTGCGCTGCCGCACCGGTGCCAGCGGGCAGCGGCGGCGAGGTCAGCGCCGGTGTCAGCGTGGACAGGGTCGGGGTGGCGCCGCTGGCAGTCAGCTGGCGGTCGAGGCGGGGGGTGTAGGGCAGGTTGAAAGTCATCGCCAGGCGGCCACCAGCGAAGTTGGGCTCGCTGAGATACCCGACGATCAGGTTGGCATTGGTCTGCTTCTGCTTCAAGTCCAGGCGGACGGTGCCGCTGTAGGTTGCCGTGCGTACGGCGCCAGCGATCACGGGCGTGGTGATGCTGCTGCTGCGAACCTGCTGGTACGCATTGCCCGTGCCATCGGCGAGTTTGTCGAGATCGATCTGGGTCAGCACCAGGCTGGCAAAAAGGCCCGGGTTGTCGACCGGCGCCACGATCTCGCCGCCCAACGAGCCGGACAGAGGGAAACGCACCTTGAACCCGTCCGCGGCCAGCGCCGAGCCGGCCATGGAACTCAGGAAAAGGGCCGCGCTGACAGCGTGGCGGACATGAGGGTGGCGCATCGTTTGTCTCCCGTCGCAGGCTTGCGAACAACTGTAATGACAGTTAAAGTGTCAATTGTTTTTCCCTGGCGCGGCTTAGGGGGTTACGCTAGGAATCGCAGGGACTTGAGCGATCGCTCCCGCTCCGCGCCAGGCGGGCGCGCGGCAAATGCGCCCAACTCACCACAAGACGATGAAGAGCCCCAGACCATCCACCAAGCGCAAGCCAGCGGCGGCAACGCTGCCGTCCGCACCGCCCGAAGACACGGTCGCCGACGGCCGGACCCACCGCAGCGTCGTGACGCGCAAGAAGATCGTCGACGCCTTGTCGGAGTTGATCCGTGAGGGCTTCCTGTCTCCGACAGCAGAGCTGGTGGCCGCGCGTGCCGATGTCGGCCTGCGCACGGTCTTCCGCCACTTCGAGGACATGGAGAACCTGTACCGTGAGATCACCGCCCAGATCGAACAGCTGGTGATGCCGGTGGTCAAGGCGCCGCTGGCAGGCAAGGACTGGAAGGACCGGCTGCGCGAGAGCATCCGCATCCGCGGCGCCCTGTACGAGCGCATCGCCGCATACCAGCTGGCCAGCCAGGCGCTGCGCCACCAGTCGGCCTACCTGCACGAACAACTGATGGCCGGCGCATCATTGCACCGCCGGGCACTGGCGCACAACCTGCCGCCAGCCCTGCGCAGCGACCAGGTGGCGCTGGAAGCGCTGGACCTGGCCACCAGCATCGACACCTGGATACGCCTGCGACGCGAGCAAGGCCTGAGCACAGACATGGCGCTGGATGTGGTGCAGCGCCTGGTGGCGGGTCTGATCGCCAGCGTCGAATAGCAGTTCACGCCGAACCACGCCACGCCAAACAGAAGGAGCTTGCATGCACGTCTTGCGCACCCCCGACGAACGCTTCGCGAGCCTCGCCGACTTCGACTTTGTGCCGCACCACGCCGAGGTCAGGGCCGATGACGGAACGGCGCTGCGCATGCACTATCTGGACGCGGGTCCACGCAGTGCCGCGCCCGTTCTGTTGTTGCACGGCGAGCCGAGCTGGTGCTACCTGTACCGGCACATCGTCCCGGCACTGGCCGCAAAGGGCCACCGTGTGCTGGCGCCGGACCTGATCGGCTTCGGCAAGTCCGACAAGCCATCCGCGCGCAGCGACTACAGCTACGAAGGTCACGTCGCGTGGCTGTCGCAATGGCTCACCGGGCTGGACCTGCGCGACATCACGCTGTTCTGCCAGGACTGGGGCGGCCTGCTGGGCCTGCGGCTGGTGGCGGCATTTCCCGAACGCTTTGCGCGCGTCATCGTTTCCAACACCGGCTTGCCGATCGGCAAAGATGCTGGGCCGGGCTTCAAGGCCTGGTTGAACTACGCGCAGACCGTGCCGGTGTTCGAGACCGGCAAGATCGTCAGCATGGGCGTCAAGCGCGGATTGAGCGCAGCCGAGATTGCTGCCTACGACGCACCCTTCCCGGACGACAGTTACAGCAGCGGTGCGCGGCAGTTTCCGGCCTTGGTGCCCATTACGTCCGAGCACGCCTCGGTGGTGCAGAACAAGGCGGCCTGGGACGTGTTGTGCCGCTTCGACAAGCCCTTCCTCACCGCCTTCTCGGACGCCGACCCGGTGACCAGAGGCGGGGACGCGGTGTTCCACAAGCTCGTGCCCGGCACAACGGGACAGCCGCACTGCACCCTCAAGGGTTCGCACTTCATCCAGGAAGATACGCCACAGGACATCGTCCAGTTGATCGACACCATGGTCCACGCACGGGCCGATTGAAAGAACCGTCATGCAAATCACCAACCGGGTCCAACCCAGCGCCGCGCAAGCCGAGGCCTTTTTCGGCGCTGCCGAAGACGGGCCCTTCGTCATGGTCAACCTGCTGAAGTTCAAGCCCAGGGCCGAGTACGCCGACGGCTCAAGTGCCGCGCTCACCGGCGCGCAGGCCTACATGCGCTACGGCATGGCCGTGGGCGCACTGGTCAAAGGCGTAGGCGGACGGATCGGCTACGCGGGCCCGGTCACCGCGCTGATGCTGGGCGAAATCGATCAGGCGGATGAGCTGTGGGACATGGTCGCCCTGGCCGAGTACCCGAGCCTGGCAGCGATGCGGGAGATGGTGATGAGCCCTGCGTACCAGACGCTGGCCGTGCACCGCATCGCCGGGCTGGCCGGGCAGCTCAACATCAAGACCAGGGGCACATTGGGATGAGACACCGGGATCAGTCGAAGGAGCGTCCATGAACCGCGTCCTGGCCCATACCGGCGCCCGCTATCCCATCGTGCAGGCGCCGATGGGTTGGATCGCCCGCCGCACGCTGGCCTCGGCCGTGTCGCGCGCCGGCGGCCTGGGCATCATCGAAACGTCGTCCGGCGAAACCGCAAACTGCCAGGCCGAGATCCTGGCCATGGTCGAGACCGGCCTGCCCTTCGGCGTCAACCTGCCGATCCGCTTCCTGAAAGACGACGCCATGCTCCGCTTCGTCTGCGAATCGGGCATCCGTTTCGTCACCACCTCGGCCGGCAGCCCGGCCAAGTTCATTGCCCCGCTGAAGGCGGCAGGGATCGTCGTCTATCACGCCGTGCCGACCCTGGACCTGGCACGGAAGTGCGTCGATGCCGGCATCGACGGCCTGGTGGTCGAAGGCGCCGAGGGCGGTGGCTTCAAGAACCCGGAGGAAGTCAGCACGCTGGTGCTGCTGCAGGCCATTCGCGAGAAGGTGGACGTGCCCCTGATCGCCGCCGGCGGCATCGTCGATGGCCGCGGCATGGCGGCTGCTTTTGCGCTGGGTGCTGAAGGCATCCAGATGGGCACGCGCTTCGTGGCGAGCGCAGAGAGCCCCGTGCACGCCCACTTCAAGCAAGCCATCGTCGACGCGCAGGCCACCGACACCTGGATACTGAACAAGAAGTCCACGCCCTGCATCCGCGCGCTGAAGACACCGTTCACGCAAGCCATCTTCGAGGCCGGCGTGATGGGGCCGGAGACCTTCAAGGGCATCCAGGGCGTGTACTTCGGCGGCGACATGAACGCGGCGCCGGCATTGGCCGGTCAATCCGCCGGCCTCGTCCACGCGGTGCAAAGCGTGCAACAGATCATCGACAGCACGGTGGCCGAGTTCCACCGCATCGCGGCTCGCATGGGCGCGCTGGCTGCAGCCGGGCAGTTCTGACGGCGCCGGCCGGCCGATCGGCTTGCCACGGCTGTTGATCCTAGCCCAAGTTTGTCACTTGGCATTACGGTACCCAATGGAATCAACAAGTTAGGCCGGGATTGCGGCGCGTATGGCACTACTTCTGGTAAGCATTCGGTAAACCCGTGGGTTCGTTTCCTGGCCGCGCCGAAATCGCTGAACACACGTGACTTTTTCCCCTACCCTTCGCTGCCATGGAAGCGGAGACGATTGAGCTGGATGCGACTTCAGCGATAAGCGGGACGAGCACGGCGCCGTTTGCCCAGGCGGTCGTGACACTGACCAAGCTGGAGCAAATCCAGCTGGTGATGGAGGCCAGGAGTTGGAAGTCGTTGCACCAGCGAGCGGTGTGGCGACTACAACAACTGCAAGACAGCACCAAGCAATTCGTGGCGCAGCTGCGCGCTCACGCCGAGCACCGCGAGGAGGCGTTGCACACGGCGCTCGCGCTGGCACAGGAAGCGGCCACGCAGCGCGAGGCGCTAATTCGAGCTGAGCTCGACGCGGCACAGGCCATGGTCCGCGATCTCCAGCAGCGCCTGTTCGGGCGCAAGAGCGCGCACAGCAAAGGCCCAAGCGAGCTCCAGCCCCGAGCCGGGTACCAGCCCGGGCGGCGTGGGCAGCGCCGCGGCGCGCCAGGCCACGGGCGCAAGATGCTGGCTCATCTGCCCGAGCGCATCGAGACCGTCGGCTTGGGCTCGCCGCAATGCCCGGCGTGTGGTGAGCCCTTGGACGAATTCCCCGGCACCGAGGACAGCGAGGTGCTGGAGATCGAGGTCAAGGCCTACCGCCGCCTGATCCGGCGCCGCCGCTACCGCCCGACCTGCCAATGCGGCTGCGTGCCCGGCATCCTGACCGCGCCGGCCCCAAACCGGTTGATCGAGCGCGGTAAGTTCGGCGTCTCAGTGTGGGCTGCCGTGCTGCTCGACAAGTACCCGAGAACAACTACGACCGCGAGGTCTACAACGGCGACATCGGTTTCGTTGCCGAAATCGACCGCGAGGAGGATGAACTCGTCGCCGAGTTCGACGGTCGGCTCGTGCGCTACCCCTTCGGCGAACTGGATGAACTT
>Ga0105044_10002417_pt1 | contig 25449 bp, 28 predicted proteins | sample MAT01_FD_78092 | JGI IMG/M metagenome (GOLD analysis project Ga0105044, IMG submission 78092) | Freshwater microbial communities from Lake Fryxell liftoff mats and glacier meltwater in Antarctica - MAT-01 | ecosystem: Environmental > Aquatic > Freshwater > Ice > Liftoff microbial mat | place... | reverse complement strand
CTGCCCTGCGGCTGTGGCCGCGTTGCAGGCCGCCGGTTGCGAGGTCGTCTGGGCCTTCGATAAAAAGCCGACCGAAGATGAACTCATCGCCGTCGCCCCCGCCTTCGATGCGATCATCTCCGGCACGGAGCGCATCTCCGCGCGCGTGCTCGATGCGTGCCCGCGGCTCAAAATAATTTCCAAGCACGGCGTCGGCACCGAGAACATCGATCTCGATCACGCGAAAAAACGCGGCATCCCGGTCGCGATCGCGACGGGCGCGATCAACGATTCCGTGGCTGACCACACCTGGGCGCTGCTGCTTGCGCTCGCACGCCAGGTGGTCGCGTCCCACAACGATATTCTCGCCGGTGGCTGGCAGCGGTTCGTCGGCCTCGAGCTTTCCGGGCAGACGCTCGGTGTCATCGGGTTCGGCCAGATTGGCAAGGCCGTCTGCCGCCGCGCTGCGGGTTTTGGCGTGCGTGTCGTGGTGCACGATGTGTTTCGCGACGAGGCGTTCTCGCGGGAGCATGGCGTCGAGTATCTGGAGCGCGACGCACTGCTGGCGCGCAGCGATTTCGTGTCCTTGCACTGCAATGTAACGCCCGAGAACCGGGGCTTCGTGAACCGTGCATTCCTCGGCCAAATGAAGCGCACCGCGCTGCTCATCAACGCCTCGCGCGGCGAACTCGTCGACGAAGCCGCTCTCACCGCCGCCCTCCGCGCCGGCACGATCGCGGGCGCGGCGACAGACGTGTTTTTGCAGGAGCCGCCCAAGGGCAGTCCCTTGCTCGGCGCGCCCAATTTCATCGCGACCGCGCACCTCGCCGGTCAGACTGTAGCGGGCCTGCGCAAGATGGGCGAGATCGCCGCCGAGAACGCGCTGCGTGTCTTGCAAGGCCGGCCGCCGCTGTTTCAAGTTTGAGGTATGCGCGCCGCTGTCCTTCACGCGCCCGGCCGGCTCACCCTTCAAACCCGCCCCCGCCCCGAGCCCAAGGCGGGTGAGGTGCTCGTTGCGATTCGGCGCGCGGGGATTTGCGGCAGCGATCTCCATTTCTTCGACGGCTCCAGCCCGATGCCGCTCCCGCAAATCCTCGGTCACGAACTCGCAGGCGAAATCGTCGCGCTCGGCGACGGCGTGACGACCCCCTGTGTCGGTGATCGCGTCGTCATCGAGCCGGGCATCCCGTGCGGCAAATGTTTCCCGTGCCGCCGTGGTAAATACAACTGCTGCGAACATATCGACATGATCGGCGTGTTGCGCGCCGGCGGCTTCGCGGATTTTGTCACTGTGCCCGCCGCTTACGCGCACCCGATGCCAGCCCGGATGACGTACGAGCAGGGTGCGCTGGTCGAACCGTTTTCCATCGGCGCGCAAATGATCCACCGCGCCGAACCGCGCGACGGCGATACGCTCGTGCTCATCGGCCTCGGCCCGATCGGACTCACCGCGCTTATTTTACTCAAGGCGTGGCATCCTTCGGTGCGTGTGATCGGCCTCGACCTCGTGCCGGAACGCATCACGCAGGCGAAGGCGTTCGGCTGCGACCTCGCGATCGACCCGACGGAGCAGGATGCCGTGAAAACCGTGATGGAGCTGACGAACAGCGAAGGTGCCGCCATCGTAATCGAGTGCGCCGGTTCGCCATCTACCATCGGTCAGACCGTCCACCTCGTCGCAAGCGGCGGGCGCATCGTCATCGCGGGTGTCACGTACAAGGATGTGTCATTCCCCGGCCGCGTCCTCACCAAGAAGGAGGTCGAGATTCACGGCACGCGCAACAATGCCGGCCATTTCCCGCGTTGCATGGAGTTCCTCGCGTCGCACCCGGACATCGCCCGCCGCTTCATCTCGGCGAAGATGCCGTTCGAAAAAATTGCCGAAGCGATCCAATGGGCGAAAGACAAACCTAATGAGGTTATCAAAATCGTCCTCGAAATCTCCTGATGTTTCACCGCTGATTGCGCGGATAATGCGGATGTTTCTTTCCGGTTTTTCCCTATCCGCACCAACGTCGAAATCCGCGGCTAAAGTTTTCCCTACATGACCGATCTCAAATCCAAAACCGCTTGGGTCGCCGGGGGCGGCCGGGGCATCGGGCGCTCGATCGCCGAGAAGCTCGCCGGCTACGGCGCGACCGTCGTGACCGGCAGCCGCACGGTGGCTGAAGTGGCCGCCGTCGCCGAGGCGATTCGCGCCACCGGCCGTCTCGCGCACGGCGTCGCGCTCGACGTGGGCGAGCGCGCGAGCGTGCAGGCGTTTGTGGCGGAAGCGGAGAAACTCGTCGGCCCGCCCGACATCCTCGTGTTTTGCGCCGGCATCAACGTCCGCCAGCCGGCCGAGGATTATGCCGAGGAGGCGTGGCACCGCGTGCTCAACGTCAATCTCCACGGCGCCTATCGTTTCCTCCAGGAGTCCGGCCGCCGCATGATTGCCGCCGGTCGTGGCGGTAGCATCGTCACCATCACCTCGATGCTTTCGCACTACGCGACGCCGAACCAAAGCGCCTATGCCGCGTCGAAGGGCGGGCTGTTGCTCTACTCACGCCTGCTCGCGGTCGAGTGGGCGAAATACCAAATCCGCGTGAACAGCGTGAGCCCCGGCTACATCGAGACACCGCTCAACGCCGAGGCGCGCAAGCAGGCGAGTTTCACCGACAACATTCTCGTCGCCACGCCGATGAAGCGCTTCGGCTCTTGTGATGAAGTGGCGGAGGCTGTGTGTTGGCTCGCCTCACCCGCCGCGTCGTTCGTGACCGGCAGCGAACTCGGGGTCGATGGCGGCGTACTCAACAGCCGCCCGGCCATCGTCGCCCGCACGTCATGAAAACGCTCCCGGCCATCCTCGCCGCGAGCGTGCTCGCGTCCGCCGCTCCCAAGTTTTCCGCCCAATCTCCCATGCACCTTCGCGTTTCCGACAACCAACGTTTCCTCCAACACACCGACGGTCGTCCCTTCTTCTGGCTCGCCGACACCTGCTGGGAACTCTTCCACCGCGCCACTCGAGAGGATGCCGCGCTCCTGCTGGAGGACCGGGCGAAGAAGGGTTTCACGGTCATCCAGGCCGTCGCGCTCGCGGAGGAGGACGGACTCAACGACCCGAATTGCTACGGCCACCGTCCGCTCGACGGCAACGACCCCACCAAGCCCAACGAGGATTATTTCAAGCACGTGGATTGGGTCATCGACAAGGCCAACTCCCTCGGCCTTGTCGTGGCTTTGCTCCCCACCTGGGGAGACAAATTCAATGCACTCTTCGGCAAGGGGCCCGAGATTTTCACTCACGAGAATGCTCGCATCTACGGCGCATGGCTCGCCCGGCGCTATGCGAAGAGCGACATCGTCTGGGTGCTGGGCGGCGACCGGGTGCTCACCACCGAAAACCACGTCCTCGTCAACCGTGGTCTCGCCGAGGGCATCCGCTCGGTCGTGGGCGACAAACAGCTCATCACCTTCCACCCGCCGGGACAGAAATCATCGTCGCGCTACGTCCATGCGGAGTCGTGGCTCGATTTTCATATGATCCAGTCCGGTCACCGGCGCGACCGCGACAACTACGAGATGATCGCCCACGACTACGACTTAATGCCGCGCCGGCCGGTCGTGGAGGGCGAGGCGGGCTATGAGGACCATCCCAACTGGTTCAACCCGTCCCGTGGCTGGCTCGACGAACACGACGTCCGCAAAAGCTGCTACTGGGCGCTCTTCGCCGGCAGCCTCGGCTACACCTACGGCTGCCACGACATCTGGCTCTTCTGCACGCCGGAGAAGGGCTGGGTCAAGTCATGGTCACGCACACCGTGGCGCGAGGCGCTGAACTTTCCCGGCTCCACGCAGGTCGGCCACGCCCGCCGGTTGATGGAGTCACGACCCTTTCTCACTCGCATCCCCGTCGCCCCCGTGCCCCGGCCGCCGGAGCCGCCGCTCATCGTGGGCGATGTGTTCATCGGCACCGGCGACCACCTGCGTGCCACTTGGGACGAGACACGCAGCTATGCGATGGTCTACATTCCCTCGGAGCAGTTCGTGCGAATCAACCTGGGTCTGCTGTCCGGCGAAACAGTCCGCGCTTGGTGGTTCAACCCCCGCAGTGGCGCCGCGACACCGGCCGGTGAATTCTCCAAAAAAGCCGAGACCGAGTTCCGCCCGCCCCACGATGCCAGCGGCCGCGATTGGATCCTCATCCTCGACGACTCCGCAAAAAACTACCCGCCTCCTGGGTCAAAGTTGTAGAGCCGCCGCTCGTCGGCATGCTGGTTCGGTGATCAGTGACTTTCTTCCCATGCTCCCCCGACGCCAGCTCGGTCGTGACGGACCGCTCGTTCCGGTCCTCGGGTTTGGCGCGTGGCCCATCGGCGGCGGGATGGGAGCGGTCGGCGAGGCCGAGGCTATCGCCACCCTCCGCGCGGCCCTGGACTGCGGTCTCACGCTGCTCGACACCGCGCAAGCCTACAGCGGCAGTGAGGCGCTGATCGGCCGCGCGTTGCGCGACGGCTACCGCGACCGGGTGTTCCTCGCCACAAAAGTCAGCGGACGCTATGGTCGGACAGACATCGAACAGGCGCTCGACGCCAGCCTGCGCGCCCTCGGCGTGGACTGCATCGATCTCTACCAGCTCCACAGTTGGAACCCGAAATACCCCATCGAGGAAAGCATGGCCGCACTGCTCGACGCCCAGCGGGCCGGCAAGATCCGCCACCTCGGCGTCAGCAATTTCAACGCGGCACAGCTCGCTCAGACCCTCGCGCTCGGACGCATCGTCTCCGTGCAGAACCGCTACAACCTCATCGACCGCGAGATCGAGGCCGAAGTGCTGTCGTTCTGCACCCGCGCAGGCCTCGGCGTCCTGCCGCACAGCGCCCTTGCCAAGGGTCTGCTTGCTGGGAAGTTCGCCCCCGGTCACATTTTTTCGCCGGACGACGAACGCGCCGGCTTCCGGCGGTTCCAAGGCGCCGAGTTCGCTGCGCATCTTGCCTTCGTGGACCGGCTCAAGGAGTTCGCCCAAGCCAAGGGCTGCACGCTCGTCCAGCTCGCGCTGGCGTGGCTACTGCGCCGGCCCGAAGTCACCTGTGTGCTCACCGGCGCTCGCTCGCCGGAGCAGGTCCGCGGCCAGGCGGTCGCCGCGAACCTTGCCTTCACACCGCACGAGCTCGCGCACATCGACACCCTCCTGACCCGTCTGCCGCGCACCCCCGAACGCTGACCGCGATGCTCCCGCCCAATCCGCTCCTGCAACTCGTGCCCTCCCGTGTTCTTGGCGCAGTCGAGCGGCTGAAAAAACGTGTCTGGCATCCGGTCGCACCGTTGCCTGCGGAAGCTACCTTAGCGAGGCCGACCTATCGGCCGCTGAATGAAGGCACGCGCGAGCGCCGCCGTCCTCTCGGACAACCGCACCACTGGGGCAAACTCTTCGATCAACGCTGGGTGCGCAGAACCTTGCCCAAAGTGGAGCCCTCCCTTCTAAAGGGCTTGACCCCGTTTCTCGAATGGCGCGATCGAGGCGAGGCCACTCTCTATTTCAAAGCCGTGCCGCATTATGGCTTCGACGTGGCACACCGGCGCTGCCCGTTGCCGCGTGGCGCGCGGGATGCCTGGTTGGAATGCCTCTGCGTCCGCAGCGCCATCTGGCATCGTGACGCCTCGGCAGGACTCGATCTCGGGGGCAGCCGTTGGGAGGGCGGTTGGCTGGTCGATCGCGACGAACAGGCTTGGAGGGTCTACCACGACTTCAACGTCCTCGCCGAGCTGATGACCGAGGAACGGAAGGTGAACTTTCCCACGCAGCATAGCTTCGATCGCTTTCATCATCAGGCACCGGTCGAGCAGGTGACAGTGCTCTACCGTCGGCTGCTGCGTTTGCTCGACGAGGCGGTGGACGCGCTCGACACGGGGGGACCCGACGCGGTGGAGAAAAGCTCCGCGTTGCCTACCGAGAGTTGCGAACGGACCCGCAGGCGCTTGACGCCGTGTTGACTGGGCATGCTCACATTGATCTCGTCTGGCTCTGGCCTGAACGGGTCGGGGAGGCGAAGGCTGTCCACAGTTTCGCCACGGCCGATCGGCCGATCGACATGTATCCTCAGTTCCGCTTCGCCTACAGTCAGACCGCGAGCTACGCCGCCGTGAGCCGGAGTGCCCCCACGCTCCACCGGCGCGTGCTGCATCGCATCGGCCAGAAACGCTGGGAAGCTTCCGGTGCCATGGAGGTCGAGTCCGACATGCTGCCGCCGTGCGGCGAGGCGCTCGCCCGCAGTTTCCTGCTCGGGCAACAGGCGTTCGCCGGGCTGCGTGGCGGGAAACCTTCGCGGCTGCTCTGGCTGCCGGATGTGTTCGGTTACGCGGGTTGCCTGCCCCAGCTCATGCGTCAGACCGGCGTGGAGTATTTCTTCACCACCAAGATGACGTGGGGAGCCGTGACGAAATTCCCATATAGTTCGTCTGTGTGGCGGGGCGACGACGGCAGCGAAGTCGTCGCGCACATTGTCAGCCAGAATTTCGGCTACAACGGAAAGACCTCGCTGGGCGAGCTGAAGGGCCACGCGTTCGGCCACCGGCAAAGCGATGTGCATCACGAATTCCTCGCTCCCGCCGGTTATGGCGACGGCGGAGGTGGCCCGACCGAGGAGATGTGCGAACGGGCGAGGCGGGTGGCGAATCTCGCGTCGCTGCCGCGCGTGAAGTGGGGCGGCGTGGAGCCGTTCTTCGACCGCTTGGCGAAACTACGCGCGAAGCTTCCGACCTATCGGGGCGAGTGCTATCTCGAATATCATCGCGGTGTGTTTACGACGGTGCGCAGCCAGCAACCCGGCCGGCCGCAGGACGAGGCGATGTGGGAAGTGCCGGGCAGCCGCTGGGCGGCGGTGAGCGACGAAGGTGAACACGACGGACTCTTGGTCGTGACCGGGTCGAAATACGGTTTCTCGGCCCGCGATGGCACCCTCGGCGTGAGCCTGCTGCGCACCGTCCCCATCACGGGCTACGATCAGAAACACGCGGCCGCCTACGCACAATCGCTGCTGCGCGAACGCACGCCGACGCCGCATCTCGCCGATCTGGGTCGGCACGAAATCGCGCTCGCGCTCGGCCGCTACGATTCGTGGGCCAAACCACTCGCCCGCGGACGCTGGCCGCTGCGTCTGCACGAAACACTCGGCCGCCGCGGCGCGGCGCAACTGCGACTGGCTGCCGGCTGGACCGCGCGCCGCACCGATCTGCTGGAGAAACCCGGCGCGCTCCTGCGCGAGGGTCGCGTTCCGTTCCGGCCGTATGAAATCGTGAGCGTGATCGTCGAAGCGCAGCGCTGAACGCCGACTCCTGATGCTTCCGACCTCATCCTCTCCCGATTTCATGCTGCTGTTCGCGGCGCGCATCGTCCGGCTGTTTGCCTACGGGTTCCTGGCCGTGGTGCTTGTACTTTACCTGAGCGCGCTGGGCTTTTCCGCCGGGCGGGTGGGCCTGATGCTCGGGCTCACGCTGCTCGGCGGCGCGGGCCTCTCGATCGCGATCAGCACGCGCGCGGACCGCCTCGGCCGCCGGCGGATGCTGCGCAGCGGGGCGGTGCTGATGCTGGTCGGAGGCGCGACGATGGCCGGCAGCGATTTCTACTGGCTGATGATCGCAGGCGCGATCGTCGGTGTCGTGAGCCCGACGGGCGGTGAGGTGGGGCCGTTTCTCGCCATCGAACAGGCGTGCCTGTCGCAGGTGATCCGTGACGAACAGCGCACGCGCGTTTTTGCGTGGTCGCATGTGTTGGGGTTTACGGCGAACGCTCTCGGTGCGCTCTTCGGCGGCTGGCTCGCGAGTGCGCTGCAGCGCCACGGGTGGAGCGAAGTCGCGAGCTATCGTGCGCTGCTCTGGCTCTACGCAGCGGGCGGTGGCGTGCTGCTGGGGGTATTCGCCTGGCTCACTCCGGGTGTGGAAATCCCGGCGTCGGCGCCGTCGTCACGCGGGGCGGCACCGTGGCATGGCCTGCACGAGTCGAAGCGGACGGTTGTGCGGCTGAGTGCGCTTTTCACCCTCGATGCGTTCGGCGGCGGCTTCATCGTGCAGAGCTTCGTCGCGTTTTGGTTTCATCAAAAATTCGGCGCCGACATTGCGACGCTCGGCCAATTGTTTTTCGGCGCGACGCTCCTCTCGGGGTTATCGGCGCTCGTGGCGGTGCCGCTGGCGCGGCGCTTCGGACTTTTGAATACGATGGTGTTAACCCATCTGCCGTCGAACGTGTTGCTCATGCTGGTGCCGTTTATGCCGACGTTCGGCTGGGCGGTGGGTGTGCTGCTCGCGCGGCACGCGATCGCGCAGATGGATGTCCCGACGCGGCAATCCTACGTCAACGCCATCGTGCCCGCGGCCGAGCGCTCGTCGGCCAACGGCATCACGACCACGGTCCGGCAGATCGGCACCGCACTCGGGCCGCTGGCCGCCGGCCCGTTGATGGCCGTGCCGGCGCTCGCCGGCTGGTGCTTTGTCGTCGGGGGCGGACTCAAGATCATCTACGACCTCGCGATCTGGCGGGCATTCGCAGCGGTCAAGCCGCCGGAGGAGCAGGCCCGCCAATGATCTACCGCAAACTCGGCCGCACCGGTGCCCACCTTCATGGCATTCGATCCATGTCATCCTGGTTTCGTGGGACATCGCTTTCTTTGAATATTGCCTCATGGTCCCGGCCAACCGGCTCGGCTATCTCAGCGGCCAGTTCCGCGGCTACCAGCTCAAGATCCTTCAGGAGTGCATCACGCTGGCCGTATTCGTTGCGTTCGCCTCGCTGGTGCTGAAGGAGAGGTTCGTCTGGAATTACGCAGTTAGTTTTTTCTTCCCGCCGCTCGCGGTCTACTTCGCCACGGCGGTGAAACCTGGCGTGGCGCCGCACAGCCCCTGACCAGAGGCAAGCCGGGCGATGCGGAGTTCACACCAGGTATTTCTTCAAGCTTTTGAGCCGCACTTTGTGGCGCAGGCTTCCAACTTCGATGCGGCGGGAAAATCCAAGACGGTGCCGGCGACATGGTTTCGACCAAGTCATGGCCGCGCTGTGCGCGAAGGACCACTCTGCCCTTACGTCGATCTCACCACCGTAATGCTGACGCCCGACGGCCGGCTGCGGCCCGAACTCTACAAGCCCGACCGCGTGCATCTCAACGAGGCCGGCCACGCGATCTGGAAGGAGCATCTCGCGCCCCTCATCGAGCAACAGTATGCCCCATGAGGCGCGGGGCCGGGATCAAAGCGATGGCGCGGAACACCGGCAGTGCGGAAAGGGCGATCAGCCCGGCCAGAAAATAACCCACGGCTCCGGTGAGTGGTGCCCGACCCAACGCCAGGACGGCCGTGGCCTCCGCCAGCAGCGGCACGCTGGCGGCAATTAGCCGCACGGGTCCGACCCGGTCAAGCCAAGGCCCGATGACCAGCGAGGCCACGACTTTTGTGGCGGCAAACAAGGTGAAGCATCCTGGCATCCGGCCGTAGCTCCAGCCTTTCGCTGCCGCCAGCGGCATCTGTTAAAGCATGAGGGCGGTGACCACAAACGGTGAGAACAGCGAACAGGGAAGGAGGAGCAGAAACCTCCGGTCGCGCAGCATCAGGCGCCACCCCGCGAGCAGTCCGCCGGCCGGCTCTTCCCCGAAACCGTCGGCCAGCGTCGTAGCATGCCGCAGCATGCGGCGGGTGGCCGGGATGAGGGCGACGGCACAGGCCACCGCAAAGCCGGCCCAGAGCCAGCGCCACCCGATGATTGTCGGGCAGGCCGCAGGACGAATGGTCATTGAACTGCGACTCACACTTTCACGACTTTGCCCGACTTGATGGATTCGTAGCAGCCGAAGACGAGTCGGAGGGTCTTGAGGTTGTCCTCTCCGGTGGTCTCGGCGGCTTTCTCGCCTTGGAGGCCGGCGAGGATGTTGCGTTGAGCCTCGACGATGCTGGCGTGGACGATGCCGTAACGGGCGTCCGCCCAGGCGTAATGTGGCGGAGGATGGCGCGTCTCGGTGGTGCCGCTCTTCGTTGTAACGCGCACGGTGAAGTCGAAGTCCAGCGAGAGGGAGGCGTCCTCACCCTCGACCGTGATATAGACCTCGGGGAAGCGCTCGCCGTGAACGCGTGAGGCATAGCTCATGTTGGCGTAGGCAGTCATGCCGTTCTTCATGCCGAAAAGGACGGAGACGGCGTCCTCACCTTTGATGCCCTTCGCCACGCTGTGGCCGCGGGCGTAGAGCGTGTCGGCCTCACCGAACAGGAAGCGGGTGACATCGAGGATATGCGTGCCGATGTCGGTCAGGATAAACTGGTCGAGTTCCTTGAGAAAGGGCTGGTTGTCGAAGACCGGGAAGCTGTTCCAGTAGTTGATGTGGGCGCGCCACACCTTGCCGAGCGGGGCCTGCCGCAGCGCGGCGGCGAAGGCGCGGATCTGGTGCTGCCAGCGCCAGTTCTCGTTCACGAAGAGCTTCACGCCTCGCTTCCGGCAGTGAGCGACCATGGCGGCGGCGGATTTGTAGTCGGTAGACATCGGCTTCTGACAGACGACGTCGAGCCCGCGGTCGGCGGCGGCGCGGGTCATGGCGGCGTGCTGCTCGACGGCGGTGACAATGTCCACGAAGTCGAGCTTCTCGGAGGCGAGCATCTGCTCGTAGTTGTCGTAAACGCGATCGGCCGAGATGCCGAAGGCAGCGGCGAGTTTCTCGGCCTTGGCGCGCGTGCGGTTGAAGACGGCGACGCACTCGCAGCCGGGAAGTTCCCGCCAGCCGTGCAGTTGGAAGTGAGACCAGAAGCCGGCGCCGGCGAGGGCGAAGCGGAGAGGTTTCTTTTTCATGGGGCGGGACGGAATGTTTTAACCACGGGTTTCACGGATCGGCAGGAATAAAAAGTCAGGGCACCAGGCCGGCGAGTTTCGCGAACGGATCCCACGTTGGGTCCTCGTGCCATTCGTATTCGCAGCCTTCGGCGTTCGAAAGGGCGCGCTCGCGGCCGAAGATTTTCGCGACAAGCGCGAGCGTCGCATCCAAGCCAGCGGAGACCCCAGAAGCCGTGAAGAATTTTCCGTCTTCAACCCAGCGAGCCTCGGGCACCCACATGACCTTAGGCCCCTGCGTGATGACCCACTTGAACGCCTGCTTGTTGGAGGTCGCGCGCTTTCCGTCGGGAAGTCCGGTGCGCGCTAGCAGGGCGCTACCTGTGCACACCGTGATCACGTAGGTTGCGCGTCCGGCAGTGGTCCGTATGGCGTCCAACAGGGTTGCGTTGTCCACTTTCTTGCGCGTGCCAAAGCCGCCGGGAATGAGCAACACATCGACGGCCGGAGAATCGGTAAAAGTTTGGTCGATCACGCCACGTGAACCGGCCTTACCGTGGTTGCTGGCGACTTCGCCGACGCGCAGGCCTAGCGTGACGACCTCAAGCTTGTCTTTGTTCAGCCCGAATATTTGCAACGGTCCATAGAGATCGAGCAACTCAAACCCTTCGAACAAGACAGCGCCGACTATCAGTTTGGGAACAGTTGGATTCATTTTCGTTTAGTCGAGAACAAGCGCACAGACTTCGTGTGGAGCGAGACGGAGTGAGGCGCAGCCAGTGGTGTCGGTGAAGCCACCGGGGAACTCGCGGAAGGCGGCTCCGGTAGTAGTGTGAAGGCGGTGAATGTTGAACGCGGTCGTCGCAGGGAGTGCGGCGAGGTTGAGCGGCTGCGTCTCGGCGGTGAGATTTGCGAGCCAAAGCGCGAGGCCGGATTTGATTTCGAGCGCGAAGGCGGTGACAGGCGCCGGACCTTCACTTGCGACGGTCGCGTCGCGTACAGCGCACTCGACGTATCGGGTGAGCGCGTCGAGCACGGCCCGAGCGTACGGGCCGTCGAGAGCGAAGGCCGCTTCGTGCGCGCCGCCGAGCGCGAGGTGTTTTGTCGCGGCGACAAGCCAGGCGGCTGCAAAGGGTGAATCGTTGCGCGGGTCGCGGGGATCGGCGCGGGGATGGAGCGACTCGAGCGCGATCGGGTCGATGCGCAGGCGGGCGTCAGGCGCGAAACGGCGCGCGCTGAGGAGCTGGCCGGCGATGGAGCAGGCGTTGTCCATGACCATCGCGTCGTCGTAGAGATTGACGGTGGGATACCAGCCCCACGTGAGAGATCTTGCACCGTAGCTTTTAGCGGAGGCGAGATTTACATCCAGAAAGATGCCATTCTTCGCGGCAGGGCGGCGGGAGACTTCGTGGAAGACACCGTAGTTTTCCTGTCGGCGGGCGGGGGAGAGCTGAGGGAGACGCGCGGAGGAGGCGGCGGAGAGCGTTACGAGTGTCGCCTTCGATTCGGAGGCGCCCGTCGGAAGGTTCGAGACGCGGAGCGTAAGCGTTTTTTCGGCGCGGTCTCCTTTCAATAGGGCTGGCGCGTAGGTGTGGCGAAGTCCGGAGAACGCCTTGAACGAGCTGTCGCCCGCGACGCGCTGGTCTTCGAGGCCGAAGTGGGAGCCGGAAATTTCGGCGGTCACGAGCGCGCCGCCCCGCGTGCGATGTGCGATTTTGGAGAAATCCATCGCGGGTAGATGGTGTGAAGGCACCAGCTCTGGGAAAGTGTGTTGTACAATTTTTCCGTCGAGGTGAGTGGTCTCGAAGGGCTGGCCGAGCACGCATTCGTTGGCGTAGAGAAGGTTTAAGCCCGCCCGGCGAATTTCCGCTGAATCGGCATGGGCGACACCGGAAACGGAATAGGTGAGCGTGCCGTCCTCCTCACCGAACACATCGGCGGACCAGGTGTAGCGAGCGCCGACGATTTCGCAGGCGGCGGAAAAATGCAGGGAAAAACTATCGGTCTGCTGCTGAAGCCGGAAACTCTGGAGGCGCCAGTCGGCGGTGTCCCACTTGTGATGGCGGACGTTGAAAGTGATGCGGCGGATGAGTTCCTCGCCGCCGGCACGAAGGTGGCGGAGATCGCCGTCCACGAAGTCGAGTGTGACGGGACCGGCGCGGAGCGTGGTGGCGAAGGGCGAGCGGAGTTCGCGCTCCGGAGCGGTGAAAATCAAATTGGGGACGGACATGGTGCGGTTATGGCACGAATTAAAAGAAACAAAAAATAATAAAAGCAAAATGAAAGTTGACGAAGGAAAATGGGACCTTTTTCGTCACCGCGTTTCCCGATCTCTCCTAATCCCAATCCATGAGCGCAAAATATCCCGGTCCCGTTCAACTCCACTCCGACTTCAACGTCGATCTCAACCGGGAGAGCGAATTCCTCGCAGCCTTTGAAGAATTCAAGAGAATCGTTGGCAAAGCCGCTGGCTTTCGCGCGACCCGACTGTTGAAGATTCGTCCAGCTGACCAGCACGAGCACGCGGCGGAGGAACGTTGGAAAAAGCTGCCCGGTGGAGCTCACGCTGCGCAGATCGGACCGAGCATCGCCGACCTCAAGTATCGCGTGATTCAAGAGTGGGACTCTGAGGATGCGCGCTGGCAGTGGAATCCGACCGAGGATCACAACAAGGCGTGGCATCCGCTCGAACAGCCGCTCATCAAAGCTTCCAGCGACTACATGAAGGGCTACATTTTCACGGCCTACCTTTTCGATGTGAAGGGCTGAGGCCATCTGAACAACAAGGGTCCGAGGTTTGTGGTCGGGAGGACGGTCGAACGGGCTCCGAGAAGGAAGGCATTCCGCCGAGGAACCTGCGAGCCACATAGGGGCCTGAGAACTCGAACGAACATTCACGAGTTTTGCAGATGCGGACCCTGCCGTTCTGTAATCTATCGTGCACCTCCGCGCCGCTCCGGGCAGCACTCTGTTTGGGACCAACTCGCACTGCTGCTTCGTTTTGACGGGGGCCCTTGGTGTGGCGACCAGTAAGTGCGCTTTCCCGCGACCGACACCCGGTACTCTTCGCAAATCCCCGGCCTGCCGTGCGGACAAGGCGGCAAGCGATCCCGCCTCCGCGAGAAAGGTCCGGGCCAAGGCAAGACTCTCTTCGATGCGCAGACCGGTCTGCAGGACCAAGGAGAGCAGCCCAAGGGAACCACGGCTTTGGGGTCCGCCACATGGCAACATCTCTGACCCTTTCTGGACGGCTCCAACGGTTGACACTGGTTCAAAAATGTACCATCTCGGAGCCATGCCATCCCGCAACGCCTCACCTGACATCGCGATCAAGCGGTCTTTGACCGCTTCGATCCAAAAGAAAATGGCCCAGGATAAACTTTCCATCCGCGCCTTGGCTGCGCGCATGGGCACTGGCCGCACCGCTGTGCGGCGCATCCTCGATGCAAAAAACACTTCGATTACCTTTCGCTCTATGAGCCGCGTCGCTCAAGCAGTCGGCCTGCAGATAAAGCTCATCGCCGAGCCCATGTCTCCCGACGATCTAGGCAAACTGTGAGCGGCGGTAAGGAATGAATCTACTTCTGGCGGAATGAAAGTGACCAGTGGGGCGGTGGGCGATATCCACCGTGCGTTCGGCGTGCCACTGGTCGCCATCAAACGCTCGACGAAGCTGTATCGGGAGCGGAGCGCCGCCGGTTTCTTTGCGCCCAAAGCTCGACGGGAAGGGCCCAGACTCGGTCCCGGCGACGGAGACCGCGACAGCCTCGACCTCGTCGGAATGCAGGATGAATTGGTCAAAGCCATCATCGAGACGGGCAAGCCGACGATCATGGTCCTGATTGCCGGGCGGCCGACTTCAATTCTGTACGCCGCCGAGAATGTCCCCGCAATCTTGGGCAGCTGGTCCTTGGGGCAGGAGACCGGAAACGCGGTGGAGGACGTCCTGTTCGGCGATTACAATCCCGGCGGCAAGCTCCCCATCACCTTCCCCCGGAACGTCGGTCAGATCCCCGCCTACTATAACCACAAGCATTCCGCGCGGCAGGCAGGGTACGCGCTCGGCGTCGACGCGCGCCTGTTTCCCTTCGGACATGGGCTGAGTTACACGACGTTCAAGTATGAAAACCTGCGGTTGGAACCGGAGAAGATCGGCCCGCAAGGACAGACCATGGTGCGCGTGGATGTGATCAATACCGGCCGGTCGGCCGGCGACGAAGTCGTGCAGATGTACATTCAGGATCAAGTCAGCTCCGTGGCGAGGCCGGTCCAGGAGCTCAAAGGATTTCGAAGAATCTCGCTCGCACCGGGCGAGACCAGGACGGTCGAGTTCACTCTCGGGCCGGAGGCATTGAGCTTCTATGACGAGGAAATGCGGCCGGTGGTTGATCTGGGAAAATTTGACGTCATGGTAGGCGGCAGCTCGGCTGACTTCAAAAAAGTGGAACTGGAAGTCATCAGCCGCTGAAGCCGGCTGTTTTTTGGAATGGCAAATCTGATCGCGGGGCCCCTTCGCCCGTGGGCGCAGGCGCCGCCGCTGATCGCGAACGAGGTGGCGGCGAACCCGGGCCGAGGCCGGTCTGTCTCGCTCACCGCGGGCGCGGCGACGGCCACCCGCCGTGCGACCCAGCGAGCAAAGAAGCGGGCCGCCGAGAGCGGCAGCGGGAAGGCCGGCGAGGAAGGCGAGGGCGAGCACGGTGCCGCTGTTGGCGCCGCGGGCGCTGATCGCGACGACCGGTCCGGGATGCGTCGAGGTGAGGCCGTGCATCACCGAGAGAAAGGCCACGAGCGGGAGCGCGAGCAGGAGGAACGGGCGCTTCGTCGCGTGCGTGAGAGAGATCAGCACGGGCAGCAGCAGGAGGATGCCGACCGAAGACCAGGTGACGACGCCGACGACGATCGCAAGCGCGATGATGCAGGCGACGGCGGCGATGCCGCCGAGCGTGGCACCGACGCCGTTCTGAAACGCCTTCAGCGCGGCGAGCGGCTTCATGCCGGTGCCGATCCCGACGCCAAGGCCGACGCCAAGGCCGACGAGCAGGAGCGCGATGACGGCGTTGACCTTGTGCTACGTGATTAGCGCGGCGAGCACGCCGATGGCGCCGAGCGCCATCAGCAGCAGCGGGAGGGGAGCCGCTGCGGTGGGGTTAATCAGAAACTCAGGCGCCGGACGCGAGCGGTGACCTGCCACTCGTCGACGCGCCGACCGTTCCGCACCACCTGCACGCGGTCGTGCAGTGCGACGGTCGGGCAGATGTGCCACGGGAGAGCATAGATTGCGGTGCCGACGGGGAAGTCGGCGGCGCGGACCGTTTCGATAACAAGGTGCTCCTCGCTGTGCGTGACGCCCTTGGCGTCCGGGATGGCGGGAAAGACGGCCCGCGGGTGCGGCATTTCACTCGCGACCGACTTGTGGCCCAGATCGAGGCAGAGCCGGTTCGTGCCAGGGCGGCTGATGACGCGCGTGAGGAGCACCGCGGCGTGAAGGAAATCGAGATCGGGAAGCAGAGTCACGTAGCCGGCGTCGGAGAGCACGCAGGTGCCCGGACTGCACTCGACGTCCGGTCGGCGGGCGTGAACCGGAAACGTCGGCGTGCCGCCCGCCACCACGCGCGGCACCGGCAGGCTCTGGCGAAGCAGTTCGGCGCGCAGGGCGTCGGTCTTCGCGATGCCGTCCGCCGCGGCGGCGATTCGGTCGGGCAGCGTGTTCTGCCGCAGATGGCCGTCGAACGCGTGCAGCCCGCCGGCGCGCAGGCCGGGCGAGGTGGCGATCGTGCGATAGAGTTCGAGGGCGGCCGGGCCGGGCGCGATGCCGGTGCGGCCCATGCCCACATCGAGATCGATCAGCACCTCGATCGTGGTGCCCGCGGCGCGGGCTTCGCGGTCGAGGGTGGCGACGACGCCCGGATCGTCGGCGAGGGTGGAGAATGCGACCGATGGGAACGCGCGAATCAGTGCGAGGAAGCGTTGCCCGTTGGGCCCGACCTGCTGGGCGGCGAGCAGCACGTCGGTTGCCCCGGCCCGCGCGGCCATTTCGGCTTCGGCGATGGTGGCGCACTTGCAGCGCGTGACGCCCAAAGCCACCTGCCGGGCGACGATCTGCGGAAGTTTGTGGGTCTTGATGTGCGGGCGCAGCCGAGTCGGAGATCCGACGAGGGAGATCATGCGGTGGAGGTTTTCCTCCACGCGATCCGGATAAATGAGCAGGGCGGGGGAGGGTGCCGTCGCCTCGTCTTCGAGTCGCATCCAGTCGTGATTCATCGTTGGGAGTGACGCATCCCAGCACATGAAGCGTGGATCTCAAATCCAAGAATTTGGGAATCGACGGGGAAAATGCCGATGGACGGTGGACTGGGTTGATGACTGGCAGGAAATCCGATTTTCAGGGGGTCGGGCCGGGAGGGGTCAATGGGAGGGTGGAAAGTCATAGTATCGGACCCCTTTAGCCCCCCAAGGGGAAATAAGGCGAAAACGCCTTCGCCCGCTCGGCAGGTCGGCATGCTCCGCTGCTACAGGCCAGATTCGAGGCCGAACTTACCAGTCGGAGGGAGTTTTCGTTCCAGACCGTCACGGGCCGAGACAAACCTCCGGCTCACTCACCGTCAACCGGCGAGTTGAAATTCACCCGGGCGCGGCCGTACTCGCCGGCCTCCATTGCCGCGGCGCGAAAACGGAACGGTTCGTCGCGGAGCTTCGGATATGGAAGTCCGGGTGGGCAATCCGTTCGATTGCACGTGTCCCTATCTACATTAGGTCGCCGTCGCGCCCCGTCATCAGAGGCGGCATCGCCTTGAACGCGTGCTCAATTGCCTCGAAATCTCGGTGGGTGTATTCGCGGTGAACGTCACTTGCGTGGTCGACGTGTTTGCGGCGTACTGTTTCGGATACGCCCGCGTTGGCGGCGATCGAGATGTGGAAGTGCCGGAGCGAATGAAAGCCGAGGTCGAAAAACTGGCGCTTGGCCCCATCACTCGAAACGTCCTTGAAGGTGACTCCTGCCGACTTTAGGAGCTCTCGGAAGGTGAGAGACAGGCCGTACTTTCCGCCTGAATTCTTGCCGTGGAGCGATGGGAACAGCGGAGTTTCGCCAATACCGCGGTGATCCAGAAGCCATTGGCGCAACTCGGGCAGAGTGACGGTTTCGCCTTTGTGTTTTTTCCGATCGCGGCGCTCTTTTCCCGGTCGGAGAGAGATAACTCGGCGGTCTAGGTCAATCTGCGACCAGAGGAGTGAGGCAGCGTCCTGGATTCGGAAACCGCAATAGAAGCCGAGCAAGATCATGCCCGTCCAGTCAGTCGATGCTTTGGCGAGTAGCTTCTGGAGCTGGGGCAGGGTTAACGCTGTCCTTTCCGCAGTCTCGTGACCGAGGAGGTCGACCGCTTCAGCGGGGTTCGAGGTGACGATTGCCTGCCGTCGGGCCTTGTTCACGTGAACACACAGGACCTTGACCGCCATGTTTGCCGATCGATTCGAGACTCCACGTTCGACTTCGTGGTCTCGAAAGCCCTCAACCTCCCGCGCACTCAGGTTGGCGAGGGGTATGTCTGCACGTGAATCGAGAAATGTGATAAAGTCGGCGATGATTCGCTTGTACCGAAGGGTCGTACCGCCCGCCCGAGCCTTTGTCTTTTCGGCGATGGCCATCGGTGCCGACTTTGAGGTTTCCTCGGTGCAGCGTTGGCACCTCGGCCGGCCTGGTCGGTGAAGGCGGCCTGCCAAAAAGGGGTCCTCGCATGGCGATGGACGGAAGCCATGCTTGGCCGGCATCGTGCGCAACTGGGTGCGGCGAAGAAACAGGCCGCGGCCGCCTTCCTCGTAGTCGCTGCCGAGGACGGCGAGGCCATTCGGATCGTCGTAGTGGTCGAGGGTATGACGGATCTTCCGGCAGTCAGATCGTGTGCGGTGCGGGCTTCCAGGTTCGCGTCGATCAAGCGGCGGACGATCACGCGCATGAGGCGGAATGGGAGGTCGTGCGGCTTCCACGTCACCATATCGCTCACGAGGGCGGCGGCGCCCGTGAGGTTGTAGCGCGCCCACCGCGGGCAGGTCGTCGGCGATGAGGCGGGCGACAACGGATTTGCCCACACCGCGACGATGGGCGATCTTGGCTCAGAGGGAGCGGACCGATTTCAGAAATCCGTCGAAGATCTTGTCGCGGATTTCTTCGGGAAATCCCGATTCGATCTCACGACTTACTTCCTCCACTGCGCCGGGCGCTGCTACGACGATTTCCGCAATCAACTCCGCGCTTCCGCCAAGGCCGGCGACTTTCGTCATCGCATCCCAGCTACGAGGCTTGAGTTCGCTCATTTTCCAGTGGGCGCTCTTGCTGCGCACGGCCATCGCGAGTTTCGCTTTGCGCCACTCCAGGTGATTTGCCCCGCGACCGATGATCGGCCACGCGGACAGAACATCGTAGAAGGGCGTGAGGCGGTGACTCCCGGTTCGCTCGATAAAGATGGAAAAGTTTTTCGCGTGACCGTCGGTTGCTGCCAACAGCCAGAAAACCATCTGTGCCTTGAGGAAGGCCCGCTTGTCTTCGATTGGAGCGAGGCTCGCGTCGAGAACGCGCAGAATATCACGCATACCCGGCCCCCCATCGCTTTCATATTTCATCGTGCCAGGCAGACCGAGCGCTTGGCAAAAATCCTCTTGGGGGAGGCGAGCAATCCAACCGACACGTTGCAGACGCCGATCAAAACGCTCGACGGCCAGCACCTTTCGTTTTCCGAACTCCAGAATTTCACAGCGCGCGGTGTTGAGGCCCAAGCGCTGCATCAGGCGAGAGCAAAGCCACTCGTTCTCCACCGAACCCTGCATGTCCATTTGCAGATGACCGATGAGCCCGAGTGGCAGCTTCAAAATATGCGTGGTCGGAGTTGCGCCTAATGGGCGGCACCACCGGCCTTGGTGAAAAAGCAGGGCGGTCTTTTCCTGCGCACCTGCAAGGGAGATTCGAAAATCGCTCTTTTCCTCTTGTCCGAGAACTCGCGCCGGAGACAGGCTACCGGCGATCAGCTCTTCAATGCGACGGTCGCTCAGCGGTTCGGCCTCGATGCGGTCAAATCCGGTCGGTGTCCCGTCCTCAGGCAAGAGTTGAACCGCTCCGACGCAATCGCGGCCGATAGCCTCTAAGAGATCGAAGGCCTCGGTCGAGTCAGTGGCGAACTTCGCGCGAATCCGGCTGCGGATGGGAGCGGAGTCGGGAAGCAGGTTGTCGAAATAATGCTCCACCTTTGCACCGCGAATCGGCTCGTTGCGGGGCGTGAACGGCAGCGAGAGCGAAAGGGGACGGCCAGCCGCCGACTCGATCCACGCTGGATCATATTCCAAAACGTGCAGACCACGGCGAATGGACCATGTCCCAACCCGGATGCCATTCATCCAAATCGTGAGCGTGGAAGAGGCGGCCATGTTACCAGTCTGCTTTCTCCGAAAGGACGGCTTTCACTGGTTTCTTCTGCCCAGCCGCCGGGACCTTTGCCGACGGATCGTCGACCACGAGTCGTCCGCCGAGCGCAGCCACGATGCGTGAGAGTTGATCGAAGCTGGCCCGTCCCGGTGCGGCTTCGATGGTCGCGATGCGTCGTTGGCCGACGCCAATGCGGTCGCCCAGTTGCGCCTGGCTCAAGCCTCGGGAATCCCGCATCGCTCGCAGCACCGCTCGGAGCTGCGCGGGAGTTGAAACGGCGTAGTTCATGGAGGACAAGTTAGAACCTCGGTATTCTGATTACAAGTTAGAACTTAGAAAGGCTAAAACAGGTTAAGCCTGTTTAGGTTCTGATCTCTCACACCTCTTGGCGCGGCCACGCGCACGAGCGTGAGCACGGCCGCCCGGACTTCAGGGCTCAGTGACGGCCAAGTCGAAACGATTTCGGCGAGTTCGTTTCCGGCGTGGGTGCTTAGTTGTGTGTCGGTGGTGTTCGCGAAATTCGTAACGTTTTTTTGTTCTGATAGTCCCGATTTTACCGCTTCGAGTTCGCATCTCTTCGCCCGCTCCAATTTCATTAAGCGCTTGGCAGTCAATTCAGGCGCTTTGGTCCGATAGCTCGGCGAGCGCGTTTGGGTAATGAGCCGGGGTGCTGGTGTATGCGAGATGTCCCCGGTCGAACGAGGCCGTTGTCATCGACGTGCTCGGGAGTCAGGCGATGCAGAAACCGTGAAGCCCAAAGTCGGAAAGCAGGATCGAGGAACTAACCTGCATGAGACGAAACGATCGCTTCGATCGCCGCACGGAGGGCAGCGGGCAAAGTTGGCCGATGTGTGATCACTCTCGATAGAGCCGGCTCCGATCGTGTCCTCCGTTCGGTCGACGGCGTGGCGATGGTGCCGTAGTTCAGGGATGCGCGTCGGCTGCCAATTCCGTTGCCGCCTGTGCGGGAGTCATGACACGAACGTCCCGCAGAATCTCCGGAGGAAAGTGGGCGAGGTTTCCCGTGACAAGGGTTCGGTCCGGTACCGACAAGGCCGCTGCAATGAAAACGACATCGTCGGGATCGGGGGCCCGCACATCGAGGTCCGGCGGGGTGACCAACCTTTGTCCGCCAAGTCCCCTCAGAAACGCCTCGACCAACGGTGCCGGCAGCTTGAGCCGGGGACGACGCAACACGTCTCGGTACTCAGCCAGAATCCGGGCATCGTAAACCAGCGTGACTCGGCCATCGAGCACGGCATTCAGGACACGAGCGGAGGGGCCGTGCGGACTGAGGAGGCCGGCCACGACGACATTCGTGTCGAGCACCCACAACCTCATGAGGAACGGCGTCGCGTCCGGCGCACAGTCGCAATCTCGGCGTCGATCTCTGCCATGGTCAGCGCATCGGTGCCATGGACCACCGACTCAGCCCGGATCGCCTCCACCGCCCGCGTCAAGACGACTCGATCCAGCATGGCCAGATCGCTCGCAAAGGTCGCCTCCGACGTAGGGATCATGATGGCTTTGGGTTTGCCATTGGCCGTGACCAAAACGCGTCCCGCGCGGCTCACGGCCGCCAACGCGCGACCCGGACGGGCCGAGAATTCACGGGAAGCGATCCATTTCGTTTGCATGCCACAAGTGTCGGGCAAATGTCGTGCAAGTCAAGGCTCCGGCCCAGGCAACGCTGACGCTCTTCACGGTAACTTGGCCAAAAACAACCGCATGGCCCGTGCGACGTCCACCGGGCTCTCCCGCATCGAGCCGTGTCCACAATCGATCTCCTCCAAATGAGCACGCGTAAAAAAGGGCAGGACAGCACTCCGCCGATAAGCCAATGGCCGGCGATTTCCAAGACCTCGCCGCCGGTGCATTCGCCATCGACACACGCTGAGTGCGCGGCGCTCGATTTGCCGATTCCCGACGAACGGATGCCACCGTTTTGGACCGGGCGGCCAATTTGGAAGTTGGTATCACCGAAGGCTTCCGATGGGGGAGGTGGACGTGACGACGGTAGCTCGGACGGCAATTGGGCCAGCGGTACCTCGTTTCCGGAAACTCTAGCGGAGGAACGGCGCCAGCACCACGCGTTGCTCGCAGAAATGACCCGACGCACCATCTGTTGGCTGTTTCCTGAAGATTCGATGGCTTATGAAGCCTCTGCCGCGGGCCTATTACATCGGTGCGGGTCGGATGCGGAATAGGACGCGGCGAATTCGTTCCCATCCCGATGATCAAATCCGACCGTGTCACACCACCGAGTATCGACGTCGCGCTCGCGGGCGGTATTACGCTCGTCGGATGGGGCACGCTGGCATGGCGCTCGCACGGCGAAGGGGCGATGTTGAGCGGGATGCTCGTGACGCTGGCGGTGGCGTGGGCGGCGCTGGCATGGGCCATGACGCACGCGTCTTTGCGCGACTCGTCGAGAATACTCGTTTTCGGAATCGGTTTTCGGATTATCTCCCTCACGGCGCAGCCGGTGATGGAGGACGACCATTTTCGTTTCCTCTGGGATGGCTTCCGGTTTGCCGTAACGGGCGATCCTTACGCCGAGGCTCCGCAGGCGCGCTTTGCGGACGAGACCATCCCGGAAGAGTTCCGCGCGCTGCTGGATCGGATCAACTATCCCGATGTGCCGACGGTTTATGGACCGCTGACGCAGTGGGCGTTTCGTCTGGCCTACGCAATCGCGCCGGCGCAGCTCTGGCCGTGGAAACTCATTCTCTTCGGCGCGGAGCTCGCGCTCTTCGCAATGCTGTGGCCGGTCCTGGGCGCTCGCGGCCGGCTGCTGCTCGCGTGGTGCCCGCTCGCGGTGTTTGAGACCGGGTTTAACGCGCACCCCGACGTGCTGGCCATCGCGCTGCTAGTGGCTTCCTGGTGGCTGGGCAAAAAAAAATATCCGCAGGCCGCCGGCGTGGCGGCAGGGTTCGCGGTCGCCACCAAGGTGTTTGCCGTCCCGCTGGTGCCTTTCCTGTTGTGGCGCCGGGGCTGGCGAGCGTGGGCGTGGGCGACCGGCGCGCTCGTGGCGCTCTATGCGCCGTTTTGGTTGCGCGGAAGCACGGCCGATCTGACCGGGTTGCGGGCGATGGCGGGCGAGTGGGAGTTTAACTCGAGCGTCCACGCGCTCGTCGCGGCGCTCTCTTCGCCGGCGGTGGCGCGCCTCCTGTGTGCCGGCGCGTTCGCGTTGTGTTGGCTCGTGATTTTCCGACGCTGGGCGCGTGCCCGGTCGCTCGCCCTTCCGCCGGGCGAGTGGGTTTTCGGCATTTTCCTGCTGCTCTCTGCCACGGCCAACCCGTGGTATGCCCTCTGGCTGTGGCCGTTCGTCGCCGTGCGAAACTCCGCCACCGGGATCACCGCGCTCGCCGCCGTGAGCCTCGCCTATGTCACGGGGCTGAATCTCGGCGCCGCCTCGCTCGCGTATTTCGCCCACCCGTGGTGGCTGCGTCCGCTCGAGTTCGGCCTCATCGGCCTTGCGGCACTCCACGACGCTCGCAGGCACCGGACGTTTCACTTCTTTTTCTTCGGCGGCGGAAAACGCTGGTTCACGTAATAAACGAGTGCCACAAATTCGGTGGAGGAAAGTTTACCGGCGAGTGCGGGCAGATCCTTTTTCTTCGCCTCCCGCGGGGGCAACTGCGCCTGCGCTACCGCGCGGCAGTGACCGCCGCAAGCAGGCCGATAAGAAAAACGTGGCGACGTGGTTTCATGGTGGAGAGGTTTCGACAGGGTCGTGTTGCAGCGCTATCTTAAGGGTGACGCCACGCCGCGCGCCTTATTCCCCCGTTCGCTGCGTTGCCGGCGATTTTTTCGGCGGGGAGGTCGGAAAATGACATCGATCAGGTTTTCCTCGTTTTAGGCGTGAGGGCGGCGCTCGGCTCAGCGAGACTCTGGTAGAAAGCACGGCTGTATGCTGCTTGGTTGTTGAAGCGGGACAGACGATCGCCCCTCCTCCGCGTGTCACGTAAGACGCAGCGAGATGGAGGCCTATATTATCGCATTTTAAAAGCGATATCCGAAAAAGGTGAGTGCCCAGAAGACTGAAAGTCGGATACGCAGGAGCTCGATTTCACGTATCGAATCGTGGCAACTACCGTTGATAGCGCCGGTCGCGATTGCCGAAAATCGGAATTTATCGGGGTAAAATACTGTCAGCGGCGGGAAAATTACCTGTGGAAACGAGCGTGCGCTCGATTCGGACGCCGCGGGTCGGGAAACTCCGCGGCCATGCAAGATCCTCAGCTCGCCCGGTGGCAGGCCCAGTTGGTCAAATCCCATGCATGTCGGCCTGCATATTGCACGGCGAAGGGTTACCAGGTGTCGGCGGTTGGCGCGGGCTTCGACGCCACTCCGCCGGTGCGCTGACCGTCAGCCGGCCGCCGAGAGCCGACACAAGGCGCGCAATCCGGTCGAAGCCGGTCACGCCGGGAGCGGACTCGATTCGTGCGAGCCGCTTCTGGCTGACACCGAGCCGGAGGCCGGCCTGCTGCTGACTGAGGCCCTGCGCCTAGCGCAGTGCGCGGAGCACGGCGCGCAGCTGGCGGGGGGGGCGACAGGATAGTCCATGCCCGGTCGTTACTCGCTTAAAGGAGTAGAATCGAGTGACTATTCAAAAGGAGTAATGCCGGTCTACTCCCGTTGAGGCGTACGGTGCCAAGCCGCACACTGCGACGCCACTCCACCATCACCGATTTACCGAGTGCGTTCGCGACACCCACATGATGCTCGGGTCAATTGTCCCAGTCAGGACCCGCGATTCCGTTGGGCTCAGAACACCTCGTAGACTTCGATGAGGGCCTCGCCGGTGCCGTTGTTCACGCCGGAGAGCTGAACGGTGTAGAGGGTGCCGGCAGGCAGCGTGACGAGCAGCGCGGCGTCCTTGCTGTTGGCCGGCAGGCCGAACGCGCCGACTTGGGCAAACGTGGTCGCCAGCGTCGGATCCCAGTTGTCGTTGGTCGCGATCTGCGAGCCGCCGCCGTTGAAGACTGCGATGAGCGGATCCACGACCGTGCCAGCCACCCCGAAGGCCGCGAGGCCCGGGCCGATCCCGCGAATGAGCACCTGTTTGGTGCCCGTGCCGTTCAGCGCGAAACCCACGATCAAAACATCCGCACCGGTGCCGGTTTGGCTCCGGGTGGAAACGTTGATCAGCCGCGGCGACACTCCGCCTGCGGTATCGTAGACTTCGACCAGGATTGTCCCCGAACCGGTGCCTTTCGCGTGTACGGTGAACGAGCCGCTCGGCGACTGCGATAGCGCGGCGTCTTTCGAGCCG
>Ga0105044_10002415_pt1 | contig 25452 bp, 21 predicted proteins | sample MAT01_FD_78092 | JGI IMG/M metagenome (GOLD analysis project Ga0105044, IMG submission 78092) | Freshwater microbial communities from Lake Fryxell liftoff mats and glacier meltwater in Antarctica - MAT-01 | ecosystem: Environmental > Aquatic > Freshwater > Ice > Liftoff microbial mat | place... | reverse complement strand
GTGACATACTCCCCACACCTAAAGGCGGGGGCATCTGCCGTAAACGCCGGAGGCTTGGCTTACGCCAAGACTTCCACCGACTGAGACAGTATGAGATGATGCCCCATCTCATATACGCGTCTATCAGAAAAAGTGGTTTGTGCTCCTACGCCTTATATCCCCCATCGCTAAAGCGAGGGGCTTCACGGCGCTTCTTCGGTGAATGTGTAATCTGCCCAAGATAGATCATCTCATCAATCTTTGCCATCCTTACAAGTATAACACTGTATGGCATGTGGCTACATGAATCGGCATGGCCTGATACTGGATAGAATTCTTCTCAGGGCAAGTGCAAATACAGCGACTTCGCCAGAAAGTATAGCGATAAAATTCCCAATCGTATGATCGGTGATCCGTCTCAATACGAGCGCTTTCAGCGTGAGATTGAAGTCACCCAGACACTCAATCCCCCTGCGATTCAACAGGGGCTTGGCTCCGGCCAGTTCAATCGTATCCCCTAACAGCTATTGAGCGGTTTACCCCTCACCCTTGAAGTGGATGAGGGATTTTTCCGCACCCAGCCAATTCCTTAAATACTCATTATGAGACCTCGCTATTGCCATGTTTTTGAACAGATGTGCTAAAATGAAGTCTTTCATCTCACACAGAGAGAAAGACAATGCCTATCCAGCGCACGATTGAGCTTCATCACGCCCGCCAACTCAATATCACCCGCCAGCATCTTGATCAGGCCGAACGTCCGCCGCTGCTGGATGTCATTCGTGATCTGGGATGCTTGCAGCTTGATCCGATCAGCGCTGTACAGCGCAGCCATCTGCTGGTGCTGTGGAGCCGCCTGGGAGCCTATGACACGGCGGATGTGGACGCGCTGATCTATCAGGATCGCGTCTTGTTTGAATACTGGGCGCATGAGGCGTCTATTGTGCTGTCGGAAGATTATCCGATCCATCGTTTTCGGATGCAGGACTATCCGGGCGAAGGGGGCTGGAGTGACAGAATTCGCGCCTGGATCGCGGACGATGTGTCCGATTTACGCACGATGATGTTGAAGCGCTTCGAGGCGGAAGGGCCGCTGCCATCGCGGGCCTTTGAGGATAAAACAGTCGGCAGCCTCCATTCTTCCGGCTGGACATCGGATCGCAATGTCAGCCATATGCTGCAACATCTGTGGCATTCCGGCGCGATTGGCGTCTCACGGCGCGAAGGCATTCAGCGCTTCTGGGATCTGACGGAGCGCTGCCTGCCCGCCTGGGCCTCACAGGAGGTGTGGGATATGCCAAAAGTGGTAGAGGTAGCTGTGCAGAAGGCGATTCGTGCGTTAGGTGTGGCCCGTCCCGATCATATCAAGCTGCATTATACGCGCCATCGCTATCCCAACATGACAGCGGCATTGGTGGCGCTTGTGTCTCAGAGCCTCCTGGAGCAGGTAACGATTACGCGAGAGGGCAAAGCGCTCCCTGGGACATGGTATCTGCACACGGCGGATATCCCTGTACTGGAGCGCATACAGGCCGGAGCATGGCAACCGCGCACAACGCTGCTCTCGCCGTTTGACAATCTCATCTGTGATCGCAAGCGCCTCTATATGATGTTTGATTTTGACTATCACATCGAGATTTATACGCCGCAGGCCAAGCGTCAGTATGGATATTATGTGCTGCCGATCTTGCAGGGAGATCGCCTGATCGGGCGGATTGATCCGCGCTATGATCGTAAAACGCGGACGCTGGCAGTTCAGGCGGTGTATGCGGAAGATAACGCGCCGATAGATACAGACTCCATCAGCGCCATAAAGCAGTCAATCAGCGATCTTGCGACATGGCTTGGGGCCAAAACGATTGATATCAGCCCCCAAGTTCCGCCGCAGTGGGCCGCGCTGCGAGAGAATTAAGCACAGAACGCCATGTTGTCCCTTGACGATGAGGAGACTGTCTTTCAGTATGTGATGATTCTGGCCTGTGAAAGAGAGCCTCCTCATCGTGACTGTCACTCAACGACGTGTGGAATGGATCGCCATCCTCGCTGTGTTTATTCTGGCGGGCGTGCTGCGCCTGGGCTATCCTGGCGTCAACTCGTTTGCCAGCGATGAGGCGCGTGTGAGCTGGCTGGCCTTGAAGATGGCGCGGCAGGGCGAGATCGTGACCAACGGCATCAGCAGCTCCACCGGCGCACGCAATCTGCCTGCCTCGATTGATGCGTTCGTGATCCCCTATACGCTCTCAACTGATCCTCTCATCGCCACACAGTGGGTTGGTTTGTGGAGCTGGTTCGCTGTCATAGGGCTGTGGGGAGTGGCACGCAAGGCATGGGGGAAGCTGCCCGCCTTTGTCACGGCGCTGTGGATGGCGACAGCACCCTTTAACGTTATGTTTTCGCGCAACATCTGGACGCAAAATTTTCTTGCGCCGCTGGCGGTCTTCTGGCTGATGTGTGCGTTTATCGCCATGACCTCGCAGAATAAACAGCGCTTATTTGCGATTGGTGGGGCGGTCTTCCTGGCCGGGATCGCCTTTCAGATTCATGCGGCGGGCATTGTGCTTATCCCTGCCGCTCTGTGGTTGAGCGTGCGAGATCGCTGGTGGAGTCGGGCAGGGTTTATTGCTATGCTGATCAGCGGTCTGCTGGCATTTCTCGCTCTCATCCCATTTTTGCATGAGGCGGCCTGCTGCCATCCCGAACTCATCAACGAATATAGGCAAACATTGGGGCAGGGGCAGCGCATGGTCTCATCGGATGCGCTGCGCTTCACGGGCGAGATCGCGCTGAATTATGGCTGGCAGTACCGCGCCCTGGGCGACAGCGATACAGTGGCCCAGGTTGTGCCTGTGGCGATGGGCGCGGGGCTGTTGCTGCTCATGGGATGTGCCGGATTTGTGCGCCATGCCGTGCAGATGCGCGACAGCACCTCGCGCAAACTGATCGAGCTGACGCTGCTGGTGCTGGTGATCCCAATTGTCTTTTTCAGTGCTCAGAATGCGCCTGTGCGCCTGCACTATTTGCTGATAACAATTCCATCGCTAGCACTGCTGGCGGGGTGCGCGGTCTTTTTCATCTCGCATCGGCTCTGGCGATGGCTCGTGACGCTGGGGGCGGTGCTGCTGGCGCTGATCTGGACAGGGCAAATCTTGTACAGCCTGTCGCGCCTTGACAATGAACTCATCCCCAATGGCATGGGCCTATCGCTTGAAATCGTGCGTGATACGGCCCATGCGCTGCCCAAAGACAAGCCGATTCTTGTGCTTACGCAGAGCGATGATGTCGTCTCACGCGGTGAGCCTGCGACCTGGGCGGTGCTGCTGTGGGATACGCCGCATCGGATCATTGGCGGTTGGACGACGCTCATTCTCCCCAATACGCCGACAACCCTGTTTACCGATGTGAATGGGATGCCCGCCTGGGAAGAGGTGCAGGCGGCAGGCCTTGCCGATCATGAACAGACGATCCAAACTCTGGAGCAAGCACCGCCCGCCTTTTTTACGACTTATAACGGCGAAGCCTTACAGGGTTATACAACGCTTGAAACGCCGCTGCACTTTAGCAATGGACTGGAATTGGTCGCATGGCGGGCGCGTGTCATCAGCGGGCGGCTGCGCCTCTCGACGGTCTATCATGTGGTGGCTGAACCCCCGCAGGCGACCATCCAGCAGTTTATGCATCTCCGCACGGTGGGGACTCTGGATGGCCCGCCGCCCGCTGTCAGCGATATTCCGCTGTCCGCCTCGCAGTGGCGCGTCGGGGATACGCTGATCGGGATCGCGGATTTCCTGGAATACAAAACCGATGTTGATTACTGGGTCGATACGGGCCAATACGATCTGGCGACAGGCGGGCGCTATGCCCGCGCTGATGGCGGCGATTCGGTTAGGATTGGGCCATTCAGGGCGAAATGATCGCGGCGCTTTGGTGTGTCGCTGTAAGGGCTTCCTGCACAATTGCCATGAACTGTGCTCCAAAAGCCTTTGCCCGCTGGTTGAACTGGGCGCGGGCCTGGGCTTCCAGCGCTGTATCTGGCCCTGCCTGACGCGATTCAGAGATATCAATGAGGACATCGGCCAGAGCCTGCGGATTTTTAGGGTCAAAATAGCGCGATTTGGGAGGATTTTGCTCACGATGTACCGGGATATCCGACACAATCATCATCTTACCAATCGATTTTGTTTCTTCTATCGAGGTATTCCACCCTTCAAACAGGGAGGGCTGTAAGATGGCGAGAGACTGGCGCATGAGAGAGAAGATATGCGGATGAGGGATCATGCCTAACATGAGGAATTGTTTTTGCACGCCAACCCGCGCAATTTTGACCAACAAATCGCTGAAATAGCGCGGCTGGCGGTAGTCGTGAGGATTGCCTGTACACACAACCGTGATGTGTGGGTGCGTCTCGCGCAGGAGAGCCAGTGCATTGATCACGACCTCATGATTTTTGTGCTGCCAGAATTGATTGGGTACGTAGAAGAACTTTTCCGGAAGGTGATACTCTCTGCACACAAAAGATGGATCGATAGCATAAACAGCGGCATCGATTTGAGCAACAAATTGCAGGACTCGTCCTTTGTGTGCATGTACGGGGTCAAAGGCCTGAAAATCTTCAAGAGCGTTATGACTGCTCAAGATGACGGTATCGGCTTCCTGCGCCCACTTAATATACTGTGTGTTGCGATCCTCCTGTTCCTTTGGTGTGAACATGTGCGGTAAATGGAGATGCTGGAAATCTGGAATCCACACGAGCGATGAGGTGGAGGGCAGTTTTCCGTGCGATTTGGTCGTAAAGACAGCATCAACATGAGCACCCCTGAGCAGAGCGCTCATCGGGCTTTCTGCTCCCAGATTGGCCCCGATGCGTGTTTGCAGCGAGAAGCGTACACGCTCTCCAAAAGCCCGCTGTGGTGGATAGAGCAGGACATCAGTCACAAAGGGCAGGAGCATTTGAGAATCGTCGGAGACATTACCACTGTTGAGCAGGACAATCTCTGGTGGCGCCTCCTGCATCTTGAGCGCCAGGAACAGATTTTTAAGATAATGACATCCGGCAATCCATTCGCGGGTGCAGATATTGCTGAAGGCCAAGCGTAGAGGTTTAGAATTGGGCATCATACCAGTCCTTGATCTGGCGCAGACCTTCTTCAAGAGACATATGTGGCACAAACCCCAGTTTTTTTAACGCGCTGATATCAACTGTCCATTTATCAGGCTCACCCGCCCGCACCTGTCCTGTCGAGTTCAAACGTGGGTGGAGGTTGAGAATTTTGCACCACGTTTCGACGACATGCTTAATACTGTGCGACACCCCTGATGCAACATTGTAGACTTCGCCTTTGCCAGGCGCACAGGCGGCAATTGTCAGCAGAGCACTCACAGCGTCATCCACATGGCAAAAATCACGCTCCTGTGTCCCATCGCCAAAAATTTCGATCTGGTCAGGGGTGGCGATGAGCTTCGTCATGACATCAAAAATGACCTGCTTGCGCTGGCGCGGCCCATAGACAGAGAACATACGGGCCGATGAACTGCGCACACCGTAAAGCTGACTGTAGACATCCGCATAACGCTCACTCGCCAGCTTGCTCACCCCATACGGCGAAATCGGTAGGGTGGGGTCATCTTCGCGGATGGGCAGACGTGTTGGATTGCCGTAGACGGCGGCTGACGAGGCGTAGACAAAACGCGGGGTGGGATGTGCCCGTAAACGCTCCAGAAGTTTAAAGGTGGTGTGTAAATTTTTTTCATAATCCATCACGGGATCATCAACACTGGGCGGCACATAAGGGTTGCCGCCCAGGTGAAAGATCGTGTCAAATCGCCCAATATCCAATGTCTCAAGAGCGGCTTCAACCGTCATGGGGATCATCGTGACATGCTGATGGATTGGGGCAAGGTTCGGGTGTTCGGGGGTCGCGTGATGATCCAGCACGGTCACACGCGCTCCTGCCGCATTCAATCGCTCAACAAGATGCGACCCGATGAATCCCGCGCCCCCTGTAACCAATACGCCTTGCTTGTACCAATGACTCATGCAGACCCCTCATTTTTGAGCGACAAAACTGTAGAGACGCCCTGCTGAATGATCGCGTATGGTGGCGAGATAGGCGAGAGCGCTTAACATTGGTTTCCCCCAGGGCTGCGACTCGGAGGTGAGCAGAGCTGTAAGAGTTTGCCCGATCAAGCGTTTTGGCAGCGCCGTGATCCTCATTTTTTGCTGGATTGGCAGGGTGGGAAAATAGTTGATCTCGCTTTGCCAGGGTCCCCAGATATGTTTCATACTTAATCCTGCCCCACGAATCGCCCCAAGGTATTCCTTGAGCAAGAAGGCATTTTCGCCCCCATAAAGATGATGAAGGGCATGACGTTCTAAAAACAGAGGCAAATCTTGCGGCTGACTGATAACATGTTCCCGCGTGGCGATAAAGACCCCACCGGGCTTGAGCACACGCCCAATTTCAGCACAGAGCTGCGTGAGATCACGCGCATGATGCAGCACCTGACGGGCATACACAGCGTTGAAGGTATTGTCCGTGAAGGGCAGTGATTCGCCCCATTCAACCACCACCTCAATCGGCAGTTGGGTTTCGCGGGCGACCTGTCGAATGGCCTCTGCGCCCACGAATGCACTTGGATCAGGTTCGAGAGCCGTGACCTGCCAGCCCTCTTTGGCGAGAGCATAGCTGCTGATTCCTCGTCCCGCGCCGATGTCGAGGGCATGGCCTTTTTGAGTAGGGAGATACCGCACTGTTTCGCGCCATTCGCCGGATTGAGCAAAACGCTCACACGCCTGGAGCAGTGGGTCGTCAAAATAACAGGCCCGCACCAAGTCAGCCTGATCAGGTTGTTGACGCAGCCATTCAACGGCTTCTTGCCATGTCATTTTAGGCATCACGAACAGCCTTGATAAAATACCCGGCCCCATCTTCGGGAGCCGTTTGCCATGAGTACCGCCCCAACTGCCACATCCATACTCTACGCCAGACCTTGCGGAACCGATGATAGCGATCCACCATTGTACTTGAGCGATGAGCCAAACTCGCGCCACTGAACTCATAATCCAATTTTGCAAAGTGCTGAGCAATAGGACGATCAAAATAGCCGTGTACTTCAACAAGACGCAGCCCGACATCCGCAAGATGTTTGGCCCAGGTTGCACTATCCCAGGCATGGAAGAATGGTTGCCACGCCCGATAGTCTTTTTCGGCCTGTGCACCGATATCCCACCATTCAAAGTAGCGATGGTTCAGGACATTAAAGGCGAAGACACCACCTGTTTTGAGCACACGCGCAATCTCGCTGAGAGCACTGTCAACATCGGGAACATGCTCAAGAGCGCTGTTGTTGAAGACCAGATCAAATGCGGCATCGTCATAAGGTAGGCGCTTGGAGACGTCGCAATTGTCAGTTCGTGTGTAAATTTCGCGTTTCTGGGCTGATTCCAGTGCTTTCGTATCAAAATCACATCCAGCGGCCCATTGAGCGTTACCCCAGACAAGCTGTGCAAATTTACCATCACCACAGCAGTGATCCAGCGCCACACAGGTATTGGGCGAGAGGCGTGATGCATAAGTCATCTCTGGAACGCGACAGACGGCGATGCTTGGGACCTTTGCGTAAGTCATCCAAAGAGGCTTCCAATATGGACTTTCAGACAGTTTGCTCGTCATGCTACAAGCCTTTTTATCCTTAGGATTGAGTATCGAATAACTTCTGCATTTACTTCTGTAATCTGGCGTATCAAATCAAACAAATGCTTGTGTTATTTAGCTCCTGTTCCTTAGTAAATAAAGATGACGCTTCGTGTCATCAGCACATACTATTTCTCCGCAATAATCCATTTACCTACTGAGATCTTATCATTCCACAGAGAATCAACCATATACACCTTCGAATAGGCTGTTTTAAATTTCTTGAGCCACCAACCTGTTGAGTTATTGAAATAACTTTGATGTGTCTTGATCCATCCTTCATCTTTGCCGCTGCGTGAAAAGGGCATTGTATGATAGGTTCGATGTCGTGTAATACGGTGGCACTCTTTTACAAAGGCATCGATGCCTTCTTCTGTAAAATGTTCAAGCGAACCAATTGAATATGAATGCTCGAACTCATCATCATCATAGGGAGTATTGGTCGCATCACACACAGTCAGTTTGTCTTTTACAACACCTAACTCAATGGCTCTTTAGATAAGGTAATCAGAGATATCACAGCCATAGACATCAACATCTGGCAGTTGGTTCACACGCGTAATTGTCTTTCCCGTCCCACATGCTATATCAAGTATTTTTCCATGACTGTTTGCCAAAAGTAGGACAATTTCGTGCCATGTATTCCCCTCACCCCATGTGTCCAGAACATCGGCAAAATCTTTATCCCAGTACAAACCTAAATCCTGCTCTTTAGGATTAGCACCAAATCTTTGAATAGTCTGCTTCGGGACACGTCGTTTCAGTTTGCCAAGAATCTGCCACACGAGAGGAGGAGTAAGCTGTTTCACAAGATATTTCATCACAGAGTCCGAGTTGAAATTTTACAAATTAGACGAAATTAACCGCGTGTTTCCAACCTAAAGCGAGGTTGATACAATGCGCCAGATATAGTAACACAATTCATTATAGGTGCTAGTGAGGGTATAGATTAGGGGGCTTATATTGGCTCACTAATCCTGGTGTTCATTTCGACAAGAACAATGTCACCATTGTACGTTCACATGCAGATATCGACGCAAACGGATCATGAGATAAAGGCGCAAACGCCCCAAAAAGCGATGAATCTGGTAGTAGTATGTTGGAGTCACATACGTTTTATAAAATCGACGTAATTGAGAAAATTTTTTTTGATCGAACTCAAAAGGAAAATCCCAATCTAATGCGGCCTCATCCACCAGTCTGCTCGTTTGATACAGCGTCTTGTCGCCAGTGCCACTGTTGACGCCGCTGCCATCAAACCCGACATTTTGAACCAGGGAGCGGCGTGGATAGACCACCAGACCGCCTCTTTGCCAGACCTCATACCAGAACAGAACACCCCAGCTTTGCGTTTTACCTTCAGCGACACCAGCGAGCATGTGCGTGTAGGGATAAGCACCATTCAAATCAAAGGCATAGGCTTTTTTGCGATCTTGCAGCGCTTGATGGGCTTCAGTGGGATCAGGATTATAATGCTGCCATGCACGCTCCCAGGTTGCCCAGCCCCAGGTTGTTGAAAGCGGGAGAAGTATTGCTCCCTGTTTGGCGGCTGGTGCAAATGGGAAGGTGAAGCCTGAAATCTGCATCACGCGCTCATCGTGTTCGTAGTGATCCAGGGCAGAGAGCATGAAATCGATGAAGGGCGTGCTGACGACAATATCATCTTCAAGCACGATAACGCGCCCATACTGGCGGCATAACTCCCCAACGCCCGTTTCGATGCTCTTTTTCAGGCCCATGTTGTTTTCGCGGATGATGATCTGAGCCGGGTGCTGGTCTGCCCATTGCCGTACTACTTCGCGGGTTGCCTCAACACTGGCACGATGCTCGTCTTTTTTGACCCCATCGCAGAAAATCACCACATCGCACTCATCAAAGCGGGAGCAGCGTGCTACTGCCTCAAGGGTTTGCCGTGTGTGCGTGGGGCGATTGTAGGTAAAGATGGCGAGAGGAGTCTTGGTCATAGGGTTCATAGACAAATATATGGGCTTCAGATCGTTTGAGGATAAGGTTATTGTACTCGCTCAACGCTGACGAATATAAACACTTGTTTGGGCATAATACGAAATCACAGGCAGCGGCCCCATGAAATGATGCGCTTCAAAATCAGCAAGATAATGACTCGTTTGAGCGGTGTAATAGGCTCGTTCGGCATTGTCGAGGATCAGCAGACCGCCCACCTTCACATGTTTCGCTCCATGCATAATACAGGAAGGGCGAGCACGACCATCGATCAACACGACATCAAAATAAGCCTCATGGTACTCGTCGATAACAGTAGCATAGCGATGAAAATTAAAGCCATGCAGAGTCGGATTTGCGCTTTGATAGCAGTTTGGGTCTTCAGCCTTGGCTTCCGCACATATTGCCCCAGGCTCAGGTGGAACGAAGCGATAGTCGATGCGGGGCTGAGAAGCAAACCGCGCTAATAACTTATGATACCAGTCTTTATCGTGCTCAACCGAGACGCAGGTACAACCCTTTGTCAGCCAGTACAGGGTCGAGCCGCCACTACCATATTCAAAGACGGAGGCTTGCGATGGACGGTGTTTTTCAATGAAGTTAACAGCCTCAAACGCCAACCAGGGCATTGGCCTATTGAGGAGATAGTCTCGCTGCTGCGACTGAATCCATGTGAGAATATATCTTCGATAGGCAGGCTCTGACCATAATAAGCGTAAGAATCGCAATTTGACCTGCTGAGTGTGCCGCCATTTGCCGAATCGTTGCCGCAGTGTCATGTTATAAAATCCAATACATCCGCAGATGTTTATTTGGCTAAACGCCGATAAAATCGATCATATTTAGCCATCTGTTCAACAAGATCATAACGCTCTCCAAGCACAGCTTCTACATCATCGGCGAAGCGGGCTTCTATGAGCATGAAGCGAGGCGCAAACCGCTCGAAATCGAGACCGCGCAGTACATCGGCTTCAAAGCCCTCGACATCCAGAGAAAGAAAATCAATCTGTGTGATCTGCGCCTCAATCAAAATGCTGGTGAGTGTGCGAGCTGGAACCTTGATGAGATAGGGTTGGATATTCTTTTGCACACGGACCGCATCATCAAGATGTTTTTGCTCCGTTTGCGTGTCTTTGAGTGCGCCGGGAATATAAGACATTAAATTGGCATACATAACTTCGATGGCGTCTTGGGAAAACCCAAATGGGACGCAGGCACTTTGATATGTTTTTTCTTTGCGTCGCCGCCGTTTTGCGCGTTTATACAGTTCTGGAATAGGCTCCACAAGGACGCCTGACCAGCCTTTGCCTTCTTCCAGGTAGCGTGTATTGCTCTGGGTAAAGCCATCGTTTGCCCCCAATTCAACAAAGACACCATTTTGAAAATCGAGATATTTTTCGAGTTTCTCATCCAGCGTATGTTTTTGATGAGGCGCACGCCACCAACGATCAAACCCGAGCGTGTCAGTTAGGAAGAAGAAGATACGGTCATAAATACGTCTCAGCCGTGAGCGAATCGCCCTATAAGATCGCTTCATGACTAACCTCTTGGTACGTCATTTGTTTCCATTCAGGCAGCAGGAAGAACTTTCCGTTAATCAGGGACTCTTGTCGAATTCCATACAAAACTTCGTTTGTGATCACCTCAAACTGGCCTAAATCTACCCTGGGCCAATCCAATTCAATTCCATTGGCTTCAAGGCGTGTACCAATTGTATATACACCGGGCGTTGCATTAAATTGGCTAAATTGAGCCTGAATAATATGAGCACCCACTTCCAGATCAAAGGTTTGATAGGGGGCTGAGTAACATATTGCCAGTGTGTCTCCCGATTCACTGCGGAGTCCAAAGCCCAGATTGAGATTGGTGATGGGCTTCTGGCATACCACCTTAAATTCTACAAGAATAGGTTCACCGACCTGCACAAGACCCCATTCTGGGGCATTGGTGCTTTTGACACGCACAGCAGTGAGGGATATTTGTTTCTGAGATGTCGTTTGAACAGGGCTGGGACTATCGAAGTGCTGCGAGGCCCCTAAATACTGGTTGACTACAGTTGACACCTCACCCTGCTGCACAACCTTGCCACCTTCTAACCAGATTCCATACTTACATAACATGCGAACAGCTTGCAAGTTATGGCTCACAAACAGCACCGTGCGACCTTCACCCGCCACGTCGCTCATCTTGCCCAGACATTTCTTCTGGAATTCCGCATCGCCAACCGCCAGCACCTCGTCAACGATCAAAATATCCGGCTCCAGATGTGCCGCGACAGCAAAGCCCAGGCGCAGACCCATTCCGCTGGAATAGTGCTTGACAGGGGTGTCCAGAAATTTCTCAACGCCGCTAAAATCGACAATTTCATCGAACTTGCGACGAATATCGGCGCGGCTCATGCCTAAAATTGCCCCATTCAGGTAGATATTCTCGCGGCCCGTTAGTTCTGGATGAAAGCCCGTTCCCACTTCCAGCAGGCTGCCAACGCGCCCATACAAGCGCACCTGGCCCTGGGTTGGCTCGGTAATTTGCGAGAGAATTTTGAGCAGCGTGCTTTTGCCTGCGCCATTGCGCCCAATAATCCCAACAACATCCCCCTGCTGAACGGTGAACGAAACATCGCGCAGCGCCCACAGCGATTCGCTGAGTTCTGCGGCCCCATACGCCTCGCCGTGCATGAGATTGCTCAAGCGCCGGAAAGGGGCTGTTGCAAGATCCATCACCGTATCACGCAACGTATTGAACTGTGTTTGCTTTGCGCCAATGCGATATTCTTTGCTGAGATTGACAACTTCAATCGCTGTACTCATATCACATCCGCAAACGTGCGTTCCATACGCCGAAAATAGAAGAGACCCGTGATTAAGAGGAAAAATGCCACACCAGACGAGACCAGAACGCTGAGAGCTAAATCTGTCTGCGTGCTAAGTAGCGCCCAGCGGAAGCCCTCAACGACGCCCACCATCGGATTGAGACTGTAGAGGGCACGCACAACATCGTTCTGGATCAGGCTGGAGGGGTAAGCAATCGGCGTGATATACAACCAAGATTGGACGATGAAGGGGATGATATAGTTCACATCGCGGAACTGGACATTCATCGCACTGAGCCACAAACCAACGCCCATCGCCGTGACCATTGCCAGCAAAATGAAGTAGGGCAGCCACAAAATACGCAGCGTTGGGAAAAAGCCCGCCAGGGCTAGCAGAACGATCAGCACTAGAAATGCCAGCACAAAATCAATGATGCCGCCGACGACAGCAGAAATAGGAATGAGCAGGCGCGGGAAGTAGATCTTCTTGATAAGATTGGCATTGCTCACGAGGCTGCCGACAGACCGCGATAGGCCGCCACTGAACAAGGCCCAGGGGACAAGCCCGCAGTAGGAAAAGAGATAGTAGGGCACGCCATCAGAAGGCACTTTGGCGAGGCCGCCAAAGAAGGCACTGAAAATCACCATCGTCATGACAGGCTGCAAAATCGCCCATAACACGCCTAGCACCGTTTGCTTGTAGCGCACTTTGATATCGCGCCAGATGAGAAAGCCCAGCAGTTCGCGGTAGCGCCAGATTTCACCGAGCTGAAGGGCGGCCCAGCCCCGTGAGGCTTTTAAAACAAGCGTCGGGGACTGTTGATTTGTCGTTGGGAGGGGTGTGATTGATGGGTTCATGCGGCTGAATATACCATAAGCGTGTAGAGGTTGCCTATTCCGAATTGTCAAAAATCTGCTGGCAAGCTATTCATGAGAGGCGTGCTGCTTGCACGCCTCTCATGAAGCTGTTAATTCAAGGCGCGGAGAGCGGCCAGAAAACGCTCGACCTCCTCAGCTGTGTTGTAGTGCGCCAATCCCACCCGTACCATGCCATTTTCAGCATGGCCCAGAGCCTTCATGATCTCAACGGCGTAGTAATTGCCATTCCAGACGTAAATGTTTTGATTGGCGAGATAACCCGCGATTTGTTCGGGTGTATAACCCTCTTTGACGAAAACGACTGTCGGAACACGTTCACCAAAACGTGTCGGATCAGTGATCCCAGCAATTGTGATCCCTGGCAGTGCCTGTAAACCCTCCATCAACTGCACGAGCAGGCCGCGTTCATAGGCTTGCAGGGCGTGCATCCCGCTGTGAGGCGTACCATCCTCGCCGAGTGATGCAATATAATCGATGGCGGCAGCCACGCCTGCAATTGTCTCAAAGCTCAGGGTTCCGGTCTCAAATTTCGTCGGCGGATAGTTCTTGGCCGGACGCACCTTATACGCGTGGAGTTGATCCAACAGATCGTAGCGGCCCCACAGAATGCCAATGTGCGGCCCAAAGAATTTATAAGCTGAGCACATCAGGAAATCGCATCCAATCGCCTGCACATCAATCGGGATATGCGGCGCACTTTGCACCGCATCCATGACGAAGAGCGCGCCCGCCGCGTGTGCCATCTCCGCGACCTTCGCAACGGGGTTAATCGTCCCGACTGCGTTGGAGGCATGGACACAGGCGACAAGCTTGGTCTTGCTGCTGAGGGCTGCTTCCAGACTGTGCAGGTCGAGCGTACAGTCAGACGGATTGATATCGACCCATTTGACAGTCATGCCTTTATCGGCGGCCACATGGAGCCAGGGCGACACATTGGCATCATGATCCATGCGCGTGAGCACGATCTCATCATCGGCCTGCCAACTGCGTGCCAGAGCGCGGCTCAAGGCAAAATTATGCGTCGTCATATTCTGACCGAACACAATCTCATGCAGATCAGGCGCATTCAGGAAGGCGGCCATGCGCTGACGGGCCATCTCCATCATGGCATCGCTGCGCTGGCTGGTGGCAAACAAACCGCCTGAATTTGCGTTCATGGTGCGATAGTAATGGACGATGGCATCGATCACCCGCTCAGGAACCTGTGTGCCTGCCGGATTATCCAGAAAGATTATGGGCTTTCCATCGGGCGCAGTCTGATGAAGGGCGGGAAACTGCGCCCGAACGGTATGAATATCAAACATATTTTGTAATCCCTTGCAAAGAGAAACACGTCGTCAGTTACGTCACTGCTGATGATAGACATAAGACTCTCGAACAGAAGACACGTCTGGCATTGCCGTGTTAGCTCAAGCCGATGAGAGGGCAGAGAGCTTTAAAAATGTCAACAAGCATCTGCTCAACATAAAGCGCAGGTTCGGCTTGTTGAACGATCTCATCATAGGACACCACCACGCCTGTCCAGCCTGTGGTATGCCAGATCGCTCCAGCAGGCAGCAGGGGCGGGGTATAGTGTTCAGGATAGGGGTAGGCATAAGCGTACAGGTAAGGGCGCTCAAGGCCGAGGCTGTAAGGCGCAAAGCCAAAATTCAGGTGTGCTTTGTTGGCTTCCATCTCCGTGTTTTCGGGGTGAAACCAGAGCGTTGACAGATCAAAATGCTCCGGCCAGACGACAATCGGCGTCATCAGTCCGGTCAGCCGTGCGCGAAAACGGGCTGTGGCTGTGAAGATCGTGTACAGCACATCAGCATAATCGGAGGCGATATTCGCGTCTACTTCAAGTGGCATTGTGTCAGTGTATTCTTTGCTGTCGAGATGCGTGAAGCGAGCGCGGGTATGGGCGGCCTGTACTGCCCGTTCCAGGGCTGTGTGTCCGCTCATGCCGACGAGCGCCTGGTTTAACTCAGTGGATTCGAGCGCTGCCAGCACAGTTTCCACGATATCCGCCTGCGTTTGACCCGTGAAAGGAAAAGTGACTGCTGTGCCTGTCCTGGGATGATAGATGAAGGCCCGCTGCTTAAAATCGAGAATCAGCTCGCCGCCCCCTTGCAGCGTATCGGTGGAAAGTCCTTGCGGCACGACTTTCATTCCCAACTCAAGATAGTTTGTCAGCGGCTCATATGAGAGAAGACGCACAAGACCAAGCAGCATCGCCATTTTATGCAAGCTGCGGCCCGTGACCTCAAAGTGATCGAGCGAAGGGATTACCATCTGTGTCTCTCCTCATCAATGTGGATTGCATATCATAACGCCATGACATTATGCCTCTTTGTGAGGCATTTGTGCATCAGATGCTATTTGCCAGGGCCAGCGTCCATCCACCTCGACTTCCAGCACCCATTTGATCTGATCCTCATTCATGCTAATTTGTACCTGAGCATGTGTGTTTGAGGCTCATTTTGAGAATTCCATGATCTCTCTAAAAACTCCGCTCTCTGATTTGCGGCATCTCGCACCTGCGTGTACACTGTGATTCTGTTGATCGGTCTACTATGAGACGCAAGGAAGGGCCACCAATGACGGATACCGCCGCGATATTGAATGAGGCGTATGGACTCATTGAGCAGGGGGAGTTAGGCCGCGCACGCAGTCTGCTCCAACCACTGCTGGAAAGTGACAGCCAGAATCCGGATGTCTGGTGGCTTTATACCAATGCGGTGGACGATGAAAATGAAGGTCGGCGAGCGCTTGATCGTGTTCTTGCGCTTGACCCGCAGTACCCCGGCGCTGCCGATTTGAGCGCCCGTCTGGGGAATGCGCCGCGTGTCTTGAAGCCGCTGTCGTCCTTGAAACCCGCGCCTGTTCCCACCACGCCGCCCCTTCTCCCGGTAACGCCTGTTGTGACATCTGCCACAAGCACAATGGATGATCCCGACCTTAACGATGATGAATTTGCAGCCACAGTGGGTGCGCCGCAGGGTCGCCGCTTATCTGGCATCCTGCTGATTGCGGGAGCGGCGATTATTGCGATAGGGGTGTTGTGGTTGTTCACAACGCTTGCCAATCAGCCTGCGCCTGTCACACCCACCGCTGTTGCCAATCTGATCACGCCTGTGGATACCGCGCTGCCCCTCGCTATGAGTACAGCCGATGCCCTCACAGCGACAGCCTTGCTTGCAGGATCGCCCACAACGGATCTTAATGCCACATCGGTTGATGTGACGACGGTAACGCCTGTCGTTACACGCGTAACCACTAGTGTAACCGTCATGCCTGCTGCCACAACCCAACTCCTCGCCACACAAGAGACTGTTGCACAGGTGGCGACCTCAGAGGTGGCAAATACGACCCGTGAGCCGCTCCCTGCTGCCACAAATGCCATCTCTGTCGCAACACAGGCGATGACCGCCGCTGTCGTCCCAACGCAAGCGATGATGACTGCCGAAGTCCCTGCTGCCACACAGGAAACGATCCTCCTTGTCACGACACAGGACGTGACTGCGACTCAAAATGCCGTTGTGATGACGCCGACTGAGGGAAGCGATGTGATCGTTGCTACCGCGACGGAAAACGCCTCTATCGCAACGCAGGCCGCAATTCCCACCGAAGACAACAGTCTCATGCTCACGCAGGCTGTCACCACCGAAGCCACCCAAGACCCGACTGACACGCTGGCGGCCAAGCTTGAGGTGTTGAACGTCACGCGCAGCAATATCGTGAAGGCTAACACGGGTCTCGGCTCGACACTGATTGTTGAGGTGTGTGCTCCGCCTGTTGCCAGTGCCACTACCGCGCTCACCACTGCAATGAATGCTCTAGCTGAGACTGTTGGGGCTGTGCCAGATGTTGAGGCTGTTGGCGTCAATCTCGGCTGTGATCCGTTACGCCCGCGTGTAATTGCGGTGTCGGCCTCGACAGCGGCGGCGTTTGGGCGCGGCGAAATTGATCTGCGTACCTATCGCAAAGAATGGCAACCGACAGATCTGGTTGAAGCCGCTGGCAATGGCTAGAGGATGGGGTAGGTTGTGTAGTTTCGGGTGGACGAGGTCAATGTGATCTGTAAGATCGTGTTGGTGTAGGGGCGACCCATGGGTCGCCCTTCTGGAAATGGATCTTTTGGGCATGACATGTCATGCCCCTTACAACAATCCCATTTCAAATTTACGACGTGTCGATCTTTTATTCCGACTCTATCTCAGCCTCTTCTGCTTCTGTCATCACGGGCAGGCACAGCGTAATCGTTGTGCCTTTGCCGACCTCGCTCTGCACATCAATACGACCATTATGATTGTGAATGATCTCATGGCTGATGAACAAGCCTAAGCCGGAGCCATTGTCTTTGGTCGTATAGAATGGCTCAAAGATTTTTTCGAGCATCTCCGCCGGAATGCCTGTGCCTGTATCCTGAAACGCGACACACACTTCTGTCCCCGTCTGGCTAATCGTAATTGTGAGGAGGCCACCGGGCGACATAGCGGCTTTGGCATTGAGCATCACATTGAGGAACACCTGCTCAAGCTGATCCTTGTTGCCATAGACATACGGAGCGGCATCGGGCGCGGTGCTCATCGTGACGCCAATGCTGTCCTGCTGGAAGAAGCGCTGCGTCAGCGCCTTGACATTTTCAATTACGCTACCGATATGCAGCACCTGCATATCCGCCGTATCGCCCTGCCGCCGCCGCGTAAATTGCAACAGGCGCTCGACGGTGCGGCTGATACGGCGGGCGCTGTGGAGCGTCTCCTGTACCGCCTGACTTTCAATCTGTGTACCATCCTGCAAATCTTCGACCATCAGTTCCAGGTTGATGATGATAGGCAGGAGCGGGTTGTTAATCTCGTGGGCGATGCCTGCTGCCAGACGGCCAATCGAGGCCAGTTTTTCCGAGCGGATCAGAAGCTGCTGGGCGGAACGCAGTGCCTGGGTGCGCTCTTCAACGGTGGCTTCAAGCGTCTCGGCATAACGGACTTCCAGCGTATACAGCTCGGCATTGCGAACCGCCAGCGCTGCTTGCTGCGCCAACCCTGCAAACAGCCGCATGGCGTCCTCATCATAAACCTGCGACGAGATCAAGCCGACAGCCCCAAGCCAGCGACTGCTGTAGAGGAGGGGAGCCGCCATGCCGGATGAGGAGGGGAAATGCGTTTCGCCGCTTTGCTCCGTCCACTGGTAGGGGCCTTCATGTGCGCCCAGAGCACGCTGAATGCGCGGGCTGTCAAGCTCGAAGGGCTGAGGCATTTCACCCCGATGGCAGATGAACGCTGATGGGGGACGCCCCTCTGAGCGGCACAGAATCCATACGCCCTGACAGGGAAACAGATCGAGGAGGAGATGCAAAATCAGCATTTCCAGATCGTCAATCTCCAGATGTGTCGTGAGAGCTTCACTCACACGCAGCAGTGCCTCAAGATCGCGGGTGCGGCGCTGCAACACCTGCTTGAGTTGATATGACTCCATTTTGCTGCGGGAACGGGCCAGCAGTTCGCGGGGTTCAATCGGCTTGGAAAGATAATCGTCTGCGCCCAGACCCAGACCATATTCAACATCGGAGGGCTCATCTTTGGCCGTGACCATAATCGCGGGGATGTGGGCCGTGCGCGGGTCGGCCCGCAGCGCCCGTAAGACCTCGAAGCCGTTCATATCGGGCATCATCACATCAAGGAGAACGAGCGCGGGCTGGAGAGTTCGTGCCTTTTCCAGGGCTTCTCGCCCATGATAGACACACAGCACGCGATAGTTATGGCTGGTAAAGAGTCGCCCAATCATATCGGCGGCGGGGTGATGATCATCAACGATCAACACTAGGGGGGCAAGCGAGTCGGCATTCACGAAGGTAAACCCTTTCTATAAAAGGCCGTCTCTAACTGACGGGGGCGGCGGCCCTGTGATATAATTTCTTCGGACATATCCATTTTAATGCGAGACAGCCCAGTCGATCATGAAGAATCCCTATACTCCTTCAACTGATACCCTGCGTGCCCTGTTTGTTGGCGCGGCAGCAGGGCTGGTTCTGGCGCTCGTCTTTGCGGGTGGCTTTTTCTTCCGTGATGCGATGCGTGGCGCAACGGTTCAGGCAGATGATACTGCCCCTGGTAATTTCCCGCTGCTGGCCGAGGTCGAGAACCTGATTCAACACGTCTATTTGCGTCCGCTGCCCGCGCAAAGTGTGCTGCAATATGGCGCTGTCAAAGGCATGGTCGGGACGCTGGGCGACAAGAACACGTTTTTCATCGAGCCGCCTGTGGCCCGCAGCGAAGCCGATGCACTGGCCGGAACCTATGGCGGCATCGGCGTGCTGCTGCGGCGCGATGAAAAAGGTCAATTTTTACTGGCTCCCTATCCTGACAGCCCGGCCCTCGCCGCAGGTATCCAGGATGGCGATGTTCTGCTGGCCGTCAACGACATTCCGGTGGAACTCACTGAGCAGCAGGATTCCGTCGATCAAAAGATGCGCGGTGAGGTCAAAGCCGACAGCGGTGTTAAGCTGACAGTCAGGCACGCGGACGGGACAGAACTCAGCGTGTTCATCGCCTTTGCTGAGATCGATATACCGTCTGTGCTGTGGCGAGTGACGCCAGATGATGCCCGAATTGGCTATGTGCAAATTTTACGCTTCACCAACCGCACGCCGGATGAACTGCACGCCGCCCTTGAAGCGCTGCAAGGCAAATCGATCAAAGCCTTGATCCTCGATCTTCGCAATAACACAGGCGGCTTGCTGGAAGAATCGATCAAGGTTGCCAGCGACTTTATCCCGGATGGCATCATCGCCTATGAGCGCAGTCAGGACAGCGAAAACCCTCTTGCAAGCAAGGGCGGCGGCATCCTACCGAACGACATTCCGCTGGTTGTGCTCGTCAACAAGTACACGGCAAGTGCCTCAGAGATTGTGTCAGGCGCAATTCGGGATCGCCAGCGTGGAATTCTCCTCGGCCAGAAGACCTATGGCAAAGGTACAGTGCAGCAAATCTTCCCTCTCTCGGATGGCTCATCCGTCCATATCACATCGGCTGAATGGCTGACGCCCAATAAAACGCCGCTCGATGGCGTGGGGCTGACGCCGGATATCGAGATGATCCCGGATGAGAATGGCCGTGATGTCGAGACAGGGGAGGCTATTCGTTATTTACAAAAGAAACTCGACAGTGAGTAACCATGACCACCAGCAGTAATATCAAAGTCGTCACGCGCAATCGCCAGGCCAGCCATGAATATCTCCTGATGGACACCTATCAGGCGGGTCTGGTCTTGATGGGTTCAGAAATTAAATCCATCCGCGATAATCGCATCAATCTCAAAGATGGCTTCGTGATTGATCGGGGCAATGAGCTGTGGCTCTACAACGTCCACATCTCGCCCTATGAAAAGGCGGGCATCTTCGGTCATGACGACCCGATGCGTCCGCGCAAGCTGCTGCTGCATCGCAAGCAGATCGCTCAGATCATCAGCCGTATACGTGAGCGGGGCTTTACCGTCGTTCCCACAATGGTCTTCCTGGAAAAAGGACGCGCCAAAGTGGAAATTGCGATTGCAAAGGGTAAGAAAGAATATGACAAGCGGGCGGATATTTCCAAGCGCGACTCCGATCTTCAGATTCGGCGGGCGATGAAAGGCGAGGAGTGATCCCTGAGACGTGGCCTGATTCCATTCGTGGCATCAACCAACTGCCCACCGATCAAAAGCACGCCATTTACAGCACCCTCATCCCGGATTGGCTGTTCCAGGATTATCAGATTAACCCGATGACGCACGAGCATCGCGGCCATGACGCTGTGCGGATCGTGTGTCATCAGGGCACTCGCGTCCTGGAATTATTCGTTGAGCGGGCTCCGTTTGATGGTGATCCGCTCATGTACCTCAATATGGTGGATACCTTTAACCAGCAGATTCTTGTGCTGCTTGTCGTCGTCAATGATCCGCTTGGCCCGCGCTTTGATACGGATCGTGATATCAATGGCAATCCGACCCAGTTTGGCACAGCGAGTCGCAACATTGCGGCAGAAACAGCCGCGATGCAAGCAGGGCTGGCCCCTGGACAGGTACGGCGTGGCATCGGGGCGTTTCGGCGGGCGATCCCCGTGTTTGAGCAGTTTGTGCGGCGGATGGGGCATGGGCTGTTCTTGATTGAGCCGCTGGCCTATCACAACGCCATTACATTTGAACGCTACGGCTTTAACTATCTGCGCGGCCTGAAATCCATGCAGGAGATTCATACCGAGTTTCAAGAGGGTGGGGCGGCTCTGCATCGTTTGAACGGCTCAACCCCCTTTCGGATGCCCAATGCAGCCTTGAGCGTGCGGGGCCGTTCCTGGGCGATCCATGATGGCGTCCTGGGTTATCCCTTCACAGGGTTCCAGATGTACAAGCGCATCGGCCAGCACGCCGGCATTAACACCTGTCTGGATTTGTCATGGTAATTCATCGTGAGCCAACGATTACGACAGCCAGTGTTGAGGCCGCTCTTGAAAGCCTCAAATATACGACCAAAGATGTGTCTGCCGCCCGCAGTCTCCATACGTTGTCTCTCGTCGAGGCCTTTCTGGATGATCCCTCTGTGCCGTCCTCGCCGCTGATGCGTGAGTATGCCCTGCGTCATATCCTCACTGATCTGATTACGCGGCACTATCAGGCAGCGGTGGCGTCCCCTCTGCCCTCGGCCCAGTCTGCTCCTGAAGCTGAACTCATTTCGCGGATTAAGCAGGATGTTCGTACTGATAATCCCGATCTGATCGGCTGGAGCGTGCTGTATCATCTGTATGTGGTCACGTCGGTGGCGCTGAGTCAGGATGCTTATGCTGAGCATACCTTTATAGCGACAAAGACGGTGTATCGCTATAAAAAGACAGCACTCACACAGCTCACGTATGCCCTGATCGAGAGTGAATGGCAGATGCGGCGGCAGAGACAGCGCCAGCGCCTGCTGGCACAGCTTCCCTCATCGGATGGAATCGCGCTGATTGGCCGTGACGGTGATCTGACACGCATCATGCATGTTTTGCAGGAGATGCCCCATGCGTGCATCACCATCAGCGGCACTGCGGGGTGTGGCAAATCGGCGCTTGTGCGCGAGGCTGTGAGTCATCTGATTGCACAGGATCGTGCGGCGTATTTATTCTGGTTGACGGCGGCTGACAGCATCACCTCTGTCGAAGATCAGATTCGCGTGCAGTTGCAAGCTGCACGCCTCAGAAGTCAGTTTGGCGATCTTGTAGCGGCTTATCCTGTGGTGATCGTGCTGGAAAACAGCGAATGTTTGTCTGCCAGCTCTGAGGAATGGGATCATCTGCTGTCCGTGTCTTTTGGGCGCACCATCACCTTTGTGACAGGCCAGGAGGCCCGCCTGACGCCGCGTGCCGGGCTGCATCTCGTCCTGCATGATCTGGAGAGGGCAGAGGTCAATACGCTCGTCTGGACGCTGCTAAAAGCTGCGAGCCGTGATGTGACCAGTTATGACGATTACGCCGAGGCGGTGTGGCGGCGAGTCGGTGGCAATCCGCTGGCGATTCGGCTGGCGGTGGGCGTGCTTGAGCAGAGTGATCTTGAGTTCTTCCAGACCGATATCCTGAATCGTCTCTATAGCCATCTGGATGCTGCGCTGGATGCTGATGTGCGGCGTATCTGGGAACTTTTGACGCTGTTCCCACAGGGCTTATCGGCCTCGGCCCTGCGTCTTATGGCCGATGATCCGACCATTGCACGGCTTCGTCACCAGGGGTTGATCACGCCGACGCCCTCAGCGCATTATGTGTTGAGTCGATCTGCTCATTTGTATCGCCGCACACATCCGCTCAATGGCCTGGATTGGGCCTGGGGCGTCATTGAGCAGGATACCGATGCACAGTGGGGTTGGTTGGCAGCGGCGGTGCTGCCTCATCTTGATTCGCTCTCGCAGGAGGCCGTTCAACTTGTGTTTCAGCGTTATCAGGCGGATATGGAGGCATCGCCAATAGCATGGCGGGCCGCGCTGGAGCACTGGCAGGCGGTTCTCGATCTTCCGTTGCAGTTGATCTACGCGACCTGTCTCTTTCGCAGCGGCCAGACTCAGGCGGCACCGCATATCGTGCGCTCCGTCATGCGGCAGGCGGGGCGGGTGGGTGATTTTATGCTGCAAGCATCGGCGCTACTGGCTCACAGTGCGATGTGCCGCCAGCAGGGATATTATGAGGAGGCCGTGCAAGCGCTGCAACAGGTGAGCCGTGTGCCGCGCCTGCCTGCGGCCCTGCAAGCAAGCCTTGTGGTTGAGCGCTTGCATATCGCGCTAGATCAGGAAGATCGCGTACAGGTCGGGGCGCTTTTACCCCTGCTTGCCGATGTCTCCCCGCAAACAGCGCTTTTGCGGCTTGAGGCGTGCATCTTATTGGGGTTGCACAGCGAAGCGAGAGCATTAGCCGAACATCTTCGGGCAATAGCCCCTGAAGATGACGCCTGGGTCTTGACCATTCTGGGGCGTAACGCGCATGATAGCCAGCAGTTCAAGCAGGCGGTTGATTATTTTCAGGCGGCTCTCGTGCGCTTTGAGCAGCAGCAGGATATTCGCGCTGTGTCACGCACGCAAATGAATCTCGCGGCCTCTCTCGTGGCGCTTGATCAGCGCGACGAGGCCAAAGCGCTGCTCGATATCTCAGCGCAGACGCTGATGGATATTCAGGATCATGTGGGGTTAAGTGCTGTTCGGGCGAATTTAGATTATCTCTCACGCATCAATAGGTTGAAATCTTCATGAGCAAAAAACGTATCTTTTCCGGTATTCAGCCAAGTGGTCGCCTGACCATTGGTAATTATATTGGGGCGCTGCGCCAGTGGGTGGCGACCCAGACTGAGTATGATTGTTTTTTCTGTGTGGTCGATCTTCATGCCATCACCGTACCGCAAGACCCGGCCAAACTGCGCGAGACGACGCGGCAGGTGGCGGCGCTGTATCTGGCAGCAGGGATTGATCCTGAGCAGGCGACCATTTTTGTGCAATCCCATGTCCCGGCACATGCCGAACTGAGCTGGATTCTGACATGTATGTCGCCGCTGGGTTGGCTGTATCGCATGACGCAGTTTAAGGATAAATCGGCCAAGCAGCAGCAGGACAGCGTGGGGGCAGGCTTGTTAAGCTATCCGGCATTGATGGCCGCCGATATTTTGTTGTATCAGACCCATGCGGTTCCTGTGGGCGATGATCAACGCCAGCATCTTGAGTTCACGCGCGATCTGGCGCAGCGCTTCAATCATCTCTATGGCGATACGTTCTTGCTGCCGGAGGTGATGATTCCTGCGGCGGGCGCACGCATTATGGGCTTGGACAATCCCACCGCAAAGATGAGCAAAAGCGATGACTCGGATTATCATGCCATCTACCTGCTCGATGCGCCGGATGTCATCCGCAAAAAGTGCATGAAGGCTGTGACGGATTCGGGCCGCGAGGTGCGTTTTAGCGATGATCCTGAGAAGGCGGGCGTCAACAATCTGCTGACGATCTATCAATCGATGACAGGCAAAACCCGCGAGGCTGTCGAAGGCGATTTTGCGGCGGCACGCGGCTATGGCGATCTTAAAAAGGCGGTTGGCGAAGCAGTAGTGGAGGCTTTCACCCCCTTGCAGCAGCGCTATCAGCAGTGGATGAACGAACCCGGTGCGCTTGATGCGATTCTGGCGCGGAGTGCAGACAAGGCGCGGGCTGTGGCAGAAAAAACACTGGTCGATGTGAAGGACAAACTCGGATTTGTGCGGGCTTCATCTTGACGTGGTCGCAGCCAGACGCTACAATGTGTCTGTATGGCCCATTCGTCTAGAGGCCTAGGACATGGCCCTCTCAAGGCCAGAACAGGGATTCGAATTCCCTATGGGTCACATAATTCCCCTCCCCTTGTGGAGGGGTTTTTTGTTTTCCAACCTCAATTGCCTCAATCTCGTGCATCGCGTGACGCATAACCAAAAAGCGATCTGCCCAGGCTTTCAGCTTGAATTCCACAATCTGTTGCTGATCCAAATCGAAGATCACTTCCTCAAAAAGACTGCGGGCAAGCCCCTGACGGTCTTCCGATGATGCGATTTTCCACAATCTCGAAAGCCGCTGGACAGCCTCAACACACATTGCTAACTCCAGCGCGATTTCTTCTGTTTGTGTGGTCCGTGACTCCC
>Ga0105044_10002414_pt1 | contig 25453 bp, 16 predicted proteins | sample MAT01_FD_78092 | JGI IMG/M metagenome (GOLD analysis project Ga0105044, IMG submission 78092) | Freshwater microbial communities from Lake Fryxell liftoff mats and glacier meltwater in Antarctica - MAT-01 | ecosystem: Environmental > Aquatic > Freshwater > Ice > Liftoff microbial mat | place... | reverse complement strand
TCGAAGCCGACGATCACGCCGGAATCGTTGGCCTGGATGGCGCCGTTGCCAAGCAAACCGAAGGAGTTGCCGTAGATCTGGGCGTTGGCGGTGCCGCCGGCTTCCGGAGAATCACCAACGAGCACGGCGGCCGAGCGGAAGGTGCCGTTGACGCCGGTGTTATTCGTGACACGATTGCCTGTGATGATCGCGTTACCGCCATCGATGACGGAGACGAAGTATTCCTGCGATGGCCCGGCCCCTTTACCCGTGTACGTGTTGCTGAAGACATTCAGCTGCGTGCCGGGATCGCGACCGGAGACGCCGATGGTGCCGATGGTCGAGAAGCTGCTATCGCGGATCGTGAGCTCGGCCCCGTTCTTGACGTTCACCCCAATGCCGGACTGCGTGCCGTTGGAAGGGAAGAGAATGTTGGTGATGGAGACGTTCGCGATCGTGAGCGAGGTGCCCGGGTCGTTGACGGCAACGCCGGTGGCGAAGTTCCTGGTCGAGGCGCTGATGGTGAGACTGCTGAGGAAGAACGATCCGTTGCCGAAGAAGTTGAGGACGCCGCCAAAAGCGGTGGGCGCGGAGGAGTCGTAATTCGGGCGAAGGACGGTGACATCGACGCCCGACCCGATGACGTCCACGCCCTCCGGGTCGCCGAAGTCGCCGGTATTGCCGTTGGGAGGGGTTGGCGGCACAGGGCTGAGCGTCGGGTCGGTCATCGTGATGTTGCCGGCGGCGATGCGAATGGTGTCGCGCCCGGCTGTCGTGTCGGCCGCGGCCACGGCGCGGTCGAGGCTGGTGTAAACCGCACCGTCCACCGGCGTGACCGGATTGAACGAGCCCACGTGCTGGTCGGGTCGGCCGGAGTTGAACGTGCCGTTGCCACCGCTGTTCGTGGCCGTGGGGTCGAAATAGAACGTGGCGGGCACGTCTCGAAGTTCGAGCGGCTGCATCACGGGGCGGAAGTGGAGACGGCTCGTGGAGGTATGTCGACCCGTCCGGCTCAGAGAGCCAGGGAACCAGAATCGCTTCATAAATCGCCTCGGTGCAACGTCAGGGTGTTCGTCTCAAGATGGCGGCCGTGGGCCTACATTGACGATGCTGGCAGCCAAAGGGAATCTCATCCTAACCCGATAATCCGTTGTGGGTTTCAATCGATTCTAACTCGATGTATTGATTTTGACTACGCCACCTAGATTGTCCAGATTCCGAATTCAGCTTTCATCATCCCTTCACAGACATCCAGGCACCGGTCTCATGATTTTGGGGAAAGCTCCGAGGGTGCCTGCTGTGACGTCCCGTTCCTACAAAAAATCGCTCATCAGAGTCCATCGATGAAGTACGCTCAGGGTTCCCCTTCGGTTCTTTCAGGTTGGAACGTTGAGATCCAATTGCAAATGGTGGTCGAGCCGCTTGATCGCCGCCGGTGCGATCCGCCCCCGAGGAATTACCTGCAAAATCCCTGCCATTCCACGGGTGGACCCGCATCTTTTTTGGGTTTCGACCTCAGGTTCAAGTTCCTCGCTCCGTGATGCGGCGGCGCGAGAGGTACGCCTACGGCGCAATGCGGAAGTTCGTGGGACCGAGCCCAGGGGAATATCCTTCAGACCATGGACCAACTGACAGATTCCCCCGCAAAAACTCGCTGCTCGGGGTAGACAGCTGGCGGGACGAAGGCGTACACTTTGCCACCTCCAGGGATGGACCTGAAACCCGCTCGCAGGATGCGCCACGGGATGAACGTCGTTCACCTTACTGCCAGCACGCTATTTGGCGGGCCTGAGCGCCAGATGCTCGGGCTGGCGCAAACACTCCGTTCTCACGCGAACACTCGTTTCATCTCCTTCGCGGAGGGGGGCCGCTGTCGCGAATTCCTCCTCGAAGTCCGGAACCACGGTTTTCGCGGCCAGATGCTCAAGCGTGACACGCCCAAGCTGCTCGCCGCCGTTGCCGAGCTGGCGGACGACCTTCGCACGAACGCCATTGATGTGGTTCTCTGCCACGGCTACAAGTCCGTGCTGCTGGGCCGGATGGCCGCCCGCCGCGTCGGCGTCCCTGCGGTGGCGATCTCGCGCGGCTGGACGGCCGAGAATCGCAAGGTGCGGGCATACGAATGGCTCGAACGCCGCGTGCTTCAGCACATGGATCGGGTGGTGTGCGTCTCGCAAGGCCAGGCAGTCAAGGTGCGGCAGTGGTGCGGCGTGCCCGAGGCCAGGCTGCGCGTGATCCCGAATGCGGCCCGCCTCGAGGCCTTCACGCATCGTGACCCCGAAGCGCGATCCCGGCTGCTCGCCTTCTTCCCAGGCTCGTTCCGCCCCGCCTCCATCCTCCTCGCCGCCGGTCGGCTCAGCCCCGAGAAGGGCTTCAAGATTCTTGTCGAAGCCATGGGCAACGTCGGCCGGGAACATCCGTCCGCGGGCCTCGTGCTCTTTGGTGAAGGCGTCGAGCGAGCCGAGCTTCAGCAGCAAATCGATTCCCTCGGCCTTCGCGACCGCATCGTGCTCCCGGGCTTCCGCAGCGACCTGGACTTGCTGCTGACCGGCGCAGATCTCGTCGCACTCTCCTCGTTTACGGAAGGCCTCCCGAACATTCTCCTGGAAGCGAGTGCCGCGGGCCTGCCCGTGGTGGCGACGGCGGTCGGCGGCTGCCCGGAGGTTGTTTCCCATGGCGAGACGGGCCTCATCGTGCCCCCGGGTGAACCGGGTGCTCTGGCGCAGGCGCTCAACCTCTTGCTCTCGAATGTGAGTCTGCAATCGAGCATGGGCCGGGCCGGCCAGCAGCGAATGCGAGATCGCTTTACCTTCACAGCCCAGGCTCTTGCGTACCGGACTCTCTTCGCCGAGTTGTGCCCTGTTCGCGAATCCGTTGCTGCGTGAAATCGAGGAACGAACGAATGACTGCGATCGATACGGAGACAACGATGGAGCCTCACATCCTCAAATTCCCGGGGCGCAAGCTCTCTCGTACTGGCAAGGAAACGGGGCCGGTTCGCGTCTGCTTCGTGATCGATCGCCTCAGCCGGGCGGGGACGGAAACGCAGTTGCTGGCCCTGATTCGCGGCCTCGATCGTTCGCGCGTCGAGCCGTCGCTGGTGCTGCTCGATGGCGAAGACGAACTTTCGCGTTCCCTGGAGCCCGAGCACTGCCAGGTGCTTCGCCTGGGCGTCCAGCGGCTTGCGAGCGTCGGATCGGCACGAGCGATGCGCCGGCTGCGAACCGCCTGGCGAGACGACCGGCCGGACGTGGTTCAGGCGTACTTCCTTGACTCCGCTTACTTCGCCGCCCCGATCGCCAAGTGGTGCGGCGTGCCAACCGTCCTCCGCGTCCGCAACAACCTGGGCTACTGGCTTACGAGTCGGCATCGCTTCATGAATCGCCTCGTCGGTCGCTGGGTCGATGCCGTGCTGACCAACTCCGACGCCGGCCGACAGGCTCTGGTCGAGCAGGACGGCCTGCCCGCGAATTCTGTCTTCGTGATGGAGAACGGCGTCGACATCGAGCGCTTCGCTCGCAGCCTGCTGCCGGACACCTCGAAGCCGGTCGTTCGCGTCGGCTGCGTCGCCAACCTTCGGCCGGTGAAGAATGTCGACGGCTTTCTGCGCGTCGCCAGGCAGCTGCTCACCCACTTCCCCAAACTGCGGTTCGAAGTCGCCGGCGACGGCCCCGAACGAGCCGCGCTGGAGTCGCTTCACACGGAACTTGGCCTCGGAGAGAACCTCCGATTCCTGGGCTCCGTATCGGATATGCCGGGATTTCTGAGGCGAAACGACATTGCCGTGCTCCCGTCCCACTCCGAGGGCATGTCAAATGCTCTATTGGAGTACATGGCCGCAGGTCGAGCCATCGTGGCGACCGACGTGGGTGCGAACCATCGGCTCATCGAATCGGGGAAGCATGGCTACCTCGTGCCCGCGGGCGACGAACCCGCGATGGTGGGTGCGATCACGCGACTGATATCGGAGCCGTTTCGGGCCGCGGCTTTCGGCTCGGCCGCAAGGCGACGAGCGCAGGCCGAGTTCAGCCGCGAGGCGATGCAGCGGCGCTTTGAGGATCTGTATGAAAGACTGGCCGGGCGGACTCAATTGGCGAGACGCCTGGCGGCCTGAGCCACGAAGGCGTCTTCATTTTGGGTCCGTCGTGCGTATGATAAGTTGTGGCCGCCGGGATGTCCCCGGTCAAGTGAAGGATGCGTTTGAAGTTGAGTTCAGGTTCTATTCCTCTGAGTCCGTCCGCTTTGAGTCGCCACACCCAACGATTCTTGACACTTCGTGTTTATCGAACCACGACACGAGCCGAGTCCTCGCGAGGCGATCTCGCGAGGGACGAGGTGCTTTCATCGCATTGAGGAACTCGATCGTTCTCCTTCTCCACAAGTTGAAGCTCAACCAAGGATGTCTATGACTACGAAGCTTTTTGTCGGCAATCTCTCCTATTCCACCACCGCGGACGACCTGCGGGAAATCTTCTCCCAGTATGGCCGGGTGATCAGTGCCCAGCTTGTGACCGACCGCGAAACTGGCAGCAGCCGGGGTTTCGGGTTCGTCGAACTGGCGGAAGGATCGGAAGAAGCGATCGCGGGGCTCAACGGCTCCGAATTGCAAGGGCGAGCCCTGACCGTGAACGAAGCGAAGTCCCGCGATAATGACTCTCGCGAAGCCCGACCCCGCTCCCGCAGCGGCGGCCGCACGTAACGGCCGCCGCGTCGCCCTTACGCGAACCGATCGCCGCCACCGCTTAGCCCTGGCTCGTCGAAATCGAGATTGAGCCAGTCCGGCACCTTCGGCTTTTTCGCCTTCGACGGCTTTGGCGGCTTCAACGGCTGCCAGCGGCCCAGCACAAGTTCCACCACCCAGCAGCCACGCGAGTGAGGCTGGGCCTCGTTCAATTCTTTCAGGTGCAACTCCGTCCCTCGGCAGTGCCGCAGCAACGCTTCCTCGTCGCAGTCCGCGTCGAGCAGGGCATCCGCCAAAATCGGCAGGCGGTCGAACGCACGATCGTCGAAGATCCCCTTGGCGAGCGCCTTCGCGTCGGCCGTGCGCCAGCCGTCCTCGAACCGGATCGTGCGGAACGGATTGCCGACGATCTCATGAAGCAGCTTGGCGACGTGCTTGCGGATGCTTCGCTCGGCTCGTTCAGGGTCCGCGCCTGAGAAGTTTTCCTCGATCTTGTTCACGTAGGCGACGGCCTTCGAGCGATCGAGTCGAACGTTGCGAGGGTTGTAGTTGTCCGCGAACTCGTCGCCGGTCGCCTTGAGTTTCAGGGCGTTGTTGGCCCCTTCGCTGCCCGCGTTCTTCTGGGCGAGGGCCTCCTGCACCTGCTCCTGAACGAGGCCGAACGACTCTTCTCCGGGGTCAAGCAGCACGTTCATCGCCGCCTGGGCCGCGGAGCGGGCCGCCGTCATCGAGATCGTCACGGCCTGGAACGCATGCCGGCTGGCGGCGTCGAAGAGCAATCGCGAAGGGAGAATGCTATCCGGGTCCGGAGCGCTGCCTGGCGGCTGGTTGCCCGAATCGGGGTCCGCCGCCTTCACGATCGCCCGCATCCCCTCCTCGACGTGAGCGGCGGCTGTCTCCACCGCGGCTTGCAGCTTCGCCGTGCGTTTCTCGCGATCCTTCGCCTTGAGCGTCTCGTCCGCGTGCAGTTCCACCCAGTCGATCACTTCCGTCAGCGGCCCGTCGGGAAGCAGATCCCCGACCCTGCGAACCAGGCCGCAGGTGAGAAAGCGCCACTGCCGCGGCGCCAGGCGATCCCCGAGGAAGTCGAGCATCAGGTCGGCGGACTTGCCCTTGAGCCAGTCGGTTTCAGTCATGGGGGAATTCCAGGCGTTGCCAGCGTCACCCGCCCGACGCGCAAGCGAGAAGGAACGCCGTGGCCCAAATCCGCGCGTCGTGAGAATCAACTATCGACCACTCGCCTTCCCAAGGCAGGGCTCCGCCGCTTTCGTGGCCCTCATTCGATCATACACAGCCCCGCCCGCGATGCGACCCTGGAATTGACTCTCTCCAGGCAGGCCTTCCTGAAAAGAACCTTTCTCGATTACGATTGGAGCCGCCATCGAGCGAGGTTCCTCCTTGCGATTGCTCTCGCGAGGGAAGAGCCGCTCTCGGACCGTGACCTGTGAGGAGAGCAAGCGCGACACCGGAGAGTGTGAGAAGAGCCCGCTCGCGTCGCAAGCGGGCTTCATGCCGTCGTCGCTTCGTAACGCTATACCGAACCACGCCACGTTGTGACTCGAGGTCATGGGATGACAACGGAACATTTCCTGCTCTTGGTCGTGACGGGCATCGTCTCGTTCATTCTCAGCTATCTCGGCGCCGCCGTCGGCCTGATTCTGGGCCACCTGAGGCTGCCGTTGCTGGTGTACATCCTTCAGCATCCTGTTGCCGGCGCCTCGACCAACCTTGCCATCTCCGGCCTCGGCGCCGTCGCTGGCTCCATCAAGCACTTTCGCGATGGCCGGGTCTCGGGAATGATCCTGCTTCTCATGGGCCTGCCGTCGGTCGTGGGAAGTGCGCTCTCCGTGATGTTGTTCGTTTCGGTGCCGGTGATCTGGTCTCACCTGGCCATCGGCATCATGCTGCTTGTCTCCGGCATTAACCTGCTGCGAAACCGGAAGCTACCCGATGCCCCCGAGGACAGCGACAGCGTTCGCTGGCGGATCCCGAAGGAAATCGCAATCGGCCTTGGCCTTGGCGCCCTGGCCGCGGCCACGGGTCTGATGCTTGGCACCATGCGGCTGCCGATGATGCTCAAGATCCTGAAGATCGATCCGAAGCTGGCGGTCGGCTCGAACATGGTCGTCGGCTGCCTCACCGCGTTCGCCGCCGCCATCACCGCCTGGTTCGCCGGCGGACGAGTCGATCCCATGTCGCTGCTGATCGTCGGCCCGCCAACGATCCTTGGCAGCTACGTCGGCGCCCGAGTGACCGGCAAACTCTCGAAGGAAGCCCTGAAAGGCCTGGTCGGCTGGACCGTCGCCTTCAGCGGCCTCGTGATGGTGACCCAGGCCGGGCAGAAGCAGATTCGCAACATGATGAGCCCGCCGGATCATCGTGTGCCGTACGCGATCGACCCGATCGAGGAAACGCCCGATCCGAACGACCCGGACGGCCCCGACAACGAGTGGGAGAACTACGACGACCCCCAGGACCAGCCGCAACCGAACTCGGAGCAAGAAGTCCGCGCGGAGCCACAGGAGTAAGGCCGCAGGGAGCAGCTTGGGGCTGGCGCAGTCTTCGGAGCGGGGAGCGTGCCGTTCGACTGTTCAACACGACTGGGAGATCGCGCCGCGATCGCGAGAGCTCGTCCCCCATCTGGATATCGCCTCCACGCTCCGCATCGAGCAATGCGCGTCGCGGCCAAGCGATTCGTTCACTTCTTCACGTCATAACAGAATAACAACTCCTGATCGCGGATGTAAAGCTGGCCGTTGGCGATCGCGGGGTGCGTCCACAAGCCGCCGCTGGGAAGCCGCTTCTTCGACGCTTCCGGCAGCTTGAATCGGCTCTTCTCCTTCCACTCCTCCGCGCTCGGCTCCACGAGCGCCACCGCTCCACCCTTCTCGGCGAGGCAGTACAACCGACCGTCCGCGAACGCGATCGAACCGCGGCCCAGCGAGCGCTGATTGTCCCAGAGCACCTTGCCCGTCTGGAATTCCTGGCAGACCCAGCCGCCCTTCTCGGAGTGGCCGAAGAGATGCTCGCCGACAAGGACGACCCCGCCATCGCGGTCCTGCACGTCCTTGTTGGAGTAAACCTTCTCGACCTTGAAGCCCGTATTCGCAGGCACCACCTTCACGAGATCGCAGCCCTGGCCGAAGCCGACGGTGGCATAGATATGATCGCCCTTCACGATCGGTGCCGCGATCACGACATCATCGAAGGCAGGCTCGCGGCGATAGGACCACAGCAGCTTGCCCGTGTCCGCGGCGATGCCGACGATGCCAGGATTCGAGACCTGCAAGTACTGCATCACGCCGCCGATCTCGACGGCCAGCGGCGAGGAGTAACTGGCCTGATCGGTCACCTCCGTGCTCCGCCAGATCACCTTGCCGGTCATCTTGTCGAGGGCGGCGAGCAGGCCTTTCTTGCCGCCGGGAACACAGAGGAGCTTGTCGCCATCGACGAGGGGCGCGGCAGCGTTTCCCCAGCCGAGGGGCGTCGGTTCATCGAGGCCCCCGCCGATGGGGTTGACCTCGCCGCCGAGGTCGCGAGGCAGGCTTGTCCGCCACAGTTCCTTGCCGGTTGCAGCATTCACGCAGACGAGATCGCCGAAGCCGCCGAGAGCGTAAACGCGATCCCCGTCAACGGTGGGAGTGGCGTTCGGTCCGCTGTTCCAGGCGTTCCCGCGCCAGGCGAACAGCGGCCCGATCTTCGCGGACCAGAGTTCCTTCGGCCCGCCCGCCGCCTTGAGATCCAGAGCGAAGAGGGTATCGGAATCGCCACGTCCGCCAGCCATATAGAGGCGATCGCCGACGATCGCGGGGCCCGAGAAGCCGACACCGCAGTCGCGAACGGTCCACAGCAGCTTCGGACCACCGGCCGGCCATTCCTGGAGCAAGCCCGTCTCGCGCGAGATCGCGTCTCGCTTCACGCCACGGAACTGAGGCCAGTCGCCGGCGAAGGTGAGAGTCGAGGCCAACGCCGCGAGGGCGAGGAAGAGATTGCGTAGCGACATGAGGGCCGTCCTGGAGGAAGGGGGCGACGTGACGCGAATGATTGTAATGCGAAGGGAAGTGAGTTGCGAGCGCCGGGCGACAAGTTGCTCCGAACACACCACCCTTCTTCCTCTTTCTCCCTCCGATCTCTGTGACTCTGTGGTAAGCTTCTTCCCGCTTCGTATCGTCTTACGGCGACTCCGCAACGCGAAGAGGCAGCACGGGACTCATCCCGCACTGCCTCGATGTGTCGCCCTTGGCCAGGGCGTCCCGCTTCGCTTCGCGGCTACGGTGGGCTTACTGCGTCACCTTCTTCAGGTCATCCTCGAGCGTGCCGACCTGGGCGTTGCGGTTCACCACTTTGCCAGCCTTGTCCGCGACGAAGACATGGGGCACGACCATGATTCCGTAGGCGCTGGCCAGGGGGCTCTTGTCCAGTCCGCCGGGCTGGTGGAGGTGCGTGCCGGGCAGTCCAAGCCGCGTCACCGTCGCCGAGGCTGAGCGGGCGTCGTCGTCCAGATTGATTGTCACCAATTCCACGCCCTTGGAACCGTAGATCGAGATCAGGTTCTTCAGCTTCTGGGCGTCGTCGGCGAGGTTGGTGCTCCAGCTGGCCCAGTAGTACACGACGATCGCCTTGCCCGCGAACTGGTTCAGCGCGAACGGCTGACCGGCAAGTGTCGAACCCTGAAGTTGCAGCGGCTGGCCCTCGGCTTCGAGGCGCCGCACGGCGCCGGCGGCCTTCGCCGCATGGGGGTGCTGCGGGTAAGCGCGGACGAGGTCGCCGTACCACTGCTTGGACTTCGTCTCGCCTTCCTTGCCCAGGAACTCAAAGGCCATGGCGAGGCGAAGGGCGGCTTCCGGTGCGTCCTCCGCGGCGGGGAACTTCTTGATGAAGTCCTCGAGGTTCGCACGCCACTTGTCCTGGACGGCCTGGACATTCGTGTTGCCGCCGGCCGAGAGAGCCACCGCGTTCTCGGCGATCAGGATGCGGAAGCTCGTGTAAGCCGCCAGAGGCGAGGCCGGGGGAAGCTTCGCGGCGAGGTCCTTCAGCGGATCCAGCGGCTTGCTCCCCTCGGGGGCCTTGCCGCTCTCGACGGCCGTCGTCAGGCTGTCGATCTGCTGCTTCAGCCACATCTCCTGCTTGTCCGCGGGCAGCTTCGCGACGATCTTCCCCAGGATCGCAGCCCGCTTGAGGCTGTACGAGGCCTGGGCTTCGGGGGTGGTCGCCTCGGGGGCCGTCTTGTCGTGAGCGTCCAGTTCCGCAATCTCCGCCTTGATGAGATCGATGTCGAGCCCGCCTTGGTTCCCACCAGAGACCCCTGCGCTCGGGCCTTCGACCACTTTCCACGCCCGGCCGATCAGCACCAATTCACCCGTCTGGATGAACTGTGTCTGGTTGTTCTCGTCGAGCACGATCATCCCTGCCTTGTGGCTGGCGAGATCGTCTTTGCCGCCGAAGGCATCCGCGGGCGTGATGTGCGGAGCGCCGAACTCGACGTGCATCCAGCGAGCGGCAGGCGACAGCGGCATCTTCGCCACGGCATCGCTCAGCTTCTTGCCGGCCCCTGCGACCGCCGTCTTGATCCGGGTCGCTTCCGCGGCAGGGAGATTCATGCCGTCGACATCTTCCTTGGAAGGAAGCAGCGCCTCGAAGCGCTTGCCGTCCTTCGCCGCCAGGGCCGCGAGAATCTCCTGGCTCGCTTCCTCGGGGGAAAGCACCGCCCACGAGTCGATCTTGCCGTCCTGGTCGCGGTCGACGCCCCACTTGCTGCCGTTAACCCCCAGCCAGCGGTACTGGTCCGGCGTGCCATCGAGGTTGGAGTCGATCTCGCGATACGCTTCCTGGCCTTCGACGTAGTACGAGAGAATGTTGAACTGCTTGTTGTCGTAGCTCACGAACTGTCGCAGGGGCCGGCCCTCGGCATCGCGAACGATGTACCCCATCACGCTCCCGGCTTGCTTCGGGTTGGGGATCGTATCGATCCGGCACCTGGCAAGCTCGGCGGCGGTGGGCATGGCGGCGGTCACATTCGCCTGTCGCGGCTTGTAAATCAGAGCTTTCTCGACCGTGAGTGCGGGAACGTCGGCCAGCCCAGTGCCACTCAGCCCCGCGGTCAGTGTCAGGCCAGCCAGAAGCCGCAGAGTGATTCGCGGGGTCGTCATCGAGGAGTCTCCGAATCGCACAGAAGGAATGGCCCGTGTATTCCTCATCGGCCGTGCGACCGGTAGGAGTTGAACTTTCCATGCGAGAAGACCTCGGTCGTACATTTTGTCGACGGCATAGGCCACGCCACTCCTTCGATCCATCACATGGGTGTCTACATGTTCTACGCCGCGATCTTCCATCGCGATCCTGGTGCACTGCCAGGGCTTGGCAGCAATGGCTAATGGCTGGTCGAAAGACCTTGGAACTCCTGACCCAAAACTTACGCCCCTTCTCCAGAGCATCGCCTGGCAGACCATGCTCGACGAACCACTCAGCGGCGTCAAAAAACGCTAAGGTAAGGGCGGGCTGCATTTCTTAATACGATTTACTAAATCGACTTTACATACTCGCATGGCTTGCCTAAACTGCACGGTATGAAGTCGATCACGACCATCCGCCCCAGCCAGGTGGGCAAGTTGAACGAGCGGCAGGTGCTTCGCCTCCTACAGAGCGAAGGGCCGCTGTCGCGTGCGGAACTCGTTCGCCTTACGGGTCTTAGCGCTCCGACGATCTCCAAGGCGGTGGCGTCGCTGCTGAATCTGGGGCTGCTGGAGGAGATGGTTGCGATCGATGCGGCCCGCGGTCGGCCGGCCCCAAGGCTCAGGCTGGCATCGCTTTCCGTCCAGGTGCTGGGGATCGCCATCGACGCCGGGCACTGCGAGATCGCGGCCGCGGGGCTGGATGGCGAACTTTCTTCCCACTTTTGTGACTCCTTCCCCACGCCCGCAGGTTATGATGAACTGGTTAACCTGCTGGCCGCCAAGTCGCGCGAACTCATCGACCGCCCCGACATCACCACCCTGGGAATCGGTATCAGCCTTCCGGGCCTCGTGGACGACCGCCATGGCCGCGGGGTGCTGTCGCCGAACGTGCCGATCACCAACGGCCGCACCCCGGCGGCGGATCTCGCGGAGCGACTGGGCATCGACTGCGTGCTGTTCCAGGAGTCGCACGCCCTTTGCCTCGCGGAACTTCATCACGGCCAGGCCCGCGGCCTCAGTGACTTCGCCATGCTCGATGTCGGCGCCGGTGTCGGCCTTGGCGTCGTGAGCGGCGGGCATCTCCTGAAAGGCCACAGCGGCCTCGCGGGTGAGATGGGCCACATCACCGCCGTGGCGAAGGACGGCCTGCCTTGTGGCTGCGGCAACCGTGGCTGCCTGGAGACGGTCGTCAGTGATCGTGCCCTCGCCGCTCGCGTCTCCGCCAGGCTGGGCCGTACGGTGACCATCGACGAAGTGATCGACATCGCGAAAGCGAACCGCGTCGCGATTGCCAGCGAACTCGACGAGATCGCGACCTACCTTGCCATCGCCATCGCGGCCGTGGTCAATCTCTTTAACCCGGCCACGCTCTTCATTCACGCGAGACTGTTCGAGGTGGATGAGATGCTCTTTGACGACGTGGTCGCCCGAGCGAAGCGGCGATCGCTGCCACCGTCGTTTGCCCAGTGCCAGGTGGTCCGCGCCAAGGGGAGCAAGTGCCAGGGCGCCGTCGCGGGAATCGTCCAGCACCTGACCAACGCGATCGCAGCGGACGTGGGGTAATGCAATCACCTGGCGAGCAGGAGCGTAAGCGGCGGGGTGGCGGATCAGGTGCCTCAACGTCGACGCGGAGTCTTCGGAGCGGAGCGAGTGCCACCCGCGACAAACCCGCAACGATCTGCGAGAATGAGGCTCTCTCAAGGAGCAACCCATGACGACGATCATCCCCACCGTGTTCGATGGCAAGACGTTCGTGCCGACGACGCCGGTGGATCTACCGGTCGGCACGCCGGTTAATGTGACATTGCCCGTGCTTGATCATGGTTACCCCGGGCCTCTGACTGGCAGCCCCAATGCAAATTTGACTCACGAGGAAGAGCAGCTTTGGCAGGAGACGATGCGAGCGATACGTTCCGCCCCCGCCGATCCGCCGACGTTCGAGGAGTACCTGCGAGAACAGAGAGGTTTCCCGTGATTCTTCCTGACGCCAACGTTCTTTTACTCGATTTACTTTACCTCCGAGATGTGAACCACACGCTCAACCGTCAGGCCTTGGCAATCCTGGCAGCAAGCGGGCTCGAATGCGGTATCAGCCTTCAGGCGCTGTTGGAAGTGGTTGGCAAATACGGTTTCAATCTTCCTCAGAGACTGATATCGTTTCAGTTCCAACTACTGCCCAAGACCTACAAGCTAGAAGTGATTCCGGATCCGGTAATTCACACCGACTACGCTGGACTCGCCAACGCCGAAGTACTCACCGAGAATGCTCGGAAAATGGCCTTGGGTGACGCCGTGCAGGCTGCCCAGATTCGGAAGTTTGCCCCGCACGCGGCGGCCCCCCTGACCTGGAACGCCAAGCACTTTGTCGGCAAGACGATGATCCCGGTTGTCACACCTACCGAATGGCTCCAACAGCAACAGGGGAACACCCCATGACGCGATCTGTTCTTCCACTCCTGCTTCTCGCATTCGCACTCCCGACACGCGCGGCGGAACCATCGCTCGCGTTCTTTGAGAAGGAGGTGAAGCCCCTGCTCCAGCAGCACTGCGTGAAGTGCCATGGCGGGGAGGAGAAGATTCGCGGCGGGCTTAAACTCACGTCGCGAAAGGCCGTCCTTGAGGGGGGCGACACCGGCCCGGCCTTCGATGCCAAGAACCCGGCGGAGAGCCTGGTCCTCAAGGCGATCGAGTACAAGCATGAGCAGTATCGCATGCCGCCGAAGGGCAAGCTGCCCGAGAAGGACATCGCGGTGCTCACGAAGTGGGTGATGGACGGCGTGGCGATGCCCGAGGGCGGCGAGCAGAACGTGCCCAAGCCACACGTGAAGGCCGGCGTGGTGACCGAAGAAGCGAAGCGTTACTGGGCGTATCAGCCGATCCGCAAGCCCGCGCTGCCGACGGTGCAGAACAAGGCGTGGGCGAAGTCGCCGATTGATGTCTTCGTGCTGGCGAAGCTGGAATCGAACGGCCTCTCACCGGTCAACGCCGCCGAGAAGGTGACACTTGTTCGCCGGGCGTACTACGATCTTCTCGGCCTGCCGCCGACGCCGGAGCAGGTGGACGGCTTTGTGAACGATCGTTCGCCGAACGCCTGGGAGAAGCTGCTCGATTCGCTGCTGGCGTCGCCTCACTATGGCGAGAAGTGGGGCCGACACTGGCTCGATGTGGTCCGCTTTGCCGAGACCAACGGCTACGAACGCGACGGCCCGAAGCCGCACGCCTGGCGATACCGCGACTACGTCATCAAGAGCTTCAATGAGGACAAGCCTTACACACAGTTCCTTCGTGAACAGCTTGCGGGGGACGAACAGCCTCAGGGGAATGTGGAGGCCCTCATCGGCACCGGCTTCCTGCGGCTTGGCCTCTGGGACGACGAACCCGCGGACAAGGAACTGGCCGTGTATGACGGCTTCGACGATCTCGTGACCGTCACGGGGCAGGCGTTCCTGGGCATGACGCTCAACTGTGCTCGCTGCCACGATCACAAGGTCGATCCGATTCCGCAGAGTGATTACTACAGCATGGTCGCCTTTTTCCGGGACGTCCGCCCCTTCTCGGAGACGCGAGGTGTAAACTCGACGAATAGCACGGGGGACATCACCCCGCCGGAGAAGCGGAAGCTGTACGAGGCCGAGCTCAACGAACGGCAGAAGGAGATCGCCAAGGTCGAAGCGGTGATGAAGCCGATCGAGGACGAAGCGATCAAGAAGATGACGCCGAAGGATCAGTTGAGGGTGGACGACGGCATGCGGGACGAGGTGGTAAAGAAGGTTCCGGATTACCTTCAGGAGGAGAAGAGGCGGGAGTATCAACGGCTTGTCGACAAGCGTCGTCAGTTGAAGAGCCGGCCGACGCCAAGCCAGGAGTTCGCGATGTGCGTGAACAACTGCTACAGGCAGCCGCCGCCGGTGCACCTGCTGGCTCGGGGCAACCCGCGGGCTCCCGGCGCCGAGGTGCAGCCGGCGTATCCCACGGTGCTCGGAATTCCCGCGCCCGAGATTCCCCCGGCGAGCAAGGACGCGAAGAGCAGCGGCCGGCGAACAGTGCTGGCGAACTGGCTGACGTCGCCGACGAACCCGCTGACGGCACGCGTGATGGTCAATCGCGTCTGGCAGTATCACTTCGGAAGGGGCATCGTCGCGAGTGCCAACGACTTCGGCAAGCTCGGCGAACAGCCCTCGCATCCGGACCTGCTCGACTGGCTTGCCACGGACTTCATCGAGGGTGGCTGGACCCTCAAGCGGCTCCACAAGCAGATCATGATGTCGAACGTCTATCAGCTTTCCTCGAAGGCGACTGACGCGGCCCTGGCGAAGGACCCCTCGAACGCGATGCTCTGGCGGTTCAACATGCGACGGCTGAACGCCGAGGAAGTCCGGGACTCGTTCCTCAGCGTCAGCGGCAGCCTGAACCTGACTCTCGGCGGCACGAGCGTCTACCCGAAGATCCCCGACGAAGTGCTCGCCGGCCAGTCCCGCCCGGGCGAAGGTTGGCTGACGTCCTCGCGCGACTTGGGCAACCGCCGCAGTGTGTACGTCTACGTGAAGCGAGCCCTGCAGGTGCCAGTGCTGATCGCGTTCGACCAGGCCGACACCGATTCGAGTTGTCCCGTCCGCTACACGACGACGGTGCCGACGCAGGCCCTGGGGTTGCTCAATGGCGAGTTCGCCAACGACCAAGCCGCCGCCCTCGTGGATCGACTGGCGAAGGAATCGAAGGACCTGGACGCCCAGGTGGCTCGCGGCATCCGCCTGACGACGGGCCGGACTCCCGCAGCCGCGGAGGTGAATCGCGACGTCGAGTTCGTGAAGAGCATGCAGAGCAAGCACAAGCTCGACGAACGCACGGCCCTGACGCGATATGCACTACTACTTTTGAACGCGAACGAGTTCGTGTACCTGGATTAAGGCGGCAGGTATGATGGCGATGGATGTCGAAAGGAGGCTCCGATGTTACCCGTATTGATCGAGCCCATGAATGGTGGTTATCGCGCGACTGTCGCAGGGTTTCCGAACCTGAGCGTACACGCTGCGATCGTGGTTGCGTCCGAGTCGCTGAAGGGGCGCCTCCACGCAATCCGACAGGCGGACGCTGGAAAAGGTCGAGCCCGCCTTGAAGTCGCATACAGCGACTTTTTGAAGACTCTCAAAGGCCTCGCCAGTTACGAATTGCTCCCTTACGAATTGACCGCGGACCTACTGTTTCAATCCTGACGAGCTTTGCGGATACGGGTGGGCACGCAGGATCTTCGAATCGCGGCCGTCTGCGTTGCTCACAACGCAACGCTCGTCACACGAAACGTTCGGGACTTTGGTCTTGTTCCCAACCTGAAGCTCGACGTTTGGAGTTAATCGCATGCAACCGTCTCAATTCTGCGGCCGCACTCGTCGTGAGTTCCTCTGGAACACTGGGGCCGGCTTCACGGGGCTGGGGCTTGCGGGCCTTCTCCCCGATAGCGTCTTCAACAGTGCCAACGGTGCGGACGTCGCCAGGCGCGCGACCAAGTTCGTCAACCCCATGGCTCCCAAACCCGCGATGATGCCCGCGAAAGCGAAGGCGGTCATCTTCATCTTCTGCTACGGCGGCCCAAGCCAGGTCGACACGTTCGACCACAAGCCCGAACTCTACAAACTCGACGGCAAGACGATCCCCGTCAAAACCTTCGGCCGCGGGGGCCACAAGAGCGTCGGCCGCGTCGTCGGGCCAAAGTGGCAGTTCAAGCCGTACGGCCAGTGCGGCAAGCTCGTGTCGGATCTCTTCCCCCACGTCGGCTCCTGCGTGGACGACATTGCCTTCCTCCACTCCATGTATGCCGAGTCCCCGATCCATGGCTCCGCATTGCTCATGATGAACTCGGGCCGAATCCTTAGCGGCCATCCCTGCCTTGGCTCGTGGGTCACGTATGGCCTCGGTAGCGAGAACGAGAACCTGCCCGGCTTCGTCGTGATGCTCGACAAGACCGGCGGGCCCATCAGCGGCCCCAAGAACTGGTCCAGCGGTTACATGCCCGCGGCGTATCAGGGCGTCATCGTGCGGGCGGACAAGACGCCCATCCACGACCTCGCCCTGCCACAAGGCACCACCCGCGAACAACAGCGAGACCTGCTTGATCGCCTCAAGGAAAAGAACGAGCAGCACCTCGCTCCACGCGCGGATAACAGCGAACTCGTGGCCCGCATCGCCAGTTATGAACTCGCCTTCAAGATGCAGCAGCATGCCCCGGAAGCGGTCGACTTCGCCAGGGAGACCGCCGAGACCAAGACGCTCTACGGCATCGACGAACCGCGGACCGACGACTTCGGCCGCAAGTGCCTGCTTGCTCGCCGGCTGGTCGAGCGTGGCGTTCGCTTCATCCAGATCTATAGCGGCGGCAACCACAACGACGCGAACTGGGACGCCCACACCGACATGGTGAAGAATCACTCGCTCCACGCGGGCAACACCGACAAGCCCGTCGCCGGCCTGCTGAAGGACCTCAAGCGCCGCGGCCTGCTGGACAGCACCATGATCATCTGGGGCGGCGAGTTCGGCCGGCAGCCCACCGCGGAATACGCCACCGGCTCCGGCCGCGACCACAACTCCTACGGCTTCACCATGTGGACCGCCGGCGGCGGTATCAAGGGCGGAACCAGCGTCGGCAAGACCGATGAACTCGGCAACTACGCCGTCGAGGACCGATTCCACGTCAAGAACCTGCACGCCACCGTGCTCAACCAGATGGGCCTCGATCCGAACCGCCTCGCGTACTTCTACGGTGGACTGGACCAGAAGCTCGTCGGCGTCGAAGGTGCCGAGCCGATCCGGCAGATCATCTAAAAAGCGAACCCGAAGCGTAAGCGCCGGGGTGGGGTGACCAGCAACCAACGTTGGGCCACCCCGGCGCACACGCAACGAGATTCGACTGAGTCACCGGTTGGGCCACCCCGGCGCGCACGCTTCGGGTTCGCCTTAAACACAGGGCAAGCACGTGAAGCCTCGCATCCTTTTCGTCTGCGTCGAGAACAGCAATCGCAGTCAGATGGCGGAAGCGTTCGCCAAGATGCTCGGCGGTGATCGCGTCGAAGCCTACTCCTCCGGTAGCCGGCCCAGCGGCAACGTGAATCTGAAGGCCGTCGCCGCGATGGCGGAACTCGGGTACGATCTCTTCACCCACGTTTCCAAGGGCCTCGACGAGTTCAACGGCCAGCCGATGGACGTCGCCATTACCATGGGCTGCGGCGACGAGTGCCCGCTCGTGGACGCGAAACGCCGCGAGGACTGGCAGATTCCCGACCCGCGCGACATGAATCCGATGCAGTTCATCGGCGTCCGCAACCAAATCCGCCACAAGGTTCAGAAGCTCCTCGCCGAACTCGGCGTGCAGTGATGGCCCCCTCGGAACCGCAAACCTACACCGCGCGCTGGATCTTCCCAGCTTCGGGGCCGCCACTCGAACGTGGCACCCTCACAATCCGCGGCTCACTCATCGAAGCCGTCGAGCCCCACGGTGTTCAAACCGCGGAGGTCGATCTCGGTAACGTCGCCATCATCCCCGGGCTCGTCAACGCTCACACGCATCTGGACCTCAGCGGAGCCCGCGGCCTCATTCCGCCGACCGATCCCGAGCACTTCACCCACTGGCTCAAGGGCGTGATTGCCTATCGCCGAACGCGAACGCCCGAGCAGGTGAGAAGGGACATCGAAGCAGGCCTCGCCGAGTGCCTGCGCTTCGGTACCACGATGCTCGGCGACATCTCGGCCGACGGCGGAAGCTGGGATGCCTTCTCGCCGTCGCCGCTTCGCTCCGTCGTCTTTCGAGAGATGATCGGACTCAGCCAGGCTCGTGCCGAGGAGGTGGCGGACGACTGCGGACGGTGGCTGCGGAATCATCCCGTCATGAGTGAATGCCGGCCGGGGCTGAGCCCTCATGCCCCGTACAGCGCGAGGCCTGTCCTCTTCAGCGATGCCTCGAACTGGTGCCCCGAGAAGGATATTGCCCTCTCGGTCCATATCGCGGAAAGCGAGGCCGAGGCGGAGTTGCTTCTTCAGCGGACGGGCCCCTTTGTCGAGTTCCTGAAGAACCTCGGCCTGTGGGAATCCGCGGAGCTTTTCAACGGATACACCGAGCTGCTGAACTTCTGCCAGTTCCCGCAACCGAAGCTCTTCATTCATGCGAATTATCTTCCTGCAACGCAGAAGCTGCCGGAGAACAGCACGATCGTCTACTGCCCGCGCACACACGCCGCCTTCGGCCATCCGCCGCATCCGTTCCGCGAGTTCCAGGCTCGTGGCGTGCGGGTCTGCCTTGGCACCGATAGCCTTGCGTCGAATCCCGATCTCGATCTCCTCGCGGAGGCTCGCTTCGTTCGCGAACGTTACCCGGACGTGCCCGGAGAGACGCTCTTGAAGATGGTGACGCTTTTCGGAGCCGAGGCGCTGGGCTGGGCCGATGAAGCAGGCAGCCTGGACGCGGGGAAGTCCGCCGATCTCGTGGCGATGCCGCTGCCGAATCGTGAGGCGGCGGATATGTACGAATTGCTGTTCGAGTGCGACGGGCCGCGGCGGACGATGTACCGCGGCCGGTGGCGAGAATGATCACTTCTTCTCGAGGAAGTCCGTGCGGTCCTTCATCAAGCGGGCCGCCTCGGCTTCGCTGATGACGAACACCTCGCTACGCCCGGGTTCGTCCACCGCGGCATAGTAACGCTTGCCATCGCTGCCACCCTCGGCGGCGCCGATGCGGAGCGTCTTTGTCGTCGCGCCGCCCATCGGGCTGCTTTGCGTCAGCACGATCACGCGCTGGGGCTTCTCCAGGCCGTACAGCTTCGGATCGGCGCCGACATCGGAGATATATCGCGACGCCGAGAGATCGCGAAGGGCGGCCAGGAAGTCGTTCACGGCCGCCACCGAGATGCGATCCCCAGGCATCCCCGGATCCTCCCAGACCTGACCGAATTTCGAGAGCTGGAAGGTGCGATCCGCACTGCTGATAACCACCGAAGGCACCTGCGTCGCGTCCACGCCCTCCCACACCTTGCGCTTGCGATACTCGCCCAGCACGCGGTTCGTGTCCTTCGCACTCAAGGCGACGACGTTATCCCCCTTCTCGACCTTCGCGAACGCCCTGCCGTTCACCGTCTTGCCGATCAGCAGGCTCAGTTCTTCCTTGCCGCGATTGGAGACCGTCCACCTTGCTTGCGGCTTCTCCAGGCCGAACTCGGCGAGGTCGCCTGGCTTCTCGTTCAGGATTTCGTCCGCCCGCAGGTTCGTGAGGATGTTGACGAAGTCCTCGAGATCGTTGTGCTCCGCTTCGACGCGCACAGGCTCGAGCATTCTCCAGGTGCCCATCACGCGGGCGAAGCTGACCGTGCGATCGCCGCGAACGAGTGTGAGCCTGTCCGCATCGCGGAACTTCGCCAGGCCGCGGTCGCGGAAGAAGATCGGTTCCGCGAGGAGATCCTTGCCCAGCGATCCTGGCAGCACGCCAACGGTGACGTTCGGCCCGGCTCCCTCCACGTACGCATAGCGGTCGCCCTCGGGCTTGGCGGCGTCAACGAGGTTGCCCAGCTTCAGCACTTTCTCTTCGGGCTTGTTGCCCACCTTCAGGGTGAACGTGGCGACGGGGTTATCGAGGCCGAAGCGGGCGAGTTCGCTCTTCGGCCCGAACGCCGCGATGCTCCGGGCCCGCAAATCCGAGAGCGTGCGAATGAGCCCGCGGGATTCGTCGAGCCCTTCGATCCCTTCCAGGAAGACGCTATCCGCCTTCTGCTTCACAGGCTTCACGATGTCCCAGCCTTGCGTGGTGCCGGGCTCGATGGCGAGTTCGTCCTTGCCCTTGATTCGCACGAGGCCGTTGAACTCCTGGGGCGGGAAGAGAAGCAACGTGCGATCGACGAAGTCGAGCTTGCTCGGCGTGAGATTGGCAGCCTCGCCTGCATACACGACCGCCAGGGCGGGGCCGCCATCAATGCGGGTGTAGCGATCGCCGGTCGTGTCCTTCGCGCCGAAGGCGATGGTGTGCGTACCAGGCTTCTGCCCGCTGACGGTGATGGCGATGCTTCGCGCGGGTGGAGCGAGTCCTCGCTCGGCCCACTTCACGTCCGGGCCGTACCCGACGATCTTATCGACCTGGAAGTTTGCCAGGCGACGGAGCAACCTCTCGATCGCGTTTGAATCGACCTGGAAATCCTGGCCCGAAGCGACCCAGCCCGTGGCCGTGCGGTTGAGTGTCAACGCATCCTCGGGCTTCGGTCCGCCGAACGCGATCCCTTGCACGATGGCCGGGTCGAGCGTCAGCAGCTTCGTGTCAACGAGAGCAAGCGCGGGTCGGTCGAGAGCGTTCATCACCGAAGGCGCGACGGTGAAGACCGCCTGATTCGCACCGCCAAGCACCTGAGCGTAGTGAGAACTCTGATCGGCGGTCGGCTTGCCGATGACCAGCGTTCGCGTGATCAGAGGGGCGCCGGGCTCCTTCGGTTGGAACTGCACACTCACGGTCAATGTCGGCTTGTCGAAGCCGAACTGCTCCGCCTTGGTGGCGGCGAGAACCTCGTACTTGTTGACGGAAAGCGACGCGAGAGCATTGATCGCAGGATCGACCGCCGCCTTGGACACGATCGTGGTGAACGGCCCGGACAGGTTCCAGTCGTTGCCCACGGACGCCAGCGTGTAGGCCTCCTTCGACTCGGATTTGCCTCGTTTCACCTCGAGCCGAGTGATGCTGTCGCCTTTCGGGAAGACCTGCGATGGCAACAGTGCGAGGGCTCCTTCCTTGAGCGAATCGACGACCGTCGCGGGGATCGTGAACACGGTCTGCCCGTCAAGTCGAGCATAGACCTGCGGCTTCTCGGTGGGCGGTGTGCCTGGTGCGCGTTCGACCGGCTTGCCGATCTCGAGGGTGTGCTTCTGCGTGGAGCCCTTCTCCGTGAAGTTCATTCCCACCGTAAGACTCGGCTTGTCCAGTCCGAGCTTGGCGAGGTCCTCGGGTTTCGAGGAGGCCGCGAGGAACTTCTCGACTTCGAGGTCAGAGAGTGTGTTCGTCAGTTGAGTCGTCTTCGCGGGATCGGTGAGGCCGGCCGGCGGTTGCGTCAGCGTCCAGGCGTCGCCGGTGTCGGCCTTCGAGAGCGAGAAGGTTTCGCCCGTGGGCTCCTTCACGGTGATCTCGCTGAGCTTCGCCGTGGCGGTGTCGAAGAGCTTGCGGCTGCGATACGCCACCGACGGGCGATCGATCACTTTCGAGACACGGCTGTCGCTATTGTCGATCGTATCAACCCGCGGCCAGCCCTCGAGTGCAACCTGGACGCTCTGCGGCTTCGCCTTGCCGTCGGATTCTTTCTCGTCGATCGGCTCGCTGAGCAGGAATGTGTACGTGCGGACGGGTGCCTCGGGCTGGCCGTCGGGCCGCGGCTCGCGAGTGCGCAGGGTCACCTTCGAACCCTTGGGCGGCGCGGCGGTGAACGACTGCCGATTCGCAGGCGTGTCCAGGCCGGAGAGCAATGTCACCACGTCCTTGACCTTGCTCTCGTCCGCGAGGAAGGAGCTTGAACCGTCGGCGAGATACCAGCGATCCTTCTTCTCGGCCTCGACAGAGGCCTTCGGGTTGCCTCGGGTTCGCGCGAGCTTCGTCGCCTGCCCGGCGCGTTCGATCGACACTTCCACCGCATCTTCCGGAACGAATCGAGCCAGGCGGGAATCACGAACCGTGGCGGCCTTCACGAAAAGGTCGTCGAGCCGATCGGCCTTCACCAGGAACACGGCGGGGTTGTTCGCCAGCATCGCGTAGCGTTGGCGTTCTGTGTTCGTCTTCGTCTCGGCCAGGTTGCCGATGCGAAGCTCGGTCGGGCTGTTCGAGCCCGCCTTCGTCACGAGGACACGGCGTTCCGGATTCGCCAGGCCGCTGCGAGCCAGGAACCAGGTGTCGAGCGAACCCGCCATGCGCGACGCCACAAGTGTCGCTTCCAGGGACGCCAACGGAGCCCCTGCGCCGAGGAGTGCTGCGAAGTCGCGACTGAGCACCCGGCGCTTCGCTTCCGGCAGCGGGAAATCCGTGGCCCAAAGCTCCGGTAACTGGGTCAGCACCAGGCGAAGATGGTCTGGCTCGACGGCGTGACGTGCCGGCGCACGCACCTCCCAGGCCTGAGTGAGTGCGGCGTTCGAGATTGCTGGCGATCGCTCGGCGGCGGTCTTCGCCATCGCCTTCGGGTTGGCCTCGATGCGACGAAGCATGTAGCGCCCGTCGAGTGTCTCATGGATCGGCAGGCCCAGAAGGGTGACGCTTGTGTTCGGCCCGATCACCTCGACGGATTCGATCGCATCGCCGACGATCGGAGCGACGCCCGGCGTCGTCGGCGGCTGACGAGGCATCGCCACGGGCGGGCGTGTCGCTTCGAGCCGGACACGCTGCGCCTCGGGGAACACCTGACGCTTGCGGTAATCCTCGATCGGCCTTTGCAGGAGTGCGAACACCTCCGGCCCCAGGCGGATGACTTCGGGTTTGTCGTCGATGCGGAGGTACGTGGGCCGGGTGAACGGATTCTCGCTGGTCGATTCCGCCTGGCCGAAGACGAGCGTGTGCGGAGTTCCGCCAACATCAACCTTCACCGCGATCGGGCCCTGGCTGCTCGCAAGGCCGTAAGGCTTCAAGCTCGCGTTCGTGGTGAGGGCGATCGGTGCGAACCGCGTGCGCAGGTCGGTGATGGCTGACACAAGTTCCGCGACCACCGGCGGCCGCGCGGGCCACTGGCCCGGCATCTTCCACTCGGACTTCACGTCGTTGCGTTCGAGGACGAGCGTCTCGCTGCCGTTCGCCATCGGGATTTCAATGCGAGTCACCTTCGCCGGCGTGATCTCACTCGCGAGCAACTTGACGCTGGGAGAATCCGCAGCACCCGGCTCCGGAGCCGCGCGAAGCCCCCAGCGCACCGCCCACTCGTCGCCCTTCCAGAGCCACGCGCCGACGCCGCCCGCGAGGAGAATCAAAAGGAGTGTCGATTTCCAGTGCATCGGGTTTCCCCAGCTCGTCATGGATTGGGCGTTGGAGTTCACGGGGCTCTGAAGCAGTCTCTTACCGATCGCATTACCGCACCTTCCGGATCATCAGCACGATCAGCCCCGCGTAGATCGCAATCATCGGCAGGCCGAGGAACGTGCCCCAGCGCCACAGGGCGAATTGACGGTCGCTGAGGTTCACGCGCGGATATTGCCAGGTGGCGTTATCGCCGCGGGGCATGCGATCAGTGCGATCGAGCAGCCAGTTCACACTGTGCAACAGGACCTTCTCGTTGGCGGGCTTGAGCGTCGGGCCCGTGAAGACGCCGCCGTGGCCGAGCACCACGAGTCGGCTGTCCGGTTCATTCATCGCGGGCTCGTCCGCATTCGCAATCACCGCTGCGGCAAGAGCCGCGTTGCCAAGCGGGCTGCCGGACAGGTTGAAGCTCAGGAGCCGGGCGGCGAAACGCTGGGCGTCCTCGGATTCCATCGGCTTCTTCTCGGTGGGTAGGGCCACACGATCCGCGTCGCGCCAGAAGTTCAGCATCACCAGCCGCTCGTTCGCGAGTCGATCGTTGTACCAGAACGTCGGCAGCTTCGAACTCACAGCAAGGCCGACGGGGAAGGGTCCACGGCGTTCGACTCCGATGTCTCCTTCCTTCGTGTCGTCGAGGCCGGCGTCGTACTTCGGCAGGTAAAGCACCGCAGTGCCATCACCGCGAGGAATGAGTTCGGGGAACGGCCGCTTTTCGTTCCACGAATCCGGGCTCGTCGCCAGGAACTCCGCCACGAAGGGCACACGATTCTGCCATGGTCGGCTCATGTACACGGGTCGCAGCGACCGCAGCGTGAGATCCAGCGACTGACCGATGCTGCGGCTCGTGTTCCTGAGCGCCGCCCCGACCGGGTTCTCCTTTAACGAGCCCGTCGTGGTGCTTGCGGCTTCGTAGCGAAGCGGAGGGATCTCGACCTTCCCACGGCCGAACTGCTGGCCCGCCTGACGAGCCGCGAAGGCCTTCGTCTCCGTGTTGAACATCACGAGATCCTGGCCCAGCTCGATGCCTCGTTCGCCGAGCAGCTTCTCGACATCGTCCGAGAGCCCCGCCAATGAGGCCTCCAGCTTCTTCTGGTACGCGTCTTCTGTCTCGTTTGGTTCGCGGTCCACCTGGTTGGTGATCGGCCCGGCGCACACCATGACAGGCTTGCCCGCCTTCATGAAATCCTTCACCACCGTCGCCTGATCGGGGCTGAGGCGATACAGGTTCGGCGGCACCGAGGAGCCCGACGTTGCGTTCAGCACCGTGAGGCGTGGGAGCACCAGCAGGTCCACGTCCGAGAGCAGCTTCGCGAACTTCGCCTTCAGGTCCTGCTGCCGTTTGCCCTCGATCGCGCGTTCATCTGCGGAGAGAGCCTCGACGCGATCGCTGGCCTCCGCAAGCTCCTTTTCCAGGTCGGGCAGGGCTTTCTGAATTCGGCTCACTCGCCGGTTGATGCTGTTGAGCACCTCGGCTTCCTGTTCGGTTGTGAGGCTTCGGCCGAACATCTGTCGATAGAGTGCGTTTCGCTCCTCGTAGCTCTTGCCCTTCACAGCGCTCAGGCGATCGATCACCGGCTGGAATCGCTGCAACTCGGCGCGAGCGTCGCTGAGGTCGTC
>Ga0105044_10002412_pt1 | contig 25456 bp, 22 predicted proteins | sample MAT01_FD_78092 | JGI IMG/M metagenome (GOLD analysis project Ga0105044, IMG submission 78092) | Freshwater microbial communities from Lake Fryxell liftoff mats and glacier meltwater in Antarctica - MAT-01 | ecosystem: Environmental > Aquatic > Freshwater > Ice > Liftoff microbial mat | place... | reverse complement strand
CGCGAGAGGATCCAGAAGTAGTCGCGAGAGGGATGCCCCACCGCCACCCAGGCGTAGCCGGGATCCTGATCGATAATCAGATAATCGACCGATAGCGGCCAGACGAAGCGCACCTTCCAGTGCGCGTTGGTGGTGGTGTCATGAACCCACGCCACCCCGTGCCACGACTCTTCGGGAGCATCGAAGTTACCGCGTCGAAAGACGAAGGTGTTGTCCATCCGTCCATCGGGCCGCAGCTTGTAGACATCTGCTGTGGCGACCTTGCCTTCCTCCAGCCAGTACGGGATGTGATGGGTCACGTACCAAGTGCCCTCCATGCGCGCGAGTTCGATGTGCGGTACGGTGACCAGCGCCGGACGAGCCGCACATCCGAACAGGCCGAGGGTGACACAGGCGATCAGGGCTGACTTCATGCAGGTGAGCGTACCGGAGCGGAAACCCGTTTGTAACTAATAGTTTCCATGATTCGACAGCCTGCATCTCTTCCCGCCGGCGGCACGACCTTCAAACTGCAGCCATGGCAGACCTCGCCGACATCGTCCAGCACGCCACCGCCATCCGCCATGACCTGCATCGTCACCCAGAGCTGACCTGGCAGGAACGTCGTACCGCCGGCATCGTACGAGACGAACTGACCCGCCTTGGCATCCCATGGGTCTCGTGCGCCGAGCATGGTTCAGTCGCCCGATTGGCACCTGGGCGCAGCGGTCGCCATGTCGCCTTCCGTTCCGACCTCGACGCCCTACCGATCCACGAAGCAACCGGGTGCGCCCATACCAGCACCGTACCCGGCACGATGCATGCCTGCGGTCATGATGGCCACACCGCCTGTCTGCTCGGCGCAGCAGCCTGGCTGAAGGCTCATGAGTCGCAGCTGCCGGGTCCCGTCACGCTGCTGTTCCAGCCGGCGGAAGAAGGCGGCCATGGCGCCCGCCGCATGGTCGAGGAAGGCTGCCTAGATGGCATCGATGCGGTGTTCGGTTTTCACAATTGGTCGAGCCTGCCGGCCGGCCACTACGCCTGTCCTGACGGCCCAGTGATGGCCGCCAACGGTGAGTGGACCGCGATCATCCGAGGCCGCGGCTGCCATGCCGCTGCCCCTCAGGACGGCATCGATCCGGTGCTGACCGGCGCGCACTTCACCACCATGGTGCAGCAACTGGTCTCGCGCACTACTGCACCGCAGGAGGCCGCCGTGGTGTCGGTGACGATGTTCCATGCTGGCACCGCCGACAACATCATTCCGGACAGCGCTGAGCTGACCGGCACGGTGCGCGCCGCGACCACCCAGCGTCGCGAAGCCCTGGTCACCGGATTACGACGCATCCTTGACGCCGCCTGCGCCGCCAGCGGAGCGAGCGGCGAGCTGCGCTACGAACCGACCTATCCGGCTACGGTCAACCACGCAACCGAAGCAGTCCGTGCCCGCGTCGCCCTTGACCGCATCCTCGGCCCCGGCCGCTGCATCAGCGCCGGCATTCCACTGATGGCGGCAGAGGATTTCAGCTATTACCTGCAGGCGAAACCTGGCGCCTACATCCTACTTGGAACCGGTCGGACAGAACCGTGTCACAGTCCGCGTTTCGACTTCGACGACGGGCTAATCCCGGTGGCGATCAGACTGTGGAGCGCACTGGCTGGCATTGAGTGCCACTGATATACCCCTAAAGCTCAAGGGAATTTGACCCAGTTGTCTATGCGACGTGCTTACCACACTCTTTCGACACATGCCGAGCGGACCAGCAACCCCACCTTCTGACGAGCCGCAACCCACCGGCTGGGACATGCTCGACGAGTATCAAGTCGGTCGCGATCGGACGGCCGGCGATGAAGAGAAGACGCGCCGCATCTCCCGTACTGGCGAGTCGGCCACACCATCCGGCAGTGACGCTGTGGCGGAACAGCAGCCAGCGGTCGTACCGACCACCCGTGCGATCAGTAAACTGGCGTTTTGGCGCAGCGACGGATCGGCGGCCAATGACGCCGAGGTCATCGCCCGGATCATGGTGCGCAAACAGGAGCGCCGTGATGACGGCGCTGCCGCCGCTGGGCGGGTCGAGAACGAGTACGCTAACGATCGCCGCAAAGCCGCCTGGCTGCGCCAGCAGCAGGAGATTCAGGATCATCTCCAGCTTGAGGCCAGCCGACGCCAACCAGCCGCGGAGACCCCACTTCAGCGGGCCTTGCGCGAGGCGGCAGACATCTTCCTCGCCTTGGGCATCTGTCCCGACCATCTGGAATACCTGCCTGATATCGACCGTTTCTGCTCGTGGGGCGGAATGGTGTACGAGCACAGTCAGGTGTTCGCCATGCGCGATCCGCGTGGCGCGCCGCTGTATACGTTCGGTTCATCGCCGCAGGGCGAATCGGCAGCCTGCTACTCGCCACGCGAGCGGCGGTGGGGCCTGCCTCTGCCTGTCTCCCCCGCGGACCCGCTGCGGCCGGTCGACCGCCTGCTGCCGGTGCCGCGCCGGCATCCCGATGGCAGTCTGCGCTGGTCGGCCCAACGACCTGGAGCACTGCAAATGGACGAGGGTATGGTCCCGGTCTACGTCGTCGGTACAGCCGTCTACACCGTCTCACAATTGATTGCTGCCCATCATCGCCATTCAGGCACATCGCCGTTGCTCTCCACCCTGGCCGATCAGGCCCAGGCTGTGCGCAAGTTGTCTAGCGAACTTGCCCAGCAGTCGAATCAGGCACTCGATCGCGCTGCATCCACGATAGGCGAGCATGTCATGGACGTTGTCGGCGGCGCCACCGACACGATTTCCAGCGCCATTGCGTCGACGACCAGATTCTTCAGGCGGAAGAAACCGTAATTCCGGTTACGCTCATAAGGCCAAGCACTGCCCACGCAGCGTCAACCGCATGCGCCAGCCCTATGTAGTCGAGGGTCTCCGGCCGGTCGCCGGCGGTGTGGAAGCGCGAGTTGCGAAAACGGTCGGTGTCGGTGAGGGTGATCGCCGGGATGCCGGCGGCATGGAACGATTCCTGATCGCCCATCATCTGCCAGGTCTGACGTGGCCACCAACAGCCGCGCACCGGCAGACCATGGCCACAGGCGGCACGGGTGCAGGCGCGCGCCAACACGCGATCACGCCACGATGCCTGGACGCACAGGAAATCCCCGCGCGTACCGTGGATCCATGGCATCCACCACGCCGGCCAGGCCTGGGTTCCCGAGCGGCTGTCGTACCAGCCCAGCGAGTCGAGCAGCAGCGCTGAGCGCACCTCACCATCCGCCAACCGGCTGGCATGATGCCATGAACCACCCCGCTCGCGGCCCCAGCGCATGCCTTCTTCGTTGGCAAACAGGGTCAGGCGGACGGTACCTGGCGGCGGCTGTGCGACGAGCCGTTCTGCCAGGGCCAGCAGCACGGCGACACCGCTAGCGTTATCATCGGCGCCAGGAGCAGCGGCAACGTCGGGCACGCTGTCGTAGTGCGCCCCAACCAGCACGGTGCCCGGTTGCGCACCGCGTATCTCGGCCTGCAGGTTGACCTGATCGCCGAAAGGTTCGCGACGTACCGCCAAGCCTAGCCCCGTCAGCCGATCAGTGAGCCAATTGGCTGCAGCAGCCAGCGCCACAGGCAGGCCGGGATGGCGCGGACCGATGCGGCCCGCGAGGTGCTCAACATCGTCGCGTAGCGTCATGCCCGCCAGGACGGCGGCCACACCCACGCGGCCACCATCGCTCCTCCAAGCAGCGCCACCGCCACTTGTCCAGGCGGCAGATCAGCACTCCAGCCGATGGCGAATCCCAACGTCACCGCTAGCTCGGCAATAAGCACGGCGATCCACGGCACGGTGGCGAGTCGGCGGGCGAAGCGGCGCGCGGCCAGCGCAGGGACGACGAGCAGGGCGGTGGTCAGCAACGCGCCCGATAGCTCCAACGAAATGGCCAGCAACGCAGCCAGCAGGACCGATGATACCACACCAATAACGCCAGGACGCACCCCCTGCAATTTTGCCAATCGCGGCTCCCAGGCAGCAACCAGGATCCGACGGCCCAAGACCACGCCAGCCGCAAGGACGACCAGAGCGGCGGCAATCGCGACACCTGCTGAACCCCAGCCAGCACCTAGCACCGACGAACTGGCCAGCCGGGCGAGTTTCTCAAGGCCGACGGCATTCCCTGAAAGCAGCAGCACGGTCAATGCCCCACCTGACAGGATCATCCACGCGGCCACGGCCTCTGGGCGTTCGCGGGCAGGCGGACGCTGGGCCAGTACGGTCGCACAAGCGATGGCGATAAACGCCCATGCCGCTGGAGTGCCCAGCCCAAAGGCGATGGCGGCAGCGAATCCCACCGCACCCATCTGCACCAGCCCGGTGCCAAGCAGGGCCTGCTCGCGGGCGACGACCGGAATGCCTGCCAGCGGCAGTGCCAGCGCCAGAGCCCAGCCGACGACGTAGCTGGCCCCGAATAAATCCCAGCCCTGGGTGAACCAGTCCATCACGGTCTGGTCCCGCGATCGGGAGCTTCGACCGTGAAGACACCATCCGCTATGCGCAGTCGACCAGTATCGATCGCGGCAGGCGGCCGATGGGCCACGCACAGCACGGCGGCACCGGCCTGACGACGGGCCTCGATCGCCGCCAAGCACCGGGCGGTGGCATCGCCATCCAGATGATTGAAGGGTTCATCGAGCACCAGCAGAGCTGGCCGACGAGCTAACGCACGAGCGACCCGGGCGCGCTGGCGCTGGCCGCCGGACAGCGCCCAGTAGCTCTTGCGCGGTTCCAAGCCTACCGCGTCAATTGCTTCGGCGACGGCACCGGCATCACGGCGGCCACTGCCAGCCAGACCCAGACCGACGTAGTCGGTGACGGTCAGAGGCAGGGTCGGCAGCAGTTCGTCGAGCTGCAGCACGCAACCCAGCCCAGTTCCGTCAGCCACCCACGGATGCACGGTCAGGCGCCCACCGGTGGGCGGCAGTTCGCCAAGCAGAGTGCACAGCAACGTTGTCTTGCCGCTGCCATTATCGCCTTCGATCCACCACCACGTGGATGGTCGAACCGTCCAGGTCAGACCACTGGCGAAAGTCTTTCCCGCACGTCCCACGGCAAGGCCTTCGGCCCGCACCAACAGGCTCTCTTCAAGATCGCCATGTATCTGCACGGGGTAGAGGATCGCGCGCCTCTTCTACGGCGCCAGCGCCTTGGCCACGGCGCGGACATTGGTGTCCACGAAGGAGATGTAGTCGTCGGTGCCCGGGCGGGAGCCGGCCTGGTGCGCCATCTCCACGATAGCAGCACCGCTGGAACCAGCTACCAGCTCGATCGCTTTGCGATCAAAATAGCCTGTCGCAAGCAGTGCTTTGACTCCCTGCTCACGCATCTTTGACGACACATAGGCTAGGTGCCGGGCCGATGGCGGCACGCCTGGCTTGGGTTACAGAAGCGTGACAATCTGCAGGCCGAAACGGCGGGCGAAATACGGATAGAGGTCGTGGTCGGCCGCCACCGGCATGCCGGCGCATGGGCGCATGGCACCCCACCAGCCGCCCAGTTTTCCGTCTAGCTGCTGCTGAACGAGGAACTCGCTCAGCCGACCATGGTCATTGAGTACGATGAGCTTGCCGATGTCCAGTTGGCCGGCGATCTCCTCGCCGGCCAAGGCGACGCCGATGGCCATGCGGAATGCAGCGAAACGCCTGGCAAATCGCGATCCGGCCTCGGGCAGCAACTCGGCCATCCGGCTGGATGACGCTTCCGCCACAGCCAGACCAACCACCGGATCCAACAGGACGTGCGGGTTGCCGTGGGCATGCACATCGCCGGCACTGCGGTCCACCGGACCGATCGGTATCCCGATCGGACTGGCCACCAAGGTCGCAGCTTCGATATGGCCACCCGCATCTTTGCGGATGCGGGGATTGCGCGCATTGGTTACCAGCGGTGGCAACCAGCCGATCTCCAGCTCGAAGCCGGTCGACAGCAGCAGGTCGGCACGAGCCAGCTCAACAACGAAGCTGGGGCGGGCCTCGACCCGATGCGGATCGTCGCTGGGCAGGGCCAGGGCGACAACGACGACATCCTCGCCGCCGACCGCGCGGGCGATGGCGGCAAGTTCAGGCACGCTCGCGACGATGCGCAACGGCTCAGCGGCAGGCATCCAGACCAGGGCAAAGACCGCAGCGAACACACGGATCATGATCAAAAACCATGCGCCGGATGGGCGCCGATCAAGACATCCAGGCCCAGCCAGACGCTGTGGGCCACGGCATCCTCCAGATGCTCGGCGTGGTCGTAGTCGTACTGCAGGCGCAGACGGCTGAACTCGCTTGGCCGGTAGGTGACCATCGGGGAGACACGGACGCGGGTGTCGCGCAGGCCGTCCGTGTCGTGGTCGACCAGTACACCGTCGACCACGCTGTCACCGGTGGCCGTCGCATATTCGCCGCGGATCCCGCAGGACCAGTGTTCGCCGAATCCAAGCTCCGCCTGGGCATACAGACCCCAATCGCTTAAGGATGCAGCAGGGGCGGTGAAGTCGTCACCACCACCGATGGCACCGTCTGTGCCGGGGTCCAGACTCTCTGGCACATTGGCGCTGCGATAGATCGCTTCGGCCGTGACCTTGATCGACGAGAACGGACCGTGGGCAGGTTTCATGCCGACCACGAGATCCGCTCCATAGAGATTACTGCGCTCGCCCACTCCGCTGGCGTTGGGGCCACCCATCCAGCTGAGCCCGAGCTTCGCTTCGGCACCACCAATATCTGCAGCATTCTCCCAACGCAGCAGATAGGTGAGATCGGCCATCGAGCCGGTCGTCAGTTCGTCACTGCGCAGACGGCCAGCTATAGTGCGCTGTGGACCGACGGCACCCTCCTCTTCTTCGCCTCCCTGAAAGCTGGCCATTGAGGCATCATCGGAATTGTAGGCACCAACCACGACCTGGCTGTACCAACTGACCGGAGCAAGCCAGGAAACCCGCGCACCAGGCGTTCGACTGCCATCGCCACCAAGCAGACGGCTGGCGATCACCGGCTGGTCGATCCAACTCCAGGCATGGGTATGGCTGGCATTGATCCGCCCGAATTCGATCAACTGGTAGCCAGCCTTCACTTCCAGTGCGTAAGGCAGGCTGGAAGTAGTAATGTAGGCCTCTTCAAGTTCGACACCATGCTCCGGCGAGGCCGCAATGTGGGCTTCAGCCGTGAAGTACGGGTCAACCGCCCCCGAAATACTGAGCTCGGCGGTCTGGAGGGTAAAGCCGTTGCCGTGCGGGTCATGCCCGCCGGCATTGAGCGATTCCAACTCGGCATCAGTCGCGGTCGAAGCGCCGACGGCACCAACCACTGCCAACGAAATAGCGATCAACCGGAGGTCCGGTGTCGCTTTGCCGTGGTCATGGCCAGCGTGGGAATCATCCCGATGAGTTGGCAAATCTGCGATCGCCTGGTCAAGGGCTGCCGCAGCGTCGGCAGCATGCAACGCTGTAGCCAGAAGGACGAGGGCCGGGACGAGTTGGATACGCATGAGCGCACATTCGCTAACGATAACTTATTTTCAATAAGAAAGTAATGCTCTCACGCCCCGGTTGCCAGAACATCCCCCCGTGAGCGACTTCTCCGATCTCCTGCGCCGACTCCAGGCTGAACGTCACGCCGTGTTTGCGCGGCAGAACACCACCGCCTGGCGCATCTGCGACAGCGAGTCCGGTGCCCCCTGCACCGTCGACTGGTACGACGGGGCGGTGGTGGTGCATGGCCGCACGGCTGGTGGCGAAGGGCCACCGGATGCTGAGATCGCCAGTGCCATCGGCATCTCACCCAACCTGGTCTTCCGCAAAGAACGGCGCAAGCAGACCGATCGCCAACATGGCGGGCAGTACCAGGTGGTCGCCCGCGCCGGGGCCGAGCGCATCGTGCGCGAAGCCAACCTGTCGTTCGCGGTCAACCTGAGCGACTATCTGGACACTGGGTTGTTCCTCGACCACCGCCCGCTGCGCCGCCTGATCAAATCGGCGGCACGCGGCCGCAGCTTCCTTAATCTCTTCGCCTACACCGGGGCCTTCACCGTCCATGCCGCCGAGGGCGGTGCGCGCACCACCGTCACCGTCGACCTGTCGAACACCTACCTGCGCTGGACCGAGCGGAACCTCGCGCTCAACCGACTGCGTGGCGACCACCGCATGGTCAAAGGCGACTGCCTGCGCCTGCTGGCCGAACGCCAAAACGAACAATTCGATATGATTGTGTGCGATCCGCCGACCTTCTCCAACTCGAAGGCGATGGCACGTAACTGGGAGGTCGGTCGCGACCACGAATGGCTGCTGCAACGCCTTTATGGCCTATTGAATCCCGGTGGGACGCTATGGTTCTCGACCAATAAAACGGCGTTCACCCTAACCAACACGTTGCCTCCGTTCGTAACCGTCGCCGATATCACGTCGTCCACCATCGACGTCGATTGCGCTGGAACCATTCCACACCAATGCTGGCGGATGGTGCGTTGACGTTTAGTTGGCTGAGGGGCCGGACTTCAACGATTTGAGGGTCCGTTCCAGCCGGCGCGTCTTGCAACGACGGCGGTGCTTCTGCACCGAGGTGTGGTCCTGCATCGCCTGGATGAGCGTCGAGGCGCGATCGGGAAGCGCTTGCTGAAGTTTGCTCACGTCACACCCCCTGGTGACGTCTACCCTGGCAACGGGCCAACATTGTCATCTGCCATTTCCCGCAGCAGATGGCATTCCCTGCTCAGGAAACGCGTCTTTATACGGCCTTTACACAAACCGCATGGGAAACACCTCCACTAAAGGAGGTCCACGCCGGCTCGGCGAAACCGGCCGTGGCGAGGTGGACGTCCGCCTCATCGGTCGAGACGAATCCCTTCACCGAATCGTGCAGATAACGATAGGCCGAACTGTCCCCGGCAAGCAACGCCCCGGCGATTGGAAACACCCCGCGGCCGAAGGTGGCGTAGAAGGTCTTCGGCCACCAGCGCACTGGACGGAAGAATTCGAGGATCAACAAATGGCCACCGGGCCGCAACACCCGCCGCAGTTCGCGCGCGCTGGCCAGCGGATCGCCGAAGTTGCGCCAGCCGTAGGCTACCATCGCCACATCGAAGGCCCCATCGGCATAGGGCAACCGCAAGGCGTCCCCCGCAGCAGCCGACAATGGATGGCCTGCCCGTTTAGCGGTGCCGGCGGCAAGCATCGGCACGCAGAAATCGCAGCCATGGATGCGCCCAGCCCGCTGGCGCTGCAACGCTATCAGGCCGAGATCGAAGGTGCCGCAGGCGAGATCAAGGGCGTCGCCCTGACCTGGAGGTAGCAAATCAACAGCGATGCGGCGCCAGCGCAGGTCGAGCCGGACCGAGAGCACCCGATTGAGCAGGTCATAGCGGCCAGCAATGCGGCCGAACATGGCTTGGACCTGTTTCGAGCCGGCGGGGAGGGTAGTGGTCACACTCGTGATCGCATGTCCGGGTCGGGGCGAAGCAAGTTGGAACCCGCCGCCGTTCGGCAGCATGCCAGACATGGAACACTGGTCGATCCTGATCGAGAAGGAGTACCTCAAGTTCTCCTGCGCCCACTTCCTCATCTTCCCCGATGGGTCGAAGGAACGGCTGCATGGACACAATTACCGCGTCCGTTGCGAGGTCGACGGAGCCCTCGACGGCCACGGTCTGGTCATCGATTTTAAGGAGATCAAGCCGATCATCCGTGCCCTGTGCGACGAACTCGACGAGCACTGGATCGTCCCGGCTCATCACCCCGAACTGCGTATCCACCACCGGGACGACGGCCACACTGAGGTGACCTACCGCACGTCGCGATATCTCGCCCCCAGTGACGAGATCCTGGTGCTGCCGATCGGCAACACCTCGGCCGAATTTTTCGCGGCCTGGCTGGGACGCACCCTGCTTGCCAAGCTACGCGAACGCTTTGGCCACCTGAGCGTGCGCCGCCTGCGCGTTATGGTCAGCGAAACGCCTGGGCAGGATGGGGTCTACGAGACGGACGGGGAACCGACGTAGCTGTGGGCCTAGCTGTGGGCCTAGCTGTGGGCCAGCTTGGGGCCCAGCAGGGCGCGCAGCCCCGCCTCGTCCAGCACGGTGAGGCCCAGCTCCTGGGCCTTGGTCAGTTTGGATCCTGCTTCGTCACCAGCGACCACAAAATCGCTCTTCTTTGAGACGCTTCCGCTGATCTTTCCGCCAGCCGCCTTGATCAGCTGTTCGGCCTCTGGCCGCGTCAGAGTGGGGAGGGTGCCGGTGAGAACGAAGGTCTTGCCGGCGACGCCGGCGATCTGCTGCACTAGCGCACCGCGATGTTCCAAAATCACACCAACGGCCGCAAGATCGGCGAACAACTGGCGTACCGACGGGCTGGCCAGCTGCGCCAGCACGATGCTGGCGGTACGTTCGGCTACTCCGTCGATCTGCATGAGTTCAGCCGGATCCGTGATCACCAGCAGACGGGTGGCGTTGCCGAAGCGCGCTGACAGATCTTCGCTCAGCTTCTCGCCGACGTGGCTGAGTGCGAGGCCGGCCAGCACGCGAGCAAGCCCACGCCCCTTGGCGGCAGCCAGTCCAGCGACCAGATTGGCGGCGCTCTTGCCGCCCATGCGTTCGAGATCGGCGAGACGTTCAACGGTCAGGCGGAAGAGGTCCGCTGGCGAAGCCACGCCGCAGTGCGTCACCACTTGATCGACCACCGCCTCGCCCAGCCCCTCGATGTCCATCGCTCCGCGTGAGGCGAAATGCCGCAGCCGTTCGCGCACCTGCGCCGGACACGTCGGATTAGGGCAGGAGATGAACACATCGTCGACCACCGGCACACTGGCGCAGGCGGGACAAGCGGTCGGGGCCTGCACCGGCGCGGCGCCGGCCGGGCGAAGCCCCAGAACCACCGAGACCACTTGCGGAATGATCTCGCCGGCCTTCTCGACCAGCACGGTGTCGCCGATGCGCACATCTTTGCGCGCGATCTCCGGGAAGTTGTGCAGGCTGGCTCGCGACACCGTGGTGCCGGCCAGTTGCACTGGTTCGAGCACCGCCACCGGGGTCAGCTTGCCGCTCTTGCCGACCTGGACGATCACGTCGCGCAGGACAGTGGGCTTGCGCTCGGGGGGGAATTTCCAGGCGATGCCCCACTTCGGATGGTGCTCGGTGGCGCCCAGTTGGGCTTGCAGCCGACGGTCGTCGACCTTCACCACCATGCCGTCGATGCCGTAGTCGAGCGAAGCTCGGAGATCAGCGAACGCGGCGCAGCGGGCTGCCGCGGCGGCCGCGCTGACCTCGATCGACCCATGGGCAGTGATCGGCAGACCAAGCGACTTCAGCCAGGCGACGATGCCGCTCTGCGTTGCTGGTGGCTCAACACCTTCGGCCCAGGCGAGGTGATAGACGAAAGCGCTGATGCCCAGCCCGCGCAGACTCGCGGCATCTTTGCGCTTCATCAGCCCGGCGCAGGCATTGCGCGGATTGGCCAGTTGGCGTCCCCCGTCAGCGACCGTGCTGTCGCGCAGCCGCTCGAAAGCAGCTTGCGGCAGATACAACTCGCCACGAACTTCAAAAGCGCCCGGACTGCTCACCGTGGGGGGAACCGCACCACTGGCGCGCAGCTGAGCGGTGATGTCATCGCCCTCGACGCCATCGCCGCGAGTGACCGCCAGTTCGAGGTGGCCGTCGCGATAGGTGATGCCAACCGAGATGCCGTCGATCTTGGGTTCAACCTGCAGGGTCAAAACGCGGCTGTCAGCCAGCTCAAGGGCCTTGCGCGTGCGCACTTCCCATGCCGTCAGCTTGTCGGCGGCGCTGCCGTCATCGCCGTCTGCCGCCTTTTCCAGCGATAGCATCGCGACCCGATGACGCACCTTGGCGAAACCTTCAGTGCGGTCGTCGCCGGGCGTACGCTGCCACATCGGTTGGCCGAGTGGAGTGGCGAGGGCGTCATGGCGATCGCGCAACGCATCGTAGTCCGCGTCGCTGATCTCGGAGGCGGCCTTGCGATAATACAACTCGTCATGACGGGCCAACTCGGCGGCCAGTTTCGCGAGATCCGTTGCTGCGTGCATGGCTGCATGCTGGACGCGCCATTTCCACGTCCAGCATCCGACCCTGTGCCAAGCATCCTCGATAAGCAGATGGCCCTGGTGGCCGAGTTCGAAGCCCTGACCGACTGGGAGGCGCGCTATGCCCGGGTCATCGCCATGGCCAAGGCCCTGCCGCCACTGGCCGACGTGTACCGTACCGACCTGAACAAGGTGCGCGGCTGCAGTTCCCAGGTTTGGCTGGTGCACGAACTGCGCGATGGCGCACTGCATTTCCAAGCTGACAGCGACGCGGTGCTGGTGCGCGGCCTGGTCGCCTTGTTGCTGCATGTCTACAGTGGCCACAGTCCGCGCGAGATCCTCGGCACGCCACCGGATTTCCTGGAAGACATGGGGCTGAACGCCCACCTGTCGCCGAACCGCGCCAACGGTTTGGCAAGTATGGCCTCGCGCATCCGGCAACTCGCCGAGAGTACCTAATGTTGCTCTACGATCTCATCCCGGCCAAGCCGGGTCATCCCACGGCGCTTATCCTGCATGGACTCGGTGACAGTAAGGACGGCTGGAAACCGGTCGTCCCGATGCTCGGCCTGCCCGGCTGGGGCTTCTGCTTTGTGCAGGCACCAGACGTCTATTACGACGGCTACTCGTGGTTCGATCTCGGCCTGGAGCAGGGTGTGCGGGTTGATGCCGACGGCGTCCTGCGCAGTCACCGCGACCTGGTCGCCCTGATCGCTCATCTGGAAACTACGCGCGGTCTGCCCTGCGAACAGCTTGCCCTGATCGGCTTCAGCCAAGGTTGTCTGATGGTGCTGGAGACCGCACTGCGCCATCCCCGACCGTTCCTTGCCACCGTGGCGATCAGCGGCTGGATCCACCGCGAGAGTGACTGGCCGGGCCAGTTCGGACCCGCCGCCATGCAACAGCGCATCCTGTGCACGCACGGCCTCGACGATCAGGTAGTGCAGATTGCCCTGGCCCGCCCGCGGATTGCGGCCCTGAAGCGCCTAGGCCTCGACATTCAGTGGGCGGAATACGGCAAGGCCCACAGCCTGGACCCCGACGAGGAGCTCCCGGACATCCGCCGGCACTTGCTTGACGCTGCCGCGGATCCTCCGATTGTTCCGCCCCCAGGAGCACCGTCATGAGCCGTCAGTACAATAAGACCGAGAAGAAGCGCCGTCGTCTGTCCCGTATCCGCCGCGAGCGCGACGTGATCAACGAAAAGATCGCCGCTTCCAAGAAGAAGTAGGTTTCAGGCCCACCGTCAACGACGGTGGACGCCTGTCTTAATCGGCCGGTCGACGGTCGCGCAGCACATCGCTGCGCGACTTTTTCGCTTCCAGGCGCCGTTCGATCGATCCGCGCGAGCGCTTGGTGCGCCGACGCGCCTTCGGCCGAACCAGGGCAGCTAGCACCAGTTCGCACAGACGCTCGACCACCAACGACCGATTCTGCCGGGCGCTGCGCGTCTCGTCACAGCTCAGCAGCAGATCACCATCGCCGGACAAGCGGTCGCCGGCCAGTTCGGCCAGGCGGGCTGCGGCCTCGGGATGCAGCGGGATGGCCGCCACCGCCACGCGCAAATCGACTCTGGTGGCCGTCTTGTTGGCGTGCTGCCCTCCAGGACCACCACCGGCGATCTGGGTGAAGGTCACTGCAGAATCGGCGATCTCGATGTTGGGAGCAAGCCGCAGCATGACGGCATCTGAAGGAGAATCGGCGATGGTGGAAGAGTCATGCGCCCCATGCACCTGACGGACTGCGATCGACGCAGCGCATCCACACCTGACGCCCTTCCGGCTTCCGCAATCCACCGCTCGCCTTCTACTACTGCGCATGTCCGCCATTATCCCCCCCTTGGTCGTCGGTCCGTACACCTTCAAAAGCCGTCTGCTGGTTGGCACGGGCAAGTATCCTGACAACGAGTCGATGAAGGCCTCGCTGATCGAAAGCGGCGCCGACGTCATCACGGTCGCGGTACGTCGGGCCAAACTCGACGTGCGTGGCACCGGCGGAAGCCTGCTCGACCATATCGGCCCGCAGTACCAGCTGCTGCCCAACACCGCCGGCTGCTTCACCGCCGACGACGCCATCCGCACCGCCCACCTCGGTCGTGAACTCGGCCTGTCGGACATGGTCAAGCTGGAGGTCCTAGCCGACCAGCAGACCCTGCTACCGCATCCGGTGCAGACACTGGAAGCCTGCCGCCGCCTGGTCGCCGACGGCTTCACCGTGCTTGTCTACACCACCGACGATCCGGTGCTGGCCAAGGAGCTGGAATCCGCCGGCGCCGCCGCGGTGATGCCAGCCGGCGCACCGATCGGCAGCGGGCTGGGTGTCCTCAACCGCAACAGCATGGAGATCATCCTCGAGCGCGCGACGGTGCCGATCATTATCGATGCCGGGGTGGGAACCGCCTCGGACGTGACCATTGCGATGGAGCTCGGCGCCGCAGGCGTGCTGCTCAACACCGGCATCGCCGGGGCCAAGGATCCGGTGTGCATGGCCCGGGCGATGCGTCATGCCTTGGAAGCGGGCTGGTGGGCGGCTGGCGCCGGACGCATTGAGCGCAAACGCTACGCCACCGCCAGTAGCCCGCTGGGCGGCCTGATCGCCAGTGCTGCGGCCCACGGCATTCCGGGGGAGTGACCCGCGCACGGCGACGCTGACTGCCATTAGGCACACCAAGCGCCATTTGCGGTTGGCGTCCCGCCGGACACCATCCACCCACGATGGTCACGCTGGATGACGCTGTGATGAACCGTCGCCGACTGACCCTCGGCATCGCGGGCTTGGCTGCGGGCTATGTCGGACTGGCAGCCATCGGCCTCGCCTTCGCCCTGCTGACCTCCAGTGTTTCACCGTATTGGCCAGCCTCGGGCTTGGCCGTGGCCGTCCTCTGGCGCTGGGGACTGCGACTGTGGCCGGGCATCGTGATCGGTTCTCTGATCGCCAATATCGCCATTGCCCATAACCCGGTCGGGGTTTCTATCGCGTATGCCGCTGGTTCGGTCGTAGCGGCGCTGGTCGCCGCCGGTGTACTGCGTCGCCTGAGCACCGATCCGGCCCTCTCGCGCCCGGTTGATCCCGTCAGACTGATGGTGGTGTCCGCCGGCTCTACCCTGATTGCCGCCCTCGTCGGAGCCACTGCCACCACCATGGCCGGACTGACCGGCTCGACCCCGTGGCAGCAAGTGCTGTGGACCTGGTGGACTGGCGATTTCACCGGGGTGATCACGACCGCTGGTGTTATTTGCACCGTATCCACAGCCAGTTGGCGTCACTGGCGCAGCGTGCTGGGATTCACCCTGCTGCTGGTCGCCGCCAGCGCTCTGGTGGCCTGGGGCGCGCCGCGCGAACAATCCGGCCTGTCACCTTGGGCATTCCTCATCTTCCCCCCCATGCTGTGGGCTGCAGTGCGGCTGGAACCCTGGGGTACGGCCTGCTCCATCGCCGTCCTGACTGTTGCCCTGGCCTTGCTGACCGCCAGCGGTCAAGGACCGTTCGCGGATTTTGCCAGTGGCAACCGCAGCCATCTGCCCTTCCAGATGTTCGCCGTTGCTACCGCAATAACCGCCCTGGTGGTCACGACCTATGCCCGCAGCCAGGAGACTGCCCGCGAGGCCCTGCGTGAAAGCGAACGTCTCTATCGCCTGGTCGCCGATCATTCCAGCGACCTGATCTGCATACACGGGCTCGATGGCCGCTACCAGTGGGTTTCGCCATCCTCAAGCGCGCTGACCGGCTGGCGCCCCGAGGAACTGGTCGGTCGTGACCCCTACGATTTCTTCCACGCAGACGACGTTACGCGGATCCGCAATGAATCCCACGCCATCCTGCTGGCCGGCAAGCAGCGCATGACCATCGCCTACCGTTTCCGGCGCGTCGACGGAACCCACGTGTGGTTGGAGACGGTGAACCACCTGATCTGCGATGCGGCCAACCGACCGATCGCCATCCAGACTTCGTCACGAGACATCACCCAGCGCAAGGCCGATGAGGAACTTCTCGGTCAGGTCCAGCGGTCAGCCGCGATGGCCGAGCGGATGGCCTCGATCGGCACTCTGGCGGGCGGCGTAGCCCACGAGTTCAATAACCTCAACGCCGTAGTCATGGGCAACGTTGAGATGGCCCTGCGCCGCGCCGACCTGCCTGCCGATACGCGCCGGCGACTTGACCAGATCCGCGATGCCGTCGACCGCGAAAAGGGCATCGTCGATGCGTTGCTCGCCTTCTCGCGGTCGGAACGCGGACCCACCGAAATAGTCGATGTCGGTCGGGTCGCCACCACCACGCTATCGCTGGCCCGCCGCTCGCTGCGCCAACGTCGCGTCACGCTGACGGCCGAGATCCCCGAGCAGCCGATCTTCGCCACCATCCCAGCCGGAGCGCTCGGCCAGGTGCTGCTCAACCTGCTGCTCAACGCCTGCGATGCGGTCGACCGGCGCGACGATCCGCGCATTTGGGTGACCCTGGCCCGCCAAGGCCGCAGGGCTGTCCTAACCGTGCGCGACAACGGCCTGGGCATCGATCCGGCCCTCTCCACCCGCATCTTCGAACCGTTCTTCTCGACCAAAGGCGAGCACGCCACCGATCAGCACGGCCAACCGTGGCTACGTGGTAGCGGTCTGGGTCTGTCGGTCTGCCAGACCCTGGTCGACCAGATGTCCGGCAGCATTGCCGTTGACAGTCGGCCTGCATGCGGTGCGACGTTCACCGTCACTGTACCGCTATCCGATGCCCCACGTCTCAACCCCAACACCACGATCACGACGACGCCCTGCGCCCGGGTTCTGGTGGTTGACGACGAACCAGAAATCCGCCGCCTGCTGTGCGAACACCTGATCGCTGCCGGCCATGTCGCGCTCGAGGCCAAGGAAGGCCAACAAGCGCTCGACCATCTGGTCAGCGAAGAGATCGACCTGATCATGCTCAACTGGAGCATGCCCGGCATTGACGGCCAGGGCGTCCTCGAACACATCGAGCTGCACCCCGAACGGCGCTGGCCGCCGGTCATTGTGGTTAGCGGCTGGACTGGTTCTGGCAGCGGCATCGATCGCTGGCGAAACGAGATCGCCGGTCAGCTGCGCAAGCCGTTCAGCCTTGAGCAGGTGCGCAGCGCAGTCGACCGTGCGCTATGCGGTCAGCGCGACCAATCGGACGACGATAGCCGGCTTCTGTAGAGCAGGACACCGTACGCTCCGGGCTGCAACACCCGAAGCGCACGGACCTCATCACTTGTAAAGCGGGCCGTAGGCGGCGCAGGCGCGGTAATCCGCACCCTGGGCATCCTGGGCACCGAACAGACCCCACGAGGCCGGACGATTGATCTGCTCCTCGCCCAGGTTGTGCATCGCCACCGGGATGCGCAGCAGCGCGGCGAGGGCGGCGAAATCGCCGCCGACATGACCGTAGGTCAACGCACAGTGATTGGCGCTCCAGCCGGCCATGATGCCGTAGACCGTGCTGGTCGGACCAGTGGCGGTCAGACGCGGCGCGAACCAGGTGGTTGGCCAGGTCGGATTGGTGCGGCCGTCTAGGGTCTGGTGGGCCTTGGTCGGCAGTTCGACCGTCCAGCCTTCGATGACCTGGAGGATCGGGCCGAGCCCGTCGACCAGACTGAGGCGGGTCATGGTGACCGGGATGCCACCCAGCGTCTTGTAGCTGGTCGAGAAGCCGCCGCCGCGGAAGTACTCGTCGACCGCCGGGCACCACGTGACCTCCTTCATGGTCGCGCTGATGTCGGCCTCGGTGATCTCCCAGTGGTGCTTGAAGGCCGGCTTGCCCTTGCGCTTCATCGCGCCAATGCCGTCGAGGGCGGCGGGGCCGGAGTTGATCAGGTGGATGATGCCGTTCTTGGCCTGGCCTTCCAGCTTGTGGCCGGTGACACGCTTCACCGCGGCAGGCGACCAGTAGGTGCGCACGTCAGCGAAAATCTGCGCGGTGTTGGTGAGCAGGCGGCCGAACAGCATCGGCACAGCGTTGAGGCTGTCGTTCTCGGTGGCAACGACGTACGGACTGCGCGGGCCGTTCCAGTCGAAGCTGGTGTTCAGCATCGCTTCGCTGAAGTCGCCATTGGGCAGGTGATCAGTCCAGTGGCGCTGGCCCTGGAAGCCGCCGGCGATGGCGTCGTGGCCGAGTGCCTCCTCGCCGAAGCCAAGCTCAGCCAGGCGCGGATTACCGACCATCAGATCGCGGATGATCTGGGTCATCTGCACGCAGGTCTTCATCTCCATGGCGCGCTGCTGCGGGGTGTGCTGGCGCTTGGGCGGGTTGACGTCAACGCCCGGCTTGCAGTTCTTCTGTACCCAGGCGAGAGCGCGCTGGGTCTCGTCGGCATCAACAACGCCGCGCTCGATGCGGCGCAGGACTTCGATCATGTCGATGCTCTCGACGCGCATGCCGAGGTATTTCTGGAAGAAGTCATGGTTGACGATCGAACCAGCGATGCCCATCGAGGTGCCGCCGACCGACAGGTAGCTGCGGCCCTTCATCATCGCGACGGCGAGACCGGCACGAATGAACTGCAGTAGCTTGGCTACGACATCGACGGGGATGTCGGTGTCGCCGGCGTCCTGCACGTCCTGGCCATAGATGCCGAAGGCTGGCACGCCCTTCTGGGCGTGGGCAGCAAGCACTGCCGCAAGGTAGACGGCGCCCGGACGCTCGGTGCCGTTGAAGCCCCACACCGCCTTGGGCATGGTCGGGTCGAGATCCATCGTCTCTGAGCCGTAGCACCAGCACGGGGTGACCGTCAGCGACACGCCGACGCCTTCTTTGGCAAACTGGCGCGCACACGCAGCAGCCTCGGCGGCGCCGCCGATGCAGGTTTCGGCGATGACGCAACGCACCGGGCTGCCATCGGGGTACTGCAGCTGCGACGAGATCAGGTCGGCAGCCGATTGGGCCATGGCTAGGACCTGGCCTTCGAGCGATTCGCGCACACCGTCGCGACGGCCATCGATGGTCGGGCGGATGCCGATGGCGGGGAACGGACGCATCGGGCCGAGCGGCTCGCCGTAGCTGCCGGAAGCGGTGACGATGGCTTTGGCCGAGGCGGCGGACTTCTTGGCGAACATGGCGGGGCTCCTGAGGGTGGCGAGACGTTAGCTCGTCCAGGGCGGCCTGGAATCCCCGCCATCGTCCTCGACTTGCCATTATTCGTCCTCATCATTCTTCTAAGATGTCCACTGAACCACCGTATTTCAGCACCAAGGTCCTATCAACCCGCCGATTCTGGATCCCTGATGCGGATCTTGACGCGCGACTTGGTGTGCGCAGCGGCGGCTTCGAGCATGTCGATCACGACTACCGCATTGAGCGCGATGGCTTCCCCAGCCCACTGGTCGAGTTCGTCGCCGGCGGCGAAGGCACACTCGACCTGGCGGGGCGCCGCTACCGGCTGGTGCCGGGTACGCTGTTCGCCTACGGCCCGGGCGTGCCGGTCCGCGTCACCACCGACCCGCGCGCGGTGCTACGAAAATACTTTCTCACCATCAGCGGACGAGACGCGGCGGGACTGCTTGCCACTGCCCACCTGACGCCGGGTTCGGTCGCCGTGGTCGCTGATCCGCTGCCGATCATCGACATCCTCGAACAGGCGATCCGCTGGGGTGAAGGCAATGCGGCCAACCGCAGCCAGGCGTGCAGCATCATCGTCTCGTACCTTGCCCTGCGACTAGCCCACGAGGCCCTACCTGCCGATGATGGCGATTCGGGCGCCCTGGTCACCTACCGGCGTTGTCGTCACGTCATCGAGGAGCGCTTCCTGGAGCTGCGCACGCAGGCCGCCGTTGCCGCCATGTGCAGCATCGAGCCGAGCTACCTGTGCCGGCTGTACCGCCGCTTCGCCCTGGAAAGTCCTTACCAACATTTGCGTCGATTGCGTTTGCATCACGCCCTGTCCCGATTGCAGGCCGGCCTCAGCGTCGCCGCCGTCGCCGACGAAGTCGGTTTCAGCGATCCTGCGCATTTCTCGCGCGCCTTCGTCCAGTGCTTTGGCCTACCGCCGAGTCGGGTGCGCTGACCGGTTCCTGTGCGGCTGGCGCTGAGCACCAGACCGCTATCGACCGTAGATCTGACGGCCGGATATCGCATCGACGTACGGATGAAAGATGTAGTGTTCCCCCTTGCCCGCAGGTGCGGACCATGATGTCTTGGCAATGCCCATCGCCCGCATTCTCGCCATCGGCGACGAACTGATTCTCGGCCGCACCGTCGACTCAAACAGTGCGCTAGTGGCGCAGCGACTGTCCGACGCCGGCTTGGAGGTCGACTACGCGCGCAGCTGCGGAGACGGTGAAGCTGCGATCGTCGCCGCCATACGCACGGCGAGCCGCGGAGCGAGCCTGGTGGTATGCACCGGCGGACTGGGCCCGACCGAGGACGACCGCACGCGGCACGCGCTCGCCAAGGCGATGCGCTCACCACTGCGCGAACGCGCCACCGCCTGGCGCCAGGTCACGCGCTGGTACGCCCAGCATCGTCCGGGCGTTCCGGTGCCCGCAGTCAACCACCGCCAGGCCCTCTTCCCCGAAGCGGCCGAACTGCTGGTCAATGACCGCGGCACCGCACCGGGCCTGCTCGGCCGGGTCGGCCCGTGCTGGGTCGCTTGCCTGCCAGGTGTGCCGCACGAGATGGCAGCGATGCTTGGCCGGGTGCTGAAGCAGCTGCCGCGCCTGGTCCACGGTCTGCGCGCCCCGACTATGAGCGAACTGTGGTTCGCCGGCCTCGGCGAATCGGCTGCCCAAGAACGCATCCCTGGCCTACTTTCCGAGCGCGAGCCGCTGGTCGGCATCACGGTCAGTGAACTCGGCCACATTACGTTGCGCGCTGTCGGCACCCCAGCGCAGGTGCGCAAACACATCGCCGCACTACGCCAACCGCTACGCCCCTGGCTGTTGCCCAAGCCCGGGTTGGCCGCCAGCCTGTTGCACCAACTGCAGGCGCAGGGCGGCACCATCGCCTGTGCCGAAAGCTGCACGGCTGGGCATGCCGCCGCCCAACTACTCGCCCAACCTGGTGCCTCGGCAATCGTGCGTGAATCGCTGATCGCCTACCATGCCGAGGTCAAGACTGCCCGGCTCGGCGTCCCGGCCGAGCTCATTGCCCGCGATGGCGTGGTCAGCGAAGCGGTGGCCCGCGCCATGGCCGAGGGCATGCGCCAACTCGCCGGCGCCACCATCGCCATCGCCACCACCGGCCTGGCCGGTCCTGATGGCGGTACCTCGGCCCTGCCGGTCGGCACCGTGTGGGTTGCGGCCGCCACCGCGTCCACCACCACCGCCCGAATGGTACGCATCAAGGGCACGCGTGAACGAGTGCAGAAGCGCGCCGCAGCTGAAGCGCTGTTCCAGGCCTGGACGACACTGAACCCCATATCGCTTCCGGCATGACACCCCTTCGGGTCCGGCGCGGTCTACTGCTGGCGCCTCTTTCCGGTGGTCTAGGGTAGCGCTTCCACACCCGAACGGAGTCTCCCCCCATGGCCCTCACCGCAGCCCGCAATGTCGGCGTCCAGAGCTGGTCGTTCCGCCACTACAAGTCCATCGGCGAGATGCTCGCTCAGGTCAAGGCGGTCGGTGTCTCGCGCATCGAACTATGCGGCGCCCACGCCAACTTCGACGATCCGAGCCAGCACCAGGTTGCGATCGACGCCTGCAAGGCGGCCGGTGTCGAGATCCTCTCGATTGGCGTCCAGGGCTTCAGCGGCGACCACAAGAAGGAGAAACAGTGGTTCGAATTCGCCAAGAAGGCCGGCGCCAAGTACATCAGCGCCCATTTCAATGTCGCCAACTTCCGTGAGGGCACCGCAGTTGCCCGTGCCATGTCCGAGGTCTATGGCATCAAGATCGGCATTCACTGCCATGGCGGCTACATGTTCAACGGTTCGGCTGACGAAATCAGCCATCTGATCGAACTCGGCCAAGGCAACATCGGCATCAACATCGACACCGCCTGGTGCATCCAGTCGGGCAACGATCCCGTCGACTGGGCCAAGCGCTTCAAGGGCAGCGTCTTCGGCACTCACTACAAGGACTTCGTGTTCACCCCCAAGGGCAAGTACAGCGAGTGCCTGATCGGTGACGGGGCCCTGGACCTGCCAACCTACATCAAGACTCTCGACGAAGGCTCCTTCGACGGCTACGCCGTGATCGAGTACGAAGCCGAGGAGCAGAACCCAGGCCCGACGATCAAGAAGGCCGTCGAGCGCATTCGCGCGTTGGCCTGATCACCTACGCAGCCGATTCTCACGCGCTGGGCGACCACCGTCGTCCAGCGCGTTCGCATGTAGTGAATCCGCGCAACCCGGCGGGCCGGCGGCCAGCATGCTAGGCTACGGCTACGGCTACGGCTACGGCCGCCATATCTGAACGGTCGTGAGCCGCTTTCATTCCGCGAGGCGCTGACTAGCGTCGTGAGATGAAGCGTATTATTATCATGAATCTTTTTCTCGCCTTCGCCTGGTTACCAGCAGCACTGGAGGCTGGCGAAGTCACAACCCAAGCAGACACCCTCGATCCGCGGATTGCGATCGCCACGCTCAGTGGATTGCGCACGGCGTATCAGGCCTCTCCCGATCACGGCGAGGCCTCGGCCAATGCGATCATGGCCTGCGTCAAGCTGTGCCTGGCCGGACACCCGGCTGAATTCGGCTGCAGTGGCGGCTGGCGTGCGACGGCGCGGTTGATCGCTCGGGAACGTTCCGCATACCGCAAGGGCAAGCCGGCAGCGACCTGGAAAGAGGCCATGCCCGAATTGTGGACCCGGCTGCTCAGCGGTGAGTTTATTGCCGTACGCGACGACATTGGGAACTGGAAGGAAGCCAAGTCAGACCTCATGGGCCGAGTCTTGCTGGCTTATGCGACGCGGGATGCTGGTGACCTCAAAAGCACTGAAGGTCCGTGGGCGCGTATGGCACTCCTATGGTGCGAACGGACCGCCACGGTGCCCGAGGGCGATCCGACAATGGATATCTACCAAGTGAAGGTGGCGGAAAGCTTGTACCACAGATTTGGCCACAGCGTGACCGTGAACAGGTGGGTTGCCGACGTCGCATGGATGCTACGCAGCGTGGAAATCCGTGACACCGAGGCCGTTCCGTTGCTCACAGCAATGGCGGTAGCGATGGGTGTGGCCCAGCCACCGGCAGGACGCGAAGCGCTGATCCAACTCGTCGAACGTACCAGCGCGAGAGTCGATGTCGTGACGGTTCCGGTGTTCTCCGCAGCGTTGAATGCAATAGACCGTGGGCTGCAGGGATCCAGGGGTATGACCGGGAAAACCCGTACCCTGGTCGGTCTCGGCGATGTCGCCGGGTGGCTCGCTGACCGTTCCCGTTTTGCGTTCTTCAGCGGTGCTCGCGTGAAAGGTTACCTGTCGGAGACGAACCCACTCATGCCACTGCTGGCAACCCACGGGGATTGGTTTTCCGTGGTTCGACTTGCCTATAATCTCAAGAACGAGGCCAGGCAGGCCGACGCGGCGGATGTGGTGGTCAAGGCGCTGGAACACGAATTGCTGGCCCCGCGGCACACGACGGGCTACCACATGATGAAGATCCTGAATTTACTCGGCAACGATCCGCGTGTCGCTGGGCTGATGACGAGAATTCTTGAGCGATGCGATACTGATGACCCGGCCCTGGTCACCATATGCATCAGTAACTTCGCCGATGGTCCGCACCTTGGTCTGCTGCAAGAACGTCTCGCGCACGCCTACGAACGAGGAGACCACAGCCTGCACACGGTGTGGTATCTGGGGCAACTTTCCCCCGGACCGATGCTGGTGCTGGGCGATCGCAAGGCCGATGCCTCGTGGGTAGATGCAACGGTCGACAACACAACGCTGCCGTGGCCTCAGTTCGGCGAGTCGAACTCATTCGCCATTGTCTGGCGTGGCAACCTACAGATTCCCAAGGACGGTACCTATGAATTGGCCACCTGCTCAGACGACGGGTCGCGGCTCAGCGTGGATGGCGCGTGCGCGGTCAACAACGCCGGTTCGCATGGCATGGAGACCCGCTCGCGCAGCCTGATGTTGAAGGCCGGCTGGCATCCACTCGTACTGGAGTTCGAACAGGGCGGTGGCGGGGGAGGATGCCAACTGCTGTGGCGTCAGCCAGGCGAAGAGAAGGCCTCCATCATTCCGGCCCACCGGCTTTCACATGGTGAAGATCGACTGGCGGGACTCCAGGCCTCTGGTTACCGATTGGGGGATCCGAAGGTCCACGCCGAGGTTCTGGCGGCTACTCTGCCTGCCCTTCTGGTCCAGGCCGCGGCCGAACAACCGAAGAATCTGGCGCTGCAATTTGAGGTATGCCGGCGAAGTAGTATGATGCACCACAAAGAGCTCGGCATCGACGCCGCGAGACGCATCGGCGCCATGGCCGTCGCTGGCAGCTATCAATTCACGGACCATCCAATCTGCTTTGCATCGGCGGACATTGCCTCGCATATTCTCGCTACGGCTAGTTGGAACTGGGCGGGAAAAGACATCGAGAAGGACATGATCGTGGCGCTCATGCGGGTCAGCTCGCCGATGGATTACATCTCTCCAATCATCATGGTGCAGAGGCCTGAAAAGCTGCGTGACGAAGGCCGCTACTATGACGATGGGCAGCACGTCGTCAGACAGCAGTTCTACTGGGGACTGGTTAGAAGCGGCCTGCTAGCGGATCCGCGTCTTTTCGCGGCCAGACGCGCGAAAGGTGGCGACGGTCCGACCGAGCTGCATCTGCAGCAGATCTGCGCCTTGGCTTCCGGCGATCTGCGTGCAGCGCACACGCTGCACGCTCAACGATTGAAGGCCGACAGCCAATCGGATCTCAGCGCAGACGAACGCAGCGAATCCGCCATCGAGGATGCGCTGCTGACGCGCCTGTTCGATGGCAAAGAACCTGATCCGGTCGCCCTGGATCAGCAGCTGCAGAAGAATGGAAATCCGGAAGTCTACGTCCTCGCCAGCCAATGGGTGACCGGTCGAATTCCGTGGGCCGAAGCTGACGCCGCGCGCGGGACCATCAAGGACGGCGACGCCCTGCTGTATCTGCGTGGGCTCTACCTGTTGACGATCGGCCAGCAGGACCAGGCGATCCTCATGCTACAGCAGATGTTGACCACCTATCCAACCTGGAGCGAGATCCCGAAATGCCAGGGATTGATCGCCGCCCTGGCCAAGGGGACCCTCAAGGGGTTACCCCAGGCCAAGCCGCTGGCACGAGACGCCGAGGCTGCCGTAAAGTCTAAGAGCGACTTTTAAGAAGATGGGTCAATGCAATCCGGGTCCAGACCGCGCGCCGGTCCTCGCTGCGTTTATCGATTACTCAACGCCTGCGCGAGTTCCTCTGGCGAATCCACCAATAGATCAAACCCCGTCAGGCGTTCCCGTGGGGTTGTCCCCCAGGTGACGCCGATCGCACACATGCCGGCTGTGCGGGCCGT
>Ga0105044_10002410_pt1 | contig 25459 bp, 19 predicted proteins | sample MAT01_FD_78092 | JGI IMG/M metagenome (GOLD analysis project Ga0105044, IMG submission 78092) | Freshwater microbial communities from Lake Fryxell liftoff mats and glacier meltwater in Antarctica - MAT-01 | ecosystem: Environmental > Aquatic > Freshwater > Ice > Liftoff microbial mat | place... | reverse complement strand
TAGCATGCTGACGATTTTAGGTTATGATAAATTAGATGAGGATTAATTAAAGGAATATCCATATCACAATTCGAGCAATATCAATTAATCAATAAATGCAAAAGGAACACTCGTCCCAGCTGGGTCTACGACCCAACTAAAATCACGCCATAGTCAGATTGTCCTTTGTTGTGTCATAGACCCGACAAGGACTTACCCCGATTACATTCCGAGCAATACCAAATAATCGATAAATGCAAAAGGAACACCCGTCCCAGTTGGGTCTACGACCCAACTGAAAATCACGCCATAGTCAGATTGTCCTTTGTTGTGTCATAGACCCGACAAGGACTTACCCCGATTACAATTCGAGTAGTACCAAATAATCGATAAATGCGAAAGGAACCCCCGTCCCAGTTGGGTCGTAGACCCAACTGAAACACATCCTAAACTTGCAAACTCACTTTTAGTTTCCACAACTATTAATCAATGAAAATACTTTGAGTATAAAGTTGTTCTAATTAATCCTTCAGTTGTATTAGCATAAAAAGCCGCACTTGAATATTGATATTGCTCTGCAGTTGGCACTAATTGCCAATGTTCTTGCAAAGGATTGTTATGAATATATTTCAACTTCTGTTTAACCATTTTTTTACTGTAAAGCGGGAAATCATGAAACCCATCAGCCCATAATTTATATAGTTGGCCTTTGGCAGGATATTCTATTGCATGCAATAAACTAGGGTTTGTAATACCAATATCAATTCTAATTTCTAAAGCCGATTGTTTTTTTACTTCACGCATAAATTCACTTAAGCGTGTATCTTCATTAAAATAAATAATAAGATGGAAGTGATTTGGCATTAACACATACGAAATTATATCACAATTATATACATATGCATACCGATTTATCATATTTGATAACAACTTAAATCCATTTCCGTGAGGTAATAAAGAAAGATGGTGAAAGCAAGATGTGGTAACAAAAAAGCATTTGTATCCCAAGCGGGAATTTCGATTTCTTAAGGGCATTATAATAAGTTTAAGGGTTAAACAATTTAACAAACATATTGCGATTGCAATTAAATTGCAAATTTGCGAAAGGAAGCAGTCCCATTTGGGTGCACGACCCAACTGAAAATCACTCCTTCGTCGAATCGTCCTTTGTCGGGTCATAGACCCGACAAAGGACGACTCACCATGCCACAATTCGAGTAATATCCAATAATCGATAAATGCGAAAGGAACACGCGTCCCACTTGGGTCTAAGACCCAACTGAAAATCAGGCCATCGTCAGATTGTCCCTTGGCGGGTCATGGACCCGACAAGGACTTACCCCGATTACATTCCGAGTAATATCAAATAATCGATAAATGCGAAAGGAACACCCGTCCCAGTTGAGTCTACGACCCAACTGAAAAAAAGAATATTAATTCACTTTAACAAAACGATAATCTTCGTATTTAAGAATCGTAATTGTTGAATTTTCAATAAAATTAATTGTTCCGTCTTGAAGTTTAACTTGTTTAAATGCAATTGGATACATTAAATATCTTAATGTGGGATTAACCTTGCCACATGAGGCTGAAAGGTCCGGGCCATAGGTGTTGAGCATGGTTGCAAAATACATCATCATGTCATATCCACGGTAGGCAAACTCAGATGGACGTGTAGCATAACGCGCTTCAAATACTTCATTAAATTCTTTTACTTGCGGCGCATTCTGGTCTATCCAATATGGTGATGGGTAATGCAAATTCAACGTTTCAAAATAATCTAATGAAACAGATTCAAATGAGAGCATATTCTGCAATCCTACTAATGTGATTGAATTGCTGCGCGATGATTTTGATAAATCACGAATTAAACCATTAATATATAATTCGTCGTTGCCTGCAATAAATACGTAATTTTCTTTATCATTTAAATGCTCGCTGATGCCGGTGAAATTTGCAACTTCACTTAGTTTGCTGCTACTTGATCCTTTCACTTTATTAAAAGCATCGCTGAATTCACGCCCAATTTTTACTTCATTTGGCTTGTCAGTTCTATAAACTACAATTATATTCGCATCTTGTTGCGTTTTCAGTATTTGTTTTATGGTAGCTTCAAACTGTGATTCAATAGGCGGATTTGCCATGATAAAATATTTGTTACTATCGGTAAAAGTATTAACGGGCGATAAAGGCGAAAGGAGATAAGTTTCATTTTTTTGCGCAATTGGTACGGCCGCTTTCAGACCATCATTAAAAATTGGACCAATAATTAAATCAGTTTTCTTAAACGCATCTTTTTGCATGATAAGAGCTGTACTTAAGCTATCGCGCAAATTATTATAGACGTGAATATTAAGTTTAAAACCTAATCTGTTTAAAGTGTCTAATGCAATTAACGCACCTTCATAAAACTCGAGTGAAGCTAATGGTTGATAGCCCGTTACTTTATTATCTCCCATTAATTTCAACAACTCCCCTTCATCCGTTGAAAAGGGAAGTAAAATTGCTATATCATATTTATCTTTTTTGGCCCACGACTTACTAGATATTGCTGCGGCAATGCTGTCCTTTGCTTTTTCTGTGGTTGTAGGTTTAGTTTCGGTAACTACAACTTCTGGTGTTTTAGTATTTGTTTCTGGTGTTGTTCTAGAGCTAGGTGTCGGGCGCAAAATTCCGCACGACGATAATAGCATTATCGATGCAATAAAAAACATATAAAATTTATTCCCACTCAATTGTTGCAGGTGGTTTTGAACTAATATCATATACTACTCGATTAATACCTTTTACGTGATTGATGATATCAGACGAAATCTGTGCCAATAATTCATTTGGAAGATGACTCCAATCGGCTGTCATACCATCAGTTGAATTTACGCAACGCAATGCAATCACATTTTCATAAGTTCTTTCATCACCCATTACACCAACGGTTTGAACTGGTAATAAAATTGCACCTGCCTGCCAAACTTTATCGTACCATCCTGAAGTCTTGAGGTGATTTATAAAAATAGCATCAGCTTCTTGGGTTATTCTTACCTTTTCAGCAGTAATGTCGCTTATAATTCTGATTGCCAGTCCTGGTCCAGGAAATGGATGACGGTGCAATATTTCATGTTTCAATTGAAGCGATTCACCTACTTTACGCACTTCGTCTTTAAATAAAAATCGCAATGGTTCAATTACTTTTAAATGTAATTTCTCAGGCAAGCCACCAACATTATGGTGCGATTTTATAGTTGCTGAAGGGCCATAAACAGAAATGGATTCTATTACATCTGGATAAATAGTTCCTTGAGCAAGCCATTTTACGCCTACTAGTTTTTTTGACTCTCTTTCAAAAACGTCGATAAATATTTTACCGATAATTTTACGTTTTTTCTCAGGGTCGCTTGTTCCTGCCAAAGCATCGATAAACTCATCAACAGCATCAACCCCAATAACGTTAAGCCCCATATCTTTGTAACTATGTAAAACAGTATCAAACTCATTTTTCCTGAGTAATCCATTGTTTACAAATATGCTAATCAAGTTACTGCCTATTGCCTTGTTTAATAATATTGCTGCAACACTTGAATCAACACCTCCAGATAAGCCTAATACCACCTTATCGTCTTTAACAGCATTTCTTATACCTGCTATTGTTTCCTCTACAAAAGACTCGGGAGTCCAAGATTGTTTGCAACCACAAACTTTTACCACAAAATTTTCAAGCATTTTTTTGCCTTCATCACTATGTGTTACTTCAGGATGAAACTGAATACAAAAAACAGGATAATCAAATCTGCCTGCATCTGCTGCGTAGGCTGCAACGTCGATGCTAGCTGTTTTAGCTGTTATGTGAAAACCAAGAGGTAATTGCGTAACAGTGTCGCTATGGCTCATCCAAACCTGGCTTTCATCATCTACCCCGTAAAACAAATCGTTGTCTTTCTGGATAATGTGCAGAAATGCTCTACCGTATTCTCTTTTTGATGAGGGCTGTACTTTACCGCCAAAATGGTGTGCTATAAATTGAGCACCATAACAAACACCTAATAATGGTCTTTTATTTAAAACTTTATCAATGTCAAACGCAGGTTTATCTGATTGAGATACTGAAAAAGGACTTCCTGAAAGTATGATACCTTTAATGTCGTCGGTTATTTCTGGAATTTTTGTGCAGGGAACAATTTCGCTATATACGTTCAACTCCCTAATTCGTCGCGCAATCAACTGCGTATATTGTGATCCAAAGTCTAGAATGAGAATTTTTTCAGTCATGCGCAAAGTTACTAATTTGGAGGTACCAACTAAATATAATTAATGTGGAAAGCCCAAATAGCAAGAGAAATTAATTTAATCCAAATTAATCAAACTATCGATTTAGTTGGGTTTGTCCTGATTTGCAAACAATTTTAAAACTGCATGTTATTGGTTGGGAATATCTGATTTTATTACAAAACAATAATCTTGTATCACTTTGATAGCTTAAACTGTGTTTAAATTCCACAGTGGGGAATTTTTCTACACCAAGTGAGGTGAAATTCCCCAAATTGTACCACTTCGTTTCCCCAACTTGATGCCTTGTCTTTATAAAATGTTTGGTTCGCATTATTATAGGTTAATCACAAAGCAGCCCGAAAGCCTTGTTTAAGCTGCAAAACTTGCCTTTGACCAGTAGAACTAACTTAGAGAAAATATATGTGAACCCCTTATTTTATTGGGTTTTAGCTTGAATTGAGCAGCGAGACAAAGTATTTAAATAAAAAAAGCAGAGACAACCGTTTAGGCTTGCTCTGCTATCCCCATGAAAACACACACGATAGTATTAATACAAACCCTATGCCAACTCGTTAAAAGTCTTGTAAATAAAGGGTTGTAGGAAACAAGGGCTTAGCAGTTAAAGGTTATAGGCAAGCAGCAAATGGTTACATTAGAAAAGGTACAAAAAAAAAGCAGAGTCAACCTTTAAGGCTACCTCTGCTATCCCCATGAAAACACACACGAGAGTAATTATACAAATGTCGTGCCAACACATTAAAACGTCCATTCATAAAGGGTTACAGCAAGGCACGGATAGGAGGGTGGGGAATTTTAAAACGATGAATCCATTGCCTGAAATTGAAACAAAAAAAAAGCAGAGAAAACCATTCAGGCCCTCTCTGCTATCCCCATGAAAACACACACGTTTACATATAATGCAAATGGCATGCCAATTGAAATTAATGCAATAATTCAGTTGTTTACTGCAAAGTTTGTAGAATTATGTGGTTAACGACCATATTATTGCAAACAATTGCATTTTTGGCGAGTCAACTTACCTAAAGGCCTCAAATTCAATTGTTTAACTAGTTATAGGTGTTATTTTGACGAGGATGTCTAACGCAAATTAATCAGTAGACATTAGCAGATCAATTAAACTATTGGTTTAGCTGGGTTTAACCTGAGTAGCAAACAATTTGAAAAGAGCATGATGTTGGGAGGAAACTTCTGATTTTATGGCAAATTAGATGATGTTACGATTGCTATTGCTTATGCTATATTTAGTTAAATCTGAAAGCAAATAGCTCAGCTAATGCTGGAATGTAAACCTTGTAGTTAGTTGCGCCCAAGCCATAAATGCCATCATATCATTGCTTCTAGAAACTTATTAATGACTTTTTGATGCAACTATGGCCTATTCGGCATTGCTCCTCTAACCATTTTTGCGCATTAAACTGCGCAGGGCATAAAAAAAGCAGAGTGCACGGAAGAACTCCGATTCCTCTGCTATCCCCATGAAAACACAAATCTTTATATGAGTCCGGCTAAGCCGGCAGCAAATTTTATTTATACTACTTTTTAGAACTGTAATACAAATGTAATCGGTTCTTTTTGAAATTTACAATTTTTTTTAGCAGCAATTTGGCAGCCTATAATCTTTCATTAAATCATATTTGCTTGATTCAAGAATACGGTTCTATTTTTTATGTTCAAATTCTAGATGAATTTGGGAATCTAAATTTCGTAAACCTTTGTCAGTATTGAGATCAAACTGTTTATTATTGAGATTAGTTTGAAAAATTAGTCGAATTTTTTTAGACAAAATTGCTAGGAACAACTGGCGCTAAAACATTAATTCTACTAGTTTTTAGTAAGGAAATTTCCTTTTCAAGTTATACCGAATTAGTGATTCATTCTAAAAATGTTTAGCTATCCTTTTCATGTGTTTTGGATTACCATTTGCCAAATAATTGAGCTAAATAAATTTGGAAACTTACAATACGGATTGTTTGGCAGTGCATTCATGTTTTCGGGCAAAAAAGTCCACCTTCATCAAAATGTCATGTGCATAAAATTTACAAGATGAGGTTAAATATGATTAATCTTAACCTATCCTATAATATATAGCTTGTTTGCAGAAGTAACCCATTTTTTGAAAAAACGAGTTTGTTTTTTGAGTTTATTTAACCCACTCTTCATTGCGGTATTCGCCAAGGATTACTACATCTTTGCTACCAGCGTAACGCTTAGCAGCGTCGTCCATTTCAGACTTTGTTTTGCTTCTGATTTTGATGCCTTTGTCCTTCTGTCCTTTGTTCAAAACTTCAATATAAAATCCATCTATCAATTTTGCAGTTCTGGTTGATGGGCGCCCTTTTCCTTTGGTATTCATTTAATCAATTTTTGGTAAGATACAACTTCTTGAACAATTACCAAGAACGAAAAGTTCAACAAGTCAAATTCAAGATAAGCTGACGGCACTGTGCACCTTCATTTTATACCTAAGGAAGACCATAATTAATGCTTATCACAAGCCTTAATTACCATTGATTAAGTTCAGCGGATTGGGTTTCTGTTAGCATAATAAAACCCGATCCGTGAAAATCATAAAAAATAGCCGCAGGTAATAATTTGCCTGCAGCTTTAAGTATAATTTGGGTGTTATTTGTTAATCAATCATGCTCGTCCTTATGGGCGCTCATTAACGATTGCTGCAGTTCGAATGGAACTGGTGCATACTCTGCAAACGAGCGATTGAACTTCCCTCTTCCTTGAGTTAATGACCTAAGCATTGAGGAATAATCGAAAAGTTCAATTAACGGAACACGTGCAATTACCTTTTGATAGTGGCCTTCGGTATCCATGCCTACTACTATGCCTCTTCTGGTTTGTAAATCTCCAATCACTTCCCCCATATAGTCGCCTGGAACCAGCACTTCTAAATTGTAAATTGGTTCCAAAATTTTTGGGTCAGCCTCGCGAAATGCATTTCTGAAAGCCATCATGCCTGCCAATTTAAATGCCATATCGTTACTGTCAACTGGATGCATTTTGCCATCATAAACACTTACACGAACATCCCTAACATAACTACCGGTGAGCGGGCCATTATGCATTTTATCCATTACTCCCTTTAAAATGGATGGTAAAAAACGTGCATCAATTGCTCCTCCAACTATGCAATTGTAAAATACAAGTTTGCCACCCCATTTCAAATCATGCTCTTCGCGGCCACGAACATTAACTTCAGGTGGATCAGGCATACCTTCATAATAAGGTTCAACAATCATATGCACCTCGGCAAATTGTCCGGCTCCACCACTTTGCTTTTTATGGCGATAATCAGTTTTTACCGATTTTTGAATAGTCTCACGGTAAGGAATTCGCGGCTTTACAAACTCGAATTTAATACCATATAAATGTTCAATTTTCCATTTTAATACTTGTAAATGTAACTCTCCTTGCGCGTTAACCAACGTTTGTTTCAGTTCCATGCTATGCTCAATCTCAACAGTTGGGTCTTCCTCATGAATATGATTTAAAGCCAGACCCATCTTTTCTTCATCTCCCTTATTTACTACTTCAATGGCAGCCTGCACTTTTGGTTCTGGGAAGTGAATTGGCTCAACGGCCACATCTTGACCCTTAACAGCCAGCGTATTATTAGTATGTGTTTTTTTCAATTTAACGGTTGAACCAATATCTCCCGCATTTAATATCTCAACATTCTCGCGCTTTTTACCCTGTAATACAAACAATTGTGTAATGCGTTCGGGATTATTGGTATTAGTATTGGTCAAATCCATACCTGTGGTAACTTTCCCGCTGCAAACCTTGAAAAAACTTATATCACCCAAATGTGGTTCACTTAATGTTTTAAATACAAATGCTATTGTTGGGTTGTCTACATTACAAGGCAAATCTTGCCCATTTGTTAAGTGCTCAGGATGCATGTGTGGCGCGGCTGGGCAACATTTATCAATAAATCCCATAATCCGTCCACTACCCATATTGTGTTTGGCAGAGACTACGAAAACGGGGAACAATTCATGGTTTCGGATGGACAACATCATGCCTTTCACCATTTCATCCTCTTCTAAAGTACCTTTTTCGAAGAATTTTTCCATTAATCCTTCATCATTTTCAGCAATTGCTTCTATTAATTGGTTGTGCAATTGTTGGGCTTTCGCCATTTCAGATTCAGGAATTGATAATTTCTCCGGCTTGCCACCATCGGGTTTAAATTGATACAGCACCATGGTATGCACATCAATAATTGCATTGAAATCAACTCCCTGGTTGTATGGATATTGTATTACTGTCACCTTGCGACCAAATCTCTCCTTAGCCTGCTCAACAGTATTATCAAAATCTGATTTTTCTTCATCAACATGATTACAAATAAGAATCATTGGTTTTTTGAGATGATCGGCATATTCCCAAATCAACTCTGTGCCAACCTCAACCCCATTAGCTGCATTAAGTATCAATAGACCTGTATCTGCCACTTTAAAGGCTGCTATAACTTCTCCCACAAAGTCGCCCATGCCAGGCGTATCAATAATGTTTATTTTGGTGTCTTTCCATTCAACATGCATTAATGAGTTAAAAACACTGTATCCTCGCTCGTGCTCCAATTCATTGTAATCTGAAACAGTATTGTTATCGGCAATAGCACCACGGCGGTTTATCGCTCCGGCTTCAAACAACATACATTCGGATAGCGTTGTTTTGCCAGAGCCAGAATGCCCTACCAAAACTACATTTTTAATGTGCTCACTGTTAAAAGTTTTCATCATGTCCTCCTTTTGTTTTAGGTTAGAAGATGCAATATAAAGAAAGAATTTATAAGTAGAAAATGATATTAATTGCCTTTTTCAGGGACTTATGCAGTGTTAATCCTATTTCGGGGACTGGTTATAAAAATCATCATTTTTCTTTGTATAGGAAAGTGAAATGTTTTGCCCGTAACTGCTATTTTAAAGAAATGATAAATATGTCGAGCAAAAATAAATTTAGCAACCTTAACTTGAAAAAGGGGAATTAAAACCAATTAAAGTGTAAGGTCATCTGTGCTTTGTTAGTTGGTGCTTAGGTAACTCAATCAAGGTATGAATCTTTGTACCATTAGCTATGCTCGTTTTATTTGCAATATTTCCAACCGCATTTTTAAGCTCTCTTAGCAATATTATCTTAACATCAAAATAATGTTTTACTTATCCACACAGCCTTTTTTTGCTGTTTAAAAGTTTGTTGTCATTTGTAGTGATGCCCGTTTTTAAGGTTATAATTTTACGGTTCGATATAATTACCTAGTTGATGCAGATAACATATTACGGTCATTCATGCTTTTTGGTTGAGATACAAGGGAAAAAGATACTTTTCGATCCTTTTATTTCGGGTAATCCGTTGGCTGTAGATATTAAACTGGAATCAATTCAAGCGGACTATATTTTTATAACTCATGCCCACGACGACCACACAGCCGACGCTTTAACCATTGCAAAAAGAACAGGTGCCATGATTGTCGGTATTTGGGAAATGCATGCTTGGGCGCAACGAAATGGAATTAATAATACGCACCCAATGAATATTGGGGGAATTTGGAATTTTGATTTCGGAACTGTGAAAATGGTAAACGCTGTGCACTCAAGCTCATTCCTTGATGGCACATATGGCGGACAAGCAGCTGGATTTTATTTTGAAACTCTTGAAGGCAATTTTTATTATGCCGGCGATACAGCATTGCATAATGATATGAAGTTACTTGGTAAACATCTCGACATCGATATTGCATTTTTACCAATTGGCAGCAATTTTACTATGGGAATCGATGATGCCATGATTGCTTCTAAGTATATTAAATGCGATACGATAATAGGCATGCATTACGATACGTTCGCATTTATAAAAATTGATCACGATTTAGCGAAGAAGAAATTTGCTAGTCAGGATAAAGAATTGATTTTGATGGCAATAGGAACAACAACAACATTTAAATTTTAATTGAACAATATTCAGCTTAACAATAATAAATAACAACCAAAACAATGGGAAAAATTATAGCGATTGCAAATCAGAAAGGCGGCGTAGGAAAAACAACAACAGCTATCAACCTTGCAGCTAGTTTAGCTGTGCTCGAGTTTAAAACTTTATTGGTAGATGCTGATCCACAGGCCAATTCAACCAGTGGTGTAGGTTTCGACCCTAAAGAAAACAGGGTTAATATTTATGATTGTTTGATGAACGACAAATTAGCGAAAGATGCAATTGTAGAAACAGAAACGCCTAACCTCCATTTATTACCTTCTCACCTTGATTTGGTTGGTGCTGAAATTGAATTAATTAATCACCCGAATCGCGAACGCATTCTGAAAACTGTTTTAGAAGAAATAAAAAATAACTACGATTATATTTTTATCGATTGTTCACCTTCTTTGGGTTTAATAACTGTTAATGCTTTAACTGCTGCCGATTCGGTTTTAGTGCCTGTTCAGTGCGAATATTTCGCATTAGAAGGTTTGGGTAAATTGCTCAACACAATAAAAATTGTACAAAACCGTTTAAATAATCCATTGCAAATTGAAGGTATTTTACTCACAATGTACGATGCTCGTTTACGTTTAAGCAATCAGATTGTGACTGAAGTAAAGCGTCATTTCTCGGAAATGGTATTCGATGTAATTATTCACCGCAATACTAAATTGGGTGAAGCGCCAAGTTTCGGTAAACCAGTTATTATGTATGATGCCGATAGCACTGGTGCGGTTAATTATCTGAACTTAGCAAGGGAAATCTTACAAAATAATGGCGGTATTAATCCTCAACATACTGGTGAATTACTAAAGGTAAATCAGAATTGAGTATATTTAACAGCACAATTAACGCCAGTGCATTTGTTTGTATCGGAAATACAGTTTAAAGTAATATTAGCATGAGTCAAAAGAAACCCGATCTCGGTAAAGGTATTAGAGCCTTGTTGCAAAGCATGGATGCAGAAACTTCTGTAGAGCTTAACGATAAAAAAATTACTCAACAGGAATCGAATAACCAATCAGTTAATCATATTCCATTAGATAATATTGAGGTAAATCCATTCCAGCCGCGTGCCGATTTTGACGAAATTGCCTTAAAAGAATTAGCCGAATCTATAAGAATTCACGGTGTTGTACAGCCAATTACAGTGCGCAAAGTTGGCACCAATAAATACCAATTAATTTCAGGTGAACGCCGCACACGTGCATCAAAAATGGCCGGATTGAAAGAAATTCCAGCCTATGTGCGCTCAGCAAACGATCAGGAAATGCTCGAAATAGCATTAATTGAAAATATTCAACGCGAAGATTTAAATGCTATTGAAGTTGCTATTCATTTTAGAAGATTATTAGACGAATGTAATTTAACACACGAAACACTTGCCGACCGAGTTGGTAAGGAACGTTCAACTGTTACCAATTTTCTGCGCTTATTGAAATTACCTCCAGATGTGCAACGCGGATTAAAAGAAAAGAAAATAAGCATGGGCCATGCAAGAGCTATTTTGTCGTTAGAAGATCCAATAGCCCAAATCGATATCTATAAAGAAACAATTACACGCAATCTGTCAGTTCGCGATGTAGAAGTTTTAGCCCGCGATTATAAAAATAAAAAACAATCATCAACACCAACGAAAACGGCAAATAAATCAACTTCACTTTCATTTGAATTGAAAAAAGTTCAGGATATACTTTCTTCGCATCTTGCAACTAGAGTGCAGATTAAAAAAGATAAACAAGGCAAAGGTGAAATTGTAATCGCGTTTTTTTCTGATGATGATTTATTCCGTATAAAAGATATTATTGAAGATTAACATCTGCCATGAAGCAAATTCTTGCGGTAATATTCCTGTTTTTTGGTGCTGCAACCTTTGCACAAGTTGATACAGTAAGCATTAGTAATGCAGATTCAACCGCTATTCAAGCTGTTGACTCTAATAAAATTCCTTTCTATAAAAATTTGTGGACACATAACCCACATAGCGTAGGCCAAGCAGCATTGTTTAGTGCTGTTTTACCTGGTCTCGGACAAGCGTATAACGGGAAATATTGGAAAATTCCAATCGTTTATGGCGCAATTGGTACTGCGGGTTATTTTATTTATTATTGGTATGATTTCTATGATGAATTAAAAACGGCCTATATCTATAGAACCGACAACGATTCGCTAACTGTTGATTTACAATATGCCTATCTTACTAGCGACGAATATTTGTTGCAAAAGGTAAGTCAGGCAAAACAATATACCGATTTAATGGTAGTGTTAACAGCAGCAGCTTATATTTTAAATATAGTTGATGCAGTTGTTGATGCACATTTGTATGACTTTAATGTGTCTGATGATTTGAGTTTGCATATCGCTCCTTATGTTAAACCATCAAATACAGCATTTAATACCTATCAACCAACCTACGGACTAAGTTTAAAATTTACTTTAAAATGAATATAGCACTCATTGGTTATGGTAAAATGGGCAAGGCCATTGAAGAAGTAATTCGCAATCACAATGCGCTCCATGTAAAGCATATTTTAGTTGTTGCAAAATTCTCAAAAAGCACAGGACCTACTTTAAATATAGAAAATTTAAACGGTGTTGATGTCGCCATTGAATTTACAACACCACTTACTGCAGTTAACAATATAAAAATTTGCATAGATGCAGGCGTTCCTGTAATAAGTGGCACTACTGGCTGGTACGACCAACTACCTGAGCTTGTAGATTATTGCAAAGTAAAAAACGGCGCTTTTTTACATTCAGCAAATTTTAGCATTGGTGTAAATATTTTTTTTAAGATAAATAGTATACTTGCTGAATTAATGTCGACTCAATCTGAATATAAAGTTGAAATTACCGAAACACATCATACTCAAAAATTGGATGCTCCGAGTGGAACTGCTATTAAAACGGCACAACTTCTATTAGCATCATATAAAAATAAAACAGGTTGGAAATTAACACCAACTGATGCAGCGGATGTTATTCCAATTACCGCTCACCGAGTTACGAACATTCCGGGCACCCATGAAGTTATATATAACTCCACGGCCGATGAAATTAAAATTGTGCATACAGCACATTCACGCCAAGGCTTTGCCGAAGGCGCTTTGTTGGCAGCACAATGGATTCGTGATAAAAAAGGTGCCTTTACCATGAACGATGTGCTGGGCATATAATGTGTAGCATATAGTTTTCGTTAATAAATATTCAGCTGTAAAATGAAAAACAAAATCCTCATCATATTTATTTTTTTCGCAGGTATTTGCACTGCGCAAACCAAAATTGATTCTATTGGCATTAATAAACTCAATGGAGGATTAATTGCCTTAAGGGCAGATGCAGATTTGTTGCATGCCAATTGGGGTTTTTGCATCATGGACCCTAAAACTGGAAAAGTAATTACGGCGCATGAATCTGAAAAAAGTTTAGTACCCGCCTCAAGCATGAAATTAATTACAACCATTGCGGGAATTAATTTAATTGGACCCGACTATAAGTATAAAACATTAATTCAATACGATGGCGTAATTAGCAAAGATTCTGTGCTTAGTGGGAATTTGTATGTAAAAGGTTCGGGTGATCCAACATTGGGTAGCGACAGAATTGATGGAAATTTAAAATATGATTCACTATTAGCTACTTGGGCAACTATTGTTAAACAAAAAGGTATTAATAAAATAAATGGAAAAATTATTGCAGATGCATCAGCATTTGAAGATTATGCAACTCCAGGCTCATGGAATTGGGACGATATTGGTCAGTATTATGGAGCTGGGCCTTACGGATTAAATATTAACGAAAATACATACACTATATATTATTCGTCAACTGGCAGTATTAGTCGTATAGATAGTATTGTTCCAGCAATTGATGGACTCACCGTTTTTAATGATGTAAAAGTTGGAGGTACTGGCGATGCAGCATTTATTTATGGTGCACCGGATAATTATTATCGATATGTAAATGGAACAATTCCAACAAACAGAAAACGTTATCCTGTTGATGGTTCAATGCCTGATCCGCCTATATTTCTTGCGCTTGAATTTAAAAAAGCTTTAGTTGAAAAAGGAGTCGAAGTAATGCAACAAGCAACTACCGTTTATGCGATGCAACGCGAAAAAATTAAAATTAATGTTGAACGTAAATTGCTTTATACGCATGAGTCCGCGCCACTCAGTGAAATTATTTATCATACCAACCAAAAAAGTAATAACTTGTATGCAGAAGCAATTCTTAAAACACTTGGAAAGGTTCAGGTTAGCAACGGGAGCAGGGAAGCTGGCACACGCGTTGTGAATAATTTTTATAAAAATAAAGGGATAGATATTGTCGGCATGGTTGCAGAAGACGGAAGCGGGCTGTCAAGAATGAATGTGTTTACAACAAAACAAATGTGCACCATTTTAAATATGGAAATGCAACAAGCCTCATTCGAATTGTTTAAAAATTCGTTACCAATTGCTGGCAAAACGGGCACATTAAAAACGATGGCTGTAAATACGCCTGCGCAGGGTAAGGTATTTGCAAAAAGTGGTTCTATGTCGAAAGTGCGTTCCTATTCTGGCTATGTGCAAACCAAAAATGGTGAATTATTAAGTTTCTGTGTAATAATTAATAATTATACCTGCGGTTCTGCTGAAATAAAATCGAAATTGGAGAAATTAATGATATTAATGGCAGGATTATAATGTAACGAGAAAATTTTAAATCTAAATTATGAAATCATCTATTTTTATTACTGCATTTTTTTTATTATTTGCTTCATGCAAGCAATTTACAGGCATTCCAGATGATTTTGACTATGGAAAAATTGAGAATAATATTTACACCAATAATTTTTTTGGATTTAAATTTCCAGTTAATAATGGATGGGAGGCCTTAAATAAAATGTACCTAGATAGCTTACGCAGCGAAGGGTTAAAACAAATTAGTGATGGTAATCCTGAGCTTGAAAAATCGTTTGAAACATCAGAAATAAAAACAGCTAACTTGGTTTCTTTAATTAAAGTGGATACTGTTTTATTTCAAATGTATAGCGCAAATTTGGCGTTTATTGCAGAAAACCTGAAACTAGCAATTCATATAAAGGATGGTAAATCATATCTTGAGTCGGCTCAAAAATATATGCTGAAAAGTGGTATAAATGCCGAAATTGTTGGTCCGATTACTGAGTATGAAATTGGTAAAAAAAAGTTTTTTACCATGGAGGTTGTTAATGAATATTCAGGCATGGAAGTACATCAAGATTTTTATGCAATTATAATTAATGGCTTCGGATTATCGTTTATAGGAAGTTGGGTAAATGATGAACAACGAGAATCAATTAGGCAGATGCTTACTGAAATTACCTTCTATTAATCCTAAACATCTTTGTGGCGGTTAACGAAAAAGTTCAGCCATAGTGCTCTCGAAAACCTGAAAAGGTACGGCGAAACTGCAACCCATAAAATTGCAACAGTAATAAAAGACCAAGTTACACTTATGCCAAACCCAAAGTTGAATATGGCAAAAACAATTAAACTCGTGCATACGCCAATTGCATAACTTAAATACATCGCACCGTAATAAAAACCCGTTTCAGGCTCAAAGCGCAAGCCACAATTAGGGCAATGTTTATACATTTTTGCCATTTCACTTAAGTGGTAAGGATTTTTGTTGACGAACATATCACCTTTGCGACATCGGGCACATTTGCATTTAACTACAGAGCCAAACCTTGAATCAGAAAAAGCCATCCTCAAAATTACCGCTAAATATTAATTTTATACTAAATAAATTTGCCTGTTCGTTTAGCTAATACATTTGAAATACATACACCTCATATTACTACTTTTGGGCTTACAGCTGCAGGCTACTGCTCAAAAATTCGCCACGGCTTACGCTCAGGGCAATTATGAAAAAGCAATCAAATTTGCAGAGAAAACAATTGACGAAGAACCTAAAAATTTAGAGGCTTACATGGTTAAAGCCATGTCGAATTTACATCTTGGTTCCGACAGCGCAACAAAAGCTGACCATACATTTGGTGTTGAATCTGCATTAGGCACGTTGAAACTAATTATCAAAAAAGATAAAACAGGCGATTTTATTAACGCTCATCTCAATGAGTTAGACTCGATTGTGGCGGCTAATTATTTGCTTGCTGAAAAAAATATTAATAAAGGTAAAACCGAAAAGGCTTCAAAAATATTGAACGACCTTATCAAAATAAAACCAATTCCTGCCTATTACTACCAAGTTGGAATAATTTATTTAAATGAAGGCAATATTTTAACTGCAATTGATATGTTTAATGATGCTGCAGCTAAAATATATTTAGATTCAAAAGCTGGCATTCAGCCAGATCCTTACTTAGATGAAATATTTGTTACACTTGCAGGTAATATTGCCGATAAGGGTGATTTAAATAGTGCATATACTATTTACAACAGAGCATTAATTATTTTTAATAACACATCAATTAACGATGCTTATAAAACATTTCTTGAAGGTTTAATATTACAATTAAATGGCTATAACGATTCATCTCGTCAAATTGCATTTATTCAAAATCTGGATACCGCTGCGCAACTAACAAAAACACCCGAATTATTTACTGAAATTAAATGGGAGATGATTATGCAGTATTTTGATTACCAAATGGAATACGATTATTATGACGCTGCTGAATTGGTAGAAAGCTATGTTTGTGCTGAGAAAAAAACTGAAATCGCTGAAATCTATTATGCTAAAATATTTGAATCTACATTCATTAAGAGCACAGTGGATGGCACTGTATTGTATGATGGTAGGCAGTTTATGCGAACATGGTTAAACATGCAATCTTGCTTAAACAATAAGCCTAACTTTAATAATGAACGTATGTATGCAGTAATGGATTCGTTGTTAGTAGAGAAAAAATGCGTTGAAGCCTATAAATGGTTACACAATATTAAATTATGGAATTCTGACACTAAAAAAGTTGCATCGTATGAATATCAAATATATAATATCATAAAAGTTGAAGATACCTCCAACTTTTCGTTTAGTAATTTATACGACCTTACTTACTTTTTTCCAGCAAATAAAAACTTTAAATCATTACAAGAAAAAGGAGCATATGCTGAAATTATTAGATTGATAGGCCAAAAAAAGTTTAGCGAATCAGGTAAGATATTAAGGGCTCAAATAACTTTAAATCCAAATGATATAGTTGTAAACGATTTATATCGCCGGTGGGTAATATTAGATTTTAATGAAAACTTTTTAGGCTCATCTGTTTATATTAACGATGAAGATTGGGGCGGTTCGGTTGAGCAGTGTGAGCCAGGTAAATTAAGTGCTGAAATGCAAGCTGAATTTTTGCAACGATTAAATTACTTTCGTCGCGCTGCGGGCGTTCCCGATAATTGTGAATTGCGCACGTCTTTAAATGAAAAATGCCAAGCTGCCGCATTAATGATGACCGCTAATTATGATTTATCCCATTCACCTCCGGCAGATTGGAAATGTTATACTACAGCTGGTGCAGTTGGTGCAGGAAATTCAAATTTGAGTTTAGGTTATAGCGGTGTAAGCGCATTATTGGGTCAACTAGAAGATGATGGTGACAATAATTATTTTGTTGGGCACCGGCGATGGATATTAAATCCCAATCGCAAAGTATTTGGACATGGCTCAACAGATAATGCAATGGCACTTTGGGCATTAGGTGGCGAAAATTCAAATTTCAACGAAATTGAAACAAAGCAGTTTGAAACGCAATACATTTGCTGGCCTCCTGAACATTATTTCCCATCGGTGTTATACGCTGCGCGATGGTCGTTTTCGCTCCGCAGTGCCGATTTTTCGAATGCTACTGTTGAAATGTACCAAGAAGGTAAAAAGTTGGATGTAATTGTATTGGAAAACAACCCTGGATACGGCATGAACACTTTAGTTTGGGAACCGCAAGGCGTGCGCTACTATGAAGAAATTGATTTTAAAGTAGTAATTAAAAATGTTGGCATTTACCAATGGGATGAGGCTAAATCGGAATATATAACCATCCCCAAAACCTATACCTACTCTTCCACCATGCTTGTATTAAGATAATATTTAATTATTTCATTTATTTTTCCTTATTTTAGCCGTTAATTATCATCAATGAGTTTATTTTTAATAATTGCTATCATCATTGTAGGTGTCATTTTCATTTTTGTAGAGTTTTTCTTTATACCAGGATTTTCGGTATTCTCTATTCTTGGCGCAATTGTGGCCGGAATTGGCGTTTACATGGGTTATAACCAATATGGACAAGTTGCTGGAAATTGGCTGCTCATTTGCTCGTTAGTGGCCACAGGAGCCGTTTTTTATTGGGGATATAAAAGAATGCAGTCTAAAAAATGGGCGCTAAAAACTGAAATTGACGGTAGAGTGAACGTAGAAGATTTTAGCGCTTTTAATATTGGTGCTAAAGGCACGGCATTAACTAACTTGCGTCCTGAAGGCAAAGCAATTTTCGAGAACGATGAACGTGTTACCGTTTATTCTTTAGGTGAATTTATTGACAAGGATATGCTTGTTGAGATTACAAAAATTGAACACAGTAAAATATTTGTTAAAAAAGTAAATTAATTATTATGGATTCAGATCAAGTAGTACTCATTTTGGTCATAGTGGTAGGTTTTGCCATTCTGATTTTCTTCCTAATTTTTATGCGATTGTTCGGATTGTGGCTATCAGCGCAATTAGCTGGTGTTCGTATCAGTCTTTTGCAGTTGATACTCATGCGCTGGCGTCGTGTTGACCCTCGCGCAATTGTCGACAATATGGTTACTGCACACAAAGCAGGTATTCCATTAACACGCGATCAGTTGGAGGCCCACTTTTTAGCTGGTGGTAACATCAAGCGCGTAGTAAATGCATTAGTGAGTGCCGACAAAGCAAACATTCCGCTCGACTTCAAAGCAGCAACAGCTATTGATCTTGCTGGTAGAGATGTTTTTGAGGCCGTTCAATTAAGTGTTAACCCGAAAGTAATTGAATCTCCACCAGTAACTGCCGTTGCTAAAAATGGTATTCAGTTAATTGCTAGAGTTAAAGTTACCGTTCGTGCAAACATCCAAAAATTGGTGGGTGGAGCAGGAGAGGAAACAATTCTTGCCCGGGTTGGGGAAGGTATTGTTACCACTATCGGTTCTTCAGAAAACCACAAAGCGGTGATGGAAAATCCTGATACCATTTCAAAAACAGTATTGGCAAAAGGCTTAGACTCGGGAACTGCATTTGAGATATTATCAATCGATATCGCCGACATAGACATTGGAAAAAACATTGGTGCCGAATTACAAATGGACCAAGCCAATGCCGATAAAAATATTGCCCAAGCAAAAGCTGAAGAGCGCAGAGCCATGGCAGTTGCATTGGAGCAAGAAATGAAAGCAAAAGCCCAGGAAGCACGTGCGAAGGTAATTGAAGCCGAAGCCGAAATTCCAAAAGCCATAGCTGAAGCCTTCCGTTCTGGCAACCTTGGCGTAATGGATTACTATAAATTACGCAACCTTCAAGCCGACACCGAAATGAGAGATTCACTAGGAAAAGGACAGGCTAAGAAAGACGATAAGTAACGATTTTGGAGTGCGCAGGTTTGACAGTTTAAAAACTTTTTGTACCTTTGCACTCCAAATTAATGGCCCCGTAGCTCAACTGAATAGAGTATCTGACTACGGATCAGAAGGTTACAGGTTTGAATCCTGTCGGGGTCACGAAGCCCACGCAAAGCGTGGGCTTTTTTATTTAGTAAGTTGAAAAAGTAATAGTGAAAATTAATAGAAGCTAAATCAATTCGCGATAATTAATTTTTCAGATTTAATAATCATATGCTCATGCCTAATTACTATTTGATATACTCCGCTATTTATTTGCGGTAAAATGATTTGATTGGTGGATATGATATTTTCCTTTGCAAATATTTTTTCTCCGAGAATAGTATAGATTTCCAAGCCATATAGTTTATCTGCTTCGCCTGAAATAAATATATAATTAGTTGCAGGGTTAGGTGCAATTGTAATTGCTTTAGGCTCATTGCTTAAATACAGCGCTTCAGGTAGTGTTTTATTGTGTTCAATAATTGTATCCAGCATACCCCAAGCATAAAAAACGCCTGGTCCATATAAGGCTCCGTTTAATCCCGCAATTGCTTTCAATATGCGTTCATTTTCTTCACTCAATTCAAAATTACCCATTGGATCAATACTGCTGACGTAAATTTGAGCAGTTTGTTTCCAGTAATATTCTAAATCATTAATAGGGCTAATAATATCTAAAATGTCCTTCGCTGTTTTATAATCAGCGTTTAATTTGGCATTATCAAACTCAACAAATAAAGGAATATTGGTAATACTTACATTTTTATATAACGCTTGTAAATCTTTGCTCAAATTAAATTTGTCAATATTGTTTTTAAGCATTTTTTTCCAAAACATATAAAGCATAAACCAACTTCCTGCAGAAGATTCAATCATACCAGCGTTATACGCTGCCGACCAAGCATCAAAATCCTTTTCTAATGCTGTCAGCGCAGTTTTGTAGTCAATGGCACCAACAATTAATTCACCAAACGCTTTGCAGGCTTCACCATCTCTATCAATTTCAATTAAAGTCGGCGCTGTTCCTGCAATTTCATTTATGAACCCCGGTATATTATATGCCTCAGGGTTATCATCATAATTCCAATCAATGTATTGGGCTTTGGTTGTTGTCATAAATTCATCAGTGGTAATCCTGTTTGCAGATGCCTCAGGGAACCAATGGTTTTCAGATGGGACATCATCACCCATCGGAGAATGAAGCGGTGGTGAGCCAACATCGCCTCCTATATCCAATAAATAAATGCCAACATTACAGTTGTCCATCATGTTGCAACGCATTTGCCCTTCTGTGGAATTTTCATATATATACACACCGTAACCGGCGCCCGCAATCAAATTATTACTAATCATAAAGTTTGTGCAATAATCTGTATAAATACCGCGAACAACATCCTCCAGCCCCGGCTCATAATTTCCTGTGCATGAATTTGAACTTACAATGGCATCTTCACAATTGGTCAACTTAATGCCATAGGCATTATAAATTCCGCCTGCTGCAGTCTTCGCTTCATAAGTTACTGCATTAAAATATAATTGCGGCTCCATTACATTAAGTAATTCTATGCCCCTTAATACATTTGTTATCAGATTACCATTCATGTTAATAAATACATCAGCAGCGGCATCGCTTATCCATATTCCCGTTGGTGTTAATAATTCACCAAAGCTGCTTGGCTCCTGTATTAAAGATTGATTAATAAAAATCGAATCTGCATTAGGTATATTATCGATATAAACACCGTAATTATTGAATCCTTGAATTGTAACATTATTAAGGAAAATGTGGGGACAATTATTAGTCACTTTTATACCGCTATCCATTTTAAATCTGCCTGATGCCACACTATAATCGCTTATTATTTTATTTTGAAAAATATTTGTATAAATATTATTGGCAACCTCAATTCCTTCAGTACAGTTTTCAATAACATTATATACTTTATGTGGATATAAAGGATCATATACTTGACCCACCTGTAGACGACCGGATGAGGTAAGCGATGCTGTTGATTTAATGCCTGTTCTTACGTCGTGAATGAAGTTATCTGCAACAATAACATTGGAATTATATGCTCTTATGGCGATCTTTAAATCTTCGAATTCATTTTCTAATCCGAAATGATATTGAAGTCCGTCGCCAATAAGAAAATCAGTTGTTGGTTTTACCTCATTAAGATAAATGCCGAAATTAACATATCCGAATTTTCCTTTTATAATTCCTGGAGCGCTAAACTTAGAACCTACAATCGAGCTTGACATTGTTTCACTAAATGGTTGAATACGAATTCCTGTTGTATTATCACAAAATGATGCGCCCTCGATATTAAATACAGATTCTGTTGTCGTGTTTTCCGCTAATACAGCATTACTTGCAAACGCAATAGTGGCATTATATGGATCAGGTGTGCCTTCAATAATTAAATTGCCTCCCGACTTTATCCGAATTCCCTTCCATGGTTTAGTGCCTGAGCTGTAAATTGTTGTTCCTCCAGTAAGGATAAGTGTAGCTCCTGCATCAACTACAATCTCTCTTGGCGTTGAAAAATTAAATTCAATGCATGGACCATCTATAGTTAATATTGTTCCTGCTCCCGATATGGTCAAGTCATTATCCCCCATACAATAACGGTGGACCCCAGCCCAAGTGGCTGAAGCTACTATATTGTATGAAGGATAAGACGGCACATTTTCACAACTTCCAGTGCAAGGTATATAGCATTGTGCATTTAAGTTATTCAGGCTAATTAACAACAGGATTGTTACTAGTATAGTATCGATTTTTGAGTAACTGAATAATTGTTTCATTTTGTTTAAGATTATATATTGCATGTTACAACTTCTGCCAACTTACTCCCGCTTTGCCCTTTTCTGTTATTATTTCAGTAGTATAAAAGCCGGAAGCAATATCTTTAACCGTTGCTGCTAAATTTTCATTGAAAGAAAGTTTTACTTCCTCCCCAAGATAATTAAAAGTTCTTATTGTAAGAATTTTTTCAGGTTGCGACAACACAATTTTTACTGTTTCACTCGCCGGGTTTGGATAAATTTTTATTCCAATATTTACCGGATTAGTACTGTTGATTGCCAACAGTGTATAGCAAGGGCTTCCTGGCAATGCACCGAGGTTGTAGTTGGGCATGTTGGGGAGGGCAAGCGTAACTCGTGTATCTTCAAGAGAGATTGTTAGTGTGTCAAAATCACATGTTAATCCTTCTGCACCCGGGTTATTTATTACACTTAAATTTTCATTAACAAAACTATAAACATCACTAGGTAACCAACCCCATAGAATCGGTACATATATTTTACGATCCTGTCCTATTTGAAGCTGACCAAGCATATAATCTTCAAGCTCATTTTTATAAATAGTTTGTTTTGTATCTGCAATTGGTTCAGGGCAGTCAAGGCAATATTGATATAAATAAACTCCAGTATTTTCAGTAGCATATATCATTCTGCCATCTCCAGAAAATTCACAGCCATAAAATCCAGAGTAAAAAGTATTCTCGATTATTTGAATATTCGACACTTCGCCACTGCACCTATCAAAATCATAAATCTCCAGGTAAATTTCTCTCGTAAACGCGAGACGGCTTCCGTCACGTGAAAATTTCATTTGACCCGTGTTGCCATAAAATTTAGTCCCATCAACTTCAACAGATGGATAACACTGGTAAAAGGGGCCTTCTATTGTTTCAGGGCTTACAAGAAATCTTACAAAACACATTGCAGTATCAATATTAGATATGGTATGACCCAATATCCACCAGTCCCTGCCATTTGCGTGCTTAATAGCCTGCATTTTTTCCCCACTATAACCAACCCAAAAATGAATATTTTTGGCGATAATGTCTCCTAAACCACCATCAAGTGTCATATCAACTTATGAGTATTCCAATCCAACAGTATCATCCGGGAAATTTGAATTAAAACCAGACATATAAATGATATAAAATAAATTCATTGAGCCAGGTTTTGGAATAATTGTAACACCTTGTGTAATACTGGAAGGATTGCCATATTGCACCAGCCCGATATTAAGGCTATCCCCGTTTGGCATTACCTCCAAATTCTTGTTCCATACTTTTTCTCAATTTGTATAAAACAATAATTCACCTGCATAGTTGGATATTGCTGAACATGCTTCGAGTGCGTTTATAGGAGCTTTAAAAAAGTTGGCGGGGTGGTTGAAAAATCTAACCCCACGCTATCCCCAAAGGTCCAGTTATTTGCTTGTAACTGAGCAAAAGTATTGCAGCACACAAGAGTTGCAACGATTATTAATAACACGTATTTAACCATATTACCTGTGAGTCAATTTATTTTATTTAATTAGAAACAATTACCGACCGTTTTAAAGCTAAATTATTATGCAGTGCACTAGTTTCTATTTTTCACAAAAAGTGCAAACTATTCACTAAAAGTAGTCATTTGGATTTCTAAAACCATTTTTTTTCACTTGGCGTTGGTTTCACCTAGTATTAATTTGGTTAAGTATCTAGGCAGTAGAAATTACTATCCTCATTTTCAAGTAGGGTCTTCAATTCAAGTCAACCTCATTATTGGCCGAAGTTTCAATGGTCCGAGAAATATAATTTGTAAAGATTTCCTATAAGCAGGATAACAGAAGAAGGCATCAACCATTGTCATGTGTTTGAATCCTTTCGAGGTCACATAACCTGTAAATTGCAGGTTTTTTTATGCGCAAAAGTGCTCAATTGAACAGAGCATCTGACTACTAATCAGAAGGTTTGGGGCCTGCCTGCCGTAGTAAAACGGAGGTAGGTATGAATCCCTTCGAGGTGACACCACCTGCAAGTAATAACATATTTAAAATTTGTCAATAATATTATTGAGTGTAAAGCTCCAAAAGCAATATTTAATTATCCATTTCATTATCAAATTATAAAAATAACTTTATATGAATATTGTAACAATTCAAAATTGTTATGTAACGAATGTTAATTTATTAAGGTCACCTTTGGACGGTGAAAATGTTTTCACAATTTAATTATTTATTATGAGAATAAAATTATCCGTTTTGTTAATATGTTTTGTCGCTTTAATGATGCCTGTTGCAGGTTTTGCGCAGTTTGCAGGTGCAACAAGCGACGATTTGTATGCTTCTTCTGGATTTAGTAATCCTGAATCAAATAATGATGCAATTATGACAGATATGTCGAAGGATGCTGATGGCGATGGTGTTAAAGATAAAAGGGATGACTGTCCCGATACACCGGCTGGCGTTGCCGTTGACGAAAAAGGTTGTCCGCTTGATAGCGACAATGACAAAATTGTCGATTATTTAGATAAATGTGCTATGGTTCCTGGTTTGGCTAAATTAAATGGTTGCCCAGATCAGGATAAAGATGATGTAGCCGATAAAGATGATGCTTGCCCAGAAGTTCCAGGTTTAGCTAGATTTCAGGGTTGTCCTGATAGCGATGCCGACGGAATTCAAGATGCATTGGATAAATGTCCAAATTTAAAAGGTCTTGACAGGTTTAAAGGTTGTCCAGATACTGATAATGATGGTATTGATGATACAAACGATAAATGCCCAGGAACAGAAGCAGGTATTAAAGTAGATG